>Ga0066682_10000425_pt1 | contig 13126 bp, 9 predicted proteins | sample GraSoiAngelo_131_FD_65628 | JGI IMG/M metagenome (GOLD analysis project Ga0066682, IMG submission 65628) | Grasslands soil microbial communities from the Angelo Coastal Reserve, California, USA - 14_0929_02_30cm | ecosystem: Environmental > Terrestrial > Soil > Grasslands | place: USA... | reverse complement strand
GAGCGGATGAACGCGTCGCGCGCGGTAGTGGAGCGCCTCGTGGCTTCCGGCGCAACCGCGTACGGGATAAACACCGGCTTCGGCAAGCTCGCCACCGTGCGTATTTCTCCCGAGCAAGTGCGGCAACTGCAAGTGAATTTGGTGCGCTCTCACGCGAGTGGCGTGGGCACGCCGCTGAGCGAAGCGGAAACTCGCGCGTTGATGGTGTTGCGCGCGAACGCGCTGGCAAAAGGATTGAGCGGCATCCGGCCACGGGTCGTGGAAACGCTATGCCAAATGTTGAACGCCAAGGTACATCCCGTGATTCCGTCGCAGGGATCAGTGGGCGCTTCCGGCGACCTTGCGCCGTTGGCGCATTTGGCGCACGTAATCATCGGCGAGGGACAGGCCACGTTTCGCAGCGAATCGTTGACTGGTGGCGAAGCGCTGAAGCGCGCGGGGATCGTTCCGATCGAGTTGGAAGCCAAAGAAGGGCTCTCACTTCTGAACGGCACGCAAGGAATGCTCGCGCTGCTCAGCCTTGCGCTGCGCGAAACCGATATTCTGGTTGACACAGCAGACGTGGCCGCCTCCCTCTCGCTCGATGCGCTGCGCGGCAGCCCTGGGGCATTCGATGCGCGCATCATGCACGCTCGCGCTTACGCAGGCGCGGCTACGACCGCAAAGAACCTCGCGCACTTGAATGATGGCAGCCAGATTCGTGAGTCGCACCGCGCAGCAGAAAAAGATCCGCGCGTGCAAGACGCCTACAGTTTGCGGTGCACGCCACAGGTGCACGGGGCGGTGCGCGATGCCCTCGCACAAGCACGAGAGATAGCCGCGGTGGAATTGAACAGCGCTACCGACAATCCCCTCGTCTTTGTACGCGATGCAACAAGCGGCGATATCGTCAGCGGGGGGAATTTTCATGGGCAGCCGCTGGCCATGGCGGCGGATCAGGTGGCTATTGCGATTGCTGCGCTCGGCGGCATCGTTGAGCGTCGCGTTGAGCACATGACGAATCCCCTCACCAGCATGCTTCCGGCGTTCCTGACGCCCGAGCCCGGATTGAATTCCGGCTTCATGATCGCGCAAGTGACCGCTGCGGCGCTGACGAGCGAAAACAAGGCGCTGGCGACGCCACATTCTGTGGACTCAATTTCCACTTCCGGCAATCAAGAAGACTACGTATCCATGGGAATGAGCGGAGCGCGGCGGCTGGACGGCATGCTGAGGAATCTGCGCAACACGATTGCGATTGAGCTGCTTTGTGCGTGCCAGGGGATTGACCTGCTGGCACCGTTGAAGACCGGGAAGCTGGCTACCAAAGCCTATGAAATAGTGCGCGCGCAGTCCCGCATGTTGTCGGTGGATCGCCCCCTCGCTGCGGACATTGAAGCCGTCTCGCGTTTGGTTGCCGACGGGGCAGTTGCCGCGATTCTGCACTGAGCCGCGGTCCGCTGGCTCTCAATCCACAAATACCTTGAGCAGAGTACCCCAGACCGAAGGCATGGTCAGCTATTTGGGTTTGGCGGTGAGGAGCTCGAGTTCGTCCAGCGTGCGCGGCCAATCTTCCCGGAGCAGACGCGAGAGAGAGCGGTCGGCGAGGAGTTTTCCACCAGTCTGGCACGTGGGGCAATAGTTGGTCTCGTTGGAGGCATAACGGATGCGCTGGACTTTCGTGGCGCAGCGCGGGCAAAGCTGCCTGTAGCGGCCATGGACGGCCATGCCTTTGCGAAACGCCGTGACGTTTTCAGGGAACTTGCCAGCAGCTTGGGCACGCAGCCGCTCCGTCCAGCTTATGAGCGTGGCGCGAATGGCTTCGAAGAGGCGCTTGATTTCCGGCGCAGAGATCTTCTGCGTTTGCGCAAGGGGCGAAAGCTTTGCTTCCCACAGGATTTCGTCCGAGTAGGCGTTGCCGATTCCGCTGAAGAGGCGCGGGTCGGTGAGGGCGCGCTTCAGCGTATGGTTCGCGGAAAGGAGAGCAGCGGCAAAAGCCGACGCATCAGAGTCGAGAACTTCGACGCCACCCGGATCCAGTTCGCGAAGCCCGGCTTCTCCCGAGACAACGTGCAGCGAAGCGCGCTTTTGCGACCCCGCTTCGGTCCAGAGAAGCGAGCCTGCTGGAAAATCGAATGCCGCAAGATCTCGAGGGAGGGAGACTTTGACGCTGCGGGGCCGCCAATGCAGACGGCCTGCAATCATTAGGTGCAGAACGAGCCAAAGATCGTCTTGGAGGCCGATGCAGATGCGTTTCCCGAGACGCCGCAAACGCAGAACGCTTTTGCCGGTGGCGCTGCTGAGTGGTGGCGTCGCAGTTCGCAGCAAAAACGGGCTGACGACGCGGACGCCTTCGAGCGTTTGGCCCAGCATGCGCTTTTCGAGCGCTTCGATGTAGACGACAATATCCGGCAATTCCGGCATGCATCCAGATTACCACTGGCGTTTTTCGACGCGCGGGCGTTCGGCGCGGCTCATCGCTTTTCGAGCGATCGCAGGGTGTTTGAGATTGCGAAGCTCGTCGATGTTCTCGCAGATTTTGAGGATGGCGTCGGCAATGTCGTCCGTGTCTTTGCGCGTGCCGAGGAAAAGGTGGTGAGGAAGCCAGACGGCTTCCTCATAGGCGGCGCGCTCGGAGACAGGACAGTGATAGAGCGTTTTTAGGTTTAAGGGCGCTGTGCGGCCCCAGCTCAGCACCGGAAAATCCGCAGGATCAACAGGAAAAAGGGCGCTGCGATAGACGGGTTCGTAGAAGAGCCCGTCGCAGGGGATGCCTTCCATTTCCAGCGCGGCAAGGAACGCGGCGCGGGGAATTCCGCCGAAGTTCGCAGGCAGATACTTGAACACAAACTGATAAGCGGCAACGCGCGTGACGCGCGGATCGCGTTTCAAGAAGGCCAAGCCAGGAGTGCCTCGGAGACGCTTCTCGAAATAGTCCATATTGGATAAGCGGGTTTTAGCCTGTCGCGGCAGGCGCTCCAACTGGACTTCGAGGATCGCGGCCTGAAATTCGGTGATGCGATAGTTGAAGCCGATGAGGCGGTGGCGGAACTGGTCCGTGACGCTGGCACGCCCGCAGTTCACGTAGGATTGCGCGCGTTCGAAAAACTCAAGGTTGCTGGTGATTACGGCTCCACCTTCGCCCGATGTGAGGATCTTACTGGATTGAAAACTAAAGCAGCCAATATCCCCGGAGGCGCCCGCGCCTTTGCCACGCCACTCGCCACCGTGAGCGTGCGCGCAATCCTCGATGACAGTGATATTTCGTCGCCGAGCAATGCGCAGGATTTCGTCGAGGTCGGCGAAATTCATGGCGAGGTGCACGGGGAGAATGGCGCGCGTCTTCGGAGTGAGGGCCTTCTCAATGATACGTGCGTCCAGACAATAAGAATCTGGATCGATGTCCACGAAGACTGGCACAGCGTTCAGCAGCAAAATGGGACCGACCGTCCCTTCCCAGGTGTAGGCCGGAACAATGACTTCGTCGCCGGCTTTGATGCCAATGGCGCGCAAACTGACTTCGATGGCGACTGTGCCATTGGACAAGGCGATGCCGTATTTCGCACCGTGGGCCTTCGCGAACCTTGTCGCAAACGCGCTGGCGTGCGTGTTGGGAAACGGATAGCCGCCCCAGTTGCGTGAGCGCAGAACCCGCATGAGCGCACGCGCTTCCTGATTCGAATAAACGGGCCAAGGCGGGAAAGGCTTGCGCCGAATGGGTTTGCCCCCGGTGATGGCGAGTTTAGGCATGGGTCAAATTCCTTTGTCGGCGGGTTTGCGATTCACCAACGGATTCGACCAATGTTCGAATACGCAGACTCGCCAGCATCGTTGAAGGCGCGAACGCGATAACCAATGGACTTTCCTTTCGGCGCGCTCGAATCCAGGTATTCGGTGGTTGTGGCGGGCAGCCGCGTGAGTCTCTGCCACGTGCCGCGGTTGCTGTGGCCGTCGAGGACTTGGCGTTCGATAATGACGCCTTTGCTTTCTTCGTGCGCTGCCCAGGTCAGCTTGAGAGAGCCTCCAGTCGATACGACGTTGAGGGAGCTGGGCGTTTCAGGCAACACAGGCCAATCAAAATAACTCTCGTCGGCGATGGCCATGACGCTATCGCGCATGGGCAAGGCTTCGAGAGTGTCGGTTGTGCCTTTTTTCCACGCGAGCGGCCTAATCACTCCCGAAACCACGTCAATCAGCACCGGATGTTCGATCCCCGTGTTTTTGAGCGTGAGCTCGGAATACAGCGGAGGGAAAACGTTGCCGGGAAAACTATGCCCGGCAAGCCAGTACGCCACGATGGCTTTTCCGGAGTTGGAGCGAAAGCCGTACGCGAGGAAAGGATAACCGTAACGGAAATGTTCAGGAGGATCTGCGTTTGTGATCCGCGTTGAGGGATCGAATTTCGTATCAGAAAAAAGGGCGTTGGTATTCTGCAACGCGCTAAAGACAGGGCGCGGCGTGAAATCCGTTTCGTGATACGTCAGTCCGCGGAGGATGCCGAAGTCATCGTATTCATTGCCATCCGGAGCGGCAGCAAGGATCCAGGTAAAGGTTTTGACGCCCACGGCCAAATTGTAGATCACACCACGCGGAACATATTTAGCTTGCACGGATTCGTCGGAGCCCTGCCACGACGGGATGGAATTGAACTCATCATCAAAAAACGGAATGTCTGCGCGAATCCCAGCGTAGTCCTTTACCAGTTCGCGCAGGGCTCTTGGTGACTCCAGTTGATAGGCGCCGGAATCCATCGTTTCGGGATTGAGGTTCTGCCCGTAGCCGGGATACGTGTGATAGGCGTAGACGTCGATGCCTGAAGCGCACTGGCAAGTATCGAGCGCGCGCCTGGTAAAGCCCCGGTCCGGATCCGCCTGTCCGCCATAGATGACTTGGGCTTGGCGATCTGCATCATGAACGGCTTGCGCGAAAGGTTTCAGAAGCCTGCCATATTCCTCGGGGTTGCCAAAGGGATTCCAGTAATCGATGTCCTGTTCATTCCAAAGCGCCCAGTAAGAAATGCGGCCGCGAAAATGCTGGACCATCCATTGCACGTAGCGATTGAACGCGGCGATTTGCTCCGGCGTTTTTGGCGGCCAGAAGACGGAGTAGAGACTTCGATCCGGGTTATGAAAGGAGCTAAGCGCGGGAACGCTGACATCCGGCACTTTGCCGGAGGGAGAAGTGTACATCGGATTTCCGTACATGAGCTGGACCTGGATGAGCACACCGTTGTCGACCAGGGAGTCCACGTAATCCTCGACCAGCTGCGGAACGGCGAAGACACCGCGCCGCTGCTCGACCCAATCCCAGCTCGTATAGTCAGAACTGTTTTCATACTGACCGATGCGAATCCATTTGAAGCCAGCATCAAACAGCCGCGTCCACCAGCGCCGGTTCCACGGCAGATACGGGTCACGCGGAAGGTTCGAGTTGATTCCGAAACCGTCGTGGATTTGCGACGAACGTTTGGGAGGAACGTGCGAAGGCAAAGTGTGCTTTTCGTCGTTAGCGGAAACTGCGCAGGGGATGGCGAGGATTACGGGCACGAGGCACAAACAAAGGACCCGGGGAAGACCAGACAGATAGGTGCTGGCGCGGCGCAATACGAGATGCGTCTTATTGAGAATATTCAGCAACGCGCGCATGGAAGTCTCGAGTCGAATGAAGAAATCCGGGCGAATCCTACCATAAACGACGGACAAATCCGTGCCTTCGCTGGCGGCAAGGAAGCGCCAGGCCAAACCTCAGCCGCTACAGAAGACCGTAAGGCAAGTCTCGTGGCCCTTGTCGCGCTATTTTTTGCGGAAGTGAGGGAGCACTTTTTCGCCGAAGAGGCGAGCTTGCTGAATGCGGTCATCTCCCCAGAGTTCGAGCATCATCTGTGTGCAGCCGGCGGCGTGATATTCCTCAAGTTTTTCGATGCACTGTTTGGGTGATCCCGCAACGGGGCACACTTTGTCAAGGGTGGCGTCTGAGACCGAGCCCGCGGCGGCCTTGCGGCCGCCTTTTTCCATGGCGTCGGCAATGGGCTGAATTTCTTCGCGGGTAAGTCCGGCGCATTCAAGCAGCGTGTCCGCCGAGCCCTTGATGTTTTGCACTTTGTTGGCGAGATACATGGCCGCCATCTCGCGCGCGCCTTCGCGAGCGGTTTTGGGATCCTCGCCAACGCTGCCGACAACCACGCAACCGAGATCAAGTTGCGTGCCGTCGCGCCCAGCCTTCTTCGCGCCCTCTTCCATGACGTTGCGCGAGTACCTGGCAAATTTCGGCGTGGTAATGCTGGCGGTGAGCAGCCCCTGAGTCATGGCGCCCGCAAGCCTCTGCAACACCGGCCCCGTTGCACCGATGTAGAGAGGGGGCTGCCAGCGCGGCGTGTGTGCATCAGGCTTGAGTGCAGGAGCGAAAGCCTGGAAAGCTTTGCCTTCGTATTTCACTTCCTCGCCGGAAAACATGGCTTTGATGATTTCGATGCTCTCGCGCATCACGGTGGCGGGACCGACTTCCCTGCCCTTTTCGCCTTCGCCGATTTCTTTCATGAAAATCTTCGACGCGCCGAGACCAAGGAGGAACCGGTCTTTTCCGGCGGCCTCCTGGAGAATGCGGGCTTCCATGGCAATCTGCACGGGATGACGTGTGTAGGGAGAAATGATGCCCCAGCCGATGGCGATTCTTTTTGTTTCCCGCGCGATGATGGCGCTGGCAGCGGTACAGGAGCGCGCTTCCATGGAGTGCTTGCGCCACCAGGGATACGCTTCGGCCAGCCAGAAGACCTCGAAGCCGGCGGCGTCGCAAGCCTGCGCCACGTGCACTGTCTCGTTGAGCGGCTCCATGCTCAGTTGCAAAACACCTATTTTGAAGGGCAAGGTCATTGATTCACATTTCTTCGGTTGTTAACCGCATGCGGCATTTTGCAGAGTGCGTTCACGCAGGATCGGTCCAGGAATGCTCGAGCCCTTTGATCAATTGCCACATGGCGCGATTGAGCGGGGTGGGGACGCCGGTCTTTTTTCCCCATTCGACGATCGCGCCGTTCATGAAATCCACTTCGGTCTGGCGCTTGGCGAGCACGTCTTGCAGCATGCTGGCGTTGTGCTTGCCGGCGGCGTTCGCGCCTTTTTCAACGAGCGCGCGAGGATCGCCGTGAAGCTCGATGCCCAGGGCTTTGGCGACCGCTTCGCCTTCCGCGATGAGGTCGTTGAAAAGCATGCCGGTGGACGAGAGGCGTGTAGCGGCGCGATGGTGAAGCAACGTGAGCGCGCCGACGGGATTCGTCGAAGCGTTGAAAATAAGCTTGGTCCACTGTGCGCCGCGTGCGTCTTTCAAAGGGATGACGCGCATGCCACTGCGATTCAGCAGCGCCGAGAGTTGTTCGACAAGATCGTAGGGAGTGTTCGTTGGTTCGAACGGCCCCATCCAAGTGTCCCCGCTGATGTCAAAGCCGACATGGCCCGGTTCGATGAGATGGCCGGCGGGAAAGGTGGTGCCACGAATTACGTATTGCACGTGCTGTGCAAGGATTTCTTCATTGCCAACGCCGTTTTGAACAGAACAAACAGCACCGGTGGGACCAAAGATGTGCTTCGTTTGCTCGATCGCAGGACGCGTGTGCGTGCTTTTGGTGGCAACGATGCCGAAGCCGCAACACGGGATTTGCGAAGCATCAGAGGTTGCATGGAGATGCGCGGTGAAGTCAGCGGCGCCGCTGATGCGCAGGCCGCGTTCGTTGATCGCACGCACGTGCTCTTGGTATACGTCATAGGCGTGAACTTCGACGTCTTCCAGGCGCGCCAGGTGCGCCGCGAACAAACTTCCAATCGCCCCGCAGCCGACGATGCAGACCTTCACGCTCATGCCGTCTTACGAGCCTCCGCGCCGGAGTAAAACTTCCACGGCACGCTGGCAAGGCACTCTCCCTCTTTCTTGCCGATGCGGTAGGTGTCTTGGGTATACAGACAAACCTGGCCGTCTTGGTCAACGACTTGGGGATGGAAGCTGCAAACCATGTTTTCCTTGAGCTCGATCTTGGCGTTCGCGCCAATCGCCGGATGCTCGATCATGGTCAGGCCGATGGAGTGCCCTGTGAGATGGCCGAGGGCGAAGCCGGCGCGCTGAAAGACGTCAGCGGCGGCTTTGTGGACCTCGCAGGCAAGGACGCCATCGTGCATTTTCCGGCGAGCCGCTTCCATCGCTTCAGGGTAAACATCGCTCATCGCGCGCGTGCGGGCGCTGGGTTTGTCATGGATCAGCGCGCGAGAGAATTCCACCCAATAGCCTGCCTCTCCCGTGACTTCCAGCGAGTAGAGCAGCAGATCATCGGCGGCAACCTTGCGAAGCGACGGAACTTTGAAATGTGCTTCGGCTTCGCCGCCAGTTCCGCTAAGAACGATGTTCATCATGCGCGGGCCGGCACCGCGCGCGAAGAAACGCTCGACGGCCGGGGCCATGATTTCAGCTTCGGTTTTGCCGGGCTGATAGGATTTCAACAGCGCATCAAAGCCGTCGAGAATGATGTCCATGGCGTCGCGCACGCCTGCAAGCTCTTCTTCGCTCTTCACCGCGCGCGCCATGTCGAAGTGAAAATCAAAAGGAACAAGCTCGAATGTGTCCTGTTGAAGCTCGCGATAGTCGCGCACGGCCATGATGAAGTCCAGGCCGTAGACGCCCACGCGCTTCCATTGTTTCTCTTCGATTCTCTCGCGCAGCCATTTTCCAGGAATCTCCGCCCAAACCTGGTCGCGAACCCAGGGACTCTTCTTGTCGCCAATCCAGCGCGCTTCGCGAGGAAAAAGAAGTGTGGGCTCACGGGAAAGCGGCAACAGCACGTAAACGTAGCGATGCACGATTTCGAAACCGGAGACGTAGCGGACGGCGCCTTCGAATCCTGCGTATTGGTTGCCGCAGACGATAAGCGCGTCAACATTGTTGGCCGCCATAGCCGCACGAATGCTTGCGTAACGCCGGTCGATCTCTTTTTGCGTGGGCATTCTGAACCTCTTCCCTTATCTATCCATGGGCTCCGCAGATTTCGGCGACGGCCAGAGCATAAATCCTTGTCGTATTGAGGAGGGTCTCGATGGCCACTTTTTCGCCTTCGGCGTCGCGCGGGCCGCTGGAGGGCCCATAGTTGAGGGTTTCGATTCCGAAGCGGGTCATCACCGAAGCATCGGAATCCCACAAAACCGTGGAATGCTTCGCAGGCGTGCCGAGGACTCTCTGATGGCAGGCCTCGACGGTTTTGACCAGCGGATGGTCTTTGGAGATTTCCGCGCCAGGAACGGAGACAAAAGTTTCGTATTCCACCCGGTAGTCCGCATGCTTTTTGCTAAGATCGAGAACCAGTTGCTTGATGGCCACGCGCACTTCCTTTAGCGGCATCGTAGGAGGCACGCGCACGTCGAGGAAAACATCTGTGCGGTCGGGCGTGCGGCTCACGCGCCAGGGGTGGCCCCCACGGATACATCCGACGTTAACCACACCGGGTAAACCGTCGTAAACTGCTTTCTTTTCCCACGCAGAAATCCAATCGTAAATCGCGGGCAGAACCTCCTTCATGCGGAAGACCGAGCTCAAGTCCTGTTTGCCACGCGTGAACCCGGTATGCACGTAGTGCCCGTGCACGGAGAGACGCACCCATACCGTGCCGTAATGGCCGAGGACCAGTTGCAGGTCGGTTGGTTCGCCGAGAATGCACATATCCGGGAGCACGCCGTGGTTCACAAGATGATGCGTGCCCACACCGTAGCCGCGAAACTCCTTGCCCACAAACTCGTCGCTCCATTGCGTTTTTTCGATTTCGCCGACTACCGCAGCGATGAGCATGTCGCCCTCAAGCTTTACTCCGGCACGTTTGAGCGCCTTCACGGCGTGCGTGTAACAGACCAGCGCACCCTTCATATTGTAAATGCCCAGCCCGTAGATCAGGCCGTTTCTGACGATGGCCTTCGGCTTGTAGCCGATGCCGGTGAGGAATTCTTCGCGGCCGGTATTGGAAGTGTCCATGTGGCCGTTGAACATCAGGCTTTTGCCGTTCCCCACGCCTTCCCAGAGCCCCACCACATTCGCGCGGCCTTCTTCGACTTCCTGCCAGGAGATGGTGAGCCCCGTTTCTTCCAACGCGCGTCGCATGTAGCGGCCCATTTCCAACTCTTCCCCGGTGGGACTGGGAATGTTGACTACGTCGCAGCACATCGCCACGAGCTCATCTTCACGAATCTGCGACAAGATGGCTTTGGCCAGATCTTCCTTCACGGAATCCGCTTTCCCTCGCGCTGATGGCGTTGCCATTGCGGCCTCACAAACGAAAATCATCCGGATACGAGCAAAGCTTTTCGCAACCGGATGCGGTAACAAGAAAATTGTCTTCCAACCGCAGGCCTCCGCCACCTTCCCAGTACACGCCGGGCTCAATGGCAAGCACCATGCCCGAACGCATGGTGCCGGGAGCAGCCTGATGGGAATACGGCGGTTCATGAGCGCGCGCACCCACCCCATGAGCCACAGGATGCGATGGCTGGCCGGGGTAACCGGCGACCGCAATTCCCTTTCGCAAGACGCAGTCAATGTCGCCAAGAGGCGCGCCATCGCGAACACACGAGATACCGTCCGCAAAAATCTTCAGCAATTGATCGAGTAGGCGGTTGTATTCCGGCGTGAGGCGGCCGGGACAGATATTCTTGGTGAGGTCGGTCCAGTAGCCATCCGCGCAGACCCAAATCTCAACGAGCGTCGGCTCGTTCTCAATCACCGGGCGATGGCCGGTGGCAGTGAACGTGGCAATGCCCTTGCCCGACCAAACGAGCGTGAAGGCGCGCGCCATTTCGACTTTGCCTTTGTAGCCGACACCGACGGCGTGAATGTGGCCTTCAATCATGGCCGCCACTTCGCTTTCCTTCATCCCCGGTTTGATATTCTTGCGTGCATATTCCATGCCGATAGCGGCCAATTCGTTCGCCAGGCGCATCCGCTCGATTTCCTGACCGGTTTTGATCATCCGTACTTCAGCCAGGAGCGGCGCCACATCGATGACTTCGCGGCAGCTCGCGCGGAACGCATCATAATAGCCTTGCCAATAGACTGTCGGCTCGCCCACCATGCGGTCGCAGATTTGTGAGAATTGCGAAAGCTCGATGCCCACGCGGCCGTCCAGCTTCCGTTCGTGCAGAACATCTACAGCCATTTCCACCGCGCGCACCATCGGCGGGCGCGGATCTTTTGAATCGTAGAAATGAAAGAGGCGAACGTCTTTGTTCCATGCCGTGCGCTGCGCTTCGCGGAATTGCGGCTCGATGACCAGAAGAGTCGGATCACCCTCGCGCGGGAAAATCACCAGGTCGTAGCCTTTCATGGTCCAGTAGTTCGTGAGGTACAAAATGTTGTCGGGCGCGCGGGCGACGAGGGCGTCAAGGTTGTGGCCATCCAAGATATCGCGCACACGCTGCCATTTTTTCTCATCGAGGGGATAGCTCACTTGGCGACCGCCTTTTCTTTGCCCTCGTATTTCCACGAGACTTCTTTGCCTTTGATAAGCCTGTAGAGCGCGGTATGAAGCGGGGCGGCGATGCCGGAACGGTGCGCTTCGCGGGCGATGGCGCCGCCGAGAAAATCAACTTCCGTTTCGAGTTTGTGGCGAATGTCGTAAAGCATTGACGGCGGATGATCCGTCTGCGCGCCGATTTTGTTCATCTCCCACGGATCTTCGTAAAGTTTCACGCCGGCGGCTTCCGCGACTCGCTTGCCTTCTTCGATGAGGGCGTGAAGCAAGTGGCCGAGATCGCTGAAACCCTTCTCTTCGGCAAAGTGGAAGCTATGTGGAAGCTCTGTGAGAGCCGCCACGGCATTCACGGAAGAGTTGAAGATAAGCTTGGACCATTGCGCCGGCCTGGCATCTTCGAGAGCCACAGCTTTGAGGCCCGAGAAGTTGATTAGTGCGGCAGCCTCCTGGACCAACGAGAAAGGCGTTTTGGTCGGTTCGAACGGCCCCATCCATGTGGCGGTGTCGAGCTCATAACGCACATGAGTATCCGTGACGCGCGTTCCGCTCATGAAAGTCGTCCCGCGCATAACGTACGTCTGAGCGATTTCGCCGATGGCTTCTTCGCTGCCCAGGCCATTTTGTGAAGAAAGGACGGCACCGTCTTTGAATAGATGCGCCACCGGCGTGAGCGCCTCGCGCGTTTGCGTCGCTTTGCACGAAACAATACCCAAATCAAATTGCGGCAGGGCTGCCGGAGCACTCGTCGCGCGCAACTTAGCATGGAACTCATGTGTTCCCGAAACACGAAGACCCTGTTCACTGAGCGCTCGAGCGTGGTCCGCGCGCCGCACAAACGCCCAGACTTCCGCCACCCGCGCGAGGTGCGCCGCGTACAAGCTGCCGATTGACCCGCACCCGATGATGCAAACGCGCTTCATCTGACCTTTCCTGGCAATTCAGCACCAACGGCAGGCTGATCCGCTACCGGGAGGCTCGCTGGTGTTCAACGCGAACCATTCCCGCATACCCGCCGCTCTCCGCTTTCTGCAGCGAGCGAAATAACGAGTCGCCGGTGTTGTGCGAATCATCGATGATCACACCGCTCGGATAGAGCGCATCCTGAAGGGCCGCGCAAATCGTGTGCACCGGCGCCGCTCCGCCTTCGCCCATGCCCTTCGCGCCGTTTAGCGTGAACGGCGAAGGCGATTCCAGGTGACCGTACAAAAGTTCAGGCATGTTCATCGCCGTGATGGGCGTGTAATCGCTGAACGTCGCGGCCAGCAAGTTGCCATCGGAATCGTAGGCGCAATTCTCGAGCAGCGCCGCTCCAATTCCATGCGCTGCCGCTCCATGCACCTGGCCTTCGACAATGCGCGGATTTACCGCCTTGCCACAATCGTCCACGCAAGCATAGGCGAGGATCTTCGGCTGAAAAGTCTCGCGGTCCACTTCGAGGACGGCCGCATGAACCTGCGCGGCGTACGTCAGGGTGAGATTGCCGTACTTGCGCTTGACGTCCGGAATTTGGAAATTCGCATGAAACACGTGGCGGCAGTTCAGCGTGACGTCCCAGAGCGATTCCGGCATTCCCGCATTGTTCACATTGACGAGGTTTGCCAGCGCCCAGTAATTAATGGCCTTCTGCGTGCCTTTGACGCGCACCTCGGGCCCTTG
>Ga0066682_10000423_pt1 | contig 13145 bp, 9 predicted proteins | sample GraSoiAngelo_131_FD_65628 | JGI IMG/M metagenome (GOLD analysis project Ga0066682, IMG submission 65628) | Grasslands soil microbial communities from the Angelo Coastal Reserve, California, USA - 14_0929_02_30cm | ecosystem: Environmental > Terrestrial > Soil > Grasslands | place: USA... | reverse complement strand
GCCGCTGGCGATCATGGCGACGCCAATCGTTCCGGCGCCAAACACCAGGTTCACATCGAGCCCGTATTTCTGGTAGTACCCTCCCTCTTTCGCCATAAACATCGGCCATGACGCCCCGCTTCGCGTAGGGAAGTTGATCGCAATCTTCTGGAGTGGTGCTTGCTGGGCCAAAGCGCCGACAGAGAGAATCGCGACAAACAACAACGTCAGGCTCATCCGCTTAAACATGACTTGCTCCTTATTCCCCCCTGGAACAGGAGGGCGCAGCCGAGGTGGTCATTCCCGAAGAGACTTTCGGAAATGGGAATTGGGGACGTAGCCCTAGGTCCCCAATTTCCAAAAGACGCCTTTATCCCCATTACCCGTCGAGCTTGAAGACTTTTTTCGCGTTGTCTTCAAAGATCATTTTCTTTTCGGCTGGGCTCAGCCACTCGAAACCTTCGATGATGTGCCGCGTTTCGTCCAGCCACTTTCCAGTTTTGGGATCCTTGACGGTGCCGACGCCTGGCCTTTCTGTGCCGAACAGACAGCGATCGGGGCCTACCGTTTTGAACAGCAGGGCAAGAGCCTCTGCCGAGTACAGTACGGTGTCGTAATACAGATGACGCATCTTGTCAGAGAAGCGCGGACCTCCGCGCCGCAAGGCGGCGGCTTCAAAGCGGGCGAACTGATAGGGAATCGCTCCGCCGCCATGGGAAACAAGGATCTTGAGTGTCGGGAAATCCGAGAACACATTCGAATTCAGCAATGAAACCACGGCAATATTTTCTTCATTGATGAAATGAAGGGAGTAGGTCAGCCGTTCCGAACGGCAGCCCGCCGAGTGGATGTGGCCGGGGATGTCGAGCTCGACGAGCTTCTCATAAAGGGGATACCAGTATCGTTCACCAAGCGCGGGCGTTTCCACGCCGCTGCACTCACCGGGATCCGGATTGAGCAGACAGCCAACGAATCCCTGTTCCTTAACGCAACGCTCGAGGTAAGGAAGACAATTCTTGATCGGCACACTCGGGCTCTGCGGCAATCCGCATACACCACGGAAAACCTTCGGGAACAGCTTCACCTCTTGCGCAATGATGTTGTTCGTTTCTTCGATGTACCAGGTTACGAGCTTCGGGTGCTCGCTGTGCATCATCTGGTACGGGCGGGGCGATATGATCTGCATGTCGGTTCCCGCCTCTTTCAGTTGTTGCAAGTGAGATGAGCCTCCAAAAACAGGCTTGTTCAGCGCGTCGATGAGGTCCTGATCCGTTGCACCAACGCTGCCCCGGCCGTGGCCGCCACGGTGCGCAAGCAGCCCGGCTTTGTATACATATAAACTGTCGGGCGCCGTGACGTGCGCGTGTGCATCGATTACCATTCTTTCCTCCGTATTATGCCGTTACCACACAAACATTTCTTTGTTGTAGGGTGAGAAAATAATGAATTTAGTCATGCTGCGCCCTCCAGGTGAGCAACCTTAATACAACACTCTGAGCGTGGCGCGAGGACTTCACCCTTCGTATTGCAGGACGTTTAAGCCGGCATTCCAGTCACTGATATACATGAGTCCATCGGTCGTGACGTAGATGTCGGCAGCCTTCGCTGCGAGCGCGACGTTAGGGCGCGGATCGATCAACCTCTTCGGCGCCGGTGGTACCCAGTAGGCGATTTCCTTTGGCGCGAAGGCGTCCTTGATATCGAACACACGCACGCCGGCATTGTTGTAGGTCGCGAAGACGGTCTCCTCGCTGCGAAAGCTACCTGGCCGATTCTCATGCAGGTTGTGCGGACCGAAAGTACCGAGCGCGCAGAAGTTCCTTTCCTTTGGGGTGGGCAAAGTCGAGATCGGCACCGGGTTTTCCGGCGCGCGCATATCCACGACGAATGTATAAAACGTGCCCTTGGCGCACATCTCGGCGTTCGCTTCATCGGCCACGACTGCCAGACTGCGGCCGGGCAAGGGCAGTGCCGTGTGGGTACCGCCGGGAAAAGGCGGAGACCAGTTGATGTGGGAGAGCAGCGTCGGCTTGGTCGGGTCACTGATATCGTGAACGGTGAGCCCGCCATCGCGCCAGGCGCCGTAGCCGCGATTGCCGGCCGTGAGCATGTGATGCAGAGCAGCGCGGCGGCCCGTGGACAGCGTCGGCGTCTCGCCGGCCGCCCGATTCATGCCGGGCAGCCACCAACGCGACACAATCTCGGGCTTCGTGATGTTCTTGAGGTCGACGATGCAGAGAATGTGGTCGGTAAAGCCATCGAAATGCGCTGCAACGAAGGCGTAGCGTCCCCCCGGCCACCACAGGCGGTTGATGCCGAAGCCTTGCATTTCCAGAAAGGCAATCTCCTTCATCTCCGCAGGCCGGGAAATGTCGTGAATGCTCAGGCCCGAACGGAATTTCTTACGGTTGGTGATGCTGTCGGCAAGCGCATTCTCGAAATAGCCGCGCAGGTTGTCGTAGGACTGCATCGCCACAATGTTCGCGCCATTAGCCAGAAGCAGCATATCTTCGGCAACCTGGAGGTGATGCGTCCGTGTGTAGTCGCCGCCGGTGAAAAAGCCGACAGGCTTCAACCGGCGCGGATCCGCGGCATCCAGGATCGTCACGCCGTTACTGAACATGTGGCCGACATAAACATGGCGGCGGTTGAGCATAACCTGGACGCTGTCCGGACGACCGCCAAGATCGCTGTACGACAGATGACGGATGCGGCGTCCAATGCCCTGCGGCGGAATCGGAGCTTCTTCCGCAGTGCGTGCTTGCTGAGGAAGGCTCAACGACGCCGCTAGACCGAGCAGGCCTTTCATATGTTCGCGACGAGTCATGGTGGTCATGTTGTCTCCCGTTTTCGATTCCGGTCCGCTGACCTTTTGTTTCATCAGCCGGTCCCATTTTTCAGCATGTTCGAAGCTCGGGAACATATTAAACCGGGGTTTGCGGCCGTGAAACTGGATTCTATCCCACCCGGATCGCTGGAACAAAGTTGCCGAAGCGTTCTGGTGGGCTCGTAGCCGCGGGCTTTATGCCTGCGTCCAAGTTCCAGCAGAATAATTTTTTGATTGTGGCCGTATCGTTACCGGGACCTATAGTTGTCGGGTAGTCTGGCCGAGGTGAGTATGAAAACGAGTTCATGGAGAGACATCATCCTGACTCTTGCCGCGGGAGGTCTGGAGATCTTTGAACGTACAGCGGGCCGGCGCCACGAAGACGTCTTGGCCATGTGCAAGCGGTTGCTTCATCTGAAAGGAGAGGCTTCGGCGATTTCCCTCGCCCATGAGATCCTGACGACCTACAAGGTCCTTTCAAGCGGGAGCCGGCTCAAGTTTTTTAAACGCCTGCTCACGGAATTCATGCCGGATACCGAACGTCTCAACCAGGCCATCGCCGCTTATCAGAGGGAGCCGAACTCGAATACGCTAGCGGCCCTCGAGGCCGCGGTGGAATCCCCGCGGCTGGAGTTGTTTCGTCTATTGAACATGGGACCAGACGGTACAGCCTCCATTGTCTCGATGCGCCAGGATCTTCTCGGCATGCTCGCTGACCATGCTGATCTCAGGCCCATCGACGGTGACGTGGTGCACCTTTTACGATCGTGGTTCAATCGAGGCTTCCTGCGGGTCGAACGCATCAGTTGGAAGACGCCTGCGTTGATTTTGGAAAAGCTCATTGAGTACGAGTCGGTACACCAAATTCGGGGATGGGATGACCTGCGCCGGCGCCTTGCCGATGACCGGCGTTGTTTCGCGTTCTTTCATCCAGCGCTACCTGACGAACCGCTTATATACGTCGAGGTTGCCCTTGTCACGGGATTGGCCAGTTCGATCCAGAAAGTGCTCTCAGCCAAGGTTCCGGACCAGGACTTCGAATTCAAACCGGACGCGGCCATCTTCTATTCCATCAACAACTGCCAGCCGGGACTGTCGGGCGTGTCCTTCGGCAATTTCCTGATCAAGCAAGTCACGGACAGTCTGGCGGAGGAGATCCCGAGTCTCAAGTACTACGCGACGCTCTCGCCGGTACCGGGATTCCGTGCGTGGTTGAACGAGGAACTGGCAGCGCCGCAGTCCACAATCAAGTTTTCGGAGTCCGAGCGCTCATGCCTTTCACACCTCAACGATCACTCCTGGGTTGAAAGCGATTCGAAGGTACAGCAACTGAAGCCGCTGCTCATGTACCTCTGTGCGTACTATCTCCTGAACGCCAGGCGCGGCGATGAGCCGCGCGATGCTGTGGCCCGGTTCCATCTGCGGAATGGCGCCCGGCTGGAGCGGATCAACTGGCTGGGCGATCGGTCGGAGAAAGGACTACGCGAGTCCGCGGGTCTGTTGGTGAACTATCTCTACGATCGCAAAGCCGTCGCGCGCAACCACGAGGTATACGTCAACGACAATGAAATCGTTCATTCCTCGGCCATCGAGCAGTTGGTCAAGAAACGCCCACGCATCGCTTGACGGTGCTGGGCGCAGCCCCTGGCTATTTAGTGCCTGGCCGCGCGAGCGGGTTGCGCCTCAATGCCGGCGACCGTCGAGCGCGTGGTTCCAGCCAGTATCAAGGAGGCAAACGCCACCAGCGCCAACGCGCTTGCGGCATAAAAGGCATAGCGATAGTCGCCCAGGGCATCAAACACGCGCGCCGCGATAATAGGTCCGATAATGCCGGCCGCGCCCCATGCGGTAAAGAGCAGCCCGTAGTTCATTCCGAGATTCCGTGTTCCATATAGATCGGCCGTGGTCGACGCGAACACGGACAACTGGGTTCCGTAACACCAATACACGACGGCGACGAGGACGTAGAGCAAGAGCACCTGCTCCCGCCAGATGAATAGGGCGGGCATCGCAACCGCGGAGCCCAGCACCATGACGCGGAGCGTCGTCAAGCGTCCCAACGCATCCGAGAGCCATCCCGATAGAATCCGCCCTCCGGCGTTGCCGACGGCCCCGACAGTAATGGCAAAGGTCGCCGCGGCGGCAGTAAGCCCGGCAGATCGCGCAAATGGCACCAGTTGGCTAATGGTCATCAGGCCGGCTGTTGCGCCTAGACAATAGGCGAACCAGAGGAAGTAGAACTGGAGTGTCCTGAGCATTTCGCCTGGCGAATAGTCCCGTCGCTGGGTTGCCGCCGCAGCTTGAGGATTCCATCCTGCCGGCCGATAGCCTGCGGGCGGATTTTTCAGCAGCCAGGCGCCGATCAGTCCCATGACAAAAAACAACCCGCCCAGGAGACGAAACGTCGGACGCCAGCCCATGGATGCGATCAGGTTCGTCGCCACCGGGCCGAGAATCGCCGAACTCGCGCCATACCCTCCAACCATCAAGCCGACGACGAGCCCACGCTTGTCCGGAAACCATTTGGATGCGACCGGCGTCGGCGTGGAGTAACCGAACCCGTTCCCGGCGCCGACCACGACGCCGAAGATTACATAGAGGAATAGAAGCGAAGTCGTGAAGCTGGCCAGAAAAAATCCCGCCGAGACCAGGACTGCCCCGAAAAGCGCGCAGATCCGCGGCCCCCGCGCGTCCTGGATCCGTCCGGCTAGAATGAACGTCGCCGCAAACGTCAACACGGCGATGGTAAACACCCATGAGGTCTGCGCCCGCGTCCAGCCGAACTCCTTCTCCAGCGGAAGCACGAATACGCTCCACGCGTAGAGCGAACCGAGCGCCAGATTCATTGATACGCCGCCTGCTACGACTTGCCAGCGATTCATCACTATTCGCCTCCTTCAAGCCTTAAGCCTGCAGTACCTCCTTCACACGGAGACCCAGATCTCACTCTTATTGGTGTTGCCTGGCATTCTAGTCTCCACGGCGTGTTCAGGTCAAAAGACGTGTTGTCATTGTCATTGCCAGGCGAATCCAATGAAAGATCTCATCCAAGGCTGACGCCCGCCGGAAACAGCGGATAGGTAAGGGACTGCCAAAAGGGGGCATCCTTTCATCATTGCCAGCCCCCGCCAAGGGCGCGATACAGTTGAACAAAGGACAGCAGGACATCACGCTGAAGTTGCGCTTCGACGAGTTCGCCCTGAAACAAATTTCGTTCTGCGTCGAGCACCTGGAGGTAGCTATCGATTCCTCCCTGATACCGAACAAGGGAAAGACGGCTCGATTCGCGTAGTGCGTTGACGAGAAGCTGCTCCTGTTCCAGTTGCTCGGTGGTTTTGCGATGTGCGATCAGGGCATCCGAGACCTCTCGAAATGACGTCTGAACGCTCTTCTCGTATTGGGCCAGCGCTTCGCGTTGGATCGACTCCGTCAGCTTCACATTGGACCGAAGGCGCCCGGCGTTAAAGATGGGCAGGCTGACGAATGGATTGAAGTTCCACTGTCGGGCCGGGCCGGTGAACAAATCCGTCAAAGCGCGGCTCTGGCCTCCCATGAAGCCCGTCAGTGAGATCTCGGGAAAGTACAGGGCCCGAGCGGCGCCAATCTGAGCATTCGCGGCGATCAACTTCTGCTCAGCCTCTCGAATGTCGGGGCGCCTTGCGAGCAAACTTGACGGAAGACCTGCCGGCACTTCTGCGGGAGCAGCAAGCTCGTCGAGTCTTTTCCCGCGCGGAACATCGGCGGGCGCCTTACCGAGCAGAACGCTCACTGCATTTTCTTCCTGTGCCATGAGGCGGTCGGATGCGGCGATCTGCGCTGTGGCGGACCGCAGGAATTGTTCGGCCTGATGCACATCTAAAGCCGTAGCGACGCCGCTTTGCTGGCGCAGAGTGGTCAGGCGGAGGTTATCCTCGGCGATATCCCGCGTTTTTCGAGCAATCTCGAGTTCCATGTCGAATTCGCGCAGCGCCAAATATGCCGTTGTGACGTCGGCCACCAAAGTCGTTGTCACTCCGCGCCGCGCCTCTTCGCTGGCAAGGTACTCGGCGCGTGCCGATTCCTTCAATCGTCTCAGCCTTCCCCAAACGTCGAGTTCCCAGCCAAGACGGAAGCCAGCCTGCGTGTAACTCACATCGGTACTGACTCCCCTTGGCAGAAATCGAATCGAACCGGTCTGGGAATTCCGGTTTGCTGCGAACGTGCCATTGACATCAACAGTGGGGAGCAACTCGGATCCCGTGATGCCGAGCTGTGCACGCGCTTCAAGCACGCGTTCGGCTGCGATCCGCATGTCGTAGTTCTGCTGTAGCGCGGTGGAAATCAAATCAGTCAGGATAGGATCTTTGAAGAGATCCGGCCAACGTGTTTCGGCAAGCGAAACTTCGCTTGTTGGTGCTTCAGCGCCGCGAAATACAGGAGGCGTCTCCAGCTTGGGACGCTGGTAGTTCGGTCCCATGACACAGCCGGACATAGAAATTGCCGTCGCAATGAAAAGGGTTAGCGCGTATTTCATCCTTCCACCTCCGGCGCCGGCGCTGGCTGAGCCGCTTGTGGCGCGGCCTTCAAGCGTTCGGCGACTTTTTGGGTGACGACGTACAGCGTTGGTACAAACAACACGGCGAGTAGCGTGGCAGCGGTCATTCCGGCAAACACGGTTGTCCCGAGTGCGCGCCGTGAGGCACCTCCGGCGCCGGTTGCGAAGAGAAGCGGAGTGACACCGAAGACGAATGCCAGCGAAGTCATAATGATCGGCCGCAGCCGTAGTTGAGCGGCCGCGAGCGCCGCTTTCACGATCGATCTGCCGCTTTCATGCCGCAGTCTCGCGTACTCGACAATCAAAATCGCGTTCTTCGAGGCGAGGCCGATGAGCGTCACGATGCCAATCTGTGTATATACGTCGTACGCATAGGCGCGGAGGAGTACGCCTGTGAGCGCACCGAGCACACCCAGCGGTACCGCCAGAACGACGGCAAATGGAATGACCCAACTTTCGTATTGAGCCGCCAGGAACAGGAAGACCAATATCGCGGCGAACCCGAAGATGAAACTCTCCTTGCCTTCCGACAGCTTTTGCTGAAAAACCGTTCCGGTCCACTCGAAACCAAATCCGGATGGCAGGTTCTTGCGCGCGATCCCCTCCATTGCCGCCGCGGACTGGCCGGAACTGAAGCCCGGTTTGGTTTGCCCGATGAGTTCGGCCGCGCGATAGCGGTTGAACCGGTAGATCACGTCCGGGCCGCTGGTTGGATTCATCGTAACCAGTGTGCTCAATGGCACCATGTCGCCACTCCCATTGCGGACGTGAAACCGGTTCACCGCGTCCGGATGTTTGCGATACTCCGGTTCGGCCTGCATGATCACTCTCCAGGTTCGGCCGAACCGGTTGAAGTCATTGATGTAGAGGCCGCCCAGGAAAGTCTGGATTGAGTCGTAGACATCGCTTGTGGGAATACCGAGAGTTTGCGCCTTCTCGTTATCGAGGTCGACGCGATAACTTGGCACGGCCACACGGAACGTATTCGCGACGGGACCAAGCGCCGGTTGCGTCCGGCCAGCGTTGACCAGAGCCTGCGCTGCATCGGCAAGCTTGTTGGCATCCACACCCGCGCGGTCTTCGACCATGAACTCAAACCCACCTGAAGTTCCAAGGCCCAGAATAGGTGGCAATCCGAAAGCAAAGACGAATGCGCCCTGGACCCGGCTCGCGCGCGCATTCGCCTGGGTCAGAATGTTGCCGAACTGTAGGGCTTCTGACTTTCTTTCTTCCCACGGCTTCAACACCGCAATGACTGTTGAGACATTCGAGCTGTTGGTCCGCGTGGTGATGTCGAGCCCGCCGAGAGTCGTCGTATCCTGGACACCAGGTATCGAAAGAAGAACGTTCTCGACTTCCGCCGTGACCTTTTCGTTCCGTTCAAGGGATGCACCGTCCGGCAGCCGCACTAAAACGAAGATCACGCCCTGGTCTTCATCTGGAAGGAAACCGGCCGGGACAACTCTGAACATGCCCCCCACGGTGAGGAACAACGCGCCCAGAGCAACGAGCGCGAGCGCGGACCTGCGGATGAAAGTTCGAACACCAGCGAGATAGCGGCCAGTCGACCAATCGAAGGCTCGATTGAACCAGCCGAAGAAGCGGCCGAGGTTTCCCCTGGTTGTCTTTTCCGGCCGAAGCAGCATGACGCTCAACGCCGGGCTAAGCGAAAGGGCGCTGAACGCGGATATCAACACAGACACAGCGATCGTCAGCGCGAACTGCCGGTAGATTTGGCCGCTAATGCCCCCGAGGAACGCCACGGGAATGAATACGGCACTCAGAATCAGCGCAATGGCGACGACGGGTCCCGACACTTCGCGCATTGCCTGGATCGTGGCTTCTCGAGGACTCATTCCGTGGTCGATCTTGTGCTGTACCGCCTCGACAACCACGATTGCGTCGTCGACCACGATGCCGATGGCGAGTACGAGACCGAACATGCTGGTCATGTTGATGGAGAAGCCCAACAGCGGAAACAAAGCGAACGTACCGATGATCGAAACGGGTACAGTCAGCAGCGGAATGAGCGTCGCCCGCCAGTTCTGGAGAAACAGGAAGACGACGATGATGACTAGCGCCACCGCGATGAAAAGTGTTTCAACGACTTCGGTGATGGCCGCCCGGACGAATCGGGTCGCGTCATAACCGACTTTGTATTCGATGCCTGCCGGAAAATTCTTCTTCGCGTCGTCGAGGAACGTGATGACGCGATTCGCCGTGTCTACCGCATTCGCTCCTGGCGAGAGATACACGATGATCACCGCGGCAGGCTTCTTCGTGAGCCAGCTGAAAGATTTGTAGTCCTGCGCGCCAAGCTCCACACGGCCGATGTCGCGAAGTCGCAGCAGCGATCCATCGGGTTCGGCTCGCAGAATGATGTCGGAGAACTGCGCGGGCTCCAGAAGCCGCCCCGATGCGGTCACCGGATACTGGAAATCGGTGCCCATCGGCGCAGGAGGCTGGCCAAGCGCGCCGGCGGGGTTCTGGCGGTTCTGCGACTGGATTGCCCGGCTCACGTCGGTGGCCGTTAACCCAAGCTTTGCCATCTTGTCCGGGTTGATCCAAACTCGCATGCCGTAGTCTTGTGTGGCCGCGAGCCGCGTGTCGCCAACACCAGGAATGCTGCCGATCTTGTCCACGAGATTGATCGTCGCGTAATTACTGAGGAAGAGGGAATCGTATCGATCATCGTTTGCGAAAACACCGATGGCCAGCAGGAATGCGGACGACACTTTTTTCACCGTGACGCCCACGCGCTGAACCTCGGGCGGCAGCGACGGCAATGCGACATTGACTTTGTTTTGTGTTTTGACCGTCGCAAGATCAATGTCGGTGCCAAGCTCATAAGTTACATCGATGGTCAGCACACCGTCATTCGAGCTCCGCGAAAAGAAGTAGAGCATTCCGTCCAGTCCCGTGAGCTGCTGTTCGATCGGTTGCGCGACGGTTCTTTCAAGATCGAGCGCGTTTCCACCACGGTAGTTCGCGACAATCTGAACGACAGGAGGAACGAGCTCGGGGTATGTGGCGACCGGTAGATTCGGGATGGCGACGCCCCCCAAAATCACAATCACGATTGCGATCACAATCGCGAAGACCGGACGATCAATGAAGAATCTGGCCATATCTCACTGTCCTTTCTACCGATAACCTTGAGTCCCCTCCTGGAACAGGAGGGGGCTTTGCACAAAAAGTCACTTGCTGCTTTCTGAACATCGCCGATTCGCATTCGCCGATCGCCAATGTCTAACAGCCATGTGCAATCAGCCAAAGCAATTGCTGAGGATATTGCATATCTTTGTTGCTTACCTGACGATTGGCGATTGCAGATTTCAGATCTAGCTGCGTGGCCGTGCCCGACTTTTGTGCAAAGCCGTCAGGAGAGCAGTCCGATTCACATGCGATTCATGGGACACCGTAAGTCTCCGATCCTGAGGCGGCTTCGTAGGGTTTTGGGTCTACCACAGTTCCCGGCATCGCCTTCTGGATTCCTTCCACGATGACGCGCTCGCCAGCCGCGAGCCCCTTCAGCACGACCCAGCGCTCGCCCACGCGTTCGCCGGTCACGATGGTGCGAGCCAGAACTTTATTCTGCGGGCCGACCGTCAACACCGACTGCAGTCCCTGCAATTCCTGCACGGCCCTCTGCGGAACGAGAATCGCGTCCTTGCGATCTTCGACGCGCATCCGCAATTGTCCGAACTGGCCGGGGAGAAGCGTTCGCTCGGGATTCGGGAACGTCGCTTGAATCTCTATGGTTCCCGTCTTGGAATCGACCTGGTTGACCGTGTTTTGGATACGCCCGACATGTGGATAGAGTTTGCCGTCGGCAAGGATCAATTCCAGGGGAATGCTTCGATTGGGCTCCTTCTCTTTCCTCCGTTCATAATCGAAGTACTCACCTTCGCTCAGCTTGAACCGCACCCAGATCACATCGAGCGGAACGATCGTTGTGAGCGGCTGGGCAGAAGCGCGTGTGACGAGGCCGCCGGCCTGGACGAGACTGTCGCCAATCCGCCCGCTGATCGGCGCGCGAATCGTGGCGTATTCTAGATTCAGCTCTGCGGACCGAAGCGACGCTTTCTGAGATTCCACCTGACCGGCTGTCGTTTCGATTTGAGCTTTGGTTGAAAGCCGGGCTTGCTCCACGCTGGCTTGCCTGGCACGAACGTTGGCCTGGTTCGCTTGCAGAGCAGCGACAGCATTGTCCAGGTCCTGAAGCGGTGCGGCCTCCTGTTTCACGAGCGGACGCAGGCGATCCACATCCTGCTGCGCTTTAAGAAGGTTCGCTTGAGCTTGTGCGAGGTCCGCTTCGGCCTGAAGCAGGGCGACCTGCCGGGCGGCGAACTCTTGATTTGCGTGACTCTGTGACAAGTCACCCCGGGCCTTTTCTACCTCGGCTTCATAAGGACGGAGATCTAGGATGTACAGCGGCTGCCCGGCCTTCACATCTGAACCGGTTTCGAATAGACGCTTCTCGATGTAGCCATCCACTCGGCCGCGCACCTCGACCATGTCGCGAGCAAAAGTCTGCGCCGCGTACTCGTTGTATATGGGCGTGTCTTCCGCACTCACGGTGATCACAGAGACTTCCGTTGCTGATGGAGATGAAGCCGCGTTCGAGATGCTTGCTTGCGTGTTGCAACCGGCTAGCGTCAGGCCTGCTGTGATAAGCAGCGTCGCGAGGAGCCGTGAATAAGCATTTGAAGACTTCACTGGACATTCCTTTCCAAACTTAACGGTCCGGAGCCAAAGCTAGCGATAAGGAGTCCCGCTCCCAGCATCGAAGCGTTCTTCATGACAGTGATGGCTTGCGGGCCGTGAGATGAAATTGAAACCGAATTGGTGGACATAACTTTCCTCCTTTTCGTACCGTCGGGTTATGCATGAGCAATCGGAATGTTGTTCACTACAGTGAAGTCATCCTCTTCGTCGGATTCTTCAAGCGTTAGCGGTATGCCCAAGTCGTAAATCGCATCGCCTTCGAGGATGGTTCTGAATTCCTGATCGACAAGCTTGAATGTCCGATTGCGTGCGTCGTATTGAACTCTGATGCGAATCATGTTGCCCTCCCGTCGCGGCTTGAACTGCAACGCAGTTGCCATAAGCAACTAACTGAGCAATGGCGGTTTGTTCGAACATTGCATGAGTGAACCGCGAAATTCTTCGCGAAATCGTGAAGTGACTCGCGAGCCGCGGATTCCTCCTGAATGGCTTTGCACAAAAAGTCGGCAACGGCCACGCAGCTAGATCTGAAATCTGCAATCGCCAATCGTCAGGTACGCAACAAAGATGTGCAATATCCTCGGCAATTGCTTTGGCTGCTTGCACATGGCTGTTAGACATTGGCGATCGGCGAATGCGAATCGGCGATGTTCGGAAACCAGCAAGTGACTTTTTGTACAAAGCCCTCCTGAACCAAGGAGCCCAGGAGGGGAATGCCATTTCACGGACCGCCCGCCGTCCCCGTGAAAACGAGGACAGCGGGGTTTGTGTGGTGAGTAATCAGAATCGGAAATAGAATCCGACGGAAGGTTGTGCCAGGTGGGTCACTTTATCGAGGTTCAAGCTGTCGAGTGTAAAGTCCGGCACCTTGTATACGAGTCCGCGATACTCTGCACGCACGCCGAAGTTGTGCGCAACATCAAAGTTCACTCCGCCTCCGTACAGGAACGCGGCTTTGGTTTGCCGTCCGGTTCCGGTGACGACGAATTTGTCGGTGGGATCGAACACCAAGGCGCCGGTGCCCGCCAAAGCGTAGGGACGGACCTTCGAAACATTCAAGGGGAAATGCGCCACGAA
>Ga0066682_10000413_pt1 | contig 13219 bp, 9 predicted proteins | sample GraSoiAngelo_131_FD_65628 | JGI IMG/M metagenome (GOLD analysis project Ga0066682, IMG submission 65628) | Grasslands soil microbial communities from the Angelo Coastal Reserve, California, USA - 14_0929_02_30cm | ecosystem: Environmental > Terrestrial > Soil > Grasslands | place: USA... | reverse complement strand
GTTCCGGCCGGAACGTCCTGCCGCAGGTACAGATTCATCCCCTGCTCTTGTCCTTGCGCCGAAAACCCGTCACCACTGACCTGCATGCTCGGTGGAGCTACGAGCAGAAGCCTTCCTCCCGGATAAATCGTCGGAATCTTCAGCGCCGCGGTGTTGCTCGGATACGGGACATCGTAGGAGTAACGCACCGAATTGTTGCCCGGGCGAAACGCGAATGCGATCGAATAGTGATTCTTCTTCTTGTCGATGGGAAGTTGTTGTAAGGGCATTCCTGCCGGCCCGACCGCGTCCACTCTTTCCAGTTCTCCTTGTTCCGGCAGGGCAAAGTCAAACGTTCCATCCGTCCGGAAATACGTTTGTGGCGGTTGCGACTTGTTCTCGACCTGATATTCTTCCGCGACCTTCAGGCTCGCGCCGTTGGGCTGGAAGATCACGAAGTGCGACGGAACGTCAATCGTCTTGGGATCCTTGGAGGGTTCGTAGATGTCCAATTGCACGGTGGCGTTGCTGTTGCCCGGCGGCACCGCGGCATTGAAACGGACGCCGCGATACATCGCCTGCACCAACAGCGGCTGGGTGCCGACATTCGGGCTGTCAAAGCTGAATTCGCCTTGCGGACCGCTCTTCATGTGTGCCAGTTCCTGCATGCCGCCCATCGGCTGCACCAGGGTAAGCTCCACGCCCGGAGCAAGCTGGCCCGTAGTGCCGTTCCTGACCGTTCCGCGCACCGTGCCCGCTTGCGCGGTTCCCAGTGACGCCAAGCCCCACGCGAAGGCCAGCGCGGCCGCTGCACGAAGACGGGCGTTCGAGCGTATCATTGCGCACTCCGGTCCGCGGGATGGGCGCCCCGCGGGCGCCGCACTTGTGCTTCCGTGACTTGATCGATTTCCGAGAGGACCAGCGCCGCATCATTTTCCAAAGCCGCTTTCATAGCCTCAAAGTCGTCGTCGGAATATTTTCCGGAGCGGTATTCAAAGCGCAAATCCCGCAGATTGTCGTAAATCGTGTCGCGCCGTTCGAGCAGCTGATCCAACTTCGTGCGGTGCGGCGCAAGATCGGAAGCATCCGGCTGAATGTAGAAAATGAAAAGCGCGACGGCGGCAGCGAGCATCAGGCAGGCTCCGAGAACCGCCCAGTCTCCCGAGTCGCCCAGCATGGCTGCAAAAAGAGGAGTCGCCGCCACGGCTCAATCCTCCGTCGCGCGCTCAGCCAGCTTCTTGGCGCGTTCCAAAAGTTCCGGTGCGATGGGCCTTGCCGGAACGGTACTGGCAGTGGTTTCCGACGGGTTCTTTTTCACCCAGCGTGAAATGACGAAAATCACCACTAGCGCGCCGAGTACAAGGTAAACCGTCGGCATGACCCAGGCCACCAGACTAAATCCCGATTTCGGCGGCTCCGCATACACAGTGGTTCCAAATTCCTGTACGAACGCCTGCATGACCCGTTCGTCGGTTTCGCCCTTGGCGATGTGCTGCTCGGCTTCCTGCAACATCCCCTTCGCCGTGGGACACGGACCGGAGAAATCGCCACCGGGATGCGAACAGCCCGCCGCCGTCATGCTGCACGAACCGCACATGCATTTAAGTTGAAAGCCGATTTTCTTGGCACGCTCAGAGAACTGCTGTGCCCCGACGGGAACAATCAAGGGTAGCGTGGCCAGCCCCAACAGAACGAGCGTTCGACTGAGCGCGCGGTTTTTAGTCATGGCCCTCTCGCAGAAGGGGGGACGCGACGACGCCTTGCGGCAGCGGTTCCGCGGTGGCAGGTTGTTGCGCGGGTGCCAACACGAGCACCGAGCGGCGATTTGGCGAGAGCGCGATCAGCGTACCAAAGACCACCGTGACGCCGCCAAACCAAATCCATTTCACGAGCGGATTGAGATACGCATGGATCACCGGCACCTGCGTATCCGGATCGATTCCGGCGAATACCACGTACAAATCTTCCTTCAGCGTGGAATAGATGGCCACCATCGTCCCGTTCTCTTTGTTGGTGATAAAATTCCGCTTTTCCGGAAACAGCATCATCATCGGTTTGTTGCCGCGCAGCACTTCCACCATCATGCGTTGCGCCGTGTAATTCTTCTCCGGTTTGCTGTCCGTCGCTTGCAAAACCAGCGTGTACGGGCCAATGTGCATCGAGTCGCCCACCTGCATGCTCTTTTGCACGTCGCGGTCGAACGCCGTCCCGGCCAGCCCTATAAATACGAACACCATGCCCATATGAATGACGTAGCCGCCATACCGCCGCGTGTTGCGCATGGTCAAGTCAATCGCACAGGCGGCAAACGAAGCCCCCGAGCGCGCGCGGATGACTTTCGAGCCCCGGTAGAATTCGAGCAAAATGGTGGCGGCCACGAAGAAACACAGGATCAAGCTTGCCAGCGGATAGAATCCGCGGAATCCCAAAATGAAACCCACCCCGCCGGCTAGCAAGCCGGTCAGCAGGGGCCAGCCGAAGTTCCGTTTCAGGCTTTCCCGGGAAGTTTTTCTCCACGCCAGAAGCGGCCCGACCCCGGTGAGGAACAGGATCAACAACCCGACGGGAATATTCACTCGATTGAAGTACGGCGCACCGACGCTGATGCGGTTACCGGTGAACCACTCCGAGAAGACGGGAAACAGCGTGCCGGAAAGCACTGCGACGCATGCCACCAGGAAAAGCAGATTGTTAAACAGGAAGCTCGACTCGCGCGAGATTACCGAATCCAGTTGGTTTTCGCTTGCCAGGTAATCGCGGTTCTTCAAATATGCGCCCAAACAAACTGCCAGCGTGATGCCCATGAACGCGACGAACCAGGGCCCGATGTTCGACTGCGCGAACGCGTGTACCGAGCTGACGACGCCGCTGCGGGTGAGGAAGGTCCCGAGCATGCACAGCAGGAAAGTGCAAAAAACCAGCCACACGTTCCACACTTTCATCATCCCGCGCTTCTCCTGCATCATCACCGAATGCAGAAAGGCCGTGCCCGTCAGCCAGGGCAGGAGCGAGGCATTTTCCACGGGATCCCAGCCCCAGTATCCGCCCCAGCCGAGCACCGCGTACGCCCAGTGCGCGCCAAGAAGGATTCCCATCGACTGGAACATCCAGGCAATCATCGCCCACTTGCGCGTCAAATGGATCCACTTCTCCCCTGGGTAGCGCGCCAGCAACGCTCCGAGAGCAAACGCAAACGGAATCGTAAAACCCGTATAACCGGAATACAGATTCGGCGGATGAATGACCATCTCCGGGTATTGCAGCAGCGGGTTCAATCCGTTGCCGTCGGCTCGCGTGATGAAGCTCATCACGCCACCTGCCCCGGGAGAAGCCAGAGCCTTGAACGGGCTCTCCACGAAATTGTTCAGCGTAAGAAAGAAGAGTTGCACACCGGCCATGACCACGCCGACATACGGCATCAACTCGCCATTCTTATTGCGGTAAGCGATCAATACGGTGAGAACGTAGACGGCCAAGAGGAAGCTCCAAAACAGCAGCGAGCCCTCCATCCCCGACCACAGCGCTGCAATTTTATAAAACGCGGGAAGGTCCCGGTTACTGTGGGAGACCACGTAGGCACTGGAAAAATTGTCGGTGAAAAACAGATATTCGAGGCTTAAGGTTGCAAGGAAAATCAGGCCGCAGGTGGCCATTCCTGCTTGGCGTGCGCTTTTCACCAAGAGCGGATGGCGCGTGATGATCGCCGCGATGCCCCCCACAACGGCGTACACGGCGCACACAAAAGCTACAAGGAGCGCAAAGGAACCAAATACATCCACAGCGACCCCGCCTCTCCCCCGGACGTCCCGGGTCTCTTACATACTACTTCTCTGGGTAGAACTGGCTGCGGCGCCCTTCTTGTCTCCCCCAGGGGCCGCTTCATACTTGGAGGCGCATTTCGCCTGTACGTGCTCCGCGACAAATCGGCCGTCCGGGCCGGGACGGCCTTCCACAAGGGCTTGCGCCTTGCCCACAAACGTGTCCGGCAAAGGATCGCTGCCAATGTAAGTAACCGGAAGGGCCTTTCCTTCCCCATCCAGCACGAAATCAATGCGCCCGGAAAGGTGACGGATACTTCCCTCCTCCACGGTACCGGCGACGCGCATGCGCTGCGTTCTCGCCGATCCGCTCAAGGTCTCGAGCTCGGCAATCGTGTGGTAATAGGTTTTGCTCTCGCCGTACCCGAGCCAAGCGAGAAACCCCAGGGCTACCACGATGATTCCGATACCGACGCCAAACTTTGCTTGTTTTTTCATGTCATCTCTTCTCGTTCGATTCTACCACAGCCAAAACCGTGGTGTATCTCCTTATGTGCGGCCATGAAGTACAGGATCGGGCGTATGGTCCTCGCGCTGTACTATCGTTCAGGCCGTCTCTCCGCCTCCGAGAGGACCTCCTGGAACCGGGAAATACCCATTCCTTCAGTTGACGGGCTAAATCGAAACGGCCTCCCGTCGTCCAAAACAACCGGACAGCCCAAATTCATCGAAAGGATATCCTGCACAACGCCCGGAGGCACTTCTGTGACCAAGATCACGCGTCGCGGCTTGAGGGAACGCCGGATTCGTGAGGCGACCGAAGGGAGATGTTCAGTGAGCAAAATCGCGGGATCGCGTGCCGCGGACCCCGTCCGCCCTTCCGACGCGACGTGCTGCTCGACCGGGCACTCCAAAAGATGCGTCAGGAAGAATCCGGCTGCTTGAAATTCTCGGTGAATGTCCGCCGGCGCCTTTCCTCGAGTGGATATCCCCACAGCTCTCAACAGATCGGCCGCTTCTCCGCGGAATTCGTCGCCCGGCGCGTAGAGAAACTCCGCGTCCTCACGAGGAGCGACGCCGCCCAGCAAAAGCGTATGGATGTGCACGGGGCGAAAGCGCGTCGCCCATTCGAGCCGCCGCAACCTTCGCGCGATATGTTCGGCCGACGCCGCTTGCCCGCACCCGTCGCACGGCAGATCCGTGGAGTTCGACACCATCATGCTTCAACCCAAGTCACCGGCAGAGCCCACTTTACAACCACTGGCGGTAGGTCTTCCACATTGCCCGTGCCTTGTCTACTCGTTGTGAAACAGAACGCCACCTGCCACGTTATAGCCTTAGGCGGATGTAAGGGACGACATGGACCGAGGAGCCAGGTGAGGCAACATGGCAATGGCACGGGAAGCCGCTCCCCGCGTGCTTCGATCGACGGCCTTGTATTCTTCCGGCCATATGGTGAAAATCTCTTTTCCCGGCAGGTTCTGGGGATATTTCGAAATCCGCACATCTGGCAAGGGGTGACCGATGCATGCACTCACGCTGTTTGTTCAGGACTTGCGGCTTGCTTTTCGCTCCCTTTCGCGGGCCAAAGGTCTCTCGCTTACTGTCATCGTCACGCTTGCCCTGGGGATCGGCGCCAATGCCGCCATCTTTAGCCTCGTGCGCGGCGTTCTCCTCCGCCCGCTCGTGAATGCCGACGAAAACCGGCTCATCTACATTCAGCAGAGCGCCACCGGCATGGGCATGGATGACGCCTTTTTCTCTGTCCCCGAAATCCAGGACCTCAAAGCCAGCGTGCGCTCCATCTCGGAGTTTGGCGATTTCTCGGTCATCGGCTTCACCATGGTCGGCCTGGGTGAGCCCAGGGAAATTCAGGCCGCCGTCGTCGGCGGCACGTACTTCGAAGTCATGGGCCTCCACCCCGTCCTCGGCCGGCTCATTGGGCCGCAAGACGATGGTCCTAAGGCCGCCGGCGTCGTGGTTCTCACGTACCGTTTCTGGTCCACGGCGCTGAAGAAAGATCCTTCCGTACTGGGCAAAACCGTTCGCCTCGAGAGCTTTGACGCGCGCCCTGCCACGGTCATCGGCGTCCTTGAACCTTCGATCCCCTATCCCGCGGATACAGAAATCATCGCCAACGTCGTCACCAGCCAGCATCATCTCTCAGCCACGATGGTCACCGGCCGCGTCCATCGCATGACTGAGCTGTTTGGCCGCCTCGCTCCCGGCGTTACTCTCGAGCAAGCCCGTGCCGAGCTGCGTTCTGTCCACGCCGCGATGAAGAAAGACCATGCCGCCGACTATCCTGTACGTGACGACTTCCGCATTCACACGAGGCTGCTGCGCGACCAGATTACTTCCGGGGCTCGCACCATTCTTCTCGTGCTTCTCGCCGCGTCCGCCCTCGTGTTCATCATTGCCTGCTCGAACGCGGCCAACCTTATCCTCGCACGCACGGTTCGCCGCGAGGGGGAATTGACCATCCGCGCCGCACTCGGCGCAGGGACCAGCGCCTTGCGGCGGACCCTACTGGCAGAAGGCCTCGTTCTCTGTACCGCGGGCGCCGCCCTGGGCGTAATCATCGCGCGCCCGCTGCTCAACGTTCTCGCCCGGTACGCCTCGCGCTTTTCCGTGCGCGCTTTGGATCTCACGGTTGACTCAAGCATGCTCTGGGTAGGCGCGCTGCTCGCCATCATCGCCGCCGTGCTCCTCGCCTACGTTCCTCATCTGCCCACCGCCAACCGTTCGCAAGCTCCCAACCTCGCGAGCGGCAGCATCCGCATCACCGGCAGCACCAACCGCCGTCTCCGCGTTTTCGCCGTGGTTCAGATTGCCGCCTCCTTCATGCTCCTCGCCGGCGCCAGCATGCTTCTCAAGACGCTCATCTCTCTGCAAACCGCGCAGACCGGCCTGGACATGCAACATGTGCTGGCCATCAACGTTCCCGTCATGAAGTACGATAAAACGCCGCAGCAGGTCGTGGATTTTTACAAGGATTCCATACGCCACATTGATGAGCTGCCTGGAGTGATCAAGACCGCTTACGGAATGGTTGCTCCATGGCGCGAACCCGGCATCTTCGGCCCCGGCCTCCAATTCTCCGCGGATGGTCATGTCCACAGCGAAAATGATCTGCGCTCGCAGTTCCGCGTGATCTCTCCTATGTTCTTTGCAGCGCTAGGCGTTCCCATCCTCTCCGGCCGCGATTTCAACGACCTCGATACGCAAACCAAGGAGTCCGTCGTCATCGTGAGCGAGACTCTCGCCAAGCGCATGTTCCCGGGTCAGGATGCCGTCGGGCGACATGTTTATTGGACCGATCCCGTGTTGCAATTTATCCCCGGGTTTAAAGCCGAGCAACAGCGCATTATTGGCGTGACCGCTGATATTGACGATGAACACGTCGTTCCGCAGCCGACCCTTACGATCTACAGCACCTTCAACAGTGGTCCCCTGTTTGGCGGGCGACTCTTCATCCACACCAGCTCGAATCCCTATTCGCTGGTTACGCCGGTCACGAGAATCCTTCGCGGCATGTCGGCTGAGCAGCCCGTGGAGCGCGCCGCCACCCTCGAAGACATCCGAGCCGAAGTCCTGACGCCGGATCGCCTGAACACCGTGGTCTTCGGCATCTTCGCGGCCGTCGCGCTTACCATTGCGCTGGTTGGCGTTGCGGGCGTACTCGCCTTCTCCGTCAGTGCGCGCACGCGCGAATTCGGTATCCGCCTTGCCCTTGGGTCGCCGCCGATGCGCCTGCTCGCCGGCGTCGTCGGCGAAGGCGCCGTCATGGCCGTTTTCGGAGTGGTTGCCGGATCGCTTGGAGGATTCTGGCTGGCCCGATTTGCAGGGCACTATTTCCCGGACCTGCGCATGCCGAGCGCTTGGCCTGTCGCAGGCTCGATTCTTGTGCTTCTGTCCGCTGCGGTCATCGCGTCCGCATTGCCAGCGGCCCGAGCGGCGCGCGTCGACGTCATGCAGGCCCTGCGCACCGACTAACTTCCGCTTGCCCTTCGCCGGCGAGCGACATCTGGTGGCGATGGCGATGAAAAGACCCCGTCTGGGGTCTTTTCTCGTCTCAGGGACCGGAAACGGCTCGCTCGAAAAAGGGGATGGTCAGATTCAAGGCAGAACCACGTCCTCGGAGGAGCGACGAACGAGCATGGATAGCAAAGATTTTGGTGCGGAGGACTATATTGCGAAGGTGTCGGTTCCCTAGGCCTAGAGCGATCCAGGGAGAGACTTACCACCGTCAATTTCCTGCTTAAGACGAAACCGCCGCGTCGGTCGGCAGCTTCGCGCGCAGGCACCACTTCAATTCCTGGCTCATCTCGAGAATTTCCATGCCGGGCATGACGATGAATTTGCAACTGAGCATTTCACGCGGCTCGTCGTCATCGGGCAACTGGCAGGTCACGCGGCAATACTGACAATCCTGATTCCAGCAGAAACGCCCATAGGGAATGGTTTCCGGGCTGAGGAATTGGAAGCAGCGCAGCAACGAATTGCGCTCCGGCACCTGAAACTTCTTTCCAAAGATAACGATGTCAACCAGCTTTTCGTAAGGACGGAAGGGTTCCGACATGACGGTTCCTGTTCTCCGTGGACTCGGCCGGGTCGTCAAGTTGAACCGCAAGGTTCGGCAAAAACGAACCTGCAAGGTTCTCCCGATCGACCTGGCAGGGCCACTAGCTCTTGCTCGCTGCGCCTCGCCTGGGTGAGCACCCCACAGAGTAGAACGCAGCACCGGAGGGCACAATGACACTCCACGTTCGCGTTTCCAATGTGCCACGGGGTCAAAAAGCGAAGCGTTGGGTTAACGGCTTTACGCCACTTCCGATGGTCAGGAGACTGACCGCAGGAAGAACCCGCCGCTCAACCGTCCCGCACGTTCTCTCGGTCGAGAAAAAAGACAAAGTAACCGCCGGCGCTAACCGTTCGACAAGTCGAAGAATTGACCCATTTTGCGGAATTTCTCGTACCGTGCGGCGAGCAACTCGCGGACGGGCTCATTCGTTAACGCGACGAGCTGCCGGTCCAGGACGTCATCGAGCAAGCGAGCCGCCCCTTCGTGATCGGTGTGCGCCCCGCCGTCGGGCTCCGGAATAATTTCGTCCACGATTCCCAGGTCTTTCAAATCCTTCGCGGTAATTTTCATGGCCGCCGCGGCGGTTTCCGCCTTCGTCGCATCGCGCCAAATAATCGAGGCGCAACCTTCCGGCGAAATCACCGAGTAGAAGCTGTTTTCGAGGATGTTCACTTTGTCGCCGACGGCAATCGCCAGCGCGCCACCCGAGCCGCCTTCGCCCGTTACGGTCACGATGATCGGCACGGGCAGCCGCGCCATTTCGCGCAGATTCCTGGCGATCGCTTCGCCCTGCCCGCGTTCTTCCGCATCGATCCCCGGGTACGCGCCTTGTGTGTCGACGAAGCTGAGAATCGGCCGCGCGAACTTCGCCGCGAGTTGCATTACGCGCAAGGCTTTGCGATAACCCTCCGGCTTCGGCTGGCCAAAGTTGCGCGCGAGCCGCTGCTTGGTGTCGCGTCCTTTTTGATGGCCGACCACCGCCACGGGCCGACCATGGTATTTCGCAAGCCCAGCAACAATGGCCTTATCGTCGGCGAAGCCGCGATCGCCATGCAGCTCCACGAAGTCGGTGAAAAGATAATTGACATAGTCCAGCGTATACGGACGCTGCTGGTGCCGCGCGATTTGCGCGCGCTGCCAGGGCCCCAGATGGATGTAAAACTCCCTTCGCAGCTCGGCGACTTGCTGGCGGATGCGTTCCAGCTCGGAGTCCGCTTCTCCGTCGCCCGACAGGCGCCGCAATTCCTCGACGTCTTTCTCGAGATGCTCGATCACCTTCTGCCGTTTTTCGAGCTTGTCTTTTTCTTTCGTTCTCATGCTCCCACCGGAGCCACGGCATGCTCACCGCAGACTTGCCGGATCGCCTCGACCAATTCCGGTGACGGATTCACCCGCTGCTGCGCGCGCATAACGGCCACTGAGCCGTCCGGGCGGCACAACTCAAATACCACCGGGCAGCTTCCCGGTGAATCTGCCATCAGTGCGTTCAATTGGTCCATCGCCGGCTCGCTCAGTTTCCGTAAATCCAGGCGTACGCGAAATTCACCATTGGCCGGCCGGTCGGAAATCTCCTGGAGCAGCCGCGCCTCCTGCAACGAAAGCCGCGTTCCGGCTTCTTCCACCTGTACGCGAACTTTCATCAGCAGCGGCTTGCCGGGTTTCAGCATTTGCTCCGAGCGTGCGAAGCTTTCCGGGAAGGCCAGCAACTCCTGAATCCCGGTCATGTCCTGAATCGTGAAAATGGCCCAGCGCGCCCCTTTCCGCGAGCGCATTGGGCGGCTGCTGACAATCAGCGCCGCGATGGTGATTTCCTTTCCGCTGCGCTGTCCTTCCACCTGGTCGAGCAATACTACTTTCAAATCGGCCAGGCGCGAAGCGTATTTTGCCAGCGGATGCCCGGAGACGTAAAACCCAAGCATGGCGTATTCGCTCGCGAGGCGCTCTTCCTCGCTCCCCGGCTCCGCCTGGTGTAGTTCGAATGGGGCCGGCGCGGGCGCGGCGGCGGCCATGAACAGGCCGTGCTGTCCCGATTCGCGCATGCGAGAGGCCCGCTGCACCGTCGAGAGAGCTTCGTCGACCGACGCGAGGAGCGACTCGCGCGGTCCAAGCGAATCGAGCGCGCCGGACTTGATCAGGCTTTCGAAGACGCGTTTATTCAGAAAACGCGATTCGATGCGCTCGCAGAAATCGTAGAGCGACTTGAACTCGCCCTGCGCCAGCCGCGATTCGCGAATCGCCTTGGCCGTGTTTTCGCCAACGTTCTTGATCGCCGCGAGACCAAACCGAATGGCTTCACCCACCGGTGTAAAGTACAGATCGCTTTCATTTACGTCGGGAGGAAGGATCGAGATGCTCATCCCGCGCGCTTCGTTGATGTACTTCACCACTTTCTCGGTGCTGCCCGCCTCGGAAGTGAGCAGCGCGGCCATGAATTCCACCGGATAGTGCGTTTTCAGATAGGCCGTCTGGTAGGCCAGCAGCGCATATGCGCAAGAATGCGACTTGTTGAAACCGTAGCCGGCAAATTCCTCCATCAGGTTAAAGATCTTCTCCGCTTTCTTTTCGGGAATCTTGTTTGCCGCACTACCGGCCATGAACTTCGCGCGCTGCGCCGCCATTTCTTCTTTCTTTTTCTTGCCCATCGCCCGGCGCAGAATGTCCGCTTCGCCCAACGAAAAATTCGCCAGCCGGTTGGCGATCTGCATCACCTGTTCCTGGTAAAGGATGACTCCGTAGGTTTCTTCGAGAATGTCCTTCAACTGCGGGAGCTCGTAGGTGACTTTGGTCTTCCCGTGCTTGCGGTTGATGAAGTCATCGATCATGCCGCCCTGGATGGGGCCGGGGCGATAGAGCGCGTTGAGCGCGGTGAGGTCTTCGATGCGCGTGGGCTGGTAGCGGCGGAGAATGTCGCGCATCCCATGCGATTCAAACTGGAAAATGGCGGTGGTGTCGGCGCGGGAGAAAAGCTTGTAGGTTTCCTCGTCTTTCAGCGTCAGGTTGTCGATGTCCAGCTTGACGCCGCGGTTTTGCTCCACCATGCGCACGGTATCGTGCAGAACGGTGAGCGTTGTCAGGCCGAGAAAATCCATCTTTAGCAGGCCGACACGCTCCAGCGCATTCATGTCGAACTGCGTGGTGATTTCATCGCGATTGGTCTTGTAAAGCGGGACGATTTCCGAGAGCGGGCGCGGAGAAATCACCACTCCCGCCGCATGCGTGGATGCATGGCGCGACAATCCCTCGAGCCGGAGCGCCACGGCCATCAGCTCCTTCAGATTTTCATCCGCGTTGACCGCGGCCTTCAGCTGCGGCGCTTCCTCCAGGGCGTCCTTCAGTTCAATCCCCAGCGTATTGGGAATCAGTTTCGCGAGCCGGTCGACTTCGCCGTAGGGAATGTCCATTGCCCGGCCCACGTCTTTCACCGCAGCCTTCGCCGCCATCGTTCCAAAGGTGATGATCTGCGCCACGTTCTCGCGGCCGTACTTCTGCGTGACGTAGTCAATCAGCTCGCCGCGACGCCGCATGCAGAAATCAATGTCGATATCGGGCATGGACACGCGCTCGGGGTTCAGGAAGCGCTCAAAAAGCAGATTGTATTCGAGCGGGTCCACGTCGGTAATGTGCAGCGCGTAGCTCACCAAGCTGCCGGCCGCCGATCCGCGCCCCGGCCCCACCGGCACTCCCTGCGCACGTGCGTAATGAATGAAATCCCAGACGATCAGGAAGTACCCCTCATAGCGCATCTTCTTGATCATCTCGATTTCGGAAGTCAGGCGCCGTTCGTACTCCGCGAGCGGATTCCGCAGGAATCCTTCCTTCGCCAGGCGCTCGAGGTGGGGTACGCGCGCCGCGAAGCCTTCGCGCACGACCTTTTCAAAATAGCTGGCGGAGTCGTAGCCCTTGGGAACCTGAAACTCCGGAAACGGATTCGAGATTCGCTCGATCTTTACGTTGCAGCGCGCCGCGATGTCTACCGTGCGGCTCAGAACATCGGGAATCTCGCCAAAAACCCGCGCCATCTCCGCAGCGCTCTTGAAATAGAACTGGTCCGTCGCAAATTTCATGCGGTTCGCGTCGCCCATGGTCTTGCCGGTCTGAATGCACAGCAGAACTTCCTGAGCGTGCGCATCTTCGTGATGCAGGTAATGGCAATCGTTGGTGGCGACCAGCGGAATACCGGTTTCTTTCGAGAGGCGAACGAGTTCGGGGTTCACGCGCTTCTCGATCTCCATGCCCTGGTCCTGAATCTCAAGAAAGAAATTGCCTTTGCCGAAAATATCCCGCAAGCGGTAGGCGTTCTCGCGCGCCTGTTCGTACTTCTGCTCCGCCACGGCTTCAGTAACCGCACCGCGAAGGCAGGCAGAAAGAGCAAGCAATCCCTTGCTGTGTTTCGCGAGCAGTTCGTGGTCAATGCGCGGCTTGTAATAGAAGCCTTCGAGGAAACCTGCGGAGACGAGCTTGACTAAATTGTGGTAGCCTTCCGGCGTTTCGCACAGCAGCACCAGATGGTTGGCGCCGCGCATCCCTGGTTCTACTTCTGCTTTCTCCGGCCCGCTGTTGCCATTGGCCTTTTCGCCACGGTCGTGGCGACTGCCTTTGGCGACGTAGACCTCGCAGCCAATGATGGGCTTGACGTCGCGCTTGCCGGCTTCATAGAAGAAATTCGCGGCCGCGAAGAGATTGCCGTGGTCGGTGATGGCTACCGCAGGCATCTTCTGACGGGATGCTTCATCGAGCAATTCGGAAGTCTCGCAAGCCCCGTCGAGCAAGCTGTAATCCGTGTGTACGTGCAGATGTACGAACTGCGGTTGGCCCATGGAACGATTCTAAAACTCCCTTCAAAGATTTGCATTACGCAATGTGACTTTTGCACAGGGTCGGATTCGGCAAGCGGCGC
>Ga0066682_10000401_pt1 | contig 13328 bp, 9 predicted proteins | sample GraSoiAngelo_131_FD_65628 | JGI IMG/M metagenome (GOLD analysis project Ga0066682, IMG submission 65628) | Grasslands soil microbial communities from the Angelo Coastal Reserve, California, USA - 14_0929_02_30cm | ecosystem: Environmental > Terrestrial > Soil > Grasslands | place: USA... | reverse complement strand
ACGTGCCCGAGCTCGCCGACCGGCACGGGCTCAACGTCGCGCTCGGCGCCTGGCTGGATGCCGACCGCGACAAGAACGAGGAGCAGCTGCGCACGGTGATCGACCTCGCGAACACTCACCAGAACGTGGTGCGCGTGATCATCGGCAACGAGGTTCTGTTCCGCGGCGACCTGAAGGTCGAGGAGCTCGCGAGATATCTCGATCGCGCGCGCGCCTCCATCGGCCAGCCGGTCGGCACGGCCGAGACCTGGCACACCTGGCTCGCCTACCCCGAGCTCGCGCAGCACGTCGACTTCATCGGCGTACACCTCCTGCCGTACTGGGAAGGGGTCGCGGTCGACCGCGCGGTCGATTACTCGTTCTCGCAGCTGCGGCGGCTGCAAAAGGCCTTTCCGCACAAGCCGATCGTGATCGCGGAGATCGGCTGGCCGAGCCGCGGCCGCACGCGCGAGTCGGCGGTGGCCTCGGACGCAAACGAGGCGCTGTTCCTGCGCCGTTTCCTGCAGCGCGCCGAGCAGGAGCAGATCGTCTACTACGTGATGGAGGCCTTCGATCAGCCCTGGAAGGCGTACCTGGAGGGGGCGGTCGGGTCCTACTGGGGCGTCTACGACGTCAACCGCCACCCGAAGTTCGCCTTCACGGCGCCGATCGTGCGCGTGCCGGAGTGGCACATCCTCGCGGCCGCTTCCGTCGCGGTGGCGCTCGTGGTGCTCGGGCTCCTCTATCTCAACAGCGACTCGCTGCGCAACCGCGGCCGCAGCTTCCTCGCCGTCGTGGTGTACGCCACCGCCACGATCGCGGTGTGGGTGATCTACGACTTCACGCAGCAGTACATGACGCTCTCGAGCGTCATCGCCGGAGTGCTGCTGCTCCTCGGCATGCTCGGGGTCATGCTGGTGCTGCTCGCCGAGGCGCACGAGTGGGCCGAGGCGCATTGGGTCGAGTACCGGCGGCGGCTCGGGGCGCCGCTCATGAGCTCCGGTGCGCGCTCGCCCAGGGTGTCGATTCACGTGCCGGCCTACAATGAGCCGCCGGCGATGCTCATCGAGACACTGGACGCGCTCGCGCGCCTCGACTACCCGGACTTCGAGGTGCTGGTGATCGACAACAACACCAGCGACGAAGCGGTCTGGCGGCCGGTCGAGGCGCACTGCGCGCAGCTCGGGCCGCGCTTTCGCTTTTTCCACGTCGCGCCGCTCGCCGGCTTCAAGGCCGGGGCGCTCAACTACGCGCTCGCGCGCACCGCGCCCGACGCCGAGATCGTCGCCGTCATCGACAGCGACTACGTCGTGGACGCGCGCTGGCTGGGCGACCTGACGCCCGCCTTCCGCGATCAGCGCATTGCCATCGTGCAGGCGCCGCAGGACTATCGCGACGAGGGCGCGAGCGCCTTCAAGGCGATGTGCTACGCCGAGTATCGCGGCTTCTTCCACATCGGCATGATCACGCGCAACGAGCGCAACGCCATCATCCAGCACGGCACCATGACCATGGTGCGGCGCAGGCAACTCGAGGACTGCGGCGGCTGGGCCGAGTGGTGCATCACCGAGGACGCCGAGCTCGGGCTGCGCATCTTCGAGGCCGGTTTCGACGCCAGTTTCGTGCCCTCGAGCTATGGCCGCGGCCTGATGCCCGACACCTTCGTCGACTTCAAGAAGCAGCGCTTCCGCTGGGCGTACGGCGCCATGCAGATCCTGAAGGCGCATGCGCGCGCGCTGTTCCTGGAAGGCGGCCCGCTGTCCCCGGGACAGCGCTACCACTTCATCGCCGGCTGGCTGCCGTGGACCGCCGACGGCTGCAACCTGCTCTTCAATCTCGCCGCGCTCGCCTGGTCGGTCGCCATGGTGTGGGCGCCGCGGCACATCGAGCCGCCGCTGGTGGTGTATTCGGTGTTACCGCTGTCGCTGTTCACCTTCAAGCTCGCGAAGCTCATCCACCTCTACCACGTGCGCGTCGGGGCCAACAGCCGCCAGACGCTGGCGGCGGCGGTCGCGGGACTCGCGCTGACGCACACCATCGGCAAGGCGGCGATCAAGGGCCTCCTCACCCGCGACGAGCCGTTCTTCCGCACTCCGAAGCAGGGACACTCCCCGGGACTCGCCGGGGCGCTCCTCGCTGCACGGGAGGAGACGCTCATGATGCTCGGGCTGCTGCTGTCGGCGTGGGGTGTGGCGCATGCGCCCCAGGCTGCCGGCCTCGACCGGGTCGCGCTCGCCGGTCCCGACCGACTCGCGTGGATCGTGGTGCTGCTCGTTCAGTCCGTGCCCTACGCCTCCTCGCTCCTGGTGTCGCTGATGAGCGCGTTCCCGCTGCCGGGGCGGCTTCTCGGTACCGGCTATCGGCGGATCACGGCCGCCGGCAAGCGCGCCGAGGCGGACCCGGCGCGCTGACGGATGCTCAACTGGAGGCTGCGCGCGATCGCGTCGATGATCGCGGCGGTCGCCGCGTTCTCCCTCATGGACGCTCTGCTGAAGGGGCTGTCCGCGCACTACCCGCCCATGCAGGTGGCGGTGCTGCGCGGCGTGGCCTCGATGCCCTTCATGCTGCTGCCGCTGCTGCTCACCGGGAAGTGGGGCGAGCTCAAGCCGCGACGCTTCCCGATGCATCTGCTGCGCGGGGTGCTCAGCGTCGTGGTCCTCGGCGGCTTCATCTACGCCGTGCGGGTCCTGTCGCTCGCCAACGCCTACGCGGTGTTTCTATCGGCCCCGCTCCTCGTGACCGCCTTCTCGGTGCCGCTCCTCAAGGAGCGCGCCGACGCCCGTCACTGGAGCGCCATACTCGTGGGTCTCGCCGGGGTGCTCACCATGCTGCGCCCGAGCGCCTCGGGGCTCGTCACCTGGGGAGCGCTCGCGGCCCTCGTCTCGGCGATCGCCTACGCGCTCAGCGCCATCGCAGTGCGGGTGCTCACCCGCACCGACACCACGGCGAGCGTGATCTTCTGGACCGTCGGCCTGATGACCGTGTTTGCGACCGCAGCCGCCGCTCCCGTGTGGGTGCCGCTCGAGCGCAGCCACTGGCCGTGGCTCCTCGCCCTGGGAGTGCTCGCGGCGATCGGACAGTACCTGCTTACCGAGGCCTTCCGCTCGGCGCCGCCCTCACTGGTGGCGCCCTTCGAATACACCGCCCTGCTCTGGGGCATCGCCATCGACCGGTTGGTCTGGCACGTGCTGCCTCCGGTGCGCGTGTGCCTGGGGGGCGGCCTGGTCATCGCGAGCGGCCTGTATCTGATCTGGCGCGAGCGGCAGCACACCCGGAGCGAGTTGACGCAACAGTCATGGCAGTGAACCGCGCGGCAAGGCAGAATGTCGCGCCGATCGTCGACAGTGGAAGATGTCGCTCGCAAAAAAGAGGAAACCTCATCATGAGCAACGCCGATATCCGGGGACGATTCATCTGGCACGAGTTGCTGACGACCGATACCGCCGCCGCCGCCGCCTTCTATCCGAAAGTCCTGCCCTGGCGGACCCAGCCTTCCAGCATGCCCGGCTACAACCTGTGGATGGCCGGACAGACGCAGATTGGCGGCCTGATGGCCCTGCCGCCGGAGGCTGCCGGCACGCCGCCCCACTGGCTGATCTACGTGGGCACCCCGAGCGTCGACGCCTCGTGTTCCCAGGCGCAGGGACTCGGGGCCAAGGTGCTGAAGGCTCCCTCTGACATTCCCAACGTCGGCCGCTTTGCCGTGCTGTCGGATCCGCAGGGCGCGACCTTTGCGTTGTTCACCCCGGCCGCCGGTGCCCCGCCGCCGGGCCCGCAACCACCACAGGGCGCGTTCTCGTGGCACGAGCTCGCAACCACGGACGTGAGCGGCGCGCTGCGCTTCTACGGCGAGCTGTTCGGCTGGCGCAGGGGAGCGGGACACGACATGGGCGCCATGGGCGTGTACCAGCTCTTCGAGCACGCCGGTAACGCGGTGGGCGGCATGTGCAACGTTCAGGGGCCCTCCAGCCCGCCGTCGTGGCTCTCCTACGTGCACGTGTCCGAGTGCAACCGGGCGGTCGGCGCGGCCAAGGCGGCCGGCGGAAGGCTGTTGCACGGCCCGATGGAAGTACCCGGTGGAAGCTGGATCGCCTTGTTCATGGACCCGCAAGGCGGGGCGTTCGCCGTTCAGGAGGCGCCGCGTGCAAGTCAGGCCCGACCCGCGACGGCGCCGGCCGCTGCCGCCAAGCCCCCCGGCGCGCCGAAGCCTTACGCTCCGCCCGCGGCGGTGCCAACCGTGAAGGCGGCGCCGGCCCCCGCAGCCCGGCCTGCGGCGGCCACGTCGGTCGCGGCAACGCCGGTCGCGGCGAAGCCTGCCGCGGCGAAACCCGCCGCGCCGAAGAAGGCCGCCCGCAAGGCGCGCAAGAAGGTGGCGCGAAGAGCCCGCCCCGCGAAGCGCAAGGGCGCGAAGAAGAGCGCGAAGAAGTCGGCGAGGAAGAGCGCGCGACGCCCGGCGAAGAAGAGCGCCCGGCGGGCCGCTTCCCGCCGCGCGCGCGGCCGGCGTCGCTAGGCCCGACCCACCGCGCACTTACGGCAGGTGCGCGGTGGTCATTTCCGGCTCGCGGGGCCTCGCGAGAGCGTCAGATCCTGATCAGCGGCCTGCCGAAGTTGCCGCCCTGCATGGCGAGCAGCAGGTGCGCAGGGGCGTTGACGAGCCCGTCGACGATGTCGTCCTTGGCGGCGATGCGGCCGGCGCCGTGCCAGGCGATCGCATCGCGCAGGAATTCACCCCGGCGGTGCTCGTAGTCGTGGGGCTCGACGCGCAGCACCTGCACGCCGTCCTTCCCGGGCGGGCAGCCCCCCCACGCGTGGATCGCCTCGGGGTCGACGGGCCTCACGCTGTTCTGGACGATACGCGCGCCGGGGGCGAGGTGACGCCCGGCTACAACGCTCTCGAGCAGCTCCCCGCCGGTGCTGTCGAAATAGATGTCCACGCCGCGCGGCGCGAGCTGCTTCAGGCGCGCGCCGACGTTCTCGCTGCCGTGATTGATGCAGGCGGAGAGGCGGGCGTGGCGTGTCACCCAGTCGCACTTCTCGCGGCTGCCGGCGACGCCGATGGCCCGCGCGCCCTTGAGCATCGCGATCTGGCCGGCCATGGCGCCGGCGGCGTTGGCCGCCGCGGACACCAGCACGGTTTCTCCCGGGCGCAGCCGCGCCAGATCGAGCAGTCCGAAATACGCCGCCATGCCCGGCACTCCGAGCACTCCCAGAGCGCTCGAGGCGGGTGTCTGCCCCGGGTGAAGCAGTCGGGCGCGCTGGCCGTCCGAAACACACAGGTGCTGCAGGCCGAAGTCGAGCACTACGAGGCTGCCGACGCCGAACACCTCGTGGCGCGATTCGACGACCTCGCCGACGCCGTGCGCGGGAACCAGATCGCCCGGTTTCGCTCCATCGTGCGCATCGGAGTCCGAGGCGCACACGAACGGATCGAGCGCCAGCCAGAGGGCACGGGCGAGAAACGAGCCGTTCGTCAGGCTCGGGCTCGGAGCCTCGACGAGCTCGAGATCGCTCGGCCGGGAGGGCGGCCGTCTGATCCGGATCTGGAGGTTCCGAAGGTCCATGGGCTCACTGCGCGTCCGTGTCGGCGGCGCGCCGCTGCTCTGCGGCTTGGCTGTAGCTCGCCTCGATCTGCTGCTTTACCTGTGCCTCGGTGCGTTTCGCGTCGGCCGCCTGCTGAGCTTCAGAGGCGGCACCGGCGCCGGCCGCAGTGGTGGTGCCGGCCAGTCCGCAGCCGCCGAGGGCGCTCGCCAGGACCAGGAGGAGAAGGGCACGTGCTCGTTCCATTTCGCCAATGTACGCACCCCGCCCGCTGACGCAAGAGCCGGTGCGGTCGTGGCACTATGTAGCGTATGCGCAGGCAAACACCCACCCGCCCGGTCGCGGCGCAGGCGCGCGTGCGCCGCGGCTATTTCGAGTGTCGTTATGGTCAGCTGCACGTGCACAACTCGATCCCGCCCGGAGGGGGGTTCGAGGAGGCGGCGCCGCTGCTGTGTCTGCACGATTGCCCGGGCTCGGGCCGGGTGTTCGCGCACTTTCTGGCCCTCGCCGGACGCGACCGCTCGGTGTACGCGCCGGACCTGCCGGGATTCGGCGAATCCGACCCGCCGCCCGGCGTGGCGGCGATCGAGGACTACGCGGCCGCGATCGGCGATTTCCTCGACAGTATGCGGCTGCGCCGCCTCGACATCCTGGGTCAGCGCGTCGGCGCCCTGATCGGCACCGAGCTGGCCGTGACGCGCCCGCGACAGATCGGGCGCCTGGTCATGGTGTCGGCGCCGCTGTTGACGGCGGAGGAACGGCGGGCGGCCGCGCGGGCACCGCCCTCGCCCGCGCCGGGCGATGGGCTGCCGCGCGCCGGCGACGGGCAGGGGTGGCTCGAGGCGGCGGCGGCGCAGTATCCGCTGCGAGAGCGCCTGGCGCGCCTCAGTCAGCGGCTGCTGGTGCTGCGCCCGCACGACGATCTCTGGGAAGCGACCGGAAGGGTGCGCGACGTGCTGCCGGCAGCCCGCCTGCTCGAGCTGGAGCCGAGCGGGCAGGAGCTGTTCGCCTCCGCGGCGGCCGGCGCGGCGGATACGGTGCGCGAATTCCTGCAGGGCTGATTTGCGCATTTGCGCGATTCGGATCAGATTTATTGAAGTCGCAAGGAGCAGCCGAGGTCACGCTGAGCGCGCATGCCGTCCCCACCCGCCTCATCCAAGGGCGAATCCGACATCGAGAACACGGCCGAGCTGCCGTCTCTGCCGCCCACCGCGAACCCGGGAAGCGGGGACCGCCGGCCGTCCGCCACCGACACGTGGATCGCGCCGCCGCTTGCGGGCGCACGCGCAGCAGAGACGCCGGCCACTCCGGGACCCGCCGAGGCCCGTCACGGCGACAGCGCCGTGCAGACGCTCACCGGGCGGCTGCGCGAGACACAGGGGCTGCTGGCGGGTAAGGACGAGCGGCTCCGGCAGATCGAGCACGCCCGCGACGAGGCGCTCGAGGCGCGCGCGGCGGCCGAGCGTCGCGCCGCGCAGCTCGACCACGAGCTCGCACAGCTGAAGGCCGAGCACGCCTTTCAACTCGATGAGCATGCGCGTGCACGCGCGCACTTCGAGGAGCAGCTCGCGCAGGCACGCGCCCTGGTGAGCGCGGCGGGAGCGCGCGCCGACGATCTGCAGCGCCGTCTCGCGGAGCTCGAGAGCGCAGCGCGCCTGCAGCGCGATCAGGACCCGAAGAATCAGCAGCGCCTCGCGCAGGATCGCGCCCGCACTGCAGGCGCGATGGACGATCTGCGCGAGGAGCGCGAGCGCGTGCTCGGTCTCATCGAGTCGCTGCAGAGCGCCGAGAGCCGCCGGGGGATTCTCGAAGAGCTCGTCGGGGATCTGCAGCGCGAGGGCGAGGAGCGCGAGCGCGAGCTGGCGCGCGTCGCGCGGGCGGTGGTCGGCCGTGACGCGCGCACGCGCGAACTGGAGGCCGAGCTCGCGCAGAGCGCTTCTCGCATCGCCCGCCTCGAGCAGCAGGCGAGCTCGCTCGCCGCCGCGCTGGCCGAGCGCGACGCGGAGCTGCGCCGATCGCAGCAGGACCCGCGCCGCGCGCCGCGCGAGCGCCCCGCCTCGCCGCGCACCCAGCCCGATTCCTCCAGCGAGCGCGCGCGTACGCCGCCCGGCGTCGCCGTCGGGCAGGGCAGCGGCGACGCGAGGCAGGAGAGCGAGCTCGCGCGGCTCAAGGCCGAGCGCGCCGAGCTCACCAAGACGCTCGCGGAGGTGCGCGCCGCAACGGCCGCCGCCGCGACGAAGGCCGGAGGACACGACGAGGCGCTCGCCGAGGTGCGCGCGCGCAATGCGGAGCTCGAGTCGGCCCTCGCGGCGGAACGGCGCCGGTTCCGCGAGCTCGAGAAAGAGCGGGTCAGCGCGCGGCGCGAGACGCAGGACTGGGCCGGCGCACTCGAGACCGCGCAGCAGGAGCGCAGCGCCGAGGCCGAGAGACTCGCGGCCGCGCAGGCGCGTGTGAAAGAGCTCGAGGAGCACGCCGCGGAGCAGCAGGAGGCGACGCGCGCGCTGCAGAGCGAGTCCGGCGCGAGCATCGCGCGCGCGAAAGAGCTCGAGGCGGATTTGCACGCCGCCGAGGAGGCGGTCCACCGCCTGGAGTCCGAGGCGCGCGCGCGCAACGCCCGGCTGGAGGAGCTCGAGAGGGCCAACGCGCGCTGGCGCACCTTCGAGGAGGCGCGGCATGCGGCGGCGGAGCCGCCCGCCAGCCCCGCGCCAGAGCGCAGCCCGGCGCCGCGCGAGGTCCTGCGCGAAGCACCGCGCGAAGTACCGCGCGAAGTGCCGCGCGAGACCCCCGGCGCGCTCCCCGAGGGCGATGACTCCGCCGGGGCGCCCGAGCCGGTCCCCGAGGGCGCGACGCGCCTCCTGGTCCGCAGCGAGGACGGGCGCGAGATCATGCACGTGCTCGGCCGCAGGACCAGCATCGGACGCACTCCCGACAACGATCTGCAGATCGAGGCCAACTTCATCAGCCGCCACCACGCCGTCATCCTGGTCGGCCCGGTGCACACCATCATCGAGGACCTGAACAGCAGCAACGGCGTGCACGTCAACGGCCGGCGCGTCACGCGCCAGATCCTCAGGGACGGCGATGTCTTGCACTTCGCCCGGCTGCAGTATCGCTTCGTGGTGCGCCGGGCCGGCGAGAAACGCTGACAGCCGCGAGCACCGCCGCTAAGCTTCGCAGCTTTCCCCTGGCACGAGGCCCGGGCAGCTCGAGATGGCGAGTCCCTATATCGAGAGAATCCTGAAGGCGCGCGTCTACGACGTCGCCATCGAGTCCCCGCTCGAGGAGGCGGCGCGCCTCTCGCGGCGCCTCGGCAACCAGGTACTGCTGAAGCGCGAGGATCTGCAGCCGGTGTTCTCGTTCAAGCTGCGCGGCGCCTACAACCGCATCGCTCACCTGTCGGAGGCCGCGGCGCAGCGCGGCGTGGTGTGCGCCTCGGCCGGCAATCACGCGCAGGGGGTGGCGCTCGCCGCCCGCCGTCGCGGCTGCCCGGCGGTGGTGGTGATGCCCGAGACCACCCCGCACATCAAGCTGCAGGCGGTGATCGACCTCGGCGCGGAGCTCACTCTGCACGGTGATGATTACGACAGCGCATTCGAGCACGCGCTGCGGCTCGAGCGCGAGCGCAATCTCGTATTCGTTCATCCCTTCGACGATCCCGATGTCATCGCCGGGCAGGGGACCATTGCGGTGGAGATCCTGCGCCAGACCGGCGGTAACCTCGACGCGATCTTCGTGCCGGTCGGCGGCGGCGGGCTGCTCGCGGGCATTGCGGTGTACGTGAAGTACCTGTATCCGGGCGTGAAGATCATCGGCGTCGAGCCCGAGGACGCCGCCGGGATGCACGACTCGCTCAGGGCCGGCCGACGCGTCACGCTCGAGCGGGTGGGAATCTTCGCCGACGGAGTCGCCGTGCGGCGCGTCGGCGAGGAGAGCTTCGCGCTATGCCGCGGCCAGGTCGACGAGATCGTGCTCACCAGCACCGACGAGATCTGCGCCGCGATCCAGGACGTGTTCGAGGACACCCGCTCGATCGTCGAGCCGGCCGGGGCGCTGGCCGTGGCCGGGGTCAAGAAATACGTGGTGCGCGAGGGTTGGCGCGGCAAGCGCCTGGTGGCGATCGCGAGCGGCGCGAACATGAACTTCGACCGGTTGCGGCACGTGGCCGAGCGCGCCGACCTCGGCGGCGAGCGCGAGGCGCTGCTGGCGGTCGTGATTCCCGAGCGGCCGGGGAGCTTCCTGCATTTCTGCGAGGTGCTCGGGCGGCGCAGCGTCACCGAGTTCAACTACCGCTACGCCTCGGCGGAGAGCGCGCAGATCTTCGTCGGCCTGGCCCTGAGCGGGGGGCGCGCGGAGAAGGACGCCGTGGTGCGCACGTTGCGCGAGGGCGGCTACGCGGTCACCGACATGAGCAACGACGAGATGGCGAAGCTGCACGTGCGCTACATGGTCGGCGGGCACGCGCGCGGCATTCGCGATGAGCTGCTGTATCGCTTCGAATTCCCGGAGCGCCCGGGTGCGCTGCTCAAGTTCCTGCAGGCGATCGGGTCACGCTGGAACATCAGCTTGTTTCACTATCGCAACCACGGCTCCGACCATGGCCGCGTGCTCGCCGGGATCCAGGTGCTGCCCGCCGAGCGCACCGACTTCCTGCAGCATCTGAACGTGCTGCACTACGCCTACGTCGAGGAGACGGCGAACCCGTCCTACCGCATGTTCCTCGGCGCCTGAGGCGCGGACCCTCACCGCACGCGCTTCCGCTGCGGCGGCGGCGCGCCGTCACACGCGGCCCGTACCGCGCTCAGCCCCGCGCGGCCGGCTGGCCGCTCTGCAGCAGCCACTCGCGCCAGATCGCGAGCAGCACGGCGAGAATCACCGGACCCACGAAGAGGCCCACGAGTCCGAACGCCGCGAGCCCGCCCAGCACGCCGAACATCACCACCAGGAAGGGAATCTGCGCCTCGCGGCTGATGAGGAACGGCCGCACGATGTGGTCGGTCCAGCCGACGACGATTGCGCCCCAGATGAGCAGCGCCACGCCCGCCACGGGGCTGCCGGTGATCACGAGCCACACGCCGACGCCGCCCCAGAGTGTCGGTGCGGCGAAGGGGATCAGCCCGAAGACGGTGGTGAGGGCCGCCAGGAACACCGGCGCGGTCGCACCGGCGATCCAGTAGCCGAGTCCCGCTAGCACCCCCTGCACCACCGCCGCGAGCACCAGCCCGTAGACGACCGCTTTCACCGTCTGCCCGATGGCCCGCAGGTAGTTATGTACCCGCGGACCGAGCAGCTGCTCGAGGGCGCGGGCGAGCTCTCCGGCGACGCGCTCTCCGTCGCGGAAGACGAAAAACAGGCTCACGACCGTGAGCAGCAGTTTCGCCACGTTGCGGCTGATCTCGCCGACGATGTGTGTGATTTCTTCGAAGGAGTGGTCGGTGAGCTTGCGCAGCTCGGCGCCGAGGGCATGCGGATCCTGGGCAGCCCGCGCGGTGAGGTCGCGCAGCTGCTCCCCGAGCCAGGGCAGCTTCAGCACCGCCGGCGGCAGCTGCAGGCCGCCAGCGAGCAGCGCCTGGGTCTCGTGATAGGCGCGGATCAGCTCGATCCGCAGCACCACCGCCAGCCACGCGAGCGGGGCGATCACGGCCAGGCTCACCGCGGTGGTCGTGAGGAGCGAGGCGACGGTGCTGCGACCGCGACACAGCCGCAGCAGCCGCTCGTGCGCCGGCCAGCTGACGAAGGCGAGGATGCACGCCCACACCAGCGGCACGACGAACGGCTCCAGCACGCGAAAGCCGAGCACCACGAGTCCGGCCAGCACCACGGCGGCGATGAGCCGGCGCAGCCACGGTGCGGAGACGAAATCTTCCATCCGGAGCTGTCCGCGGGCTTAAGTCAGCCCGGCGGCGTCGGAGGCGAACATGATCAGGGCGAGCAGTATGCAGACGGCGAGCGTCAGATGGCGGCGCAGGACGAGATACGCGGGCGGCAGCAGCGCGCCGACGGCCCGGTGCTCGTACAGCCAGAAGCCCCCGGAGCCAACGACCAGCAGCGCGAGTCCCCGCTCCCCGCCGAGCGCCACGGCGGCGGCCGCGACGGGCGCCGGCAGCAGCGCGCCGCCGACTCGCGCCGCCTCCCACGGCAACCGCCCGGCGATCGCCAGCCCCCAGTGCACGGCGCCGCCGGAGGCGAGGAGCACCGCTCCCCAGGCGAGCGCGATGCGCTGCGCGCCCTCGCGCGCGGCGTAATCGGGCAGCAGGCCCACCCCCGCCAGGCACGCGAGCAGTGGCGCGACGCTCAGGTATCCGACCCACTCCGCCACGCTGTTGAGACCGCTTGCCGCGGGGTTGTTTTCGCCGGCGCTCATGGAGGGGGCGGATCATGCCACGCGGGCGCACCCGGCGTGAGGGCTCTTGACGGCGGCCGATCGCCACAGGCACGCTTGCTCCCGCGTGAGGTGTACGTTCCAACGCATGCGCACCGTGCGGGTGCGCGCTGCGGGGGAGCGGAGAAAACGGGAAGACCGGTGCGGATTCGTCCAAAGCCGGCGCTGCCCCCGCAACGGTAATCGAGATCACGCGGATCACATCCGCCACTGCACCGGAACCAACGGTGCGGGAAGGCGATCCGCCGGAGAGTCTGCTCCAGCTCGAGAGCCCGGAGACCGGCCTGACGCGCTTACCGATGGGCATCGCGGCGGGCGATGCTGGTCCGGCGGTACGCCTCACTTACCGCGCGCTGCCAGCTTCTGAAGCCACGACCCCTCGGGCACGGGTGTGTGCAATTCAGGAGCTAAGGCCCATGACAACAGGTCTCGCCGCGCGCCGCGTCTCGGTGAGCGTGTTCCTAGCCTGCAGCATTCTCCCCGCCTGGGCCGGCAGCGGTGCTCAAGCCGCCGCCGATACGGAGGCGCTGCAGCTGATCGTCGTCACCGCCACGCGCATCCCGACGCCGGAGGCGGAGCTCGCGAGCAGCGTCACGGTGGTCACCGCGGAGGAGATCGCGGCGCAGCAGCAGCGCACGTTTGCCGACGTGCTCAGGAACATTCCGGGGCTCAACGTGGTGCAGCAGGGAGGGCCCGGGTCGGTGACCTCGGTGTTCATGCGCGGCACCAGTTCCAATCACACCAAGGTCCTCGTCGACGGCATCGACGTCGGCGATCCGAGCAACGCCAACGCCGCCTTCGACTTCGGCCAGCTGCTGACCGCCGACATCGAGCGTGTCGAGGTGCTGCGCGGCCCGCAGAGCGGGCTGTACGGCTCGGATGCCATCGGCGGGGTGATCAACGTCATCACCCAAAGCGGCTCGGGGCCCATGAAGGCGGCGGCCTCGGTCGAGGGCGGCAGCTTCAACAGCTTCAACCAGACCGCCGGCCTCAGCGGCTCACAGGACGCGCTTCACTACGCTGCTAACGTCGCGCACCTGCACTCCGGCGCCGTCCCCGTCACGCCGCTCGATCTGCTCGGGCCCGGCGAGCCGCGCAACGACGACTCCTACGACAACCTGACCCTCTCGACCAAGCTCGGCCTCGACGTCACGCCATCCTTCGATCTCGGGCTGGTCGCCCGCTACACCAGCACCCATCTCAAGTACACGGGCGAGGACTTCAGCACCTTCCCGGCGCTGCCCGCGGCCCAGCAGAGCGAGAGCAACACCGACGAGTACTACGGGCGCGCCACGGCGCGTCTGGCCTTGCTCGAGGGCGCGCTGAATCAGACGCTCGGGGTCGCTTTCATGCGCAACCAGACGGCGACGCTGCAACCGCAGACTCCCGAGACTCTCAACACCGGCGAGCGCGTCAAGGTCGACTGGCAGGG
>Ga0066682_10000396_pt1 | contig 13379 bp, 10 predicted proteins | sample GraSoiAngelo_131_FD_65628 | JGI IMG/M metagenome (GOLD analysis project Ga0066682, IMG submission 65628) | Grasslands soil microbial communities from the Angelo Coastal Reserve, California, USA - 14_0929_02_30cm | ecosystem: Environmental > Terrestrial > Soil > Grasslands | place: USA... | reverse complement strand
TGCGCGAAGCCGAGGCACTCGCGACGGAGATCGGCGACCGACGCCGCCGCGGACTCGTGCTGGCCGACCTTGGCGCTCGGCTGAGAAACGTCGGCGACCATGCCCGCGCGTTCGAGTCGACGCGGCAGGCTCTCGACATTGCCACCGAGCTTGGAGACGCGGGCCTCGAGGTCGAAGCGAAGTACCGACTCGCCCAAACACACTTCGCCCTTGGCGATTTGGTCCAGGCGGGCGCGCTCTTCCTGGAGACTGCGCAAGCTCTGACGGACGAGGGCATCGCCCGGCGAGCCGCGCTGCCGAGGTTCTTCGCGGCCTGGCCACGGGCGTGGGTCGGCCTAGTGTTTGCCCACCTCGGCCGATTCGCCGAGGCGATCGAGCACGCCCAACAGGCGGTGACGATCGCCGAATCAGCAGACCACGCCCATACCGTGATCGAGTCATACGGCGCGCTCGGAGGCGTCAGCCTCGAACAGGGCGATCTGGCGAGTGCGCTCCACGCTTTCGAGAACGGCATGGCCTTGATTCGCAGACGGAACGTCGCCGACCCGAACATCATCTCGGGCTTGGGTTATGTGTATGCGCTGTCAGGTCGTCTCGCCGAAGCTCTTCCCTTGCTGGAGGCGTCGATCGTCGGCGAGGCATCGATCAGCGCGATGGGCCTGGGTCTTGCCGTCCGCCTCACTCGTTTGGCGGAGGCATATTTACTCGCAGGCCGTACCGCGGAGGCCGCCGATCGCGCGGGAAGCGCAGTCGATCTGGCGAGGAAGCACAAAGAACGCGCGAACGAGGCCCTCGCACTTCGAGCGTTCGCGGAGATCATGGTGCAGAGCGACCGACCCGATGCCGGGAGCGCCCTGCGGCACTATGAAGCGAGCCTCGCGCTCGCCCAGGAAATCGGTATGCGACCGCTCACTGCGCACGGCCACTTCGGCCTCGGGAAGCTGTACGTGCGCGCGGGCAAACGGCAGCAAGCGGCGGAGCAGTTGGCCATCGCCACCACGATCTATCGCGAGCTGGGCATGAACGCGTGGGTCGCGCGATCAGAGCAAGCGCTGCAGGAATTGGCCTAAGAGAAGTGATTGGTCCGGTGTCACCCGCGCTGCACTGGCGAGCTGACGCTGTCGCACGGGAGTCGCCGTAGGGCGGAACGTTCCAGCTCCGCCAGGCCCGGCGCCGCCCTGCAAAGCGGCGCCGGTTGCCCACACGCTGGGTCCGAATAGGGCAGGATAAGAAGCGCGCCCACTATCGCCGCGCAACGAAATCGCGCACTTGAATTCTGCAAGTTCGATCGTGTCCCGTTGGGGCCACCATTTAAATCACAAGCACTTAGCTCGATTTTGTTTTCGTCCCCTCCCCTCGGCGCACGGTACACGACGGCGGTATCGAAGCACTCGTCGCATCATCTTATTGACCCGTGCGGAGTTGCAGTGAACGAGGAAGCGCTACCCGGGAAGGGGACTGAAACAGTGGAACTAGTCCCGCCGCCGACGTACTTGCAGTCTTCGGCTCTCCGGATTTCGTCCTTCGCGTCACCGTTCGACGTGATGCGAGAGATCTACGAGACGCTCGAGTTCCGCTCACGTCGCCAGATAATCGAACGACGACAGCACGTGCATGCGCACCACGTGTAGGAACTCCTCGACCTCGACGTGCTCGTCCGCCTGCGCCATGCCGCGCGGAAACGGGCCGTGCACGAGCGCCGGGATTCCGCGCTGGCGCCAGAGGCGTGCGTCCGTGCCGCCGAGACTCACGACGGGCGTTGGGTCGGGGCGGCCGAGGGCCTTGGCGTTGGCACGCAGGATGCCGATCATCTCGTGGTTCGGGTCGCAGACGTTTGGCGCGCTGTGGTTGAGCTCCTCGAACGTGGCCTCGGGGTATCGCTTCAGGATCTCGCGGATCTTCGCCAGTATCTCCTCCTTGGCGAGCCCGGGCGGGACGCGGATGTCGGCCTCGAACCAGCACGTGCCGGGGACGATGTTGACCTTCACGCCGCCGTGGATCACGCCGATGTTCAGCGTGACGCGGAGGACGATGTCCTTCGCGCCCGGGCCCTGCGCCTCGTCGATGGCGGCTGCGGCGCCGGCGAGCGCGTCGGCGATGTCGATCGGCACTGACGGACGGAGCGTGGTGAGCTCCTCGAGGTCGACGATCAGCCGCGCGGCCTGCTTCGTCGCGCTGGGAGAGAGATGAGTGTATGCGCCGTGGGCGCCCTTCGTCCGCAGCGTGAACTTCAGCCAGAGCGGGCCCTTCTCGCCGAAGCGGACGGTGAGCGGGCTGCTCGGCTCGCCGTTCAGACAGCAGTCGCCGTGGACTTCCGGGTGGTGCTCCATCAGGTAGCGCGCGCCCCATGGACCGAACGTTTCCTCGTCGGACACAGCGGTGAGCGTCAGCTTGCCCTTCAGGTGCTCGCGCACGCGATGGAGGTAGTAGTAGGTGAAGATCGAGGCCGACGTTCCTGCCTTCATGTCGGCCACGCCGCGGCCGTAGATCTTGCCGTCGACGATCGCGCCGCCCCATGGATCCTGGGTCCATCCGTCCACGGCAACGTCGGCGGGGAACACGTCCATGTGGCCGTTGAGCACCAGGTGATGCCCGGGCTTGCCGGTGTCGAACGAGCCGACGATGTTCGGCATGGTCGGCTCGGGCGCGATCACGCGAAACGGGAGGCCGCTCGCTTCGAGGAAGCGGGTGACGTGGGCGGCGGCCAGCCGTGTGTCGCCGGGCGGGTTGGGACTCTTCGCGCGCACGAAGTCGCACAGGAAGCCGATGATCTTGTCGCGGTCGTCGTCGATCCACTTCGCGAGCTGTCGCTTGACGTCGCTCATGTCGTCTCTCCCTGGCGAGATCGGTGGCGAGAGAATACACCGGCGCCGGCTTGACAGGAGGGCCGCCGAGGCCGACGATCACGCCCCTCATGGCGGAGTCCTGGCTCCCGTTCGACGCGGCCGAATACGAGCGGCGACAGGCGCTGCTGCGCGCGCGTATGGAAGAACGCGACCTCGACGCCGTCCTGCTATCCGGGCCCGAGAATCAGTACTACCTCACCGGCTACGAGACGACCGGGTTCCACTCCTTCCCGCAGACGCTCATCGTTCCGCGCTCGAGCCCGCCGCTGCTCGTCACCCGCCGCATCGAGGAGGGCAACGCCGGTGCCGCCTACATGCTTGCCTCTCGCGGCTATCGCGACGACGAGGATCCGGCCGAAGTGCTCGCGCTGGCGCTCCGCGAACTCGGGCTCGCTGAAAGAACGCTCGGCGTCGAGAAGGGCGTGCCCTGGCTGACTGTGCGTCTCTTCGAGGGGCTCGGGCGTGCATTGCCGCGCGCGAGGGTCGTCGACGTCTCCGGGCTCGTCGAGCTGATGCGCGCCGTGAAGTCTCCCGCCGAGATCGCCTACATGCGACAGGCGGCGGTGGCGGTTGCGGCGGGCATGCGCGCGGGCCTGGCCGCGATCCGTGAGGGCGTGAACGAGCGTGAGATCGCCGCGGCCGTGTTTCCGGCGCGCATTCTCGCCGGCAGCCACTTCGTGCGGAATCCGACCTACATCACGGCGGGGCCGCGCTCGGCGCTCGCCCACGCGACCTGGCTCGGCAAGACCGTCGTCCGCGGCGACATCGTGTTCCTCGAGATGGGCGCCAACGTCCGTCATTACGACGCGGCGCTGATCCGCACTGGCGTCGTCGGACCGCCGGGCGCGGAGTTGCGGCGCGCCGCGGATGCGTCCCTCGCCGGATTGACGGCGGCGCTCGCGACCGTGCGCGCCGGCATTCCGGCGGCCGAGGTGTATCGTGCCACGCGCGAGGCGATCGCCAAGGAAGGCTGCGAGCAGTTCTTCCTGCATCGCGCCGGCTACGGCATCGGGATCGAATTCCTCACGTGGATCGAGCGCGGCGGCGTGAGTCTCGATGCCGGCTCGCAGACGATTCTGCAAACGAACATGACGCTGCATCTCGTGCCGTACCTGCTGCTGCCTGGCCTCGGCTCCGTCGGCTTCAGCGAGACGGTGTGCGTCACCGACACCGGCTGCGAGGTCCTGACCAAGTGTCCGCGCGCGCTGACGGAGGGATGACCGCGCGCGAGCCGGCGCCTACCTGCCCCCGGCCTGACGCGCGAGGACCCGGCCGGCGAGCATGTACATGATCACGTAGACGATCGTCCGGTAGATCACGGCGGAGCCCGGCGGGATGCAGATGAAGGAGAAGCCGGACACGCCGCGCTTGCCGATCTCGTGGGCAAGCCGGATGACTTCGTAATCCGTCATGCCGATCGGCTCGGCGAGCTCGCCGAGGATGTCGCCCGGCGCGGGGCCGGCGCCGCCGAGCACGTCCATGTCGAAGTGCACATAGACATCCGCCGTGCCGTCGTACGCGTGATGGAGCTCCTTGCACAGCCCCTCGATGCCGAGCTCGCGGCGGATCTTCCACATGCCGTAGAAGTGGGCGCCCTTCTCGATGAAGCCACGCACGATCTCCTTCCGCTCGAGCATGCCGCGCTCGCCGATCTCCACCATGTTCTGCGGCGTGAAGTTCTTGTGGAACTCGTACATCTTCGCCTTCCAGCTTCCGCTGCCGGCGATGCGCGGATCCATGGTGAGCCGATCGATCGGCTGCGAGTCCCAGTGGGTGTCGATGCTGATGTGGCCGACGTTGCCGTGGCTGCGCTCGGCGATTGGCTTCGCGATCGCGTACGAGCCGCAGGGCGAGTTCTGGCCGATGACGATGGGCAGCGCGCCGGCGTCGAGGGCGTGATTGACCTTTTCCTCCACAGCCGCCTGCGCGCGCAGGATGTTGTCGACCGTCGGGCGGTCGAAAACCTCTGGCGGAATCGCCGCGTCGCCGTAGTCGACGATCTTCAGGTGCTCGAGGACGTCGATGTCGAGATCCTGGATGTAGCCCGTGGCATAGCGGATCGACTGCTGGCGCACGCGCTTGGGGCCGGCGATCCACTCGCTCTTCGCGACGCCGGCGTACTCCTGCCAGCTCGCGACGTACGGTGCGCCGATAATGACGACGTCGGCGGCTTCCAGATCTTTCGTCGTCACGGCATGCGGCTGGCCCATGAAGGTCGGCATGTCGGCGTCGATGAGCGGGAAGTTGCGGGTGCGGACGAAGGTGCCGTTGCGGATCATGTCCCACGACGGATAGCTCATGCCTGCCTCCCGGGCTTGGAGCCCCGAACCGGGACGATAGCACGTGCGAGAGCCGCTCCGCCCTTGACGCCCCCCGGGCACGACCCCTACTATCGCTGCCCACCGGAAGCACGGACACCGATGCGATCAGCAACCAACGATGCGGAGGCGATTTCATGGATAGGCGTTCCTTCCTTCACGTTGTGGGCGCGTTCGTGGGTGCCTCCGCGCTGACCGACACGGTCCTCGAGGGGCTGGGCAGAACGCTGAGGCGCGCCGAAGCGGCGGTCACGCCAGGCGGCGTGGTGCCGCCGCTCAGCTACTGGATTCCAAACTGGCCCGATCAGATCGAGATCTCCAATCAGGTCACGGCGGCCTTGCAGAAGCTCGGTCTCATCGTCGAGGTGCAGCAGGGGACGCTCGACACCTGGACGGCGCAGATCGTGGGCGAGCACAAGATGCCGCATCTCGGGTCGATGTCCTGGGGCGGCGCTCCGGACCGGCTCGAGCCTGACTACTTTCTGACGGAGTTCCTCTACGCCAAGCGGATGGCCAAGGGCGGCCTCAACTACGGCAACTACAGCAACCCGAAGTACGACAAGCTCATCGAAGCGCAGCGCCAAGAGATGGACCCGGCGAAGCGCCAGAAGCTCGTGTGGGAGGCGCAGGCCACGAGTGCCGCCGACAACCCGAGCCTCATCCTGCTCCATCGAGACTACGTGCAGGCCTACAACACCGCCCGCTTCGAGGGTGTGGTCCCCGTGCTGGGCTCGGGCATCGCCATGCCGTACATCCCGTGGTCGTACTTCAAGATGAAGCCGAAGACGGCGCGCAAGCTCGTCAAGGTCACCTCGATCTACGACGTCCACACGCTGAATCCGTTCGCGACGCCGGAGGTGCACAACTCGACGTTGCTCCGTTGGATCTACCCGCCGTTCGTGATCCGCGACGAGAACACGAACATTGCGCCCTGGACCGCGGAGTCGTGGAAGGTCGTGAATCCCACGACGGTCGAGGTCGTGCTGCGAGACGGCATGAAGTTCCACGACGGCAAGCCGGTCACCGTCGACGACGCGAAGTTCACCTTCGACTACATCCTGCAGCACAAGTTCCCGGCCCTCGCGCGCGTGCCCGACAGCATCGAGTCGGTCGAGGTGGCGGATCGGCGCACGCTCCGCTTTCGGCTGAAGGCGCCGTTCGCGCCGTTCGTCGCCAGCGTGCTCGGCTTCACCTTCATCGCGCCGAAGCACATCTGGGAGAAGGTCGGACCCGGCCTGAAGACGCCCGCGGACTGGCCGAACGATCAGCCGATCGGCAGCGGCACGTTCAGCTTCGGCGAATGGAAGAAGGGCGAGTATCTGTTCCTGAAGGCGAACAAGGCGCACTGGATGCCGCCGCACATCGACGGCGTCTACTGGCTGCCCGTGCCGAGCCTGGACAACCAGATCGGCATGCTCGAGCGTGGCGAGGCCGACATGCTGGGCTGGAACGTCGACCTGAAACAAGCGGAGCGCATCTCGCAGACCAAGGATCTGAAAGTCGTCCGCTCGGCCACGCACGGCGTCCACGAGATCCGGATGAACGCCGACATGCCGCCCGTCAGCGATCCGAAGGTTCGTCTGGCGTTCTCGACCGCCATCGATCGCAAGCAGATCTCGGAGATCGTGTTCGGCGGCGCGGCCACGGTGGCCGGCAACACGTTCATCACGCCGCTGTCCAAGCCGTGGAACAACCCCAACGTGCCGAACCCGGCCCCGAGCACCGACAAGGCCCGCGAGATCTTGAAATCGGCGGGCTACACGTGGAACGCCGAGGGGAAGCTCGTATACCCGAAGTAGGCGCCGAGCGATGACCGGATCCGGCGAGCGGCCATGAGGTTCTGGCCGTTCCTCGGCCGCCGTCTGATCCAGACCGTCATCACACTGTTCGCGGTCGTCACGCTGATGTGGGCGTTGTTCCGCCTGATTCCGGGCGATCCCACCACGGTGTTCCTCGGCACGGGCGAGCTGCCGCCCGACGCCGTCGCGGCGCTGCGCAAGTCGTGGGGCCTGGACGCGCCGCTGTGGCAGCAGTACCTCGACTATCTGCGCAACTTGATCACCGGCAATCTCGGCCTTTCGTTCTACTACCGGCGACCGGTGCTCGAGATCCTGCTGCCGATGCTCTGGAACACGCTGCTCCTGATGGGCTTCGCGGTGACCGCCGCCACGCTCGTCGGCATCGCGGTGGGGAGCTGGCTCGGCTGGCGCCGCGGCGACAAGACCGAGCAGATTGGTACGCTGCTCGTGCTCATTCCACGCGCGCTGCCGATCTTCTGGATCGGCATCCTGCTGCAGATGGCTTTCGCGTACGGGCTCGGCTGGTTCCCCATCGGCGGCATGCGCACGCCCGCGTTCATTCCGGAGACGCGCCTCGAGCAGCTTCCCGGCTACGACCTCGGGGTGCACATGGTCTTGCCGCTGCTCGCCGCGGTCATCTACTTCGTCACCGATCCGCTCATGATCATGCGCACGAGCATGCTCGAGGTCGCCGGCGACGACTTCGTGACGTTCGCGCGCGCGACCGGCCTGCGCGAGCGTCGCGTCCGCCACCTCGCGCGGCGCAATGCGATCCTCCCCGTGCTCACGTACACCGCCATCATGGTGTCGTTCGCGTTCGGCGGCCAGGTGCTCCTGGAGGTCGTCTTTTCGTGGCCGGGCATGGGGCGGCTGATGGTGAGCTCGGTCACCCAGCGCGACTATCCGGTGGCGCAGGCGGCCTTCTTCTTCATGGCTGTCGTCGTGATCGTTCTGAACCTGGTGCTCGACATGCTGTACGCGGTGCTCGACCCGAGGATCACATATGAGTAGCGTGCCGATGCCGCTGGCGGAGGCGCCGCGCGTCGACCAGGCGCGCTGGGCGACGATACGCCTCGTGCTCGGCTCGCCGAGTGGCATGGTGGGCGTGGCGCTGTTCGTGTTCTTCTGCGTTCTCGCCGTGGCCGGCGAGCGCCTCGCACCCTATGACCCGGTGGCCATTCACTACCTGCCGAACGGGAAGGTCGCGCAGGTGGAGCCGCCGTCGCGCGCGTTCTGGCTGGGCACCACGCACTACGGTCGCGACGTGCTGAGTCAGGTCATCGTCGGCTCGCGGGTCGCCTTCATCGTGGGCATCGTCTCGGCGTTCTTCATCGCCTTCATCGGCACCAACGTCGGGCTCGTGGCCGGCTACTACGGCCGCCGCGTGGACGACATGCTGATGCGGCTGACCGACATCGTGTTCGGCATTCCGTTCCTGCCGTTCGCGGTCGTGCTGGTCGCCTTGCTGCGCCCGTCCATCTGGAACGTCATTCTCACAATCTCCTGCCTTCTCTGGCGCACGACGGCGCGCGTGATCCGCTCGCAGGTGCTGAGCCTCCGCGAGCGGCCCTTCGTGCGCGCCGCCCGCGTGGCGGGGGCGAGCGACTTGCGGATCATGTACGTGCACCTGCTGCCGAACGTGATGCCGATGTCGCTGCTGTACGTCGCGTTCGGCGTGGCGTGGGCGGTGCTCGCCGAGGCGAGCCTGTCGTTCCTCGGCTTCGGCGACCCGCGGATGGTGAGCTGGGGCCAGATGCTCTACGCCGCCTACATCAGCGGCTCCATTCGCCACGCGTGGTGGTCGGTCGTGCCGCCCGGGCTCTGCATCACGCTCTTCACCGCGTCGGTGTTCCTGATCGGCCGGGAGTACGAGCGCGTCGTGAACCCACGGCTCGATCGAGGCTGATGCCGGCATGAGCCTGCTCAGCGTCGAGAACCTCTCCATCGAATATCGCAGCCGGCGTGGCGTCGTGCGCGCGGTGAGAAACACGTCGTTCGAGCTGGGCGCGGGCAAGACGCTCGGCGTCGTGGGTGAATCGGGCTGCGGCAAGAGTACGCTCGCGATGGGTGTGCTCGGACTGCTGCCCCCCACCGCCGTGGTGGCGAGCGGCGCGGTCAAGCTGGGCAACCGCGATCTCGTCACGCTGGATTCCGAGTCGCTGCGCGCCCTGCGCTGGCGGAAGATGGCCTACGTTCCGCAGAGCGCGATGAACTCGCTGAATCCCGTCGCGCGCCTGCGCGATCAGTTCGCCGAGATCTGGCGCGCGCACGGCGGCGCTCGCAACGGCGTGCGCCACAAGGCGGAGGCGCTGTTCGTTCGCGTCGGTCTTGATCCGCGCCGGCTCCAGAGCTATCCGCACGAGCTGTCGGGCGGCATGCGCCAGCGCGCGATCATCGCGATGGCGCTCATGTTCGAACCCGAGCTGCTGGTGGCCGATGAGCCGACGACCGGCCTCGACGTGATCGTGCAGCGCGGCGTTCTGAACCTGCTGCGGCGGCTCCAGGCGGAAGAGAGGATGTCTGTCATCTTCGTGAGCCACGACATCGCGGTCGTGGCCGAGCTCTGCGAGCACGTGGCCGTGATGTACGCGGGGGAGATCGTGGAGCTCGGCCCCGCGCGGGCGATCTTCGGGGCGCCGTGCCACCCCTACACGATGGGGCTGGAGCAGGCGTTTCCCGACATTCGCGATCCGATGCGGACGCTTGTCAGCATCGCCGGCACGCCGCCGCGCCTCGACCGTCGCCTCGATGGCTGCCCGTTCACCGCGCGGTGCCCTTTCGCGGTCGAGCGGTGCCGCGTCGAGAAGCCGGCGCCGCGGGCGATCGCACCCGGACACGTGGTGGCCTGCCACTTCGCCGCGGAGGGGGAGAGCAACCGCAAGCGCGCGCGCGAGCCGCTCGTCTGGCAGCGAGGCGAGACGGCATGAGCCGCGAGCTGCTGATCCACTGCGACGACGTGCACAAGACCTATCAGGCGCGACGCACGCTCCGCGAGCTGGTGATGCCGCGTCACGGTGACGGCGACGCCACCCGCGCGCTCGACGGAGTGTCGTTCCGGCTGGAGCGCGGGCGGGTGCTTGGCATCGCCGGAGAGAGCGGCAGCGGCAAGAGCACGCTCGCGAACCTCCTGGTCGGCCTCGAGCGGCCGACGGGCGGCCTCATCCGCATCGGCGATCGCGATCTGGCCCGGCTGCGCGGCGCGGAGCTGCTCGCCTTTCGGCGCCAGGTCCAGATGGTGTTCCAGGATCCGTTCGCCTCGCTCAATCCGCGGTTCACCGTGCGGCGGACGGTCGAGGAACCACTCGTCATCCACGGCATCGGTGATCGCGCCGCGCGGCTGGCGCGTGCGAGGGAAGCGCTCGAGGAGGCGGATCTGCGCCCGGCCGAGCTGTTTCTCGACCGGTTCCCGCACCAGCTCTCGGGGGGACAGCGACAGCGGGCGGCGATCGCGCGGGCGATCGTGCTGCGGCCGAGTGTGCTCGTGGCCGACGAGCCGGTCTCGATGCTGGACGTCTCCGTGCGCGCTGGAATTCTGCGATTGCTTCGCGGACTCGTCGAGCGTCTGTCGATGTCGCTCGTGTTCATTACGCACGATCTGTCGCTGATCGGGCAGATGTGCGACGACCTCGCGATCATGTACCAGGGACGGATCGTCGAGCTAGGGCCCGCCCTCGACGTCCTGGCGAGGCCGCTTCACCCGTATACGCGGGCGCTGATCGCCGCCGTGCCCGTGCCCGATCCCGATCAGCGGCCCGGCGACGACGCGGCGGCCCTGCTCGAGGCGACGGCGCTGACGGGGATCGCGCGCGGCTGTCGCTTCGCGCCGCGCTGCACGTACGCGGTCGAGCGGTGCGACGGCGAGGATCCTCGGCTGCGATTGATCGAGGGTACGCACGAAGGCGCCTGTCACGAGATCGAGCGGATCCGGAGCGCCGAAAAGGAGAGGTCATGGCGACACTGAAGGAAGCGATCCTCAAACAGATCGTGCCCGACGAGGTGGTCTCGCTCACGAAAGACATCGTGCGCATCCCGAGCTACACAGCGGACGAGACGGAGGTCGCGCGGTTCCTGCACGCCTACTTCCAGAAGCAGGGCTTCGAGTCCGAGCTCCAGGAGGTCGATCCCGGACGCTTCCAGACCATCGCGCGCCTCCGGGGCACCGGCGGCGGCAAGAGCCTGATGCTGAACGGGCACATCGACATCGATCCGATTCCTAGCGGCTGGGTGCGCGACCCGTGGACGCCGACCATCGAGGGTGACCGCTTCTACGGCGCCGGCGTCTACAACATGAAGGGCGGCGTGGCGGCGATGATCATGGGCGCCGTGGCCGCGCGTCGCGCGGGACGGCTGCAGGGCGACGTGATCGTCGCGTGCGTCGACGGTGAGCTGCAGGGCGGTGTGGGGACCGTGCACATGTTGAAGAAGGGCATGCGCGCCGACATGGCCGTCGTGCCGGAGCCGTACAGCACGAAGCACATCATCACAAAGCACACCGGCGTGATGGAGCTCGCCGTGCATGTGCTGGGCCGCTCGGTGCACATCTCGCGCATGGAGCAGGGCATCAACGCCATCGCGAAGGCCGCGCGCGTGGTCCAGGCGCTCGAGACCGTCAAGCTCACCGGCCAGCCGGATCCCGACCTGCCGGGACTGCCGCGGCTGAACGTCGGAACGATCGTCGGCGGCCGCGGGCGCGAGCTGGAACTGCGCGGCGCTAACATCGTGCCCGACATGTGCACGATCATCCTCGACATCCGGTTTCCGGCCAGCGTCACACCGGACTCCGCCCTGGCCGATGTGCGGCAGGCGCTCGACGGCGCGGCGGCGGCCGACAAGGATCTGAAGTACGAGATCGAGTTTCCCATCCGTCCCGAGCGGCGGCAGTTCCGCGAGGTCATGCTGCCGCTGTCCGTGCCGGCGAGCGAGCCGATCGTGCAGATCCTCAAGGCCAACGTGATCGCGATCGTCGGGGAGGAGCCGACGGTGGGCGCGCACTCGCCGCAGAGCTACGCGGGCAACGACACCTCCCACCTGTGGGGCGCGGGGATCCCGTGCTGTCTCTACGGTCCGGCCGGGGGCTACGACGAGGGGCGCTCCGATCGCTGGACCTCGATCGAGCAGATCGTCGCGTGTGCGCGGGTGTTCGGCGCGACGATCGCGGATATCTGCGCATGACGGTGCCCGAGACGCCGAAGAGCACGCGGGAAGGCCTGCGCGCGACGCTCGCCGATCTGACCGCGCTGCACGGCGCTCCCGGCTTCGAGCAACCGCTCGTGAAGTACTTCCAGCGCCGCGTTGCCGGGCTCGCCGACCGGGTCGAGATCGACCGCTACGGTAACGTCACCGCGACCAAGGATGGCCGGCAGCCGCATCCGCGCCTGATGCTGAGCGCACATCTCGACGAGATCGGCTTCATCGTGAAGGGAATCGAGGCCGACGGCTTCCTGCGCTTTGACCGTCTCGGCGGCTTCGGCGACGTCTTCCTGCCGAGCCGCCGCGTCTCAGTGAACGGGCACTTCGGCGTCATCGGCGGCCGCCCGGGACATCTGCAGTCGGCGGATACCGCTCCGCGGCTTCCGACGGTCACGGATCTGTATATCGACGTGGGCGCCTCGAGCGCGGAGGAAGTCGCCGCGATGGGGATTCACGTGGGCGATCCGGTCACGTACGTCGGCGAGCTCGCCGAGTTCAGCGTGCGCGATCGTGTGTGCGGCAAGGGCATGGACGATCGGCTCGGCGTGGCGATCCTCATCCAGCTGCTGGTCGAGCTGGCCGGCGTGACGCCGTACGCGCCGGTGCTCGCGGTCGCGACCGTGCTGGAGCAGGTCGGCCTGCGCGGCGCCGCGATGGCGGCGCACAGGCTCGAGCCAGACTACGCGATCGCCATCGACGGGCTGTCGGCCGGCGACACGCCGGATTCGAGCACAACGCGCGATGTGCCGGTGGTCATGGGGCGCGGTCCCGTCGTGCTGCTCGCCGCCTCGACCAACATCTTCCGCGGCAGCATCGCGCATCCGGCCATGAAGCGGTACCTGCTGTCGGCGGCGGAGAGCGAGCGCATTCCCGTGCAGCTCGCGACGCACCTGCTTCGCGGGTCGACCGAGGCGGCGTCGATCCATCTCACGCGGGACGGCGTCCCGACGATCAGCCTCGGCGTGCCGCGGCGCTACTCGTATTCGCCCAACGAGGTCGTCGATCTGAACGACCTCGCGCTGGCCGTGCGGCTGCTCGCGCGCTTCGTGCGCGACATGGAGCATCACACCGACCTGGGATTCGTGTAAGGAGCCGACGATGGCCATGGCCCTGTCCGACGAGTGGAGCTACCACCAGACGATCAAGGCGTTCGCCTCCGAGGCGGAGCCACCATTCGAGAGCGCCGAGCAGCAGCGGCTCGTGTGGGGACGCGAGTGGGGCTGCCC
>Ga0066682_10000391_pt1 | contig 13435 bp, 9 predicted proteins | sample GraSoiAngelo_131_FD_65628 | JGI IMG/M metagenome (GOLD analysis project Ga0066682, IMG submission 65628) | Grasslands soil microbial communities from the Angelo Coastal Reserve, California, USA - 14_0929_02_30cm | ecosystem: Environmental > Terrestrial > Soil > Grasslands | place: USA... | reverse complement strand
AAGGTCCAGAAACGACCTCATACTGTCCAGCGAGACAGAACCAGAATCCTGCACTTCCGCAAACATCTTTTCCAAAAGCGCGGTCCCGGCGAGACCCGCAGAGGAAATTACACGAGTGAATTTTCGGCGACTGATTTTGGACATAGGATTACCGAGTCTCCGACATGAACCGTACCCTTCGTGATCACCCTGGCGAACACACCACGCCGGCCTTGCAGCGTCTCCTGCAGGCCATATCGAATACGATCCATCATGCCGCACGGTTCGCATGGGATCGTAACCTCGAGCAAGGCTTCCCCCATCCGGAGCTGTTGCCCTTCCGCGAAAGACATGACGTCCAGACCGTCGACCACCACGTTCTCAAATACCGCGCCCGGCTCGAGCCTGAGATCATCCAGCACGCTCCCCGACATTATCAGGATTTGCCGGCGATTTGCCACCTTGGCATGGAAGTCTCCGTCGAATCCCCTGTCGATCGTCTCGACCGAATTTAGGGAGACTGGCTTTGCTTTTTTTTCCGGCGTCACGAACAACGCGCGCACTGTGCCTTGCATTGCTTTAATGAGCCGCGAATTGCGCGGATTACGCAGATGCGTACGGCACCTGGGTAATCTGCTTAATCCGCGGCTGGTCTTTCTCTCCGGTCGATTATAATGTGGGCCATGATTCGCATCGCAACCTTTCTTCTAGTAGTCCTGGCCTCGGCCGCAGTATTCGCACAGGTGCCGCCGCCCGGAACCCCCTACGATTCGTCGCGGCATTCGAATCCGATCATCACGTTTGTCGAAAACAAGGACTTCAAGCCATCAGACTATGAGCAGGCCAAAAAGGCTGCGGGAATCGAGTTACTCGGACTTTCACAATCGGAGGGAAAGCGGGAATCGGTAGAAATCGCGGATGGCAAATTTGCCAAGAACATGCCGATCGTCGGAGGTTTTAGGACCGACGTGACGTTCTATCCCGTTGTCCGGCAGAAATTCAAGCTTGCCGGCGGCTCCGATCTCCTCCTGCAATCCTTCAGATTTCCCAAGGTTGCTCTTCCAAAGGATTTTGCTGCCTTCGTCCTTCACGAAGCCACGACGCAAACCAAAAAGAAACCCAGCGAGATGAGATTCGGCGGAACTGCCCCAGAGCAGCTCGATGTCCGCGGGACCGAGGGCCTGCTGTTCGAGAAGGATGGCCAGATTACTGTCTATTGGCAAGAGGACGGCGTGGGTCATACGGCAACCGCTTCGCTGCCCCGGAAAGAACTGTTTCGGGTGATCGAGGATTTGCTGTAGCCTCTGATGGAAAATGGTCATTGACCATTTTCCATTTTAGGGAGGCGGAGGCGCCATTGCCGTTTTCCGGCCTCCGAGGCTCTTTTTGATGGGTTCGTTCAGGCCTTCCGGTTCGGGCAATCCGATAAAGTGAAAGATATTTCCGATGTGCTGGCGGAACAGCGCGTCGAAAATGGCATCGTCGTCGCTGGAGAAATCATTCCCGAACCACCACATCCAATCGCTGCCTTCCGCGACGAGGAGCTCTTCATAGGCAAGATGCCAGTTTTCTTCCGGTACCTGGCCTTTGCGCTGCATCAAAGCCTCGCGGGCGCGCACGATCCAGCGCCACGCCAGATGATCTTCCGGATGGCCGATCCAGATCTGGAAATTCGCGTTTGCCCAGGATCCTGGCGCAAGCCAATCGAGGTTTTGCGCAGGAAGGCGGTTCAATGCCTCGGACAAGGTCACGGCTTCCAGCGAGGAATCCTCTTGGATACCTTCAAACAGCCGCCGCAGGAAATCGCGGCCGCTATTCGGATAGTAGTCCCAGGGATTTTCCCCATCGAGTGCTATAAGAACGTGCGACCCATTCGGTACTTCTTTCACACGCCGGATCAAATCTCGCGCGCTCTCGGAAGCGGGCGCGTTCATGTACTGAAAACCGATCAAATCCGAAAGCGTGCGGTCCCGAAAGAAAACTGTAATGTCGGCGCGCTTGTAGGGCTGATACAGGCGCCGCCGGTTGTCCCAACTCAGATCGACTCCCGACTTTGACAGAATACCTTCATCCGTCGCCAACCACCGAAAACCCACTGAAGAGGCCAGCAGCGCCACGTCGTTTGAAACAGAACCTTCCGACGGCCAGAGACCTTGCGGAGTCACCCCAAACCGGTCGCGCATGAACGTCAAAGCGCGCGACAGTTGCTCACGCGCATCGAACGGTAATTCGACGACAACGGGCACGTTCCGATCGTCGACTCGGCTGTCGATCAGAATCGGCAGGATCGGATGATAGAAGGGTGTCGTGGAGATCTCGATGACGCCGCGTTCCTGCATGCGCCGGTATTCTGGAATGATGTCGTTGATGATTTGCCCGGCAAGACGCCGGAGCGCAATTTTATCGCTTTCAGTGAAGTCTCTTCCCTTTTCAACCAGGTCTTTAGGGCGGCGGTCCTGGTCCATCCACACGAGAGTCCACCAGACCTGGATGTCGCGAATGTCTTGGTCCGAGAAAGCCTGGTGACGCGACGAATCGCTACGGCGCTCATACAGCTCGAAATATCGCGGAAAGGGCTGGAGCATGGTTCGGACGGGAACCGGAAAGAGCTGCTTGATCACCTGACTGCGGTCCTCGGCCGTCAATTGATCCACCGGCTTGAATGCCAGTTCGACTAGGGCGTCACGCGCCTCGCCTCGGGCATACTCTTCCAGCTGCAGAACCAACGAAGGTACGAGATTGAAAGTCTGATGCACCTGCGGAAATTCTTCAAGGAGGGCAGGCATGCCAAAATAGTCCTTCGTTCCATGCAAGTATGCCCACGGCATGACGTAGCATTGCCGAACCGGATCCTTATAGAACGGCTGGTGCATGTGCCACAGAAATGAGACCAGAATAGGCTGCATAGTGGCAAAATATGGTACCGCGGATTGCGCGGATTACTTAGATTGAAATCCGTGTAATCCGCGGCTGATTATCATGAAAACTCTGGACCGCTATATCTTCAAGGAGATTCTCTTTCCCACACTCATCGCCCTGGCGGCATTGACGTTTGTCGCGTTGCTCGCCTTCACTCGCGAAATCGGGTCGCTGTTGGAGGTGATTGTCCGCCAGTCGGCCACGACCGCGGAAATTTGGGCGATCTGCGTAGCGATCGTTCCCCCCGTACTAACTTTTACCATTCCGATGGCGTTGCTGGTAGGCCTTTTGACAGGATTCGGCAGAATGTCGTCCGATGCGGAGGCCGTCGCGTTCCGTGCCGCGGGTATTTCGATGAACCGCCTGCTCCTCCCGGTGCTGCTCCTGGCTATTCCGGCGTGGGCGGCTGACGCGGCTCTCAACGTCTGGATCGCGCCCCGGGCGGCGGCTCATCTCCGCGATCTGAAATATGAGATGGCCGTCAGACAGGTACCGCTGGAAGTCAAACCGCGAGTGTTCAATGAGAGCCTGACGAACCTCATCCTTTACGTAAAGGACATCGCGCCGCAAGGATTGACCTGGCAAGGAATCATGCTGGCCGACATGTCCAAGCCGGACGAACCGCGAGTGACATTTGCGCGCTCGGGCACTCTGGTGAAGGATGAAGAACACCGCGCGTTTCAGCTCACACTGGCCGACGGCAATACGCACGTGGTCTCGCCTCTTTCGCCGAATCGTTATTCCTTCACTACCTTCGAGACGACAACAATTCCGATACCGATGCCACAGGCGCCGCCAAAACCGGACAAAGTCTCAATTTCAGAAATCCCAACTCGCACGATCTGGGACAACGTTCAGGCCGCAACGGCAACAAGTGAGGAGCGCGTGGAATTTCACCGCCGACTCGCATTGCCGGCTGCATGTTTGGTATTTGCACTCGTCGGATTGCCTCTCGGTGTCTCGACAACGCGCGGAAGCAGATCAATGGGTCTGATCCTCAGCTTGATCGTGATGCTCGTCTACTATCTCGCCTTCATCGGCGGGACACGGATTGCAGACAACGGAGAGTTCTCCCCCTGGATTGGCGCCTGGATGCCGAACTTCGGATTCGCTGTGCTGGGCCTGATTCTGCTCGCGCGGTCCGACCGTGAGTACGAGAACCTCGTTCTCAGCCGGCTCGCTGCAGCCATGCGGTGGGGATCCGATAGGTTCACGGCGGTGCGGCCCACCCGAAAGCGCTTGAGCCGGTGGGCCTATTCGCTAACGCATCATCCGAAATTTTTCCGTCTTCTGGATCTTTATGTTCTGCGGGGCTTCTGGTTCTTTTTCGTACTGGTGCTGGTGGTGTTCGTATCGTTGTTCATCATTGTCACGCTTTTCGAGCTTCTGCCGGACATCGTCAAGAACAAGGTGGACACGTCGATTGTCGTCAACTACTTCGTATTTCTGCTGCCCCAGATTCTGTACTACGTCATTCCGCTCACGGTTCTTCTCGCAATACTCATCAACCTGGGTACGCTTACGAAAACCAATGAAATCCTGGCGCTGAAAGCAGGCGCCGTCAGCCTATACCGCATGGCCATGCCGTTGCTGGTCATGGGACTGATGCTGTCCGCCGCGATTTACTTCGTGCAGGACTTCATGCTGCCTTATGCCAATCAGCGGCAAGATGAATATCGCAACGTCATCAAAGGCCGCGCCCCGCAGACGTATCGGGATCCGCAAAGGAAATGGATGGTTGGTTCCGACGACCGGGTCTATCACTATAGCTACTTCGACCCGGCGCAGAACCTCTTTGGCGGCATCTCGATCTTTGCTTTCAAACCGAACACGTTCGACCTGGCCGAATGGGTTTTCGCCACGCGCGCAATGTGGAACGGATCGTCCTGGGTGTTTGAAGACGGCTGGATTCGGCGGTTAAACCCGAACGGCGATCCGGACTATCAAGCCTTTGACAGGCTCGACTTCCCGGATGTCGATAATCCCGAGTATTTCAAGAAGGAAGTCCGTACCGCATCGCAGATGACGTACATGGAATTGAAGCGGTACGTCGACGAGCTGAAGCAAAGCGGATTCGACGTCACCAACCTGATGGTGGATCTCTATCGCAAGCTTTCGTTTCCTCTGGTCTCGTTCATCATGGTGATCATCGGGATTCCCTTTTCATTCACCACCGGAAAGAGAGGCGCCTTCTACGGAATCGGATTATGCGTGGCCGTCGGAATCATCTACTGGTCCACCTTCGAGCTATTCGACAAACTGGGAGGGATCAACCGGCTCTCCCCACTCATTGCCGCATGGTTCCCGAATTTGATTTTCGGATTCGGCGGCATCTGGATGATGCTGCGGGTAAAAACGTAGGACGGGGTAGAACCGCGGATTACGCGGATTAGTTCAACCTCTTTTTGGCATCAAGCGCCAGTGGGTCTTTATCGGCTTTTTGCTTAATCCGCGTTGTGGGCATCGTCTTCTCCTCTTCTCAGGGTCGATTACTTCTGCCTGTATTGTACTTTATGGCTGGAGTTGGCTGAGGTCCTAACCAATGTTGCAATAACCGGAAGAGCGCCGCCAGATGCCACTGCAACTTGATACTGAGGTTTATGGTAAGGCTCGTCCGCACGCAATTGGCGGATGGAGCGGCGGCTGAACCCGAATGCGGACTACGACACGGGTTATGTTCGTTGGAACTTGCCGCCCGAGCCAGTCAAACGGTAATGTGGAATCCGCACTTCCTTTTTGAGGTCGCCTACCGCGTGCCCGATAGCTTCACTTTCCACTCCGTGAGCATGCGCGATACTGCGAACGGCATCGGCATCTTCCGGAGCAACCACGACGCAAAAGCCGATTCCCATGTTGTACGTGAAGAACATTTCTTCATTGGAAATCCCGCCATAGTGCTGGATAAGACGGAAAATGGGATGAGGTTCAGGCAGGCTGTCGATAACGTAGGAGACCTCCGCAGAGGCTCGAGTGAGATTTAGAAAACCCGTACTCGTGATGTGCGCCAGCGCTTTTACTTTGAGGTTCCTCTCAAGCATCTCCAGGACTTCTTGGACATAAATCCGAGTCGGCTCCAGCAGTTCCTCACCAATACTTCTGCCCAACTCGGTCACGTATTTGTCATGAGTCCACTGGAGCTGATCAAAGAAGACTCTTCTGGCCAGACTCAATCCGTTGCTATGCACGCCGGTCGAACGTAGGCCTACAATGACGTCGCCATCTTTCGTGTGCTGGCCGGTGAGCACCTTGTCCAGCTTGACTGTGCCGATGCAGCTTCCTACAAGGTCGAAGGCGTAGCCGGGCCTTACGCCGTGAATCATCTCGGCAACCTGGGCGATTTCGCCTCCCGGTATCGTGACCCTGGCCAGTTCTGCCCCTTTATGCAACCCCCGCACTAACGAATCCATCAGGTCCGTGTGCGGCGCCTCCACAGCAACGTAATCGAGCATAGCTACGGGGGTCGCTCCGACGCAGAGCACGTCATTAACGTTCATGGCGACACAGTCGATCCCGATCGTGTCGTATTTGTTCATTAACTCGGCGACCAGGATTTTCGTACCAACGCCATCCGTCGACAGCGCGATCGCCAGTTCGTTTCCGACATCGATCACGTTGGCGAAGTAGCCGAGCGGCAGCTTCACGCTGTTTGGCCGGTTTTCAAACGTGCGTTCGATCCAGCGCGTCAGATTGGGCATGATGCGGTCTTGCTGCTCAGAATCGACACCTGCGCCTTTGTAGGTGAGATGTTCGTTCATTGGGTCACCTCCACCGCAAACTCGCTCTTTTGAAAAAGTCCATCAGCCCTCAAGACGGACAAAGGTTTTTGGATTCGGCTGCTTTCCTCGAAGCGCCCACGCGGACGGACTGTTTTGGACTGAGGCTCAGTCAGCTTCAACTCCAAGACTCGTTTTGAAGCAGTCATCTGAGAGCCTAATGAACTTGAGAAGAACGGTCAAGACAACCGGGCGTAATTCGGTAATAGCTTGCCGGTCTTACAGGACAGAACAGGTCTCTTCAGTGAACGCCCGCCTCAAGACGCATACGATTGGCAGACACACTTTTTGTCTAACACGAAAAGCCAACACAGTTCGGAGGATTAATGCGAAGACGCCTCTTTCGAACTGGATATTCCTAAGGAATTCATCGAGAAGCAGTTCGAGCAGGACACTTGCAGACCACGCAGACATTTCTGAAGGAGCAGACCGTTCTGCGCCTTTATCAAGACAGAAGGGATCTCCACCGGTAGGGGAGCAAAATGCTCGGAATTCATCGGGTGGCAGGTATTCTATCGCCGAGGCCCGTTCCAATCTTCCCACTATCGTTAACGAAGCCGAGGCCGGTTTGGAAATCGAGCTTACTCGCCGGGGCAAGCCTGTTGCGGTTGTAGTCTCCCCTCGCCAGTTGGGGCGGCTGCGAGTTGGCCGTCCTCGCTTCAGCGACGTCTACAAAGCGTTCCTTAGCAAGCACTCCCTCGAAGACATCGATCTCGAAAATGACTTCTTCGGGTTCGTTCGGGAGAAAAGTGTGGGGCGCAAGGTCTCTCTGTGACGCTTCGCTATCTTCTGGATACCAGCACTGTGTCATCGCCTGTATCCAAAAAACCAAACCGGAACGTCGTCGAGCAGCTCAAGCAGCACGGACACGAATGCGCAATCGCGGCGACCGTTTAGCACGAACTGACGTATGGCTGCCGTCGACTGGGCGAGCCTGCTTTGACGTGCAAGGACCCCATGACGCGACTCCTCTACCGCAACCTTTCGTTCCCGGAACCTTATAGAAAAGCCTAAAGATTTGAATTTACAGGCACTTCAGTTTCCATGAGTCCGCCGGGCTTTTTGGGAAATTTCGGCCCTGTGCCATTGACACTGATGTATATGGCCCCTACAATCGCCCTGCATTTAATGGATATTGATTAGTCAATCCCGCAAAAGTGTGGGAGCACATTTGAGCCGGGGCGAGGAGATCGCCGCTACTGTTCATGATGTTGGGTTTTTCATTGAGGAGGTAGGCGCATGAGCGGGAATCTTAGGAATCTCTTTCCACTTAGGTTGTCGAGAAGTGCGTCGGCGATTGTATTCATGCTGCTGCTTGCGCAGCCAGGACAAGCCACCGACACTCCCCTAAGTTTGTTCAAGAACTATTTCGTTACTGGAGGCAATGCCTCGGCGGGTAAGGGCATGCGCGGGACTGGTCAACTAGACCCGGCCACGGGGCTATCCTTGACGAAGTGTCCGGGCGATGTTAAAGGCTGCACAATCAGCGTCGATGTGCCTCCGGGTGCGGACATCGTCGCCGCCTTTCTCTATTGGGAGACACTTGAGAAGACGAAAGACCCGTCTTCAGCCCAGGGGTACCTGCTAGATCCCAATCCTTCGCTACAGAATCCGCCGGGCGTACAGTACCCTGTTGCCTTTTTTGGAAGACCTCGGGGCAACGACCATGCCGCGCCCTGCTGGAGTTCGGGTGGCAGCACGGGTTCATCGAATGGCGCCCCGACGTTGCGCGTCTACCGCGCGGATGTCCTCAGATATCTGAAGCTGAGCACGACGACCTTTCAGAAAGTACCCATAGTGACGGTCCAGCTTCAGGATAGCGGTAGCAAAGGAGGTACGACGCCTCTTACCGAAGGTGCCAGCCTGCTTGTTGTCTACCGGCGCTCGGATCTTCCATTCAGAGGGATTGTCATTTTTGATGGCTCGCGTACACTGAATAATGACACCGGCAGCCTGAATCAGACCGTCAATGGTTTCTACCAGACTTCAGCGACGCCGGATGCCAAATTAACTTACATCATTGGCGACGGTCAGCTGAATTTTTCGGAACGCCTGTTTTTCGACGGCGACCCCACCGACAACGTCCCCGCCACGCTCCTCGCCACGAACCCGTTCACGGGAACAGCCGGATTTTCCTGGGATGACTTGACTTTTCCTAGTATCCAGTACCCGAACCAGCTCAATGTGCCCGCGAATGCCTCATCGGTGACTACGACGTTAACCCGTACCACCAGTGGATCTTTCGATTGTTTGTCGGAGGCCGCCATTGTATTCAGTGCCAACGTGCTGGATAGCGACGAAGACGGTTTGTTGGACGTTTGGGAAACCGACGGGTTCAAAGACCCCACAACCGCTGCAGTTCTCGTGAATCTGCCTGCGATGGGGGCTGACCCGTGCAAAAAGGACCTCTATATCGAAATCGATTTGATGCAGGAGTTCCTCGACGATTCCGATGGCACACATCACCAGCACAAGCCGAAAAAGGACGCGCTGGATATGGTGGGCTTTGCATTTAAGAATGCGCCTGTGCACAATCCAAAGCGTTCGCTCACTGATCCCAAAAAGTGTGATCCTAGTGGCACGCCTGTACCTGATGGGATCAACGTCCATTTCGACGTGGGAAACATACTGGATGGCGAGACGACCGCGCCTTACCCTGACCCGTTCATTATCCCGGCGACGGTGTCGGGGCGCGAAGGCGGAGATATTTTCAACGAAAGGTCTCGTGCCTCGTACTGCACTTCGTTCTCACTGGACAACTGCCTGTTCCCGAATCAACCAGGATTGCTCTCATGGAAGTTGGGTCTTCGATTTATTAAAGAATCGTTGGTCCCAGCTGACCCGCAAAACCTATCGTCTCCCCCTCTGACGCCGAACAAGCATTACTTTAGTAGCGACGCCCGAGACGCCATCTTCCGCTACGTGCTTTTTGCACACGCTTTGGCTATAAAGGCTTTGGATGATACGGGCCAGCCCATACACTGGCCCGGACCTAATGATCTAGGGTTCTTAGCCGGCAGCATATCGGGTAGGGCTGACCTTCCGGGTTCAGATGCTGTGGTGACGCTCGGTAGGTGGCATTCGAACACTCCCGGGGACGCTCAAGTAGGGAGCAAGAACTTACAAGCTGCCACCCTGCTGCACGAAGTAGCGCACACTTTGTGGGGTTACCATGGAGGGACCCTCAATGGGCTCAATTGCAAGCCGAATCAGCAGAGCTCGCTGAACTACCTTTACCAATCTGCGGGTCTGCTGGATCTAGCGGGCAAGTTTAACGTCAATTTGTCCGGGCAAGAGTTGAAGGCGCCCCCAGCAACAGTGTCGAGTCCAGGGGCTGAAGATGAAATTGCACTGGATGAAGTCACGGGTCTAGGTCCCGACTTCGGGTCGTCGGGGCAAACAAAGTTACCGTATCGGCTCAGATGGTATGCACTTGAAAGTGCGGTCGAGACCCGTCTGAAGCTTCCCTCCGGCACCATAACGCCGGCCACGAGGCATTGTAACGGAACCGTTCTGGGCACAGCAGGGAATCCTTATAACCTTGTACGGGTCGACGGTTTCGATGTCTTCCGGAAACCGGTCGATTGGAACTACGACGGGACTATAAGTCAGACGAGGCTTCCCTTCCCGTGCTCTTCTTCCGTTACAGGCTTTTGCCCCGACATAAACTTCAACGGAGCGGCCGAGACAACTGATAAGTTCGACGGGGTCAATGACTGGGCGCATATCATCCAATATCACGGCCTGCAGCAACTTGATTCCAGGCGCAGCGTGTTCGGCCTATCCCTCGGCGTGGGAGCCGACGACCTGTTGAGGCTCGGCGAAGCCGCAACGGGCCAGCAAGATCCACTGGGCGAAGCCGCAACGGGTGAAGCCGGAACGGGCGAAGCCGCTACTGGCGAAGCGGCTACCGGCGAAGCCGCTCCCGGCGAGGCCGGAACGCGCGAAGCCGCAACAGGTGAAGCTGCAACGGGTGAAGCTGCAACGGGTGACATAGATGAGAAGATGGCGCTTGCTGTAGGCAACGCTCCCTCGAACCTCTTGGCAAATCGGACGAACCAGGGCGTCAATCTAAGCTGGGACCCGCCAATAGGTGTGGTCACGCAATACACGATTTCCCGCACGACCGTGGACACCGGGGTGGTGACACTGTTCGTCTTGTCGGGCACGCCCCCGTTCACGCCCCCCCTGGGCGCGCCCCCGGCGACCTCGTTCAGTGATAATTCAGCGAAGAATAGTGAGGCCTACCTGTATTTCGTGATCGCAAAAATTGATAACGGGGACGGGACCCAGAGCCAGAGCAACAACTCGCCTGTGCTCTTCGTGCCGAAGTAGGCCCATTCGGCTGTGCTCTCTTCTCCCGGAGAGGGCAGGCCGAAGGCCGGTGAGGGCCAGAAAGGCGGGAAGGGCCACACAGACGCTCACCTCCCTCACTCACCAGCCCGCTTGTGCACCTCGGATAATAATGGGTCTTCGCCGGCCTTTCCGCGAATTGACAGATACGTCCGATAAGACTCAGCAAAGCCCGAACTCTTGTTCCCTTCGCGCGCTCGGCCCAAATAATAGTGGACTGACGGGAAATAGCCGTAAGTGGGGGATTCGTCCAGGAACAGCGCCAGCGTCTCGCCGCGCCGCTTGATGCACCGGTCGAACTCGGAGTCGGCTTCCGTGAATGCTCCAGCCTCCAAATACGCCCTCCCGAGTTCGAAGCGGCCGATCCAGGTGTCCAACAGATTGTTGGCCTCGGTGAAAGCCTTGATCGCCCGGCGCGGGTCTCCACTCTTGAGGGCGTTTTCGCCCTCGAGCAGTTTGGCGTAGGCCTGAGGCTCGGTTTGCAATTCAGAGGCAAGATCTTTGGCCAACGCCTGGGCGCGGGCCGCTTGGCCTACGGTGGCGAGGACGCGGCCGGCTAAAAACCGGATCTTGACGATCTTGCTGTTGGCTAGCGCGCTTTCTGCGGCGGCGACTGCCGGTCCGGTGTGCCCCTGCGATAAGCGCGTGTAGGCCAGGGCGGCGAACTTTGTGGCAGCCCTGTCGGAATTCTTGTCGGACAGGTCCTGGGCTGCACCCTGCTCCAGAATCCGGGCGGCATCCCCGAAGCGGCCTTCATATAAGGCCAAGTCGGCCAAGCCGGACCGGGCATTGGAAGCACCCAGCTTGCCGAACTTTTCGAGCTGCTGATACGTTTCGGTGGCTTGCGCCAACTGGCCCTGCCCCAGTTGGGCAAACGCCAGAGCGATAGGTGCGGTCGGGTAGGAGGGATCTAATTCTTGCAGTGCCCGCGCTTCGCGTTCTCCGGTCTGGAAATCGCTTCCATACGACGCATACACAGATATGTTGAGCCGGAACATTGGGCGCTTGGGAAAGATGATCACCGCCTGGCGCATCTCTTCAATGGCCTTGGGCATGTTTCGCAACTGAGTCGAACACAGCGCGAGATTGTTGTGTGCGACAGAGTCGGACGGGAACCGGCTGATCAGCGTGGCATACTCCTCGACGCATTTCTGCTGGTCGCCATGCAGAAGGAAGTAAAGGCCGCGCGTACGGCCCTTCTCGCGGTCCGTCATGCGGTCGATATGCTCGAGGGCAAGTTTGATATATTTCTCCCCCTCCTGTTGCTGGCCCAGATTTCGAGCGGACGTGGCCATGCCGGTGTAAGCCACGCCGAAGTTTGCGTCGATATCCACCGCCTTCGAAAAACTCCGCAGGGCGTCTTCATGCCTGCCGTTTGACTGTGCGTCCATCGCCGTTGCGTATTCGTGAACCGCTTCCAGGGACGCGGCACTGAGCGTCTCCAACGCAAAGCGCTGAGCGGACTCTGAAGTATCGTCACCGAGCGCCTTGCGAACCTTGGAGGCGAGTTTCGTTGTCGTGAACAGAACCTGCTCCTTGTTAGAGGCGGTGTCCTCTGCACTGCCAATGGTGTTACCGGTCACAGCCTGAGTCGCTTTGATCGAAAGCGTGTAGCCACTGCCTTGACGGTCCAGCGCTCCGGATACAACGACGCCCAAGCCCTTACCCACCGCGATCTGCCGGGCGGCCGTCTCGTCGAGCTTGCCGGATAGAGGCACACCCAGGCTGCTGCGCACCTGCGTGCGGTCGTAGGCCGTGATGAAGGCGGCTCCTTCCAACGCAAGTTTGACGACCGGCTCCAGCGTGCCGTCGAATACCGGATCCCCGGTGTGGTTGCTAAAATCGGCAACGAGCACCATCTCGGGGGCATGCACCGTGGCGGGTTTTGGAACGAAGCGAGTCCTCAGCACGAAAAGACCGACGACTAGAGCGGCCACAATTCCGAGACACGCCGCAACCCAATTCCGGTAGCGCGATACTTTCCTCAAGCGAGCTTTCAGATGGACGGCCGTAACTTTCTTCGAGGGATCGAAGGTTTCAAGGTCCGTCAGGATCTCGGTGACACTTTGATAACGGTCGGCAGGATCGATCTCCAGGCACTTGACTACAATCTCGTTGGCACCCTTTGGAACGCTCTGCTCGATTTCGGCTGGAGGAATGGCGCGTTCCTTGGTCCGCACGTACATCATTTCCAACATTGTCCTCGCGTGGAATGGCAACTTGCCTGTCAACATCTCGTAAAAGATCAGTCCCAGTGAGAAGATGTCCGAGCGCGCGTCCACTTCCTCCGCCCGCGCTTGCTCCGGAGACATATATTCGGGAGTACCGACGAAAGCGCCGGTTTGAGTCATGCCCTTCGATTGGCCGGAGTGGGCGATTCCAAAATCCATCACCAGGGCGTGCCCATCTTG
>Ga0066682_10000389_pt1 | contig 13442 bp, 13 predicted proteins | sample GraSoiAngelo_131_FD_65628 | JGI IMG/M metagenome (GOLD analysis project Ga0066682, IMG submission 65628) | Grasslands soil microbial communities from the Angelo Coastal Reserve, California, USA - 14_0929_02_30cm | ecosystem: Environmental > Terrestrial > Soil > Grasslands | place: USA... | reverse complement strand
AAGAAAGTGGCGAGCCTGGCTTGCAAAGAACCACCGAATTGACAAGGAAATCTGGCTAGTCTATGACAAGATACTCTTCCAAACCCATGCAATCTCATACAGAGAGTTCATCAGCTACGCGGTCGAAGAAGCCATATGCTATGGCTGGATTGACAGTAGAGTCAAGCGAATCGACCGAGCAAAACTTGGAGTACGCTTTACTCCACGTAGGTCGAGAGGCAATTGGTCGAAGTACAATAGGGTGCGCGCACTGAGGCTGATCCAGGGCGGCAAAATGACGAAGGCGGGCATCGACGTTCTTCCACGAGAATGGACAAGCAAGAATTTGAACGGAAAGAGCGTTCAGAGAATAATCGCCGCTGACGTTGTCGCTGGAATATTGGTGGAGCGGGGGAGGTTTCTGGTAGAGAAAAGGAGAGCTGACGATGAGGCTGATCCGGGGTTCGTAGAGATTCCAGGCGGGCATGTGGACCCGGATGAAAGTTTGGAAGAGGCCCTAAGAAGGGAGATGAGGGAAGAACTCGGAATCGAAATCGAGAAGATGAGACTCGTTCAAAAGAGTCTCGCTACAGCGACAAATGGTGAAAGACAGAGAATTCACTATTTCCACGTGGAGAAGTGGAACGGTAGAATCCGGTCCACAGAGGCAGAGCGGGTGTATTGGGAATCTGAGATTCCCAATCTCAGCATTGTCCCAGACAGGAGAGCCGTTGGGAAGATCCTGAGAGTTCAAAATCCGATAGTAATTAGATAGGCCGGGGGTTCTGTCAAATGTCCCTATGGCAAGTTTCGGTGAGTCAGATAAAGTTCAGTAACCACACTCTCTCCTTAAAAACGATGAGTGGACTAGGATGGTCAAACTCCCTCAGGCTCTCGGTTTCGGCCGCGAGATCGAATCGATCCTGCTCATATTGTCGGATCATCCTGAGGAAATTGTGGGAAAGATTGCTGATAAGAAAAGCGTCGGAGATTATCGATTGGTTGGTGAGAAGACGAAGTTTCTTGCCGACACATACTTCGACACTCCCGATCACTTTCTTTCGCATCGCAAGTTGAATCTGAGAATCCGGACAGATAACCAGGACCGTTGGATCACCATGAAGACACATCCTCGACGAACTCTCTGGGGTGGAATGGTCCGAGCTGAGATGGAGGTTCCCTGGTCACATGAGATTGTTGAAAAAGTGGTTTCCGAGCTGAAAATCCCGCCTCACCTTCTTGGTTCATCCGGCCAGACGGCTTCTTCAGACCCGATTGAACTATTGAAGAGCAAAGGCCTAGTTCCCATCCAGCATCGAGAGACACAAAGGCAGGTACGAGATGTTACGTCCGGCCCTGAAGGCTCCCCCGTCCTGGCAGAACTAGACATTGACTCGGTGCTTTACGACTTCGACGATCAAAAGATACGCCTCTTCGAGGTCGAAGTGGAGAGCAAGTCCGAGAAAGGCCAGAACGTGGTCAAGAGCGTCACAAGGAATCTGAAGGGAGAGTACGGCCCGATCCTACGAAGATGGCGCCACGGAAAACTCGCCACGGGAACGGCGATCGCGAAGCTGTTGAAATCGGGAGAACTGCGGCCTCTGATCGATGCTGAAAACCGTCTTCTCCCAGCTGCCTACGATAAGCTCAACAGAATCCTCTAGGCGCCGATCAAAAAGGTAAGCACCAATGGTTGGACAGAGCGAGTGTAAATATCCCTATTAGGAGATAGACCCTCTAGAGATATGATCGAGTCCTTGAGCGAAGAACTCTCCGTCGGCCGGGTAATGGATGCTCTCCGGAATTGCTACGATCCCGAGATACCCGTCAACATTGTCGATCTCGGCTTGGTCTACGGCGTCACAATAGAGAATGACGCTGTGAAGATTCGAATGACCCTTACAGCCATGGGTTGCCCCGCCAGCGCCTACTTGAGTCATCAGGTCAAGGAACTGATCGAGAAGATACCCGGTGTCAGGCATGCCGATGTCGACATCGTCTGGGATCCACCCTGGACACCGGACAAGATGAGCGCAGCCGCGCGAGAACGTCTCCAGGCAAACCAGGAGCCAGTGACGATCGAATTCGACCCCGCCAGTTTCAAGCCTAGAAAGAAGGGGCACATCGCCAAGAACCCCGATGGGACCATTGTCCTGATCAACGAGGCAAATTCACGCTATCTCGGTAATGATGACATCGCCAGCCTCTGGGAGAAGAGCGATGGAAACAAGACAATCGACGAGCTAACATCCGAACTCGCAGTGGAAAAGAAAGTCTCCCCCGCGGAGATTCGGATGCAAATACTAGAAGTCATCACTCAGCTAGTGGCAATCGGATTGATCGCTCCTGAGGATGCGATGGTTCTACCGTTGCAGCCTTAAGAACCCTCATAGCCATACGACATCTTACAATTCAATCACCTCATCCGCAATTGTACAAGGTCTGTGCCCCGCCCGTGTTGACATTGCGACTCCGCGTTGCGCTCGCATTCCTCTCGATCTACACTATCTGGGGATCCACCTACCTAGCCATCCGCTTCGCTATCGAAACACTTCCACCGTTTCTGATGGCCGCAATTCGTTTCCTGATTGCAGGGGGTGTGCTCTATGCTTGGACGCATTTTAGAGGCGCTCCACGCCCAACGCGAACTAATTGGAAGGCCGCAACCATAGTTGGCGGATTATTGTTGCTCGGAGGAAACGGTGGGGTGGTAAAAGCCGAGCAGGTGTTTCCCTCGGGCTTGACAGCGGTGTTGATCACAACTGTTCCAATTTGGATGGCTCTTGTAGAGCTGTTACGAAAAGACAGGATCGTCCCAACTCTGCATGTTGCTCTGGGCCTGATCCTAGGTTTCGGGGGTGTTGTTCTGCTGGTAGGACCAGGCGACCTTGTTGGTAGTGGCGGATTGAACCCTGTCTGGGTTGGCGTTCTAATATTCGCCTCGCTCTCATGGGCAATTGGTTCTGTCTACTCTCGAAAGGCATCTCTCCCGAAGACACCATTGCTGGGGAGTGGTTTGGAGATGTTGGCCGGAGGGGCCCTTCTCCTCGTGGCGTCATTGGTCTCTCTAGAATGGGTTGGTTTTCAGCCGAGTCACGTGTCGGTCCTATCTCTTGTCTCATTCATCTATTTGATAGTATTCGGTTCCTTGGTGGGCTTCTCATCCTATGTGTGGCTGCTGACAAAGACGACGACTGCGCGAGTCTCAACTTATGCATATGTCAATCCGGTTGTGGCTGTCTTCCTCGGCTATTTCCTTGCTGGTGAACAATTGACTCTTCGGACCCTTCTCGCTTCTACAGTCATAGTAATTGCAGTAGTTGTGATCACCACCTTCAAGTCAAGACAGGCTGTTCCGGACGACGAGTGATCGAGGAGCTGGTTCCTTGGCTCTCTAACAAGTCCTCAAAGGAGTCCCTTATACTCTTACGGAGAAATACGCGCCTATTATGAGCCACACTGTGAATGTTGAGACTCGAGAGCTAACGCCCGACCTCCTTGACGACTATCTCCGGTTCTTTGATAAGGAGGCCTTCACCGATTTTCCAGAATGGTCCGGGTGCTACTGCGGATTTTACGATACGTCAGGTGATGAGTGGGATGCTTCCGCCGATGCTGGGCCGGCTCATAGGGCAGCTCGTGCGGAACGAATCAGATCGGGCAAAGCTCACGGCTTGCTGGCCATTGTAGATGGGAGAGTGGTTGGTTGGTGCAACGCGCAGTCTCGATCTAACTTCCTTAACATGCGGAGGTATGCTACCGTCGTAGACGATCCAACGGAGGCAGTCGGCTCGATCATGTGTTTCCTCGTAGCCCCTGGGCATAGGGGAAGAGGAGTCGGCAAAGCCCTTCTGAGCGCCGCTTGTGACATGTTCCGCCGAGACGAGTTACACGTCGCAGAGGGTTATCCTACAACCAATCCCGTCAAGCGAGCTTGGGAGACTCCTTGGGCCGAAGAGAACTACAAGGGACCCCTAAGCATGTATCTCAAAGCCGGCTTCAAGATCCATCGCCAGCTAGAACGTTTCGCAATTGTAAGAAAGCAACTCTGATCTCAACAGTTCTAAATCGGCTCGATGGACTTCCCACTCCTCAGCACCTTTAGAAGATCTTCAAACTGAGTATGGGTAGACGTCTATTCCACTGTCCATGTGGACCCCTTGATTGGCTGGTGCACTTTGGCAAGGTCTTTGATGAAGAGTTCGTAGAGATGTGGTTGTTCTGTATGGATCGGGACGAGCGTCTTTGGACTGATCTTCGCGATCGTTTCTCGTAGTTCTGTGGGCATCATGTGTCCCGAGCTGTGAATCTGGTACATTGGTAGTCCGAAATGGTTTAGCCAGTTGATGAATCGTTCGTGGTCGATCTCCATTTCCTCGTTGAACGGTTCCGAGCTGCTGTTGATGAACGCTCCACCTGCATCAGGCTTGATGTCCAAGACCTCGTTCATATCATAGGAGCTAGCAGCTAGAATGAATTTTCCCTGTGATTCCTTGACATCTTTCGATGTCTTTACCGTGCTATTCTTCATGACCTCTTTTTCCCAGTTGTAGTAGGTCTTTTTGGTTCGCTGGTAGATGACGATGTTGGGGTCGCGAGAGATATCTGGAATTGTCAGGTGCTTGTCCTTCAGCAGTGCTTGGAGCAGGTGGGCCTGCCTCAACGAGACCGCTAGGACCCTATTGTTCTTCTTGGCAGTCTCGTAAAACGTTCTCAACCTGTCCACGTCGGCGGTCGAAAAATTCGCTAGAACCAGCCCGTTTGTTTTCCGAACCACATGGTCAACTTTGTCAACGACTTCCGCTTCAGATTGCAAGTCACCACGGACTAGGTTTGTGCCTTCACAGAGGAACAGCTCTGGATTCGACTGTTCCGCTTTCTCCGCAAAATCCTGGGTCATGTCCGACCTCGGCCCGTGAGCCCGGAAGTCCCCGCTGTACGCAAGGGTCCCAATCGACGTGTGAACTATGAAGCCATACGATCCGGGCATGCTGTGGTCTACATGAACTGGCTCCACCTCTATCCCTCCCATTTTCACCCTGTCTCCAGTTCGGAAAGTCTTGAACTGGATCCCATCAAGATCGTTCTCAAAGCCCCCCGGACGAGCAGTTGACAAGGCCTCCAGAATCATCTTGGTCGTCTCGCCGCAGTAAACCGGTATCTGACGGTTGAGAAGGGAGATAGACATTGAATGGTCGATGTGAGCATGACTCAGAAAGACAGCGTCCGCGGGTACTTCCTCCTCTCCTTTGTAGAGGCCAGCGACGTCGGGAATGATTCCCAGACTGATTAGCCCGCTTTCGTTTCTGGGCGACAGGAAGGGTTCGGAGAAGAATCGTCCCCGTTCTCCAAGGCTCATACCAAAATCCAGCATGATCTTCGAATCCCCGTCATGGACGAGGATCATGTTCCCACCGATCTCGCCAGCTCCCCCGTAGAAAGTGATCTCGATCATGAGTAGAGTCTTCTCGGGTTTTTTTGTTGGTTCTCTGATTATAGGACTTCAGACGCCTCTTCGAGGATGGCTTTGGATTTGGAGAAGAAAACGGGTTCCGTTCTTCGAATCCTTCCGAATCGTAACTCGATCACCTGACTTCACCGCCTTGACCCTGACGAAAGAGTGTGAGTGTGGAAGCTCGGGTCCTCTGCAAGTGCAGGGGTAGGATTCTACCATGGCTCTTCGCGAGCGGCCATTCTGGATAATCTGGAATCTCCGGCCCAGCAAAGGGAAGAACGAGATTCGGTCTTTCAGGACTATCACGTAACCGCCCTGTTCCTCTTCTGAGGTGATCTTCTTCGAGTATACGTCCTTCATCCTCATCTTGTCAGACCCGTCCAGCCACAGTTGGCCGAGAGAATAATTCCGCTCAGAAGAACTTTCTCTCAGCGAGTTGGCCTAGAAGAGTCCCCGCCAGATAGCTTTTCAACCCCTTCCCGATAGAGCGTGATCGATCTGGCATCATGGTCGATCTGATTGGATGGCTCTTCGGGTTTTTGTCCACCCACCCTTCAGGTCTTCTCGCAACACTTCTATTCGTCTTTGTTGTCAGTGTTGTCGGCAATCTCATACCGTTCTTTCCGACTCCCTACTTGGTGATAGTAATCGGGCTCGTTCTGGATGAAAGCTATATTGGAATAATACAGATCGCAGCCATCGCGGCTCTTGGAGCGGCCAGTGGAAAACTCGTCAGCTACGCTCTCGGATATGGGGCTCGACGAGCTATCCGTAAGCAGGAAAGGTTTGACTCGCTACGAAAACTCTTGGGCGGAAGCACTTTCCTGGTAGGAGTCCTCTTCGCCGCCTCTCCACTAGTTGACGCGGCTTTCATTCCCATGGGAATTATTCGATACAGCCCACTGAAATCTTACCTGGCCCTCTATACGGGAAAATTCGTCTGGATTCTCTCTGTCCTCTACGTCGCGAGAGTGTTCAAACAACCCGTCGACCAGTTCTTCGGAGAAAACGTCTATGCATCAATAGTGTCAGCGGCACTCGTACTCTCCACCGCATATCTCATTATCCGCGTCGACTGGGAGAAGAGATTACTGGGACACAAGGACAGTCTTCGAAGCAGACTACTTGGGAGACTTCGGAACCGGCGCTCCAGGGGGAATAAAGGCGATACACCGAGACCCGCGCAACAGGACACTGCTGCATAGGAATCCAAGAGAACATTGAAACCTTCTCGATTACCGAATAGGTAGAGTCGCGCTTACCTTTTTTCTCGCAAGACCAATTAAGCAAGGCTGTATTTTCCGATATCGGGAAATCCTCTGAACACTACCAAAAAGCCGGAGCGGCTCCGCAGCGTAATGCAGGCGTTAGACATCGATGAGGCCAAGGGAATAATTACAGCTTACAACGAACGGTTCCTCTTCATCCCTGTCGCTTTGATTCATTCCATCGAGGACAGGTTAACTGAAAGTTTAGGACCAATCACTGCGACTAGTTTCCAGTACAGTATCGGGAAACAAGGTGGGGCTCAATACATGAGCATGGCGAAAAAATCCGGCCTAGATGTCAAGAATCCCGATGATCTCCAGAAGATTGCGGAGCGTCTCGGTACTCTCGGTGGATGGGGAAAACTTACGATCGTCGATATTGACTTCGCGAAAAAAATGGCTAGAATACGATGGACAAATGGCGTCTCGGTAAGGAACAGAAAAGGCAAGACGCCGGTCTGTCATTTCGGCCGCGGAATTCTCACAGGGGCAATGGAACAGACCTTCGGGAGAAGATGTGAGTCGCTCGAGGTTTCTTGCCAGGGAAAGGGTGATCGGTTCTGTGAGGCGATAATAGGCGATCCCGCCGAGATAACTCGACACGCAGAACGGTAGAAGAGAATATCCGACTAGTGGTTCGAATTCGAGAACGAGGTTCTTAGCAACCGATCCAATCCTAGGAATGACTGGTCCCGATACCTTTCTCCTTGATCCGTAATTCGGTAGACGCGTCTGCTCCTCCGTGTTGGCGACATCCATTCGCCAGCGACCAGCCTGCGCTCTTCTAGCTCGTATAATAACGGGTAAAGGGTTCCCGCGCCGATGTGGGCACCGGTCTTGTCTTTCAGTTCCCGCATGATCTCGTATCCGTGCTTTCCTCCATTATTGAGGAGAGAGAGGACGAATAGGTCAAGGAAGCTTTTCACCATTCGCTCGTTGACCGCTCTTGTCATAGTTTCACGGGAACTATCGAGATTCGATATTATCGGATTTCAATACAATCCCCTCTTAAGAGGGTATCGCACACTGGCGTTCCCCAGGTCTAGTTGAGACGAGAGAGGGCCTTTCAGGGGCTACAGTGCACAGAATGCCACACCACCTATCCAAAGGGCGAGATTCTTCAGAAATGCCCAAAGTGTAACGGGTTACTGGATACAATAATCAATCCAGAGATTCTCAGCGAGATCTCGAAGGACAATCTGGGCCCCACTCCGTCCATGTGGAAGTACCAGGCCTTCTTGCCAGTCGATGAGAAGGACAGGATTGTCTCGGCCGGAGAAGGTGACACGCCTCTAAGAAAACTCAGGTCCTTTTACGGGAACGTGTGGGTAAAGGATGAGACGAAAAACCCGACCGGGACGTTCAAGGACCGAGGCGCTTCTCTCGCAGTTACAGCTCTCTCCTCATCGGGCGTCAAGGAGATCATCTTGTCTTCTGAAGGCAACGCAGGATGCTCCTTCGCCCTATACTCACACATTGCAGACCTAGCTTGCAGGGTGTTTCTACCTCAGCAAGTAAATCCAGCAAAAGTCGAACTTTCTCAGAAACTGGGAGCGAAAATTACCCTAGTTGATGGCACGATAGCAGACGCCGGACGCCGAACTGAGGCTCTCGCAAAGAGTGAAGGAAGCTACAACGCCTCGACTTTTGTCACACCCTACCGCCACGACGGCAAGGGAACAATGGCCTTGGAAATTTGCGAACAACTTGACTGGAGGGTCCCGGACTATGTTGTATACCCTGTTGGGGGAGGAGTCGGACTTGTAGGTATGTGGAAGATGTTCTCTATCCTAGAAAAAATCGGATGGGTCAAAACGAGACCGAGATTCGTAGCAGTCCAGCCGACCGGTTGCGCGCCAGTGGTCAAGGCCTACCAGTCCAAGAGAGATGACGTGGACGAATGGAAGAATCCCCAGACAATCGCTTTCGGTCTAAGAATACCTAAGCCACTGGCTGGAAAATGGATTCTTCGATGCCTCAGAGAATCAGACGGCATAGCCATGTCCGTTACAGACGAGGAGATCCGCAAGTCCATGGGTCAAGCCCTCAAGGATGAGGGTCTTCTCCTCGAGCCTTCCAGCGCGGCAACAATCGCTGCTCTACACCATCTCTATCGTGAGAAGATGATCGATAGGTCAGCAGAAGTCGTCCTCATAGCAACCGGGTCTGGGCTCAAGACCCTAGAGCAATTCTAGGAATGGTCAACAGATTCCTGGATAATATTCTGCCCTTAGGATCTAGAAAAAGACAGAGAGGGGGGTTCCCTGTGCTACTTGACCAGCGACGTGAGTCGTTCTGCTATCGTTCTAATCTTGTCCTTGTGAGACTCTAGCTTTGCTCGGTCGGTTTTTGTCAGGTCTTCGAAGTAGGATATGTAGCCGGTGATCTCGTTCAGCATCGCATCGATTGATCGAGGGCCAGCGAAGTGGTGGCTGAAGGGCCACTCTTCTTCCTGCTGCTCCTTGTTTGTTAGCTCGTATCTACCGTCCTCTCTCTTTTTGATCAGGCCGTCTTGGACCATTTCTTCTAGCATGGGATAGACGGATCCTGGGGAGGGTCTCCACCACCCCTGGCTCATGTTCTCAATCTCGTCCATTATTTCCGCGCCGTTCTTGGGCGCTCTTCTGAGTATGTTGAGCACCCAAGGTCGGAGGCCGCGTTTTCTGAACATTCCAAATCCGCGAAACATTCGATATCGCTTTTCCGATATTGGATAACCGATATCGAGAATATAAAGATTCCCCCTCGAGATAAACATCGGAGCAACTGGAGGCTATCGGAACTCGCCCATTATCAGCCCTGATCTCGAATCTGGGAGCCGTCCCCTTAATTGCATAGCAAACCGTTCTTGACGACTCGTTAAAACGCCATCTGATCCAAGCTTGGTCTGTGCCCTGAATCGCCTGTCTCGCCCATAATCATTGCCAGACAGAAAATTTCCTCCTCCAAAAGGGGGGGTCTTGCACAGCACACCTCGCGACGCAAGAGAGCGGATTCGGCAAATCATGCTTAATTCCGAGTTGAAGCAGAAGTCATACTGGTTTGACGATCCAGATTGACGATGCCGGTGTCGGTGACCTCCTCCACGGAGTCGTCGTTGGCGCGCATCGCAAAGAGACCGGGGAGTTCCATTATGACATGATCCCCGTATCCTATTTTCAGAGCCCGAGCTTCGGAAGAAAAACGTACCAGAAAAAGGCTACAGAACTCGCGCTCAATCTCCTCTACCAGATGAAGCTGGGAGAGAACGAGGAGATTGAGATATGCAGCAGTTTCCTGTTCGACGAGACCAGACCCCATTTAGCCGAGAAATACGGAAAGACAAGAGTCAAGACTGCCGTGATTACTGGAGACGCTCAGAACAACGTGGAGACCGCCTACTTGGACGAGATCAGGAACTTGGGCTACGAACCGATTGCTGAGAGAGATGAGAAGCGAGCGAGGAGCTTCTTTCACATGCTAAAGTGGGTCAAGAATGACCCTGACCGTCTCAAATACGCCAAAACGGGCTGGCCGCGATTGAGAAGATACATGAATCCGACACGAAGACACGATGGTCAGCGCCCCACTCATTAGGCGATTAGAGTTTAGAAAGAAATAAGCGCGTCTCTGGCAAGAACACTACCCGCCATGAGCCTACTGTACATGATCGCGGGCGAGATGCTTCTCGTCCCCGGCGTCGAGATGAAAGACCACGGAGACGAGGAGATCGAGTTGCATGTGGGCGGAAAATCCTTCGCGCACATCCACAGCCCAGACCGGATAGAACTGCGTTTACCTCCGGACCTCAAAGAGGTCATGATCAGCCAAGGCACAGTCTCTCGCTCCCCAGAGGTTCACGACCGTGAAGGATGGGTCATCCTCAAACTCGGACCCAGACCGGATCTCCGCCGAATAATGAGAATCCTACAACAATCATACCAGTTCGCCTCTTCCACAGTATAGTAGAACCAGCGCGTCTCTCAACGCTTATACCCGACCATTCTTTCAGGCGGCATTCATGCCGCTCGATCGTGGAAAAGTCTTCACCCACATCGACAAGAACCTCCCACAACACATAGCGAAGCTCCAGGAGCTAGTCCGCCAACCCTCCATCTCCCCAGAAAACAAGGGAGTGAGAGACTGCGCGAGCCTCATCCTCAGCTATCTCACCGGCCTCGGGGCCAAAGCAAGCCTGGAGGAGACCAGCGGAAACCCAGTAGTCTACGGCAACTATGACGCGGGAGCGGACAAGACAATCGTTGTCTACATGATGTATGATACCATGCCGGTTGACGAGCCCGGCTGGCGCGTAGACCCGCTAGCAGGAACCTTAACGGACGTTCCTCCGTTCGGTCGATGCCTTGTTGCGAGAGGCGCGTTCAACACGAAGGGAGAGCTGCGAGGGTTCTTGAATGCCTGCGAGTCGATCAAAGCCACCCGCCAGAAAATACCGGTCAACCTGTTATTCGTTGTTGAAGGAGAGGAGGAACTCGGAAGCCGCCACCTCCCCGAGTTCATCTCAAAGCACGAGAAAGAACTGCAAGGAGCAAAGGCAGTGTTCTTCCCGTTCTGCTCACAAGACCGAACCGGAAAAGTGGTAATGTACTTGGGTGTCAAGGGGATCGTATTCTTCGAACTCGAACTCGACGGTGCGACCTGGGGAAAAGGCCCCAAAGAGTTTGGGATTCATGGAAGCAACAAGGCCTGGGTTGACAGCCCGGTCTGGAGGATGATCCAGGCGCTAGCCACAATGACCGGTCCTGACGGCAACAAGGTGACGATCCAAGATTTCTACCGTCACGCTCAGGTCCCCAACAAGGAAGATCGCGAGCTCCTCCCGAAGCTGGAGAAGACCTTCAACGATGCCGCCGTGAGAGAGGAGATGAAGGTCGACAGGTTCATCGGCGACAGCCATGGTATTGAAGCGTTGAAGAAGTATCTTTTCGAGCCAACCCTAAACATCAACGGGATAGCGAGCGGCTACACGGGACCGGAGACAAAGACTCTGCTCCCACACAAGATTACCGTCAAGATGGACGTACGCCTCGTCCCGAACATGAGAAAGGACGACGTGATACCAATGATCAGAAACCATCTAGACGCTTATGGATTCAAAGACATCCAAATACGAATACTAGAAGCCGGCTACGGATCGTCACGGACAAGCTATCAGAGCCCGCTCGCCCAAGCCGTAATCAAATCCTACAAGGAGCTCGGAAAGGATCCGGAATTGTGGCCCACGATAGCGGGAAGCGCACCATTCGCAATATTCAACCGGAAACCCCTCAACCTCCCAGTAGTGATCGGAGGACTCGGCCACGGAGCCCTAGCACACTCGCCGAACGAGTACATCGTCATAGACGAGAACGGGCCGACTGGTGGATTGGCATCGATGGAGAAATCCTTCGTCACGATGCTAGACAATCTTAGCAAGATGGCTAGCTAGTACACTCGAAGCGTTCTTGCGAGAGGACTAGTTCCTCGGGCTAATGTTTGCTCGTGAAAGGGTTGCTTATTTTTCGACTCGAACCCGTGCGCTTTCTAGACCTGTTCGTCCTTTTCTGTCTAGTCTTGATACGAAAGATTCGAGACTGACGCGGCAACGCTGTTCGGAGAAGTGTCTCGTTGAGACTGGTATATCTACGTTGGATCTGGGTTTCGCTCAGGCTATCTGCTGAGCTTTCTGTTCCAATGTCGACTTGGCAGCGTGACCCAAACCTGCTTTCGGTTCCTCCCACGTTGAGCCGCAGACGTGACAGTTGTGAACTCTATAGTCATCACCGTCGTCCCGACCAGCATAGATGCAGGGCCCGATTTGCCGGCAGACAGGACAGATGTGCCTGTCTCCTTGGACCGCCATTAGTCATTACATTGTCCTTTCGGCTATTTGAACAAGGAGGTCAAAGCCTCATTAGGCCCCGATTCCCTACTTTGCTATCAATATCATCGGTAACCTTCTTAGCTTGAAAGATAACCGTGGTGACGAGACGAACTTGGAACTAGGACCGGAAGCTGAAGCGGAAGAAATCGACGTAATATGGGACGAGAATGGAATCGCAAGGTATAGACTACTCAAAGACCGTAGAATTGTCGACTTCGATGGCCACACAATCGCCTGGGTGGATGAAGACGGATTCGTCTACGACTACAAAGGACACTACAAGGCCTTCTACGAGAACGGGATTCTGCGCGATCAGGAAGGCGCTGTCATCGGACAGGGTCAGGACCCCGTAGGGCCCAAGCCTGTTCTGCCCAACAAGGGCCTGATTCCAGAGGCGACCAGGCCTGAGACGCCTCCTACCAAGCCTAAGGTGAAAAAGGACAAGGACTCGCCTAAGAAACCTGTGGCTTCACTCCTCTGGTCACAGAAGATGCTCGAAGAACTATAGGACATTAGCATTCAGAGTGGAGCCTAGCTTTCCAAGGAACCTAGTTCTGCACACGGTCTTCCTCGCGAAGAGTAAAAAAGTTGATCAGAAACTCGTGATTCTTCCAAACTGTTTAGCCTGAAGCGAATCGGCCCCTGGACCCGTACCCAAGTTGACCCTTTACTATCTTCCATTAGCCATCTTCATTGCAGTCTACGTCCTGATAGTTCTTCGAAACCTTCGATGGTTTCGTATCCCGATCTGGACCATTATGATGTCGGGAGCAGTGGCGATGATCTTCTCGGGGGCTATCCCGCTAGGGGACGCCTATACATCGATCAATCTCAACGTAATCTTCTTCCTGCTCGGAATGTTTTCCGTGGTTGCTGC
>Ga0066682_10000385_pt1 | contig 13496 bp, 11 predicted proteins | sample GraSoiAngelo_131_FD_65628 | JGI IMG/M metagenome (GOLD analysis project Ga0066682, IMG submission 65628) | Grasslands soil microbial communities from the Angelo Coastal Reserve, California, USA - 14_0929_02_30cm | ecosystem: Environmental > Terrestrial > Soil > Grasslands | place: USA... | reverse complement strand
GCGGCCACGCCGCGAGATCTTCGTGGCCGACCACGAGGTGGGAGCGGTTCGCATCGACGTGCGCGACCCTGCGGCTGCGCCAGCCCTCGATCGACACCGCGCGCGCCGGCGCGATCTCGGCCGCCGCGTGGGCCCATCCCTCGATGAGTTGTCGTTGCAGATCGTTGGACGCGGGCGGCAGCACCCAGTCGCTCGGTTCGCGCTGCACGCGGTAACCGAGGTTCGCCAGGCATTGTTCGGCGTAACCAGTGGCGTCGGGCCCGAGTGCAGGGCCGAAACCCTTGTCGGTGCGCTGGTGACTGTTTACGAGCTCGCGAATCGCCTCGTCCTCCGGTTCGTCGGGCGACCAGCGTATCCGGCCATCATAGCTGAGCGCGAAGAGCACCGAGGCGCCGCCCTCGTGACATCGATCCGCAAGGCTGCGCAGCCAGTCCCGGGACACGAGGTCGAGCAGCGCCGACGCCGTCACCAATGCGGGGCCGTCGAGGATGCGGGCCTTGACAAACTCGCTCGGCGTGGCGAGATCCACCTGTCGCGTCTCGACGCGGCACCTCAGAGGTCCGCCCGGTGCCGGTACGCGTGCGAGAAGCGCCGCATCGCGATCCACGAGCAGCCAGCTTTGCCGCTGCACACGAACGCCGCTCGCCTGAAAGGCTCGCGCTCCGTGAGAGGCCAGGTGCTCCGACAGGTAGCGCATGTTGGCGCCGGTGCCGGCGGCCAGGTCCACGACGCGGAGCTCGGCGGTGTCTGCAAGCACGTCGGCGATCGCGCGCGCCAGCCGCGACGAGCGCGCGGCACGGTCAGCGGGTTCGCGCAACGCCAGCCAGTCCGCGCTGAAGTCACTCATGGAGTCATCGGAAGGTCGGATTTGTAAGATAGCTTCTTGTGTCCTCAGGGTCTCGCCACGCGTTCAAGCACTCGCTCCATCGCGGCAACCGCGTCGTCCCAAGTCGGCAGATTGTCGCGTGCCTGTTGCGCGCCTTCCGCGAGCTGCTCGCGAAGGCGAGCGTCGCCGAGCACACGCGAAAGCGCCGCGGTGAGGGCGTTGAGGTCTCCCGGCGGAACCACGACGCCGGCGGGACGGCCCGGCTGAAGCCGGGCACTACCGGTATTTGCGGGACGGTCCGGCTGAGACGGGACACCACCGGTATTTGCATGACCGCCATCGTCGTGGATGCCGACGAGCTCCTTGATCGCGCCGGTGGCCGTGCTGACAACCGGCAGCCCACGCGCGAGCGCCTCGGCCACGGCCATGCCGTAGCCCTCGTGCAGCGTCGGCAGGACGAACACATCGGCGCGATCGTACTGGACCGCCAGCCGAGCGGCGTCCAGGTCGCCGACGAGCTCGACGCGATCGTCGATCCCATCGGCCTCCAGTTGAGCGCGGAGACGCTCGACGGTCGCCGGATCGCGCTCGGTGCTGCCCGCACAGATCAATCGCCAGTTGCGGTGCGGGATCGACGCGAGCGCACGAAACAGCAGATCGTGTCCCTTGCGCGGGATCAATGTCGCCACGCACAGCAGGGCGACTTCCAATGGCTGAGGGCTAATGGCTAATGGCTGAGGGCTAATGGCTGATGGCTGATGACTGATGGCTGATGGCTCAGGGTATAGAGCATCGGGCAACGTCGGCGACGTGCGCTGAGATCCTCGCGCGAGTGGCGCGGGATCCGTGCCGGGCTCGACGACGGCGACTCGATCGGATTCGACGCCGTAGCCCGCGAGCGCCGCCGAAGTCGCCGGGCTGGTGGTGACCACGAAGCGGACGGCGGCAAGCGCCAGGCGCTCGCTGTCCTCGAGCTCCGCGGCCACATGCGGATCGAGTCCCGTCTCAGCCGCCAGTGGATGATGCACGAGCGCGACGATCTCCAGCCGCGCAGCTTCGCGCGCCACCTCTTCCGGCAGCGATCCGAGCGCGAGCCCATCGACGAGGACGGTGGTCCCGTCCGGAATCGCGGCGAGCACGCGGGCCGCGTGCCTGCGAGCAGTGGCTGTCGGCCACGGAAAGCTGTCGTCGAGCCGCTGCACGTCGACAGACCAGCCGCGCCCGCGCAAGCCGGCGATGATGCGACGGTCGTAGCCGTAGCCGCCGGTCCGCGTCTCGAGATCCCCGGGAACGAGGACGACCAGCAGAGGCATTCAAATTGGGTAATCTGGTAATCTAGTAATCGGGTAATTGAATTGTTCGGTTCGTTCGATTGCCCAATCCAATTACCAGATTACCCGATTACCCGATTACCCGATTCGGCGTCACCGACCGCTCCTTCGAAGGACGCCGCCGCAACGTGGGACTCGTGCAGCGTCACGCGAAGGCTCTCGATCCGGTGCGCTCCGGGTCCAAGGTCGCCTCGACGGATCGCCGCGACGATCCGATCGAATATCACGCGTGCGAGAAACTCCGTGGTCGTATTGCGGCCCTTGAAGTCCGGTTCCTCGTCGAGGTTGCGATAGTTCAGCCCGCCGAGCACGGCGCGCAGCGCCCCGGTCGCACGGCCGATGTCGACGACCATGCCGTCCGCGTCGAGGTCCGGCCGGCGACATTCCAGATCGACCACGTAGGTAGCGCCGTGCATGCGCTGCGCCGGCCCGAACGCATCGCCGCTGAAGCTGTGGGCAATCATGAAGTGGTCGCGCACTGAAACTGTATACATGATGAATCTGGTAATTGGGTAATCGGGTAATCGGGTAATTGAATTGGTAAATGGGGTAATCGGGCAATTGAATTGATCGATTGCCCAATCCAATTACCAGATTACCCGATTACCCGATTACCAGATTCTGCTTCACAGGTACCGTATCCGATGACACAGTGTGTCGCCCGGGGCGGTGGCGAGCCGCGCCATCACCTCCGGCAGCGTTTCGAGCTCGCTCTCGCCCGTGATCAATCGGTCGAGTGCCGGATCGGTGAGCATCGACAACGCGAGTTGCATTCGGCGGCGCGCGTCCCAGCGTGCCCGCTGCGAGGTGGCGACGCTGCCGACCTGTGACGACCGCACAGTCAGACGGCGCGCATGAAATCCTTCGCCGAGCGCCAGCGGGACCGCTTGATTTCCGTACCAGCTGATCTCGACGATGGTCGATTCGAATCCGGCGACGCGCAGCGCGAGCTCGAGGCCCGCCGGCGACCCGCTGGCGTGAATCACGACGTCCGCGCCTTCCGTCGGCGCACCGGCCGCGGCGAACCGGACGCCGAGCGCTCCGGCGATCGCCGCGCGGTGCGGGTTGATATCGACGAGTTCGACCTCGCATCCCGGCAGGCGTCCCGCGATCCACGCGACGAGGCAGCCCACCGTGCCGGCTCCGATCACCGTCACGCGATCGCCGACCTGCGGCCGGGCGTCCCACAGCCCGTTGATCGCGGTCTCGAGGCTCGCGGCCAGCACCGCACGCGACGCCGGCACGCCCTCCGGCAGCACATGCACCGCCTGCGCGGGCACGACGTACCGCGTCTGATGCGGATACAGCACAAATACGGTCCGACCCTGCAGGCCGGCAGGTCCGACCTCAACCTGCCCGACGCTTGCATAGCCGTACTTGATCGGCGCCGGAAACTCCCCCGCCTGAAACGGCGCCCGCATACGTTGCCGTTCGCTGTCCGGCACGCGTCCGTGAAACACGAGGGCTTCGGTGCCCCGGCTGATCCCGCTGAACAACGCGCGGACGACGACCTCATCTGCGGAAGGCGCCGGAAGCGCCTCCGCGCGGATCTCCCCTCGTGACGGCGCGGCGATCCAGAAGGCGCGGGCCTCGGCCATGGCCGACAATTCTCTGGCTTTGCCCGACTTGATACAATTCACAATTCAAGGTCCATTCAGAACCTTGAACCCTGAGCCCTGAGTATGAACGTGTCCTTGTGGCGCCTTCCCGACGCGCCGCTGCGCGCGAGCGCCGTCACTTCGACAATCATCGGCTTGCTCGCCCTGATGGTTCTGGCGTTGACGGCACGCACCGCTCTTCCGCTGGGTGATCTGTATCCGCTCAAAGCGAGCGCGGCGTTCATGGCCGTGATGCTGCTCTCATTCGGTTTCCTGCGCCGGCATCATCCGTTCGAGTACTTCGGGGCGGCGAACCAGATCACGACCGGGCGGGCGATGCTCGTTGCACTCGTCGCGGGCCTGATCGGCGAGCCGCGCTTCCCGATGATCGCCGGCAGTGCCGCCGCGGCGAGCCTGCTCGCGACGGCGCTGGATGGTGTCGACGGGTGGCTCGCGCGCCGCCACCGGATTGCGAGCGACTTCGGCGCGCGGTTCGACATGGAGATCGATGCGCTGCTGATCCTCGTGCTGGCCATCCTCGCGTGGCGAAACGAGAAGGCCGGCGCCTGGGTCGTGCTGTCCGGGCTGCTGCGCTACGCCTTCGCCGCTGCGGGTGCGTTTGCGCCGTGGCTGAGAGCCGCACTCCCGCCGAGCCGGAGGCGGCAGACCATCTGCGTGATCCAACTCGTCGCGCTGACTCTTGCGCTCCTGCCGGCCGTCCGGCCGCCGCTGAGCGCACTGCTGGCGGCCGCCGCGCTCCTCACCCTCGGCTACTCGTTCCTGGTTGATGCCCAGTGGCTCTCGCGTCACGCCGGCTAGCGCTCGTCGCGACCGCCGCGGCGGTCACAGTGCTCAACGCGTCGCTCTCCTTTCAAAACGTGTGGCCGACGCCGGCGATTCGCTGGGAGGGCGAGTTGTCCATCGAGCTCGCCGCGTGCCTGCTCGTGCTGGTGATCGCGCATCGCCGGTTCGGGCCGCCGGCGCGCGCGACGCTTCGCTGGATCGCCGCGCTCTGGCTGCTGCTTGCCGTCGGCCATTATGCGGACGTGACGGCGCCGGCATTGTACGGACGCGACATCAATCTCTACTGGGACCTGCGATACATGCCGGACGTCGCCGCGATGATGGCTCGCGTCGCGCCACTGTGGCTCCTGGTCCTGGTGGTGTCGGCGGCGGCGCTGACGCTCGTCCTTCTGTATCTGCTGTTCCGATGGGCGCTGCACCGCGTGGGCGATGCCATGGACAATTCCCGCCAGCGCGTGGCGATCGGCGTGCTCGCGACAGGGGTCGTGCTGCTCTTTGCCGCTCACTGGATTCCGGCTCTGAGCGCGTCTTTCCCCGGAGTGCCCACCTTCTCGACGCCGGTCACGCAGACCTACGCGCGCCAGGTACGCTTCGTGATCGACGCGCTCGGCGGTTCGAGGTCGCTTGCGCCGAGCCCGCCGATGAACGCCGACCTGCGGCTCGTGCGCGGCGCCGACGTCTTCCTCGTCTTCATCGAAGCCTACGGCGCCGTGACGTACGAAAGGCCGGACATCGCACCCCGCCTCGCCGTGAGCCGCGCCGATCTCGAAGCCGCGATCCGCTCGACCAACCGCGGCGTGGTCTCGGCGTTCGTCGAGTCCCCCACCTTCGGCGGGTCGTCGTGGCTCGCGCACCTGAGCCTGATGTCGGGCGTCGAGGTTCGCGATGCGGAGACGAATGCTCGGCTGATGACGCAGCAGCGCGAGACGATGGTGACGACGTTCGCGCGGCGTGGCTATCGGACCGTCGGGCTGATGCCCGGGCTGCGGCAGCGCTGGCCCGAAGGCGCGTTCTACGGCTTCGACGACGTCTACGGCGCTGCGCGGCTCGACTACCACGGGCCGGAGTTCGGCTGGTTCGCCGTCCCGGATCAGTTCTCGATGGCCCGATTCGACATGCTCGAGGTGAGCCGGCCGGCGCGTCCTCCGCTGTTCGTGTTCTTCCCGACGATCAGCACGCACTTCCCGTTCAGTCCGACTCCGCCGTACCAGCCCGACTGGCCGCGAATGCTGAACCCGCGACCGTACGACGGCCCGGCCATCGTCCGCGCCTACGCGCGGGAGCCCGACTGGAAGAATTTCGCGCCGGGGTACGTCGACGCCGTGTCGTACACGTACGCGACGCTCGGCGGTTATCTGCGCGCACACGCGGATCGCGACCTCGTCATGATCCTGATCGGCGATCATCAGCCGGCGTCGGCCGTGAGCGGCGAAGGGGCCCCGTGGGACGTTCCGGTGCACCTCATCGCCTCGAAAGCCAGTCGACAACAGATCCTCGATCGACTGCTCGCCCGCGGGTTTCACGCCGGGATCACGCCGGCGCGTCCCGCGCTTGGACGTATGCACGCGCTGCTGTCCCTCCTGCTCGACGTCTTCAGTGAACAGGAGCCGACTGTGTCCGGCCCTCATTAACAGCCGGTGGTGAACTCCTGGTCTCCTGACCTCCGATGCTCGCCACTGGAGGTGGCCGGAGGCAAACGCGGTCGTCGCGGCGGCACCCACACGCGCACCGGCACATCTCACCACGCACGTCGCGCTCTCGCACGGAAGCGGCAGGTTTTTTGACGGAGACGCTAACTCTGAGGGCTCTCTGCCAGCAGCTTCTCCGCGAGCTCGCGCAGTTCCTGCTTCAACCGTCCGTGCTCGGCGCCCGTCGCCGGGCTGGCGAAGCCCGCGTGCACGCTGCGGACCCTGCCGTCGCGTCCGAGATAGATCGTGGTGGGATAGGCGCCGAAGTTGATGAGCTGCGGCAGCTTCTCGTTGATCATCTGCGGCGTCCCCGGGATCAGCATCGGATAGCGCACGCCATACCGCTTGATGAAGGACTGCACCCGCGGCCGCGAGACGTTCGGGTCCGGATCGTTTTCGAACATCAGGCCGACGATTTCCAGCCCGCGCGCGTGGTAGGCGCCGTACAGCTCCGAGAGGAACGGCGCTTCGTCGTGGCAGTTGGGGCACCAGCTCCCGCCGATGGCGAGGATCACGACCTTGCCGCGAAAGGCGGCGTCGTTGTTCGAGACCATTTTGCCGGTCACGTCGGGAAAGCTGAATTGGAAGGGCGTGATCGGATCTTTGACATTGGTGTACCGGGAAGGATCCGGCGGCTCGGGAATGCCCCGGGCGCGCGCCTCGGTGGTTCGCGCGGCCAGGTAGTTCGCCGTCCGATTCAGTGTGACGGCGAGCGTTCCGTCACTCTTCACTATCGCTTCGAGGACGTTCGGACGTTCACCGGCAAAGTGGCTCAGCACCAGCTTGTCGTGCTGCCAGTGCCCGACGAGAGTGCCGGTGTCTCCGTCGATGCGCAGGATCGCGCCGGTAACCTCGGGGCCAGACTGCCGCAGGATCAGGTGCCACGTCCGCGTGTCGCGTGACGCCGTCGCCTCCTCGGCATTCCGCCGCATCTCCCAGTCGCCAGCGACCTGTGGCGGATCGTCGGCTCCAGGCGGCACGGGCGTGAACCGCTTCGCTCGAATCTCCTGAGGCCGCGCATTGGCGCGCTTGTTCCTATAGGTCCCGCGCAGCTCCTCGCCGTCCAGGGTGGCTTCGAGGGTCGTGTTCAGGAAGTCGTACTCGAGCGTCAGCACGCCATCTGCAAAGCCTCCCGAGGTCGAGCCGACCTTGCGGTCGCCCTCGAAGAAAAAGCCTTGAGCATCGGCCCCGTTGGTCGCGATCTCGAAACGAAATGGGACCTCGACACCATTGGCAACGACGATCGCGTCCCAGAGCCCGTCGATTCCGGATGCGGCGTGCGCGGGCCGTGCGACAGGGGCTGCCGCGAGCAGCACGGCAGCCAGCAGGAGTCCAGTTCGAACGTGAACGCGGGCGCTGATCGGCATGCCGTGATTCTACAGCCGGTTCAAAACCGCAGGACGATCATTTCTGTCAACCCTCGATCGAGAAGGACACGGGGAACCGCGGGTACCCGGCGATGCCGCCGGACGTGTATCGGCAGATCGTCACCGCGCTGCACAGTCTCGGCATCCACGTCAGCACGCATGCGATCGGCGATCGCGCGATCGACTGGGTGGTGGACACCTAACTACCGTTGCGGCGGATACACGCCAGGGCCCCCGCCCCGCTGCGGGGGCGGGTACACACCAGGGCCACCGCGTGAGCCAGTCGGCACAGGGCCGGCGAGCGCCGGCAGAATCAGAAAGTACGCCGCTGCGAGCACCAGCACGAAGAACGCCACGACCGAGGCGTTTCTTCCGAGCCGATCGGGATCGACGATTCCGGCTACGACAGTGCCCGCCATGAGCGCCACAGCACCCGCGATCACCAATCCGCCGAACGATGCGAAGAAGCCGATCGAGACGAATCCGAGGATGACGAGCGCGCAGGTTGCCGCGAGCAGGCTGACGACCCAACTCGGCACGATCGGCGCCTTGATATCTGGCCTGCGCATTCTCCCTTTCCTATCGCCTTATTACTCGATTTCACAAGTACGGCGACGTATGTCGTGACGGCGATCGCTGCCCCATTTCAGAATACGACGACCTATTTGGCCACAGAGAGACACAAAGACACAGAGAAGAAACACCGAGCGCTCGACGCGGCGCCGCGCAGCGGCGGGCGAGGCGTGCCAACCGCAAACGAACGACCGCGGGACGGTGGCTCGGTCGTTCGTTTGCGGTTTGCGCGCCTCACGGCTCGGCCTGCGGTGCAGGCCGACCGCGTCGAGCGCCTCTGTGTCTCAGTGTCTCGGTGGCTTGTCCCAATCAAGACGCCGGCGTAATTACGAAATGCTGTGCTTGCGTCCGACGCGGTTAACACTCCGCCTTGTCTCCCCGTCTTACTCGACAGGAACGCCCAAATGCAACCACGAAAACTCGAAAGAGAAACGTTTGTGAAGAGGGAACGCCAGATGAAAAACACCGCATGGCTGGTCAGGGGGCTGCTCCTCGTGGCCGCCAGCCTCGTCGTGGCCCATGCCAGCGACTTCATGGCCGTGTACGCCCGCGTGGATCGGGTCGTGCTCGAGCCGGATGCCAGCTCGCCGGAAGCGATCCAGATCTGGGGCGCGTTCTCCATGGCCAAGCCCGACGATCGGAACGACTATCTGCCGGCCGCCCGCGGTTACCTCTACTTGAAGCTCGCGGGCGACAAGGAGGCGGCGCGCAAGGAATGGGCGGACCTCCAGAGCGTCGCCGGCAGCGGTCAGATTGTCGCCTTCGGCAACCGGCACGAGGGGAAGATTCGGCTGCGAAAACCGGACGAGCGGCCCATGAATCCGGATCGGTACTCCGTCAGCATCGGCCTGACGAGAGTGCGAGGCAACACGCAGTACCCGCCCGTCCGCGCGCTGCTCGATCAAAGAGAGTGAGGCGTGACGCCATGGCCTCGTTGAAGCGGCGTGGTCGGGTGGGGCATGTAGGGCGCGACGCGGCCGGTGGGTCGATGAGTCTGGGGCTGACGTGGTGCGGCGTCCAGCACCTATCCCGCGGGGACACGCTGATGGTCGGGCTCGCCGCGGCACACGCGGCTGTGCTGATCGCCTTCCCCACCGCGCCCGTGATCGCGCTGGGCCTCTGGTGGAACTCGAATACCATCTCGCACAATTTCATTCACCGGCCGTTCTTCCGGCGACGGCCGGCGAATCGGCTCTTCGCGGCGTACTTGAGCGTCCTCCTGGGGATCCCCCAGTCGCTGTGGCGGGATCGCCATCTCGCGCATCACGCGGGCGCCGATTCCCGCGTGCGCTTCTCGAGCGACCTGACCATGCAAGCCATGCTCGTGCTGTGGCTCTGGACGGCGATCGCCGCTCGCGCTCCCGGGTTCTTCCTTTCCGTCTATCTGCCCGGATACATCGCCGGGCTTCTCCTGTGTGCGGTGCACGGCTACTACGAGCACCATCGCGGCGCCACCAGCCACTACGGAAGGGTCTACAACTTCCTGTTCTTCAACGACGGGTACCACGTCGAGCATCACGGCCACCCGGGCATGCACTGGACGCGTCTGCCGGACTGCCGCGAGCCCGCGGCGCGAGCGAGCGGATGGCCCGCGCCGCTGCGCTGGATGGAAGTTGACAGCCTGCAGGTGCTCGAGCGGCTTGTTCTGAAATCCCGCGTCTTGCAGCGGTTCGTCCTGCGGACCCACGCCCGCGCGTGGCGCGGGCTCGTCGCGCAGCTGCCGCGTTCCGAGCGGATCGTGATCGTCGGCGGCGGCCTGTTCCCGCGTACGGCGCTCATCCTGCGGGACATGCTGCCGGGAGCGCGCATCACGATCATCGACGCCAACCGACGCAATCTCGATCGAGCGCGCGCGTGGCTCGACGGGTCGAACATCGAATTCGTCCACGCCCGCTACACGGGGGCTCGGATCGGAGCGTGTCTTCTGGTCATTCCGCTCTCGTTCGAAGGCAACCGGAACGCGATCTACACGCAACCCCCGGCGCCGGCCGTGATCGTCCACGACTGGATCTGGCGCAGACGCGGCACCAGCCGCATCGTGTCGCTGGCGCTGCTGAAGCGAATCAACCTGGTCCGGTCCACATGAGAGCCGCGAGTCTGCTGGCGGTGCTCGTGATCACGAAGGTGATCGTGCTCGCGGGGCACGACGTGCCGCTGTCGTGGTGGTCGCCCATCGCGTATCTGTGGCAGGACGCCGCCCTCGTCCTGGTGTTCGCCGGCGTCGAATTCGTGCTCGCGTCACAACGGCGCGTCGCATGGGCGGCCTACGCCGCCGTGGCGCTGTACGCCGTCGTCAACATTCCCGTGATCCGCGCGCTCTCGACGCCGCTCACGTGGTCCATGTGGGGCGCCGCGCGCGGCCCGCTTGCCGATTCGTTGTGGCACGACGCGACCTGGCAGAACGTGCGGCTGCTGCTGACGGCGGCGGCCGTGCTGGTGCTGGCGCCGCTGGTGCTAGGGCGAACACTCGCCTTCGCCCCGGGGGTCGGGCAGGCAAGACGTCAACTGCCGCTCCTGGCGGTGGTGACCGTTGTCGTCGCGCTCGGCCCGGCCGCCGCCGCGCGCGTCGACACACGCGGGCTCGACCGTAACGCGTGGACGGCACTCCTCGCCACCGCGATGCCGCGGATGGATGCGTCCGCGTCGGACGCCGACTGGCGGGCCCCAGCAGTCGACCGTACGGCGCGCGAAGACCTGTCACGGTGGCGAGGGGCTGCTGCGGGACGCCACATCGTGCTCGTCAGCCTCGAATCCACCGCCGCCCGATACCTCGGTCTATACGGGGCCGATCCGGATGTGATGCCGAATCTTTCCGAGCTGGCCCGGTCCGCGATCGTGTTCGACAACGCCTACGCCGTCTACCCAGAGAGCATCAAGGGCCTCTTCTCGATTCTGTGCTCGGCGTATCCCGCGTTCGACAGCGCCGCCGCCAGCTACGCAGCCGCGCCCTGCCGCTCGCTGGCCGCCGTGCTCTCGCGCAGCGGCTACCGCACCGGGCTGTTCCACTCCGGACGATTCGGCTATCTGGGTATGGAAGCGATCATCCGGAATCGCGGCTACGGCACGCTGGCGGACGCCGGCGACATCGGGGGCAATTTCAACTCGAGCTTCGGCGTAGATGAACCGTCCACCGTGACGCACATTCTGAGATGGATCGATGCGCTGCCTGCGAACCAGCGGTTCTTCGTCACCTATCTGCCGATCGCCGGCCACCATCCGTACGAGACGCCGGAAGCGGGCCCCTTTTCAGATCGCGATGAGTTCGGGCGGTACCGGAACGCCCTCCGCTACGGCGACCGGTCCCTGGGCACGCTGATGCGCGGACTGCGTGCGCGGGGCCTCGATCAGAAAACGCTCTGGATTGTTCTCGGCGATCATGGCGAAGCCTTCGGTCAGCATGAAGGGAACTACGGCCATACGTTCCACATTTACGACGAGAACGTGCACGTGCCGTTTCTCGTCGCGGCGCCTGGCCTGCTCCCAGGGCAGATTCGCGGCCGGCGCATAGTCAGCTTGATCGACACCGCTCCAACCGTGCTCGATCTGGCTGGCCTGTCCACGCCCGGGATTTACCAGGGCCGATCGATGCTGGATCCCGAGCCGCGCATGGCGCTCTTCTTCGCCGACTATTCGCTCGGCATGCTCGGCCTGCGCGACGGCCCGATGAAATTCATCCACGAGCTCGATTCCGGCCGCTCGAGACTCTTCGATCTGGACGAGGACCCGCAGGAAACGACGGATCTCTCGAATCGCTACGCGCGGCAGGCAACCAGCTACGTTCAGCGCCTGCGAAGCTGGAGTGCCGCGCAAAAGCATCTGCTGAAGACCGCGCGGTAGCCACGGACCGCTCGTCGTCACCCGGCGGTTTGAGGCGAAGCTTCGTTACAGGCAGGAGTAGACTACGGGCAGCCAAGGAGGGCTGCGATGAAACGCTCACTTTCGCGGCGCGGTTTCCTGCAAACCGCCGGAGCCGGTACAGTCACCATGTGGATTCCGAACCACGCGAGCGGCTACACGGCCGCCGACATGCGCGCGAAGGCTGCCGGGGGCTCCCTGATCGGGGTGTCGAAGTGGGAGCTCGATACGCCTGCCCTCTGCGTCGATCTCGACAAGATGGACCAGAACATGACGACGATGCGGAAGAAGCTGGCCGCGACGGGCGTCGCCAGCCGGCCGCACGCCAAGACGCACAAGTGTCCGGCGATTGCGAAGCTGCAGCTCGCCGCCGGCTCCATCGGCGTCTGCACGGCGAAGATCAGCGAAGCCGAAGCGCTCTTCGCCAACGGCGTCGAGAAGATCCTCATGACCACGTGCAACGTGTCGCCGGGCAAGATTCGCCGCGCGATGAAGATCCGGAAGGCGAACCGCTCCTTCGTCCAGGCGGTCGACAATCCCCGGAATGCGCAGGATCTCTCCGATGCCGCCAGGGAAGCCGGCATCGTCGCCGACGTGGTCGTCGACGTCGCCGTCGGAACGCGCTCGGGCGTCCCGCCGGACGAACGGGCGCTGGCGCTGGCCCAATTGCTCGACAAGCTGCCGGGTCTGAAATTGCGCGGGATGATCAGCTACGACGGGGGAGCGCAACACATCAAAGGGTTCAGGAAACGTGCAGAGGAGTCGCTGAAGCGGTACGAGCCTTCGCTGCGCACGTTCGAGGCGATGAAGCGGTCGGGGCTGAACACCGAGATCTTCAGCGGCGGCGGTACCGGCACGTACAACATCATGACGAAGGTTCCCGGGTTCACCGACCTCCAGGTCGGCAGCTACATCTTCATGGACTGCCAGTACCTCGAGATCGGCGGTGAAGAGAACGAGGATCTCTACACCGATTTCGCACCGTCGCTCACCGTGATGACGACGGTGTTGAACAATTACTTCCCGAACCGGCTCACGACCGACGCCGGGCAGAAGGCGCTGACCTTGAACCAGCCGGGTCCGATCGTGATTGGGGAGAAGGGGTTCAGATACAGCGCGGGGTCGGACGAATTCGGCTCGATCCAGTACGAGACCTCCAGCAAAGCGTACACGGTTGGTGAAAAGCTCGAGCTGATCGTGCCGCACTGCGACCCCGCAGTGAACGAGTACGACCAGATCTACGGGACGCGCAAGGATCGCGTCGAGGTCGTGTGGCCGATTTCGGCTCGCGGGCATTCGCAGTAGCGGGGGCGCTGCTGCTCGCGTTCACCGGGATCGCGGTCCACGCCGACGACTGGCCGCAGTTCCGCGGTCCAACGGGTCAGGGGCACTCCGCCGAGCGCGGCGTGCCGATCACGTGGAGCGAGTCGCAGAACGTGATCTGGAAGGCGCCC
>Ga0066682_10000384_pt1 | contig 13501 bp, 14 predicted proteins | sample GraSoiAngelo_131_FD_65628 | JGI IMG/M metagenome (GOLD analysis project Ga0066682, IMG submission 65628) | Grasslands soil microbial communities from the Angelo Coastal Reserve, California, USA - 14_0929_02_30cm | ecosystem: Environmental > Terrestrial > Soil > Grasslands | place: USA... | reverse complement strand
CGAAGACGCGTTCCGTCTTCCGTGCCGGCCGGAATCGTGATTGTCAGCCGCTTCTCCTGACGAACCTCGCCCGCCCCCTGGCAGGTGGGGCAGCGTTCCGACGGCACTTTGCCCCGCCCCCGGCACACCGGGCACGGGCGCTGCACCGCGAAGCCGCCCTGGCCGAATGAGATCGTCCCCCGCCCCCGGCACTCGGGGCAGGTGGAGAAAGTCGCTCCGGGCGCCCCGCCGGAGCCACCGCACGTGGGGCAGACTTCCGGAAGGGTCAGGGTCACGGGGACCTTGCCCCCGAGAGCCGCGACGCGGAACGGGATCGAGATAGCCGTCTCGATCTCGTCCTCGTCTTCGACGCGGGTCTCGCTGCCGCCCCGGCGCCCGAAGATCGACGAAAACAGGTCTCCCAGGCCGCCCAACGAGCCAAGATCGGAGACGTCGAAGTCGACATCCGGACCCTGCGACGATCCGCCACCGCCGAACCCGGTTCCCCGACCCGCGCCTGCGAACGCGCCATAGCGACGTAGCTGATCGTACTTCTTTCGCTTGTCCGCGTCGCTCAACACGTCGTGCGCTTCGTTGATCTCCTTGAAGCGCTCGGCGGCCTGCGGCTTGTTCGGGTTGCGATCGGGGTGGTATTGCTTGGCGAGCCGGCGGAACGCTTTCTTGATCTCGTCGGTCGTCGCGGTCTCGGCGACGCCGAGGATCTGATAGTAATCCCGCTGAGATGCCATCTACGCTTCCCTCTTCCCCCTTCCCTCGTCCTCCCCCCCTCCCTCTGTCCACGTGAGCACCACCACTCGCGCCGGCCGGAGCAGCGTGCTCCCCATCTGGTACCCAGGCTGCAGCACCGCTGCCACCGTGTGATCCTTGGCCCGGTCATCGGTGGGTTGGGTGCTCACGGCTTCGTGCACGTGGGGATCGAACGGCATGCCGATCGCATCGATGCGCGTGACCCCCGCCGCATCGAGCGCCTTCCACAGCTTCCGCTCGACCATGTCCACGCCGTCGTGGATCGTCTTGGCATCGGTCTGTGCCGGGTCCACGTGGGCGAACCGCGCCAGATCGTCCAGCCCGTCCACCAGGCGCTGCACGAGATCGGCCTGGGCTCGTTGCCACGCCTCCGTGCGCTCTCTCAGCGCGCGCTTCTTGAAGTTGTCGTACTCGGCGGCCAGCCGGAGGTATCTGTCCTTCGAGTCCGCGACTTCGCCTTCGAGACGGACAACCGCCTCCTCGGGAAGCTCGATCAGCGCGCCCTGCTCGGGGGACCGGTCCGCCTGCGGCTCCGGTCGTGGCGTCTCTTCTGGCTTGTCTTTCATGGTCGGGCGCTTCACTAGCAATCGGTATGCCGCACGTGATGCGCCGTTTTGGCCGGCTTCACGGGGTGCAGAGTTCGGAAATAGCCATCAGACAACAAGATAGCCGGTGCGTTGGGTGGTGTCGAGCATGGCGCGATCTTACAGCCCGGCGGCGAAGAATGCGAGCAAGTCGCCGAAGGCCGCCTCGCGCTGCGGGTCGTGCAGCACCTCGTGATACATCTCCGGATACCAGCGGACGCGGACCGCGCCCTTCAGGCTGTCGGCGAAGGCCCGCGCCAGGTGCGCATCGACCACCCGATCTTCACCCGCCAACTGGAACAACAGGGGGGTTTCGATGCGATGTGCGTCGGCAGGCACGGCGCGCTGGGCCCACTGGATCTCGCGCCAGGCTCCGGGGGTCATCAAGCCATGCACCGCCCCATCGACGGCGTACGCCGCGTTCACCGCCGGGTCGCGACTGATCGCGTCGGCATCGAGACGGGCAGGAATCGGCAGCGTCGGCCACAAGTCGGCGAGCGCCCGGCCCAGCAGCCGCTTCCAGCGGGGCGGCCGGAACGCCAGCCCGAACCATGGCGACACGATCGCGGCCCCGGCAATCGGATCGCTGGGCTGGGTCTCGAGATAGCGCAACGCCACGAGCGCGCCGAACGACGTCCCCAGCAGCAACTGCGGGCGATCGGTCCGCCGACGCACGACGCGCCGAAACGCCTGGAGGTCGCCGAGCAGTTGGCTAAAGCGCGCCAGGTGACCCCGTCGGCCCCCGGAGCGCCCGTGCCCCCGTAGCTCGAGCAGGTAGCTCGAATAACCCGCGTCGCGCAGCCGCTCGCCCACGTCGCGCCAGCGGCCCGCGTGATCGGACCAACCGTGCAGCGCGAGCACAACACCGCGCGGCGCGGCGGCCTCGTATTCGTCGTACACGAGGGTGGTGCCGTCGGGTGCCGTGAGCGTCGACATCTACGCCTCCGCGAGCAAGCGACGCAGCAGGTCCAGGGAGGCCTGCGCCGCGCGGCGGCGAACGTCGTCCCGATCGCCCGGGAGGACACGTTTGATCGCGCGCGTCGTCGTGTGCACGCGCGCCGCGAGCCAGACGGTTCCGACGGGTTTTTCGGGCGTGCCGCCGCCCGGACCGGCAATCCCCGTGACGGCGATGCTCGAGTCCGCCGAGAAGAGGCGCTGCGCGCCCTCGGCCATGGCGCGGACCGTTTCTTCCGAAACCGCGCCGTATGCCTCGAGCGTCTCGAGCGGGACCTTGAGGGCCGCGGTCTTGATGACGTCCGCGTACGCCACCACGCCTCCGATGAACGTGTCCGACGCCCCGGGGATATTGGTGACGCGCTCCGCGATCATACCGCCCGTGCACGACTCCGCCACACCCAGGCGGTGACGTCCGCGCCGCAACGCGTCGAGCACGACCGCGGCGAGATCCGCGTCGTCGACGCCATAGCCGTGCTCGCCGACCGCGGTCACAAGGCGCTCCACGACGCCCGCGAGGCGGGCCTCCGCGTCTGTGGGATCGAGGTCCCATGCGGTGACGCGGAGATCCACGCCGTCGACCGACGGCAAGTACGCCAGCGTGAGGGGCGCGATGTCGGGCTCGATCGGGCCGACGCGCTCCGCCAGCGCCGACTCCGAGACTCCCGTGGTGCGCACAGTCCGCGACGACACGACGCGCCGCGCCGCGCCCTGGCGCTCCACGATGCGCGGCAGCACCTGCTCGACCAGGAGGCCGCGCATCTCCCTCGGCACGCCCGGGAGCAGCACGACCACGCGGCCGCGTGCATCCTCCACCCAGAGCCCCGGTGCGGTGCCGCGGGGGTTCGGGAGCACGGTAGCGCCCTCGGGGACTTCCGCCTGCGTTCGGTTGATCGCGGGCATGGGTCGGCCCATCCGCTTGAAGCGCGCCTCGATACCCGCGAGGAGCTCCTCGTCGAGCACCAGGCGCCGCTTCATCAGGTCGGCGACCACAGTCTTGGTCAGGTCGTCCCGAGTTGGTCCGAGGCCTCCCGTGGCGATCACGAAGCCGGTCCGGTCCAGCGCCTCCACGACCGCCGTGCGGATCGCGTCGGGCCGATCGGGCACCGTCGCGCGGCGCGCCACCTCGGCCCCCGCGGCGGCGAGCGCCCGGCCCAGCTCGGCGGCGTTCGTGTCGACGGTGTAGCCCAGCAGCAGCTCGGTGCCGATGGTGAGGACTTCCAGCTTCACTTCAACAGCTGGCGGTATCGGTACAGATACACGACGAGCGAGTACACGGTGAGGAGAATGGCGCCCGCCAGGGTCAGCGCGACCACGGCGCCATGGAATTGATCCCAGAAGTTGCGGAACCAGCCGGCCCACGGATGGGTGGCGAGCGCGTCCTTCCACGCGAACCAGAACAGCGTCGCCCCGATGAAGACGTTCTGCACCACCGCCTTGGCCTTGCCCGCCGCCATGGCCGGAATCACGACCCCGCGCCGTTTCGCGAAGAACCGGAACGCCGTGATCAGCAGCTCGCGGCCGACGAGCAGCAACGCCACCCACACGGGCAAGCTGCCCCACCAGGGAATGCGGTAGTCGACGAGAATCGTCGGGTGCCGCGTGAGCCAGAAGATCGGGATGAGCGTCGCGAAGAGGAGCAGCTTGTCGGCGATCGGGTCGAGCAGCTGGCCCAGCTCGCTCACCTCGTTGCGCCGGCGCGCCAGATAGCCGTCCACCACATCGGATGCCCCCGCGGCCAGGAAGATCAGAAACGCGATGACCTTGGGCCAATATCCCTGGATGAACGGGAGCAGCGCGATGACCGGCGTCAGGCAGATGCGCGCGAGCGTGAGGATATTCGGGAGGGTCCAGCGCATGCGCCTCCCTAGCTCAGCGTCTTCAGGACCAGCTTGCTCACCGTCTTCAAGGTGTCGAATACGCCGTCTCCGCGGACCGCCACGGCCTCCAGGTAGGGTGCCCGGCCGATCCACTGGTTGTTGACTTTCTCGACGAGGTTCTCACCGGGGTGCGACGGGTCCGCCGTGACCTTCTGCTGCGCGCCATCTTCGATGGGCCAGCCGGGATTGAGGGACGCCTGGAGGTCACGGACGGGCGCGGCATTGGGGAGGTCGCGCTTGTTGTACTGGATGATGAACGGGATCTTGGTCAGGTCATAGCCGTATTCTGACATGTTGTCGTACAGATTCTGCATCGACTCGACGTTCGCCTCCATGCGCTCGATCTGGCTGTCCCCCACGAACACGAGGCCGTCCACCCCCTTGAGAATGAGCTTCCGGCTCGCGTTGTAATACACCTGCCCCGGGACCGTGTACAGGTGGAAGCGGGTCTTGAAGCCCCGGATCGTCCCCAGGTCGACGGGCAGGAAATCGAAGAACAGCGTGCGCTCGGTCTCAGTCGCGAGCGAGATCATCTTGCCGCGCGTGTTGGGGGAGACCTTGCTGTAAATGTGCTCGAGGTTCGTCGTTTTGCCGCCGAGGCCGGGACCGTAGTACACCAGCTTACAGTTGATCTCGCGGGACGCGTAGTTGATCATCGACATGGGACGCGCGTCCTCTCAACCGAAGAGCTTGTCAATTTCGTCTTCCGCCCCCTCGAGCACACCCTTCTCCGGCGCCGTCGGACCCGCCCCCACCCGATTGAACATGTCCGCGAAGACTTTGTTGAGCTTCTCCACCGCGCCTTTCGCCTTCAGCTTCACGAGGCCGAGGGTCGCGCGCTGGTCGAACAGCACGACGAGGATGACGCGCTTCGCCACGTCGGCGAGGAACATGGACTCCTTCTCGCCCTGGTGCACCAGGGAGGCGAACTCGTGCTCTCCGATCATTTTGGCGAGCTGGTCGTTGGCGCTGAAGTCGGCGGCGGTAAGGGATGCGAAAGCGGTGGCGTCGAATTGCGGGGTCTCGCCCGCCGTGGCGACGAGCTGCCCCGCCCGGTCGACCAGCAGGGCGCAGCGGGCGTTCGAGTCCCGCAAGAACGCCAACAGGTGCTGCTGAATCTGTTTGAAGTCACTCTCCGAGAACGACCAGCTCGCCGCACCCGCCATCAGGTTCCCTCGGGTCTATCGGACTCGGCCATGTCCCGTCGTGCCAGGAGCGCCTGGGCGATCGTCACGCCGTCGGCGTACTCGAGATCTCCGCCCACGGGGAGCCCGCGCGCGATGCGGGTCACGCGGAGGCCCGTCGGCTTGAGCAGTTGCTGCAGGTACGTCGCTGTAACCTCGCCTTCCATCGACGGATTGGTCGCGATGATGACCTCCCGAACCCCCGCCCCGTTCGCGACGCGCTCCATCAGTCGATCGAGGTGCAGGGCCTCGGGGCCCACCCCTTCGAGCGGGGACAGCCGTCCCCCCAGCACATGGTAGCGCCCCCGAAACCGTCCCGCACGCTCGATGGCCGTGACGTCCGAGGCCTCTTCCACCACGCACAGGAGGCTCGCGTCGCGGCGTGGGTCCCGGCAGATGGCACACGGGTCCTCGTCCGTGAGCGTGCCGCACACGCCGCAGGCCGTGATCCGCTCGCGGACGGTGCGGATCGCGTCCGCCAAACGCAGGGCGGCATCCGGCGGCTGCTTCAACAGATGGAACGTGAGCCGCTGCGCCGTCTTCCGTCCGATCCCGGGGAGCTTCGCCAGCTCCGTCACGAGATCTTCGATAGCCGACACGGCGGATTAAAGCGGCAGCGGAAACGGGAACGGCAGGCCCGAGGCGAGCTTCTTCACTTCCGCCTGGTACAGCTCGGCGGCGCGCTGCTGCGCCTGCGAGACCGCGGCGAGCACGAGATCTTCGAGCATCTCCACGTCCCCCTGCGCGATGGCCTGGGGATCGATCTTAATGGAGCGAATCTGACCCCGCCCGTCGGCCGTGGCGGCGACCATGCCGCCACCCGCCGTGCAGGTCACCGTCTGCTGAGCCAGTTGAGACTGGATTTCCGACAACCGAAACTGCATCTGCTGCCCCAACTGGAGCAGGTTGGATAAATCCGCCATACGTCGAAAGTTACCCCTTGCCGAAATGGGTGGCAAGCTACTCCAGAAGCTCCAAATCTAACGCGTCTACCGCCGCGCTGAGCCCGGGGTCCTGGGCGCGCAGCGACTTGAGGCGCTCCGCGCGCGCGCCTTCCTCGGTGAGCCGTTGCGGTCGCGGAGCCGAGCGCTGCCCGCTCCCCGCTCCCTCCAACTTGATGCGCACCGGGTCCACCACGTAACGCCCGACCAGCTGGGCCAACGCCTCACGCTGTCGCTCGAGCCCCTCCGCGTGCACCGGATTCGTGTCGAGCAGCCGGATCACGACCGTCCCGCCGTCCACTGCGACGACTTCCGCGACCTGCAAGAGCGCGCCCAGCATCGGGCTCTTCGCGCGCGCGTCGTCGATGACCCGGCTCCACAGACCCCGCAACCGTTCGACAGTCAGTGGACCCGTTTCCGATACGTCGGGAGGCGAGATGCGTGATGCGGGATGCGCGTGAGCCGTGGCGGAGCCAGCATCGCGCATGACGGGCGGGGCGGTGGGGCCACTTCCCGCATCCCGCATCCCGCTTCCCGGTTCCCGTTTCCCGAGAGCATCGAGGACTTGCCCGAGCTCCACAGTCCGCGCCATCATCGCCCACCGGAGGAGCAGGAGCTCGACGACGAGGCGGGCGTTGCCACTCGCGCGGAGCTGGGGCTCGAGCTCGGGGAGCACCGCCAGCAGGCGCACCACATCGGGAGCGGGGAGCAGGGACCGGTACCTCGCGATCAGCTCCTGCATCGCCTCGGTTAGGCCCTCTGGCGTGCCGTCAAGATTCGCGAGGAGTACGGCGCGGAGGGTCTCCCCCGCTCCGGCCACGAACTCGCCAAGGTCGGCCCCCCCATCCACCAGCCGCTCGACCAGTGGGAAGACGGCCTTCGGGTCGCGCTCGGACACGAGCCGGAGTAGCTCGCCGTACACGTCATCCGGGATGAGGCCGAGCACCTCGCGCACGCGGGCGGCCGTGACCGGCCCCGCACCAAACGAGACGACCTGATCGAGGATGGACAGCCCGTCGCGCATCCCGCCGTCCGCACTCTTGGCGATCAATTGGAGTGCGTCGTCGTCGGCCGTCAGACCCTCGGCGGCGACGACATGGCGAAGGCGGTCGACGATCGCGTGGGGACCGATCCGCCGAAAATCGAACCGCTGCAGCCGCGACAGGATCGGCGCGGCGCTCTGCGCGATCTTCTGGGGCTCCGTCGTGGCGAACACGAACACGACGCGTGGCGGCGGCTCTTCGAGAATCTTGAGGAGCGCATTCCACGCCTCGCGCGTGAGCATGTGCGCCTCGTCCACGATGTACACCTTGTGACGACCTTCGGCCGACGCGGCATACATGGCCCGTTCGCGCAAGTCGCGCGCGTCGTCTACGCCGCGGTTCGAGGCGGCATCCAGCTCGACGACGTCCAGGTTCACGGACCCGTTCCACACGCGCGTGCACGAGTCGCATTCGCCGCAGGGCTCGCCCGAGGACTGCCGCCGCTCGCAATTCAGCGCCATCGCCAGAATGCGCGCGGCCGTCGTCTTGCCCACTCCGCGCGGGCCCGCGAATAAATACCCGTGCGCCACCCGTCCCCCGGCCACCGCCCCACGTAGCGCGGCGCCGACGTGCTCCTGGACGATGAGATCGGCGAATTTCTTGGGACGGTACCTGCGAGCGAGTGCGATCATGGGAGGCAATCTAACGCGGAAGTCGGAACGCGGTGTCAAACGCGGAACGCGGAACTCGGAACGCGGAACATCAAGGCTACCGTCGCGCGGCACGAGGGCTCCCGCTCTGTTCCGCGTTCCGCGTTCCCACTTCCGCGTGTGCTGTGAAATGCCCCAGGCACCCCGCAGCGACGTCACGGCTCGTTTAGCGCTGCTCCCTGCGAGGGCCTGACGCGGTTCACGAGTGGACGACCTGCGGACCTGGGGCTCTGAAAGCTAGTGAAGCAGGCAACGGGAGAACAGTCGTAGGGCTACGGCCGCGCACAACCCGTTTGCTCGAACCGACGCTCCACCGAGTCGACGCCCGCGTACAGCGTCTGATCGCGGGCCGCCTGCGCCGCCTCAAGGGCACCGGCACTGCGGCGTGCCGCGCTGTACGCGGTCCACCGGCTCTCCACCATCTTCAGCGCGGTTCCCAGACCGGCGCAGAGGAGCTGGCCCCGCGCAAACTGCGTCGACCGCTCCCCGAACGTCCGCACCGCAGCCGTGAGCGAGTCGGCGAGCGCGTCGAGGCGCGTCGGCGGCGGCTGGACCCGTCCCGGAGGCGGCGGCGGGGGTGACCCACCGCTCGCGGCCGGCGCGGCGGGTCGCGTCGTCTGGCGCACCGCTGGTTTGGGCTGCGGCCGTGCCGGCGTCGCAGGCGTGCGCCGGAACTTTGCCTTGACGGCCGTCATCGTGCGAGCGGCGAACGCCGACGCCTTGCTCGTCAGCCCCGACCACCTGGCAGTCACAGAGGACCAGGTTGGAAGCGGTACCTCTGGCTGGAACCACCAGTAGGCCCCCGCAGCCCCGCCGACGATCAACAGCACGGCGAGAGTCCGCCAGAACCGGCGACTCGGTCGCCAGCGGCGGCGTGGGCGCCGGGGCGGTGGCTCGGGAGCGTCCAGCACCTCCTCCGCCCCAGAAGGCTCTTCGAACTCGTCGGGCCATGCCGCCTCCGCTGCAGGCACGGGTTCTTCTTCCGGCTCAGCCTCAGGCTCGGGCTCGGGCTCCGGCTCGCGCGTCGGAACGGGCGGCGGTGGGGGCGCCGGGCGTGGCGGAGGCGCGTGTTGCCGCGGTGGGGGTGAGGGTGGGAGAGGTGTTGCCGGTCGCGGCGGCGGGGGCGGTGGCATGTCCTCAGCGGCCGTAAGAAACTTGAGCTCGTGCCGATCGTCCACCGCCGACTGCCTCGCGGGCGAGGGGGGGGGCGGGGGCGGGGGCGGCGCACCAGCAGGAGCGGGAGTGAATTTTGGCTCCGAAGGCCGCTTGGCAGCCGGGGTGCGTAACGTGGGCGCCGCGGCCGGCGTCGTCGGGTTGTACGCGCGATGGTTCTTCCACGTGATGAACGAGCGCTTCTTTCCGTCGGGACGGATCGACTCGGGAGCGAGGAGCTCGTAGAACGGCAGCGGGGTGGCGACCCACTGAGCGTCGGCCCCGGAGCGAAACAGCGCTCCGGCGGGCTCAGCCGGAGCCGTGGCGAGCAGCAGGGCCACCTGCCACGCTTCACCGAAGTAGTGCTCGTGCGTCTCGACGTCGTGGTCCGTCAGGCTGAGCGGGAGCGGCGGGTGCGTGTGATACCAACCGATGAGATGCGCCTTCTGCGCTTCGAGCTGTTCCTGGATGCGATCCCACAACCGGGTCACGACGTCGCGCGTGCGGTCGCCGTAGATCGCCTGGGTGAGTCGGAGGGCGGCGTCGATCACCAGGTAGGAAACGTTGGTGTTGGGGCACTCGCACACGTCGCCGAGCAGGAAACCGAGGATGCCTTGCCCGGGGCGCGTCGGCGTCGCGAGGTGCTCGTTGATCGCCGTGATGGCGGCCTGCGACAGGAAGACCGGAAACGGTATGTGCCCCGGTCGCTTGGCAGCGCTTCCTCCCCCGCTCTCCTCGGTGCTGTCGACGGGGCCCCATAGGATCGAGCGGTCGACAGGTATCGGCTGGTGGAGCGGAGCGGTGTTCGTCATCGCCCGAAGATAACGCCCGGGGGGGGGGAGAGGACGGTGGAGGTCAGCCGAGCTGCACCCGCTGCGAGCGCCGCATGTGCACGAGGTCGTATGTCTCGGCGACCTCGCCGCCGAGCAGGAACAGGTAGGCCGTGTAGTAGATCCACAGGAGGAACAGGAACAGCGCCACGATGTTGGCGTCCGACGCGACGCGGTCGAGGGTGGCGAAGCGGGTGACGTACAGCGCGTACAGCCGCCGCGCCACCTCGAAACCGAGCGCGCAGAACACGGCGGCGACGAGGGCGGTACGCCACACGATGCGCCGGCTGGGCAGGAACTTGAAGATGATGAAGAACAGCACCACGCCGAGGGCGAAGGATGTCAGCTCGAGACTGAACCGCCACAGCCAGTCGACCGCGAAACCGCGGCTCATGCTGGCGGCCCCGCGCGCTTCCCATGTGGCCAGGAGGGTGCTTAACACCAGCAGCGTGCCCGTGCCGAGCACCATGCAGAGGTCCAGCAGCTTGGCCGTAGGCCAGGGGCGCCGCTCGTCGGTGTCGAATACCTCGTTGAGCGCGGCGCGCAAGCCGCCGAACAGCCGGGTGGAGAACCACAGAAACAACGGCAGCCCCACCGCAGTCAGGCGGACGCGCTGCCGCACGATGCCGGCGAGGACGCGCTCCACCTGCTGAAATGCCGCATCAGTCGCCCCACCCACGGTGGACGGCACCAAGCGGGCCAGGAGCTCGTGCAAATCGACCTGCTGCGTCGTGACCTGATGTTGGACGAGGTACCCGAGCGCTGCGAGGAGGAGTGCGACGAACGGGATCATGGTGAGCAGCAAGTCGAACGACAGCGCGCTCGCCAGGAAAGGAATATTGTCTTCGAAGGCCGCCTCGAACGTGCGGCGCGCGATCCCGGCGACGGACCGATGCCAGCCGGCGTCGGCCTTCACGCGACGGGCTCGTCCTCCTCCTCGACGCGCCCGCCCCGACGACGGCGCTTGGCCTCCGTCAGACGCCGCTCGATGGCCACACGGGCCGGAGGCTCATCGCCTTCCTCGTCGGCGGCGTCCAGCAGCTCGCCCAACTCACCGGCTTTTTCGGTCGCGAGATCGCGCAGGTCGCGGAGTTTGCGCGACAGTTTGGTGCGCGACGCCATGCCCGGCTCGGGCGCGAAGAGGAAGCCCAACACCGCGCCCACGCCCACGCCCAGCAGGAACGTGCCGAACCCCGAGCCGCGCTCGCTCACTCACCCGCCTCCAGGTCGTCGGGAGCCGCCACCGCCACGGGCCGGGGCTGCGCGTGCGACTGGAGCGGCGGCCGGACGAAGCGGTCCGTGATGGCGCGCGTGCCGGTCACGCGCAGCTGCTCGAACAGGAAGGCGAACGTCTTCTCGAGGTCGACCCCGATCGCGCTGCGGGCCTCGTCGGGCAGGTCCCACAGCCGCCGCTTGAACGGACCGATCGCTTTCTTCCGGCTCTTGTAGTAGAACTGCTCCTCCGTGTCCCCCTTCTTCCATTCGTCCTTGCATTCGGCCTTGACCCACTCCTTGAGCTCGCGGCGCAGCTCGGCCGGCAGCTTCGGGTGATCGAACACGATCGTTTGGAAGTTGGTGGCGAGGTGGATCTCGATCGCCTCGCACGCGGGGAAGTTGCCGAACGCATCGGGGGGCAGTGTGGACGCGCCGTGTTGGACGGCGCCGCCCAGCCCGTACTTGCTGCGCGCGTCGGCAGACAACGCCTGCAACGCGTCCAGATCGAGCTGCACCTTGGCGATCGAGCCGTCGGGGAGCACCACGCCACCGTGGCTCGTGCCGGTCTGGACGGAGATCTTGCTGATCCCCGCGTATGGGCCCCCCGCCCCCGGCTGGCGCGCCAGCGCACGCACGTACCCGTCCATGAACGCCTTGAGCTCGTGTACGTCGGAGTTCTTGCCGCCCACCTCGCCGATCTCCGCGCCCACGGACACCGTCACGCCGTCGGGCTCGCGATCCCGGATGAATTTCGTGAGCTCGGCGGCACGCTCGTAATTGACGCGCTGCTGCGCGTCGAGCGTCTTCTGGGAGAGGTCCACCAGCGTGGAGGTGTCGATATCGATGTTGTAGAAGCCGGCCTGCAACTCCTCTTCCACGAGCAGCCGCACGGCCTGCAGCTCGGCATCGGCGTCGGCGGCGTACTTCTTGGCATTCACTTGAACGTGGTCGCCCTGGATGAACAGCGGCCCGGTGAAGCCCTCGCGCAGTGCGGCAGCCGTCATCACGGCAACATACTCGGCGGGCCGCTGGTCGGTGTATCCGATCTCCGAGCGGGCGATCTCGCAGATCACCGCGCCCACGTCGAGCCGTTTGGCGGCGCGGAATACGGCGCGCCCGGAGTCGTAGGCAAGCACGCGGATGTTGATCGCCGGGGTAGTGAACGGCCGCACCGCGCCGCGCCCGCGCGCGAGGTACAGCTCGTGGATCGACGCGGGCCGCACTCCCGCCTGCTGCCCGATCTCCCAGATCAGCCACCGGGCCTGGTCGCGCTCGTCCGGCGCGCCGAACACGGCCTGGCGCACCAGCTCGTCCAGCGCGGGGCTCTGGCGTACGGCAGGGCTCTGAAATCGTCGTAGCGTCGCGTCGGGTGTCGCCATCACGCACCGACCTCCTCGCGTCGAATCTAGACCGCGCCCACGTCGATCACCAGCCCATCGTAGGCCGGAGCGATGCCGGCCGGGAGGCGCGCCGCGAGATCGGCGTGAGTCGAGTCGTGCGTGAGGTGCGTGAGGAAGGTCCGCCGCGCGCCGATTTGCTGCGCCGCCGCGACGGCCTCGGGAATCGACAGGTGCAGGGGATGCGGACGCGGGAGGAGCGCGTTGAGCACCAATACCTCCAACCCGTCCAGGCGGGCGAGCGCGGCGGGGGGAATCGTCTTCGCATCGGTGAGATATGCGATCGGCCCCACGCGGTAGCCAAACACCGTCCGGTCGCCGTGCGGGAGTGCGAGCGCGCGCACCGGCATCCCCGCAATCTCCACGGCGGCATCCGGCACCAGGACGTGCGCGGCAAGCTCGGGCTTGCTCGTCCCCGGGGCCGCGGGCGCGTGGTCGAAAATGTAGGGGAAGCGCCGCTCGAGCTCAGCCAGCGTGCCAGCGGCGCCGTACACGTCGAGCGGTGCCCCCCGGCGGGCCGAGACGGCGCGCAGGTCGTCGATGCCGTGGACGTGGTCGGCATGGGCATGCGTGAACAGCACGGCATCCACGCATCCGACTCCGGCCGTGACGAGCTGCAGCCGCAGCTCGGGCGGGGTGTCGATCAGGATGCGCCGGTCGCCCGACTTGATGAGCGCGGCGGAGCGCGTGCGCCGGTCGCGGGGATCCGGCGACGAGCACGTGCGGCAGGCACAGCCGATCTGCGGGACCCCATATGACGTGCCTGAGCCGAGGAACACGAGCTTCACTTCACACGACCTCGACCTTGAGCAGATTGGTCGTGCCCGACACCTCCCACGGCAGGCCCGCCGTCATGACGATGCGATCGCCCGCGCGCGCGTACCCACGCTTGAGAATCAGGTCGCGCACGACCGCCAGCATGGC
>Ga0066682_10000370_pt1 | contig 13636 bp, 9 predicted proteins | sample GraSoiAngelo_131_FD_65628 | JGI IMG/M metagenome (GOLD analysis project Ga0066682, IMG submission 65628) | Grasslands soil microbial communities from the Angelo Coastal Reserve, California, USA - 14_0929_02_30cm | ecosystem: Environmental > Terrestrial > Soil > Grasslands | place: USA... | reverse complement strand
AGGCGCACGACCTCGCCCGCCACGGCATGGACGTCCACGGGCTCGAGGGGGAGCGCTTCGGTCGTGGGTGACGCGAACCGCGAGAACGCACGGGCGATGGCGTCGAGCCGATCGATCTCCGCCAGGATCCGTTCCGCCGTTTCGGCCAGCGTCGCGTCGAAGTCCCGCCCCGTTTTCTTTTCGCGCGCTCGCTGCAGGTGCTGAATGCCGAGGCGGATCGGCGTGAGGGGATTCTTGATTTCATGGGCCACTTGCCGCGCCATCTCGCCCCAGGCGAGCACCCGCGCGGCGCGCGTGAGGGCGGTCGCGTCGTCGAGGGCCACGACGCAGCCTTCCGGGGCCGGTCCCAGGGAGGCGAGCTGGGCGCGGATCTGGCGCGCACCCACGACGAACTCGCGCTCCACGATGCGCTCGCTCGCGCCGTCGAGAAACGCGCGCACCGCGTCCCAGACCATCTGCCACTCCGCCGGCGCCGCCTGCGGCAACAGGTCACCGGGTGCCAGCGGCACTCCCAGGAGCTCGGCGGCGCGGGGATTCGCCATGGTCACGCGCAGCCCGTCATCCACGGCGATGACGCCGGTCGCGACGTTCGCGAGAACCTGCGCTGTGCGCCGACGTGCGTCCTCGAGCGCGGTCCGGCTGCGGGTCACATCGCTCGCCATCCGCTCGAACGCCGACATCACAGGCGCGAACTCACGCGGCGCCCCCGGCGGAAACGCAGGGAGCGGCGCGCCGCTCCCGACCGCCCCCGCCGCCTCCCGCAAGGCGGCCACGGGACGAGCGAGCCCTCGCGCCGCGACATCCGCGAGGTACACCGCCGCCACGAGACCGGCCAGGATCGCGAAGATGAGCAAGAGCGCGACATCCTCCTGCTGCTGCCGCACGCGCTCGTCGTCGAGCAGCTGCGGAGCGGCGAGCACCTCCTGGACCTGAGGCGACTCGGAGCGCACCACGAGATACCCGACGCGAATGGTGCGGCCGGCGGTACGGCCGTCGTCGATGAGCTCGAGCTCGTCGTGCAACACCAGCCGAACGAATGCGTCCGGGGCGAGAAACCAATTGACCAGCCCGAGCTCCCCCAGCACCGGCGCGCTCGTGCCGGCGAGCACGCCGTCTCGATACAACCACAGGTCCGCGTCCAGCCGGTCGCCGAGCTCGGTGACGGACCGCGCCACGGCGGCCGGCTGGTCAGAGGACGACGCGCCCGCGGTGGCCGCCGCATCGCGCAGCGTCTGGCTGATCAGGAGGTCGCCGCCGCGCCGCGCCTCGTCGCCCAGCCGCGCGAAGCTCCACACGGCGAACGCCAGTACGGGCAGCACGACGAACGCGCCGAGAGCCGCCGCCAAGCGCACCCGATAGCTGGTCCGCAGCGCCGTGAGGACGGGCGGGAACCGTAGTCTCCATCCACCGGTGAGCGCCAAGCTCACGAGCCAACAGCCCGCCAGGAGTGCGGCGTCGAGCGCGACCACCAGGGCGCCGCGTACCAGCAATGCCCACGGGTCCCGCAAATCCACCGTCACGTGCACGTGGCGCACGCCGCCCGGCAGCTCCAGGCGCCGCTCCCCGCGAACGGACCATCCCGTCCGCGTCCAGACCATCTTGTCGGTCGGCGCCGCCGGTGGCGGGACGGGTGGCGACAGGTTGATCTGATAAGGCGGCTGAACACTGGCGGCTCCCTGCAGAAAGCGCGCGACGCGGGCCGCGGGAATGAGGTGGGTACGCGGGCCCACACCGACGGTCAGGACGTCGGCCCCCCCCCCTCCCCCTCCCCCACCCCCTCCCCCGGCGAGGGGCAGGACGAGGAGGTAGTGCACGCCGGGGATTCGGTCCAATCTCTCGATGCGCGGGCCGCGGGCGGTTTCCGGCGAGCGCACCAGGGCCGCGACGAGCGACGCCGGGAGATCGACGCTCGCCAGGCGGATCTCCGCTTCGGGATCGCCCGCGCGCGTCCACACCGCGAGGCTCGCCGGGTAGTCGGCCGTCGCGAGGGGCGACGCGAGCCACCAGGCGTACAGCTCGCCCGCCGTATGGGGCGGCGGCGAGGGTGGCGCGTTGCCGAGCCGCTCCAGCAATGATGCTGTGGCCGGATCGGCCGCACGGCCCAGCGCCTGCGCGTCCCGCTCGCCCAACACGAGCCGCCCTTCGACCGCGGCGCCCCACGTGACGAGCGCCGCGGCGGTTCCCGCGACCGTGGCGATCCCGAGCACGGCCCAGCGGTGCGGCGCGGGGACGAGCACGCCGGCGAGGGCGGGCAGCCAGACGAAGGTGTACCACTCGGGCCAGGCACCGTATGGACTCCACAACCAGAGCCCCGCGAGGGCGGCCGCCGTCGCCCAGGCGCACGCGGCCGGGAGCGTCCAGGGGATGTGCTCCGGCTCGCGCGCGCCGCGCACGAGCGCCGCGGCAGCGAGGACCAGACTCATCGCCGCCACCGCTACGGCCGCCTCCCACGACATCCAGAGCGCGAAACCCACGCCGGCCGCGGGGGGCGCGATCCCGCGGCCCAGGTAGCGTACGAGGTACGGCGCGGCGACCACCAGCAGGCCCGCCACGGCGACGCTCCACGAGCGCCGCTCGAGGCCGCGCCGCCACAGCGCGCTGGCGGCGAGGAGCGCCGCCACGCCGAGCGCCGCGAGCGAGCCCGCCGATTCACTGAACACACCGAGCGCGGGCCGGTAGAACGTGGCGGGGGAGAACAGATCGACCCGCAGCGAAGAGCCGACCACCGCGCGCGCCACGCACCACGCGCTCACGAACACGACGAGCCAGCGCCAGCGACCCGCCGGCGCCGCGAAGCATGCGAGCAACAGCGCGACGACCAGCGCCAGGCTCGCCTGACGCGTCGTCCCGCGCAGGGCCGCCAGCTTCGCGTCTCCCTGGGCCGGCGGCACCGGGCGGACGCTGAACAGCGTGTCGCCGTAGGCGCACGCGACCGGGCAGTAGTCGAAGACGTCGGCGTCGTGCGGCGCGACGCCCGGGGCGTAGAAGCGGAGTGCCACGCCGTGCGCATCTTCGAACCGCGCGCTCACCGCCCGTGCGCGATCGGGCACCGCCGGCGCGGCATCGAGCAGCACGGTCCCCACGGCGGTGCCGCCGTCCTGCGTCTGGCGGCGGGCCTCGAGCGCCACGTAGAATGGTGTGATGACAGCGCGCAGCTCCGCGGTGTCCCGCGCAGGCACGAACCGGTGCCGGCCCGCCCAGGCGACGGCGCCACCGTCGGCGGCCAGGATCGCGACACCTCGCTCCACCCCCGGGGTGCCCGTGCCCGAGCGCATACCTTCACGCAGGTGTGCGAACGCCGCCTCGCGGGGGAGCAGCGCCGCCTCCACGCCGCGCTCCGCGAGCCGCCGAGCTTCGGCGACGGCGGCGGCAAGCGCACGCTTCAGCTCCGACGAATCCTGGGGGAATCGGCGCGCCCGAACCTCGGGCCAGCAGCACTCGATCCGTTGCACCTGCAGCGCCCCGGCCAGCAGCGCCACCCCGAGCAGTAGACACGCGACCGCCACCCCCGGGACAGCGACGGGACGGAGCGTGAGCCTGGGGACCACGACGAGGAGCGCGGCCGCCAGGCCGGCCGCGCCCGCGACCCACGCCCAGGCCGCCACGCCGCCACCGCCGTGGAGCCACTCGGCGGCCGCGACGGTCGCGACGCAGCCGGCGAGCGCTACGTGAGGGCCCCGCTGCACCTCAAGACCCTCGTTCCTGACGAGGTCCGTTTCATTCTCGAGCGCGATGCCCGCCTCCTCGTGCCGGTGGGAACGTGCGAGCAGCACGGCCCCCACCTCCCGCTGGGGTGCGACACCCTCATCGTCGAGCGACTCGCGGACGACCTCTCGGCGACCCTGGAGATCCTGCGCGCCCCGACGATCGAATATGGCGTGAACACCGTCACCAGGCGCCCGTTCCCCGGCAACGCCTCGGTGCGCCGCAAGACCCTGCACCGCTGGATGAACGATCTGCTCGGGTCCTGGGAGGAGGCGGGGGTCGAGAGCTTCATCATCCTCACCGCCCACGGCCACGACCCGCACCAGGAGGCCCTCTCCACGCTGCGGACGCGCCGCGCCCGCGTCTTCACCGTGGACGTCTTCGCCCTCGACTTCTCCCGTGACCTGGAAGACGCCGAGGGGCCGATGCACGGGAGCGAGCTCGATACGTCGCTGCTGCTCTTTCTGGCCCCGAACCTCGTCCGCATGGAACGGGCGCAGGATTTCGTTCTACCCGAGAAGCAGCGCAGCCGCTACCTGCGCACCAGCGCCGGCTCCCTCCCCAAGCGGTCCCCGGGCTCTCTCGGACGGCCTTCGCTCGCCACCCGGGACAAGGGCGAGCGACTCTATAAGATGATTTACGAGCGCGTCGCGACGCGAGTGCTGGGGGCGCCCGTCCCATGAGCGCCCTCCTGCTCGCGCTGGTCGCCCTCCAGAGTCCGGTGGACGAGGGGACGCTCATGGTGCGCGAAGACACGGCCGAGATCGCGCGGGAGGCGTTTCGCCTTACTGCCGCGCGCGCGGGTACGGGAGGAAGGGAGACCGGTGCGGGCGCGGATACGCGGTGGAAGCTCGCTACGACGATCCGCTACGACCGCAGCCGGCCGGTCGTGGTGCTCGATCCGATCGTCGAGCTCGGCCCGGACTCGAACCCGGTCAGCCTGGAGTACACCGTGGCCGACCCGCGCGAACCGCTGCGGATCCTCGGGCAACTCACCCATGGACGGTTCGTCGTGCGGCTGCTCGGACGACGCACGGAGCGGGCCCGCGAGTTCCCCGCCGTGCCGCCCACCGTCATCGTGGACGACTCGGTGTTCGCCCTGTACCTCCCCGTCGCCTGGCAGGGACGCGAGCGCCCGGTCACGGTCACGGCCATCGTTCCGCGATCGGGGCGACGGGAGGTTCTCACGGTGCAGGACCTCGGCGTCGAGTCCACGACGCTGAACCGTAGTCCTGCCTCGCTGCGCCACGTGACCGTCACCGGTGGCGAGAATGGCCTGGTGCACCTCTGGCTCGGCGGCGACGGCCGGCTGGCCAGGGTGGAGATCCCCTCCCGGCGCTTGGTGGCCGAGCGGGTGCCCGCACCTTGAGGTTAGATTCGTCGCGTCGCGAAACCTGCCCCGAGCATGCCGCGTATGAGGAAGCTTATGAGGCCTTTGATTCTGTCCGTCGGGCTCGCCGTGTGCCCAGCCCTCGCCACCAGCCAACAACCGATTCCCGTTACTCTGTCGCTCGCCGACGCGATCGCGCTCGCGCGACAGCACAACCCCGCGTACCGGGTGACGCTCAACGACCGCACCCCGGCCGGTTGGGGCGTCCGGAACGCTTGGTCGAGCCTGCTCCTGCCGAACCTGACGGTGTCGGGCGGCGTGGCATACGCGGGTCCGGGCGAACAGAACTTCCTCACGTCGAGCTTCTCGCAGGGAGTCTCGACGTGGTCCTCGACCTACTCGTTTCTGCTCGATTGGAGGCTGAACGGTGAAACGCTCAGCCAGCCGGGGCTCACGAAGGCGCAGCGCGACGCGGCAGACGCGGACGTCGTGGGCGCGGCGAACTTCCTCGTGACCGCTGTGACCCAGCAGTACCTGACGATTTTGCAGGCGCGCGACAACGCCGAGTTGGCCCGGCAGCAGCTCCAGCACGACGAGGAGTTCCTGAAGCTGGCGCAGGCCCGCTACGACGTGGGCCGGACATCCCTGATCGACGTCCGTCAGGCACAGGTTGCTCGCGGCACGGCCGAGGTGGCGCTGTTGCGCGCGCGTACCGCCATTCAGGTCGAGAAGTTGCGGCTGTTCCAGCAGATCGGCGTCACGGCACCCGTGGACGTCTCCACCGTGCAGCTCACCGATACCTTCCCGGTCCAGACCCCGCCGTGGCGCCTGAATGAGCTCCTGACCATGGCGGAGGAGCAGAACCCGGCGCTGCGGGCGCTGCGAGAGCGGGAACGCGCCGCCGGATGGAGCGTGAAGGCGGCGGCCTCGGGCTGGGGCCCGTCGCTCTCACTGCAGGCCGGCTGGTCGGGATTCACCCAGAAGCTTTCGAATGTCGAGCCCACGATCGCCGCGGCGCACGCCAGCGCGGCCGCGGATTCGACCACGTGCGAGTACGCGAACGCCGCCTGGTTCAACACGGGAAGTGGGCAGCCACCGCTCAACTGCAGCCAGTACTACTTTACTCCCGTGATGGAACAGGCAATCCGCGACCAGAACAACCGCTACCCGTTGAATTTCACGCCGCAACCGTTCCAGGCGCGGCTCACGATCTCCCTTCCTCTCTGGACCAACTTCCAGCAGCCTCTGCAAGTGTCGCAGGCCAAGGCGCAAGAACAGGACCTGCAGGAATCGGTGCGGGCGCGCGGGCTCCAAGTGCAGACCGACGTCAGTCAGGCGTACCTGGTGCTCCAAACGGCGTTCCAGGCGATCGGAATTCAGGACACCGGCCGCACGGCGGCGCGCGAGCAGCTGCAGCTCGCGACGGAGCGGTACCGGGTGGGCTCGGGGACCTTTTTCGAGCTGCTGGACGCCCAGGTGGCGGGATTGCGCGCCGCGACCGACTATGTGAACGCCGTGTACGACTATCACAAGGCGGTGGCCGCGCTCGAGGCCGCGGTCGGCCAGCCGTTGCGGTAACTGGAGGTCGAGGCCATGTCCAAGCGAGGCAAGGTGCTGGTAGGTACGGGCGCGGCTCTGTTGATCGTCGGGATCGTGGCGATCAGTGCCGGGGCGCGCCGCGACCGCGGCCAGGAGGTCCGGTTCGAGACCGTGGGCCGCCGCGACCTCGTCGCCGCCGTGACCGCGAGCGGCAAGATCCAACCCAAGAAGAAAGTCGATGTGTCGGCGGACATCACCGGTCGCATCACGAAGATCGCCGTGCGGGAGGGCGACCTGGTGAAACAGGGCCAGTTCCTGATCCAGATCGACCCCACGATCTACGAGGCCATGCTCCAGCAGGCCACGGCCACGCTGGCATCCTCGCAGGCCGCCGAGGTGCAGGCCAGGGCGAACCGCGACCAGGCCGACCGCGCGTGGAAGCGCACCAAAGAGCTCCACACATCGAGTCCGAATCTCGTGTCGCCGGAGCAGCTCGAGCAGGCGCAAACGGCGTTCGACGTCGCCGAGGCCAATCTCAACGCCGCCCAGCACCAGGTGGAGCAGGCCCGCGCCGCCGTGCGGTCGGCGCGCGACAACCTCCGCAAGACCACGCTCGTCGCCCCGATGACAGGCCGGGTGACGCGGCTGGCGGTGGAGGAGGGCGAGGTGGCCGTGCCGAGCACGTTTTCCAAGGACATTGGCTTGTTGCTGACGGTGTCGGACCTCTCGGTGATCCAGGCCGAGGTGAAGGTGGACGAGACCGACGTCGTGCGCCTGCACCTCGGGGACTCGGTCGAAGTGTCGATCGACGCCTTCCCCGATACCACCTTCATGGGGCGGGTGACCAAAGTGTCCAACTCGAGCGTGCGCGACGCGACGCAAGCCGCGACAGGTCAGAACGACCGAGCCGTGGACTACGAGGTCGAGGTCACTCTCGACAAGCCGCCGGCCGACATCCGGCCGGATCTTTCCGCCACGGCGCGCATCGTCACGGACACGCGCAAGCAGGCGCTGTCGATTCCCATCATCGCGCTGACGGTGCGGGAGAACACGCCTCCCCCCGGGGGAGGGGAGAGGGGCACCGGGCCCAAGGCGGCGGACACCGCGACCACCCGCGGCCCTAAGAAGGAGACCGAGGGCGTGTTCGTGGTGAAGGACGGGGTCGCGAACTTCCACAAGGTGAAAGTGGGGATCGCCGGGGACGAATACTTCGAGGTCGCGGACGGCTTGAAGGTCGGCGAGACCATCGTCGCCGGACCTTACCAGGCGATTCGGGACCTGAAGGAAGGGGCCCGCGTGCGCGCCATGAAGCAGTCGGCGGATTCGGCCAAGAAGGCGGGTCGATGACGCTGCCCGCACCGCAGCCGTTCCGGACCGGCGACGCGCCGCTGCCCGAGATCATCATCCTCACGCACAAGCTGACGCGTGAGTACGACATGGGCGGCGAGGTGGTGCGGGCCCTGCAGGGCGTGAGCCTGCAGATCAAGCACAACGAGTACGTCGCCGTGATGGGTCCGTCGGGATCCGGCAAATCCACGCTCATGAACCTGATCGGCTGTCTGGATACGCCTACCTCCGGCGAGTACTGGCTCAACAGCCAACAGGTATCCGAGCTGGACGACGACGCGCTCGCCCGCATCCGCAACAAGGAGATCGGGTTCGTTTTCCAGACCTTCAACCTCCTGCCGCGCGCCACGGCGCTGCACAACGTGGAGCTGCCGTTGATTTATGCCGGCTTGGGAGCCCGCGAGCGGCGTGATCGGGCCGCGCAGGCGCTGGAGCGCGTCGGGCTGGGCGACCGGATGGCGCACCGCCCGAACGAGCTGTCGGGCGGCCAGCGCCAGCGGGTCGCGATCGCGCGGGCGCTCGTGAACCGGCCATCCATCCTCTTGGCCGATGAGCCCACGGGGAACCTCGACTCGACTACGAGCGGCGAGATCATGGGCGTGTTCCGGACATTGCACGGCGAGGGCCAGACGATCGTCATGGTGACGCACGAGCACGATATCGCCGCGCACGCGGCGCGCGTGGTGACGCTGCGCGACGGAGTGATCGCGACGGACCAGCGCCGGGCCGCCTAGCATGCCGGTGCTGGAAGCATTCCGGCTCGCGCTCCTCACCATCCGCGCCCAAAAACTCAAGAGCGGCTTCTCCCTGATCGGCGTGTTCATCGGCGTCGCGTCGCTGATCGGCGCGTGGTCGATCGTGAACGGCGTCAACCGCTACATGACGGTCAAGTTCGCCCAGACCCTGTACGGCGTGAACACGTTCCAGCTGCGCCGCCGGCCGATGTTCGCGGCCAACGTGCCCGACTCGGTGTGGCGGGCGTGGCGGCGGCGGCCGCGCATCAAGTTCGGCGACGCGGAGGCGGTCACGGCCGCCATCAGCGGGCCCGTGGTCACGGCCTGGGCGTCGGACGAAAATGTGTCCGTGTTCTACGGCAACAAGGAGGCCCGCGACATCCAGCTGACGGCGGCGAGCGAGCGCTACTTCGACATCAAGAACCTGCGCATCGCTACGGGGCGGGCCTTCACCGCGCAGGAAAACCGCTCGGGCGTCCCGGTGGCGGTCTTGGGCGAAGCCGTGGCCAAGCGATTGTTCTCAGACCGCAACCCTCTCAACCACAGCGTGCGCATCGGCGGGATCGGATATCGTGTGATCGGCGTGGTCGAGCACCAGGGGAGCCTGCTCGACTTTCCGCTCGACCGTTTCGTAGTCGTGCCGGCCCAGTCACCGGCGCAGAGCCTGGTCAACCCGCCGGGCGTCCTCGACGCGCTGCTCGTCAAGGCGCCGTCCGAAGAAGCGATGCGCGACGCCATCCAGGAGGCCGAGGGCGTGATGCGCGGCCGCCGTCACCTGCGCCCCACTCAGGACGACAACTTCGTGCTCGAGACGTCCGAGGGCGTGCAGCGGTTCTGGGCCGGCATCAACCGAATCCTGATGGTGGTGCTCCCGGGCGTCGTTATCGTGTCGCTCGTGATCGGCGGCGTCGTGATCATGAACATCATGCTCATGTCCGTCACCGAGCGCACCCGCGAGATCGGGTTACGCAAGTCGCTCGGCGCGCGCCGTCGCGACGTGCTGCGCCAGTTCCTGGCGGAATCCGCCGCCATCGCGTCCGTCGGCGCCGGGTTCGGCATCCTGGCCGGCGTCGGGCTGACGGTGCTCATCAACGCCGTCAGCCCGCTCCCGGCGAAGCTGTCGCCCGCGTCCGTCGTACTGGGCGTCCTCATGGGGACGGGCGTGGGCGTGGTCGCCGGCGTCTATCCGGCCAGCCGGGCCGCGCGGCTCGACCCGATCGCCGCGCTGCGTCAGGAGTAGCGGGATGACAGCCCTATTCGAGGGCGTCGGCATCGCGCTCGCGTCACTGCGCGCTCACAAGATGCGCGCCGCGCTCACGATTCTTGGCGTCGCGATCGGCGTCACCGTGGTCATGGTCATCGGGGCGTTGATCAGCGGGTTCAACAAGGGCATCTCGGACATGCTCGCGTCGCTGGGGCCCAAGACGTTCTGGGTCGGGCGGTACTGGGGAGGCCAGGACGAGGACCCGGAGGACCCGGACCCATGGCGGCGCCGGCCGCAGATGAAGATCGAGGAAGCGCGCCGCCTGGAGCAGCTGCCGAGCGTTGCATTCGTCGTGGTGGACGAGAACACCCTCGCCGACATCGAGTTCGAGGGCCACCGCCTGTCGGCCATCAACGTTCGGGGCCGCGACGCCAATTGGCCGATGATCGAGGGCGGGCAGATCCACCCGGGCCGCTCGTTCAGCCACCTCGAGGACGCCGCCAACGGGCACGTGGCGGTCGTGAACACCAAGCTCGCCGAGAACCTGTTCGGCGAGCGAGACCCGACCGCCCGGCGCATCAAGATCGGCGAAGTGCGGTACGACGTGATCGGCGTCTACGATCCGCCGCCGCGCCTGTTCGGCGACGACCGGCCCGAGGCGATGATTCCGCACGGCACCTTCGTCAAGGACCTGCCGTACTTCCACGGCTGGATGGACATGTTCGTGGTGCCCCAGGACTCCGTGAGCACCGAGCGTGCGATCGACGACGTGACCATAGCGCTGCGCACCATGCGAGGGCTGCGCCCGGGCCAGCGCAACAACTTCGACGCGGTCACCCAGCAGGTGTACACCCGGGCGATCAACAGCTTCACGCTCGTCGCCCGGGTGCTGATGATCGTGCTCTCGCTGGTCGGCCTGCTGGTCGGCGGCATCGGCGTCATCGCGATCATGATGATCTCCGTCACCGAGCGCACCCGGGAGATCGGCGTGCGCAAGGCGCTAGGCGCGACGCGCCGGGAAATCCTGTGGCAGTTCCTGGTCGAGGCGGCGACGCTCACGCTCGTCGGCGGCATCATCGGCATGGCGGTGGGCTGGCTCGTGTCCTTCGTGCTCGCCAACGCGACGCCCGTACCGTCGTACGTCCCGATCGGTTCCGTGATCCTCGCCCTCGCGCTGGCCGCCGTCACCGGGTTGCTGTTCGGCATTTACCCGGCCAGCAAGGCGGCGCGGCTCGACCCCGTCGAAGCGCTCCGCTACGAATAGATGGCCTTTCTCGAAGCCGTCCGGCTCGCTCTGCAGACCATCCGGGTCCAGAAGCTCAAGAGCGCCTTCTCCATCATCGGCGTGTTCATCGGCGTGATGTTCCTGATCGCCGTGGTGTCGGTCGTGCAAGGCATGAACCGCTACATGACCGACAAGTTCGCGGGCACGATCCTGGGCGTGAACACGTTCCGGCTGCGGCAATTCCCTGACGTCCAGATCGGGAACGTGACGGATTCGACCTGGCGGGTCTGGCGCCGGCGGCCGCATGTGACGTACGAAGACGCGCAGGCGGTGATCCACGGCGTGACGGTCCCGGTGCTCGCGGCGTGGGAGTCGAGCACCCGCGCTGCGCTCACGGCGGGCCGCCGGCAGGTCAAGGACGTGGCGGTCACCGCCGCCACCGACCTCTATTTCGACATCCGTTCCCTCGCCCTGGAGCGGGGGCGGGCCTTCACCGCGCAGGAGGTCGAGGCGGGGGTGCCGGTCCTCGTGCTGGGCCACGAGCTGGCCGACAAGCTGTTCGAGGGCCAGGATCCGCTCGGGCGGGAGGTGAAGATTTTCGACCTCCCCTACCGCGTGATCGGCGTGGTCGAGAAACAGGGCAACCTGTTCGGGCTGTCGCTCGACAAGTTCGTCGTCGCGCCCGCGAGCGCCCCGCTCAAGCGCTACGTCAACCAGCCCCGCGTAGTCGACGCGGTGGCCATGAAGGCACGTTCGCAGGCCGAGATGCGCGAGGCGCTGGGGCAGGCGGAAGCGATCATGCGCAACCGGCGCCACCTGCGGCCCCGCGACGCCGACGATTTCACGCTGGAGACGGCCGACGAAGTCCTCGACTTCTGGGGCAAGATCAGCCGGGTCCTGTTCGTCGCGCTCCCGGGGCTCGTCGCGATCTCTCTGGTGGTGGGCGGGATCGTCATCATGAACATCATGCTGATGGCGGTCGCGGAGCGGACGCGCGAGATCGGCATCCGCAAGTCGCTCGGCGCCAGGCGGCGCGACATCCTGCGCCAATTCCTGGTCGAGGCCGCGACGCTCGCCACGGTGGGCGCCGCGGGCGGCGTGGCGTTGGGCATCGGGCTCGCGGGAGCCGTCGCGGCGGTGACGCCCCTCCCGGCCGCGGTCGCGCCCTGGTCGATCGTCGCGGGCGTCGTCCTGGGAGGCGGGGTGGGCATCGTCGCGGGCGTATACCCGGCGAGCCGGGCGGCCCGGCTCGACCCCATCGCCGCGCTGAGGCACGAGACATGACTCGGGTGGGCCTGTTCGAAGGCGTCGGCATCGCGCTCGATTCGCTGCGCAGCAACAAGGCGCGCGCGGCTCTGACGATCCTCGGCGTCGCCATCGGCGTGATGGTCGTGATGGTGATCGCCGCGATGATCAGCGGGATCAACAGAAGCGTCTCGAACATCTTCGAGTCCATCGCTCCCCGCACGTTCCTCGTGTGGCGCTTCTTCCAGGCAGGGGTGAACGTCTCGGACGGGTCCGACGAATCGAGCCCGTGGCGCCGCAACCCGGTCATCACGGGGCTCGAAGCCGATCGGATCGCGGTGCTGCCGTCCGTTCGCTACGTCACCCGGCGCGAAGAGAGCGCCGCCACCGTGGAGTACGGCGACCGGCGCCTCGAGTCGGTCGAGATCTCGGGGCTCTCGTCGCAATGGGTGGAAGTGAACGGTGGCGACGTCCATCCCGGCCGCAACTTCACGCGCCTGGAGGATCTGGCCAACGATGGCGTGGCCGTCATCAACCGGAAGCTCGAGGACCAGCTGTTCCGCGGGCGCGACCCGATCGGCCAGGCGATCCACGTCGCCGGCGCCCCGTTCACGGTGATCGGGGTCTACACGTCGCCGCCGAGCCTGTTCAGCGGCGCCACGCCGCCGTTCGTCGGCATCCCGCACGGCGCGTTCGTCAAGCACGTACCGTTCATGAAGGGTTGGATGCGGCTCGCCGTCGCGCCGGCGCCCGGCTACACCCAGCAGCAGTCGATGGACGAAGTGGTCGCCGAGTTGCGCTCACTCCGCGGCCTCAAGCCGGGGCAGGAGAACAATTTCTCGATCGTCACCCAGGACAAGCTGCTCGACTCCTGGAACAAGGTCACCGGGATGTTCTTCCTCGTGATGTTGGTCCTCTCGTCCATCGGCCTGATGGTGGGAGGGGTGGGCGTGGTCGCGATCATGATGATTTCGGTGACCGAGCGGACGCGCGAGATCGGCGTGCGTAAGGCGCTCGGGGCGACGCGGCGCGCGATCCAGTGGCAGTTCCTCGTCGAGGCCTCCACCCTGACCCTCGTGGGCGGCGCGGTCGGCATGCTCGTGGGCGGCGTCCTCGCGCTCGGCGTCTCGAGTTTCACGCCGATTCCCGCGCACGTGCCGCTCTGGTCCGTCGTGGCGGCGCTGGGCGCGTCCGCGCTCACCGGCGTCGGATTCGGACTGTATCCCGCGAGCCGGGCGGCGCGACTAGATCCCGTCGAAGCGTTGAGGTACGAATGAAAGGGCGTGGTGCGCGGTGAGTGGTTGTTG
>Ga0066682_10000362_pt1 | contig 13710 bp, 18 predicted proteins | sample GraSoiAngelo_131_FD_65628 | JGI IMG/M metagenome (GOLD analysis project Ga0066682, IMG submission 65628) | Grasslands soil microbial communities from the Angelo Coastal Reserve, California, USA - 14_0929_02_30cm | ecosystem: Environmental > Terrestrial > Soil > Grasslands | place: USA... | reverse complement strand
AAGCCGTTAGGGGTCCCCCAAGTTAACGGATGATGTGGTCGGCGCTCGACAACAGGCTTGGCGGCAGCGGCACCTCCAGCGCGGCAGCGGTCCGCGCATTGAGCACGAGCTCGAAGCGCGGCGGGCGTTCGACGGCCAGGTCGGCCGCACGCGCGCCGCGAAGCAAGCGGTCCACCGTCGCGCCCGCGCGGCGAAATGTGTCGGGCACGCTCGGCCCCCGCGCGAGCAGTCCGCCCACCTGCGCGTAGCGAACGAAGGCCCCCGCGGAAGCGACCTTTCGGCGGATCGCACGCTTGGCCAGCGGCGTGGCGTCGGCCTGCAGCTGCGGCGAGGTCAGGACGATCATGGCGGCGTGCGCGGCGGCCACGCGTCGGGCGAGGGCGTCGGGCGAGCCGCCGGCACTGTCGAGCGTCTCGATCTCGACGCCGAGCGCCGCGCGAGCCCGGCGGAGCGCGCCCGCCTGCGCGTCGGTGCTCGCGCCGTCGGTCAGCGCCACCATCCGGCGCGTCGTCGGCACGGCCTCGAGCAGCGCGCGGGCCAGCCGAACCATCCCGTCGTCCAAGTCGCAGAAGAATCCGGTCACGTTGGCGCCGGGCCGCGCCAGCGTGCGCACGAAGCCGCTCGCGATCGGGTCGTGCTCGAAATCGATGGCGACGATCGGGATGGCGTCGGTCGCTTCGCGCGCGGCCCGCGCCGCCGTGTGCTCTCCGGCGACGATGACGCTGACGGGCAGGCGCGCCAGCTCACGGGCGGCGGAGCGCCAGTGGTCAGCGCCGGAGCCGCGGCGGAGCACGATGACGTCCTCGCCGACGTCCCACGCCGCGTCGCTCAGACCCTGCACGAAGATCGCCGCGAGCGGGATGTGGTCGGTCAGGATGCCCACGCGTGGAACCGCCGACCACGCGACGCCGCCGCGAGCCACGAGGCCGGCGGCGAGCCCGGCGACAAACGCGCGCCGGCCGATCAGGCCAGCAGCCGTAGTAGCCGTTCGAGCGAGGCCTCGAGCCGGCGCTTGATCTCGTCGCGCGTCGCTCGGTAGCGCGCCTCGTCCTGGCCGACGGGGTCACGGATGTCGCCGCTGTCGCCGGCAAACTCGCTGAGCGTGTACACGGCGCGGTCGGCGCCGTTCGTTCGAGCGCGGACGAGCCGCTGCTGCTCCTCGGTCATCGTCAGGATCAGATCCGCGCCGGCGAGGAGATCGTCGTGCGCCTTGAGATCCGTGGAGACGATCGTGTCCTCGCCGAGATGGATGCCCTCTTCGCGCAGGACGATGCGCGCGTCGAGCGAGGCAATCATGCCGTCGCGTGCGTGCGGCCCGATGCCACCGGACCGCACGCGAATGCGCCCGTCGAGGCCGCGCTCGGCCAGCATCTTCTCGAGCAGCGCGTGGGCCATCACGCTGCGACACGTGTTGGCCTGGCAGACGACGAGGACCGTTCTAGCCACGCGTGTCGGGCAGCGGGCGATAGTAGGGGCGGCCGCCGCCGACCCAGGCCTGCAGCATCTCGCGAAATTGCGGCCCCATCGGATCGATGCCGCGGATCGGCATCGACCCGCGGCGAATCGTGAAGTCGTGCGGCGCCAGCTCGCCGGCGCGCACGAAGTGACGCTCGGCGGCGTCACGCGCGCCGTGTCGCGCGAGCCATTCCGCCAGGCCGAATTCCGCGCGCGCCTGCTGGTCGAGCGCGGTCGGCAGCGTCTGCAGACCGCGCGTCTCGCTCGCGGCGAACTCGGACGTCTCGCCGCGCGCCCAGGCCCGCACGGCGGCCAGCGGCCGCGCGGACTCGAGGTTGGTGATGTGCTTGAACGTGTCGGTGCCGAAGACGACGTCGTTGGGGCGCACGATGCGGCCGCGCTCGTCGATCCAGAGCGCGGTGGGTACGTTCACGATGTTGTAGAGGTCGGCGACGACGTGCTGTGTGTCGATCAGCACCGGATAGGTCGGCGCCGCTTTCTCGATCCAGGGCCGCGCGTCGTCCGCGCTCTTGTCGAGCGCGATCGCGATGACGACGAACCGAAGGTCGCGCAGCTCGTCGTAGAGCGCCTGCCACACGGGCAGGTCGAGCCGGCAGCCTCACCACGAGGCCCACGCGACCATGAAGACCTTGCGGCCGCGATACGACGACAGCATGTGCGGTCGGCCGGCGAGATCGGACAGTGTGAAGTCCGGCGCGATGAGGCTGCCGAGCGTCTGCGCGCGCTCGCCCGCCGAGACGCCGACGAACGCCGCGCCGGCCTCGGCATCGAGCGCGAGCGGGCGATCGAGCGTGGCGGCGACCTCACCGAGATCGAACACGCCGCCCTCGCCGAGTCGAGAGCCGGCGGGCAGCGGCACGCACATCGTGTCGTTGCAGAGTGTTCCGTCGTGCAGCTCCCAGCCGAGCGCCCCGCGCAGCGCGTCCGCCGAGAGCCGCACGCGGCCGTCTTCGACGCGCGCGTCGACGGGACGCTCGCCGCCGCCTTCGATGATGGTGAACATCGTCCTTACCCCCACGCCCACACGGGCTGCTCGAAGTGGTCCACGCGCGTCGGCCGACCGTGCATCACGACCTCGCGCACCTGATACACGACGGCCGCCGTCGGCGCGTGCACCAGCGTCGACAGCAGCGGCACCTGGATGACCGGCCGGTCGCTCTCGGGAATCGTCACCAGACGCGGCACGTCGGGGTGATCGAGATCGTCGAGCGGCACACAGTGCACGGACGCCACCTCGTCGGGGTTCGGCACGAGCACGGGATCGACGCCGCCCCAGAAGACGACGGGTGTGATGAGAAAGCCCGAGCGCGTCGGATAGTCGTCCAGCACGCCGAGCGCGGCGTCGGGATCGAGCACGAGCCCGACTTCCTCGGCCAGCTCACGCCGCGCGCCGTCGACGGCCGACTCGCCCGGCTCGAGCCGCCCGCCGGGCAGCGCCCACTGCCGCGCGTGCTGGCGCAGACCCGACGCACGCCGCGTGAGCAGAAAGCACGCGCGTCCGGTCGCATCGCCGAGCAGCACGACGGCCACGGCCGCCGACCGCCGCCCATCGACCGCCAGCGCCCGCCGCTCGAACGCCGCGAGATGCGCGCTCGCCCTCGCGCGAAGCGCGTCATCGAGGAGCAACCCGCCTGTCATCAGTAGGCTGGCACCACGCCGGTGCCGACACCCTTGCGCACGGCGGCCACTTCCTCCGCCGCCTTCATGGCGAGGTGGCGCGTGTCGCTCGCGAGCGTGACGAAGCGATAGCCCGCGGCGATCATCTTCAGGGAATAGGCGGCCGTCGCGTTGTGGATGCCGGCAACGACGTTGTGGCGCTTGCATGCCTCGACGATCTGCTGCTGCGCCTCCACGACGGGCGTGTCGGTCTGATCGAGCCGCGGTTTGCAGCCGAGCGCGAGGCTGAGATCCGCCGGGCCCACGTAGATGGCGTCCACACCGGGCGTCGACAGAATCGCGTCGAGGTTCTTGAGCGCCTCGGCCGTCTCGATCATCGGCATCACGACGATGTCTTCGTTGGCGCGCTCCGCGTAGTCGCTGCCCGCGTAAATGGACGCGCGCACCGGACCGAACGAGCGATAGCCGAGCGGCGGATACTTGCACGCGGCGACCAGCGCCTCGGCCTGCGCGCGCGTGTTGATCATGGGGCAGATGACGCCGTACGCACCGGCGTCGAGGATCTTCATCAAGCGGGCGGGATCGTTCCACGGCACGCGCGCCAGTGGGACGACGCCCGTCGTTGAAATACCCTGCAGCATGCTGACAGCGGTTTGGTAATCCACCACACCGTGTTGCATGTCGACCGTCAGCGAGTCGAAGCCTTGATGCGCCAGGACCTCGGCGGTGAACCCCGTCGGAATGGCCAGCCAACCGTTGACGACCGTTTCGCCACGCTTCCATATCGTTTTGAGTCGGTTCTCTCGCACGCGGCTCTCCTTCGGGCGGCGGGCCCGGGCCACTGTACCGCACCTCGGTGGCACTCGTCTTGCGGCGCGTGCGGGCCCGGGGGGTTTCCCCGAAGGAGGAAATCATGAAAGCGCTGACTGTCATCAGCTTCGTTGCCGTGGCCCTGATCGCTCTCACTGTCCCGGTGGCGGCCCAGGGGCAGCTGAACGATGCGGATCGTGAGTTCGTCAACAAGGCGGCGATCGGCAACGTGGCTGAGATCGAGCTCGGTCGTGTCGCCACGCAGCGCGCCGCGCGACCATCGGTGCGCTCGTTCGCCGAGCGCATGGTGACGGATCACGGGAAAAACAACGCCGAACTGACTACGCTCGCCCGTAGCAAAGGCATCGACGTGTCGAGCACGCTGGACACGACGCACCAGGCGATGCGCGACCGTCTGAGCGGGCTCAGCGGCGCGGACTTCGACCGCGCGTACATGTCGGAGATGGTCCGCGATCACACGGAAGACGTCGCGCTGTTCGAGCGCGAGGCGCAGAGCGCATCCGACGCCGACGTCAAGGCGTACGCGGCGCGCTCACTGCCGACGCTGCGCGAGCATCTGGCGCTCGCGCGTCAGGTGAACTCCGAGGTCACGCTCGGTCCGACGGTCGTCCCGTCAGCGATGGCGGCGGCCGTCGTCGTTCCCTGGTGTCAGGGCGCGTACGCCCCGACCGCGGGCACGAACTTCGGCAACTGCGCTCCGGCGAAATAAGTCGCTGTCCAACGTGGGGGGCCCGCCGCGGGCCCCCCACCTCTATAATCTCCGCGTGACGCCGCATCCCTTCAGCATCCGCGTGTCCGATGACGTGCTCGACGATCTGCGCGCGCGGCTCGCGCGCGTGCGCTGGCCCGACGAGATCGCCGGCGAGCCGTGGCGCTACGGCACCGACCTGACGTACCTGAAATCGCTGGTCGCGTACTGGCGCGAGCAGTACGACTGGCGCGCGCACGAGGCGAAGCTGAACGCGCTCCGTCAGTTCACGGTCCCGCTCGGCGGCATCGACCTGCACTTCATCCACGAGCCCGGCGTCGGACCGCGTCCCATGCCGCTGCTGCTCTCGCACGGCTGGCCCGGCTCGATCGTCGAGTTCCAGCGGCTCATCCCGATGCTGACGGATCCCGCGCGCTTCGGCGGCGACCCCGCTGATGCGTTCACCGTGGTGGCGCCCTCGCTGCCGGGCTACGCCTTCTCGTTCCGGCCGAATCAGCCGCGCTTCGGCGTGCCGCAGATGGCCGATCTGTTCGCGACGTTGATGACCGACGTGCTCGGGTACCCACGCTTCGCCGCGCAGGGCGGCGACTGGGGCGCCTTCGTGACGTCGTATCTCGGCGCCGCGCACGCGGAGAAGGTCGTCGGCATCCACGTCAATCTCCTCGCCGTGCCGCGTGATCGCAGCGCGACGACGGCGACGCTCGCCGCCGACGAGCGCGCGTATCTCGAGGAACTCGACCATTGGCTGCGCGAGGAGACGGGTTACCAGGCGATTCAGGGCACGAAGCCGCAGACGCTCGCGTACGCGCTGACCGACTCGCCGGTGGGACTCGCGGCGTGGATCGTCGAGAAGGTCCGCACGTGGAGCGACTGCGACGGTGACGTCGAGCGCGCGGTCGACCGCGACACGCTGCTGACGAACGTGATGGTCTACTGGGTCACCGGCGCCATCAACTCGTCGTTCTGGCCGTATTACGCGCGCAACCACGCACCATGGCCGATCACGGCGCAGCGACCGGTGACGGCGCCGACCGCGTACGCGGCGTTCCCGAAGGAGATCCTGCATCCGCCGCGCTCGTGGGTCACGCGCGTGTACACGAACCTGCGCCGGTGGACGGAGATGAAGCGCGGGGGACACTTCGCCGCGCTGGAAGTGCCGGCCGCGCTGGCCGAGGACGTGCGCGCGTTCTTCCGCGAGTTCCGCTGACCGCTGTTACGTCAGCGGGACGTAGTCGTACTCGCCGATTCCCTGCAGGATCAGAAAGGTCGCCGACGTCCGTCCTGCGTTGGTGACCAGATGCGGCCGTCCCGGCCGAACCACGTACGTCTCGCCCGGTCGGAGCCGTACCTCGTCCTTCGGATCGCGCACGAAGATCCGCAGCTCACCCTCGAGCACGTAGAACGTGTCCTGGATGTTCGTGTGGAAGTGCCACGGCACTTGCTGCGTGGGCGAAATCTGCAGCTCGCTGATGCGAAAGCCCGGCCGCTCCGCGTGCCGCGCGCGCCGCTCCACCTCGTACAATCCGCTCGAATCCTTGACGGCCTGCATCCGGTCCTCCTCCTCCTGTGGCATCACAACATCGGCACGGAGAAAACGAAATTCCCGATTTCGATGGTGGGATTATTGCATGCCCTCCGACCGCCATGACAGAGGGCTTCGAGGAGTTTCTCCGTGAGCGGCGCGAGCGCACCGAGCGGACGCGGCACCTCCTGGTCAGCGTGCTCGCGATCACCTGCATCGCGCTCGCCGTCTCCAACGTCGTGCTCGCGTTGCGCCTCACGTCGGGCCGCGCGCGACAGAGCGCAGAACCGCCGGCGCGCGCCACCAGCGTTCCCCAAGCCGCACGCCCGAGCGGTGTGACCGAGCCGCCAGCACGCGAAAGCACGACGTCGGCGCGCACCGCCACCGACGAAGCGCCGCCCGCCGTAACGCTGCCGAAGACGAGCGAGCCGGTGCGGCCCGACGCCGCGGCGCCGCGCGGCGCGGGTCCTCAGCCGCTCGAGCCGCCCGCACGCGCGGACGCGGCGCCGCCGGCGGTCGCGGCGCGCCCGTCCGATGCGGCCGACTTGCCTCCGCGAGCGCCCGCCGCGCCGACGCCCACGCGGCGCGCCGCTCCTCCGCGCGAGACGATGCCCGCGCCATCGGCGCTGCCCGCACCGACCGCCGCGCCGGCGGCTGCGGCGCCCGAGGAAGCCACCGCCGCGTGGATGCTGACGACGTATGGGCGCGCCGACGCCGAGGCGCGCGCGCGGGCCGCGCTCGAGTTCTACGACGCGAAGTCGGCCGAAGGCCGATACTGGCGTCGGGTACTCGGTCTCATCGTCACCGCACGCTGAATCACGCTCGATCCCGCTGGTGCAATCGAGGACAATAGGCCGCATGGAAGAGTCCGCGCGCAGTGCGGAGACTGTGCAGGCGCTGCTCGAGCGCGGCGACCGCCGTCGCCTCGTCGATCTGCTGACGGCCGCGCATCCGGCCGACGTGGCGGCGCTGCTGCGCGAGCTGCCGCTCGAAGCGCAGGTGACGGTCTTCCGCTTGCTGTCGGCCCAGCGCGCGGGCGAGGTGCTCTCCGAGCTCGACGATCAGACGCTGCTGCAGCTCGTCCAGGCGCTCGACCAGCTCGAGGTCTCGCGCATCCTCGACGAGATGCCGCCGGACCATGCGGCGGAGGTCGTCGAGGAACTGCCGCCCGCGCAGGCCGAGAGCCTCCTCGAGATGATGAAGGAGGAGCAGTCCGAGGACGTTCAGGAGCTGCTCGAATATGCCGAGGACACGGCGGGGCGGCTCATGTCGCCCAACACGGTGGCCGTACCGGAATCGGCGACGGTGGCCGAGGCGATCGAGCAGATTCGCAAGTCGGCGCCCGAGGGCCGCGGCTTCGAGCTCTATGTCATGGACGACCATCGCCATCTGGTCGGCGTCGTGCCGTTGCGCAGACTGCTCACCGCCGCGCCCACGACACCCATGTGGGCGATCCGCGACGCGAGCGTGGTGAGCGTCTCGCCGGAGACGGACCAGGAAGAGGTGGCGCGGCTGGTCGCCAAGTACGACCTCGTCGCCGTGCCGGTCGTGGATCGCGAGCGACGCCTGCTCGGCACGATCAGCGTCGAGGACGTCATCGACGTGCTCGGCGAGGAGGCCTCCGAGGACATCTTCCGGCTCGCGGGTTCCGATGCCTCCGAGCTCGAGCGCCGCTCGCCGCGCGAGATCGCGCTGATGCGGCTGCCGTGGATTCTCACCACGCTGCTCATCGAGCTCTGCGCGGGCATCGTCATCCACTACTACGACGCGACGCTGAGCCGCGTGATCCTGCTCGCCTCGTTCATGCCGGTCATTCAGGCGATCTCCGGCAATACCGGACTGCAGTCGGTGACGATGGTCGTGCGCGGTCTCGCCACCGGCCACGTGCAGCTCGCGCGGTGGTGGGAGCCGCTGCTGCGCCAGATCCAGACGACGTCGATCATCGGCGCCGTGTGCGGGCTCGTCGTCGGCGTGCTCGGCGCGGTGTGGCACGGCACGCTGTCCTTCGGCCTCGTCGTGGCCGTGTCGATGTTCATCTCCGTGAACCTCTCGGGCGCGGCGGGCACCGCCATTCCGATGGTCTCCAAGAGCCTCGGCTTCGATCCCGCGCTCACGGCCGGGCCGTTCGAGACGGCACTGCAGGACGTGCTCGGCGTCACGATCTTCCTCGGCCTCGCCACCGCGCTGCTTCGCTTCCTCGCGTGAGCGCCTGACCGCCGCGTGGCCGAGCCCTTGTCCATCGCGCGTGTGGTCCGCGCCTTCGCGCTCACCGGCATCCTGTCGATCGGCGGCGGCCGCGCCGCGTTCTTCTATGATGCGCTCGTGACGCGCCGGCGCTGGATGCGCGCCGGGGAGTTTCTGCAGGACTTCACGCTCGCGCAGCTGCTGCCCGGGGCCACGTTCTCCAACCTCGCGATCACGCTCGGCCACCGCCTCGCCGGCGTCGGCGGCGCCTTCGGTGGCCTGCTCGCGGTGATCGTGCCTGGCGGCGTGATCCTCGTCGTGCTCGCGGCGATCTATCTCGCCCGTGGGCTGACGCCGGACGTGGCGACGCTCATGCGTGGCATGAGCGCGGCGGTGGTGGGGCTTGTCGCCGTGACCACGCTTCGTATGGCTCGTCCGGCGCTCGTCAGCGCGCGCGCCCTGGCGATCGCCGCCGTCACGTTCGTCGCGGTGGGACCGCTGCGGCTCAACACGCCTGTCGTCATCGTCGTGATGACCGTCGTCGGGCTGTGGCTGAACCGTCCCAAGCCGGCGCGATGAGAGATCTGCTCGTAATCCCGAGGCGCGCCACGGCTTCGCCGGGGCGCGTCCGAGCGGTGGGGGTCTGGGGGCCATTTCGGGGCCCCCAGCAAGAATGACGGATTTGCTCTTGATGACGTGGACGTTCCTCTGGCTGAGCCTCCTCTGCGTGGGCGGAGGTCTCGGGGTGATTCCCGAGATGCAGCGTCAGGTCGTCGTCCGCCACGGCTGGGTGACCGCCCGCGAATTCGTCGACGGCTATACGCTCGCGCAGCTCACACCGGGACCGACGATGCTCGTGGTCGCGTTCGTCGGCTATCGCGCCCACGGCCTGCTTGGAGCCCTGCTCGCCACGGTCGCGATGTTCCTGCCGACGTCGCTCATCGTCGTCCTCGTCGCGGAGCAATGGCAGCGACTGCGCACCCACCGCTGGGCGGCTTCGGCGGAGCGCGCGCTGTTGCCGGTCGGCATCGGGCTGTCGACGGCCGGCGCGTATACGCTGGCCCGATCTGCGCTGCACGACGTCACCACGGTGGCGGTGGCACTCATCGCCGGCCTGCTGCTCTATCACGGCCGCGTATCGGCGATCCTCGTCGTCGTGCTCGGCGGCGTGGCGGGCTGGCTCCTCCTGTGACGGCCGCGGCGGCGCCCACGGTCGTCATCATCGGGCTCGGCTTCGGCCGCGCTCACGTACCAGGCTTCCAGGCCGCCGGGGCGCGGGTGATCGCCGTGTGCCAGCGCGACGAGGCCGCGGCTCGCAAGGTCGCCGCCGCCTATGGCGTGCCGCGCGCCTACGCGCGCTGGGAAGACATGCTCGCGGCCGAACACCCCGACATCGTCGTCATCGCGACGCCGCCCCACCTGCATCGCGCGATCGCGCGCGCGGCGTCGGCCGGCGGAGCGCACGTGCTGTGCGAAAAGCCGCTGGCGACCTCGCGCGAGGACGCGGAAGCGATCGTCGCCGACGTCGCGCGCGCTGGACGCGTCGGGATGACCGGGTTCAACTGGCGCTTTCCCGCGGCCATGCAGCGGATGCGCGCGCTCATGGCCGAGGGCGCCATCGGGCGTGTGCTGCATGTGCGCGCCGACTGGCTCGGCGCACGCTGGGCCGACGAGGACGCGCCGACGACGTGGCGGATGGATCGAGAGCAGGCGGGTCACGGCGCGATGGGCGACATGGGCGTGCACGTCGTGGACCTCGTGCGGTGGACGTGCGGCGAGTTCGAGCGCGTCACCGCGCATGCGGGTATCGCGTATCCCGACAAGCCGGTCGCCGGCACCGCCCGGCGCACCGACGCCGAAGACTATGTGAGCCTGATCGGGGAGCTGACCTCCGGCGCGCAGGTCTCGTTCGTCGCGAGCCGCGCCGCGCACGGACGCAACGAGCACGCCCTCGAGATCTCCGGAACGCGCGGCGCGCTCGCCTACCGACTCACGCGCGCGAGCCCGCGCTGGTACGCGGGCACGCTCGCGATGGCGACCAGGGGCGGCGGCTTCACGCCCGTTCCCGTCGAGACGGTGGAGGTCGAGGGCAGCGACCCGATGGATCTCATCGGGCGCGCCACCATCGCGCCGCTCGCGGCGCGACTGCTGGCCGCGATCCGTGGCGAGGCGCCGGCCGATCCCTCGCTCACCGATGGCCTTCGCGCGCAGCTCGTGCTCGAGGCCGCGCGCGAGGCGGCCGCCCGGCGCGTCTGGGTGGATCTGCCTAGCGCTTGAAGATGCCGTAGAGCCACTGGCCGAGCAGCCCCATCACGGGCGGCAGCAGCACGCCGGGCACGAAGCGCGCGAGCGTCAGCGGCCAGCCGAGCAGCGGGGCTTCGTAGGTCAGCATGCGCACCGGGCTCACGAGCGTCTTCGCGGTCAGCAGCGTGATCAGGGAAGCCGGTGCCGCACCCTGGCGCAGCAGATTGGCCGCGATCGGAAAGAACACGTACGGACCACCGGGGATCAGCAACCCGGCGACCCAGCCGATCACGATGCCCTGTCCGAGATGCTCGCCGCCGAGCCAGCGCGACAGCATCGGCTTTGGAATCAACACCTCGAGCAGGCCGGCGAGCAGGAAGCCCAGCGCCAGCTCGAGCCAGACGCCACGCAGCAGTTGAATGCTGGCGGCGAGGCCGCGCCCCGGCAGCGACGCGTCGCGGGCAAACGCAACGGCGGTCGCCACGACGACGAGCGCCAGGAGGATCCAGAGACTCGCGTCCACGCGCCGGCGCTTCACACGCCGTCGGCGGCGCGCGCCGTCCGGTAGATCACCTCCGTCGAGGGCGCCTGGGCCTGCGCGCGCGCCGCCTCGATGAGCGCGTGGGCGGGCGCCAGCGAGCAGGCGGGGTCGGTCGCGGTCGCGTCGCCCGTGAGATGGTAGGCCTGGCAGCGGCAGCCGCCGAAATCGAGCGTGCGGCGCTCGCAGCTGCGACACGGCTCCGGCATCCACGCCTCGCCGCGAAATGCTTGAAAGCCGGCGGAGTGTTGCCAGATCTCGGCCAGCGGCCGCTCGCGCGCGTTGTCGAAGCTGAGTCCGGGTAGCGTGTGCGCCGCGTGACACGGCAGCACGAGCCCGTCGGGAGTGACGACGAGGAACCGGCGGCCCCAGCCGTCCATGCACGCCTTCGGCAGGTCGGTGTAGTAATCGGGCGTGACGAACAGCACCTCCATGCGGCCGCGCAGCCGGCGGCGCGCCTCGCGTGCCACCTCGCGCGCGGCGTCGAGCTGCTCACGCGTGGGCAGCAGCATGCGGCGATTCGCGAGCGCCCAGCCCAGATACTGCGTGTTCGCGAGCTCCAGCCGATCGGCGGCCAGCGACTCGGCGAGCGCGATGACCTCCGCGACGTGATCGAGATTCTCGCGATGCAAGACCACGTTGACGGTCAGCGGCAGCCCGAGCGCCTTTACCCAGCGCGCGACCTCGAGCTTGCGCTCGAACGAGCGGTGACCGGCGATGCGCTCCGAGCCGGCGGCCGTCACGTCCTGGATGGAGACCTGCACGTTGTCGAGGCCCGCCGCCTTGAGCCGCGCCAGCCGCTCGCGGGTGAGCGGCACGCCGCTGGTGATCAGGTTGGTATAGAGGTCGAGCGTGCGCGCGCCTTCGACGAGCGGCTCGAGATCGTCGCGCAGCAGCGGCTCACCGCCGGTGAGGTTGAGCTGCACCACGCCGAGGGCCTCGGCCTCGCGGAAGACGCGGAGCCAGTCATCCGTTCCCAATGCGTCGCCGTGCCGCGCGAAGTCGCGGGGGTTCGAGCAGTACACGCAGCGCAGCGGGCAGCGGTACGTCAGCTCGGCGACGAGCGTATACGGCCGCGGCTCCTCAGTCATCGTGCTCGCGAATCAACCCGCGGTCCGCCATGTTCACGAGAAAAGTCAGCACCTCGCGCTCGACCGTCTCGCGCGGTTGCGGCGCGTACTTGACGGCGAGGCGATCGACGATGTCGGCGACGGTATGCGCGCCCGTGCACAACTGGATGACGTCGGCCGCGGTGGGATTGAGGATCAGCCCGCGCTCCGGATACAGCAATAGATGGCGCGACGACCGGGCGTCCCAGCGCAGCCGCGCCTTCGCCGCGACGACGGGGCGGCTGTCGGCCGTGAGGGTGCGTGGCTCGCTCACGCGCGCGCGCCGCCGGGCCCCCAGCCGGGTTCGACGTACGCCACCCAGAGGCAGTCGAGCAGATGCCACAGGATCTCGGTCTTGCGGATGAGCGCGGCGATGCATTTCTCCTGCAGCTCGTACGTCGTCGCGTGCGCGATCACGAACTCGATCGCCTCGTGCGAGTCCTGCCGCGCGCGCGGCGGGCGCGTGCGGAAATAATCCAGCATGTCCTTGGCGATCCACGGATAGTGCCGCTCCCAGGCCAGGACACGCCGGGTCATGAGGTCTGGCGAGAAGAATTCGGTCAGCGACGATGCGACGGCCTCGACGAGACTGCGCTCGCTCACGAGCTGAACGTACCCGTCGCAGGCGAAGCGCACGCCGGGCAGCACCGAGCGGCACGACGCCACTTCCTCACGATCCAGACCGACACCGTCGGCCAGCCGCAGCCAGAGCTCCAGTCCGCCCTCGCCTGCGACATCGCCGTCGTGATCTCGGATGCGGCGGATCCACATCCGGCGGAACGCCGGGTCGTTGGACTTCGACAGGATGATCGCGTCCTTGATCGGCACGCGCGTCTGATAGTAGTAGCGATTCAGCACCCACTGCTGCAGCTGGACCCGCGTGAGCTTGCCGTCGTGCATCAGATGGTGATAGCGATGATGATCGTGGTAGCGGTACTCGCCCTCGCGCCGCACCCACTCGATGAACTCGTCACGTGGCAGCGGGGGTCGCGCGCCGTGCTCGCTCACAGCCGGACCTCCATACCGTCCCACGCGACCTCCCAGCCGGCGGCACCGACCGCTTGTCGCTCGGGGGAATCGTCACGCAGCAACGGGTTGGTGTTGTTGAGATGGATGTAGATGCGTCTGCCGGCGCGCAGTCCCGCCAGCTGCGCGAGGCTCCCCGTCGGTCCGCCGATCGGCACGTGCGCCATGTCCTCCGCGCGTTTGGTTCCGAGGCCCAGTGCAGGCAGCTCGTCGCCCGACCAGAACGTCCCATCGAAGAACACCGCATCCGCGCCCGCCAGCGCCTGCCGCACGTCCGCAGTGACGGCGCCCACGCCGCTGAAGTACGCCAGTCGCCGGCTTCCGCTCTCGCGGATGAGGAAGCCGACGCTGTCCTCGGGATCCGCCGGACGCGACTGCTCGAGATGCACCGGCGCCTTGCCGGGAACGATCACCGCCTCGGCCGTGAGGCCGGTCGGCTTGCCGTCGACGCCGA
>Ga0066682_10000361_pt1 | contig 13711 bp, 12 predicted proteins | sample GraSoiAngelo_131_FD_65628 | JGI IMG/M metagenome (GOLD analysis project Ga0066682, IMG submission 65628) | Grasslands soil microbial communities from the Angelo Coastal Reserve, California, USA - 14_0929_02_30cm | ecosystem: Environmental > Terrestrial > Soil > Grasslands | place: USA... | reverse complement strand
TCAGGTGGGTCGGGTGGGTCAGGTGGGTCAGGTGGGTCAGGTGGGTCGGGCAGGTCGGGTAGGTCGGGTGGGTCAGGTGAATCTGGTGGGGCGGGTGGGTCAGGTGGGGCGGGGGCATCAGGTGCGACGGGTGGGGCTGCTGTGGTGCAGGGGTTCAGCCCGGCGATCGCGAAATGGATCGACGCGGTCGCTGAGGATCTGCAGGCGCATCGCGGCAGCAGCCTCGTCGTCGCCGGCGACGGCCAGCCGCCCGCCGTCCACGCCCTGGCGCACGGCATCAACCAGGCGCTTGGCAACGTCGGCAAGACGGTCGTCTATACGCAGTCGGTCGAAGCGGAACCGACCAATCAGCTCGACTCGCTTCGGGATCTCGTCGCCGACATGAACGCCGGCAAGGTCGACGTCCTCGTCATCGTCGGCGGCAACCCGGTGTACACCGCGCCGGCCGATTTCAGGTTCGCCGAGGCTTTGAACAAGGCGCTGCTCCGCGTTCATCTCAGCCTGTACGACGATGAGACGTCGGCGCTGTGCCATTGGCAGATTCCCGAGGCGCACTTCCTCGAAGCCTGGAGCGACGCGCGCGGCTACGACGGGACCGTGTCGATCGTGCAGCCGCTCATCGCGCCGCTCTACGGCGGCAAGTCGGCGCACGAGTTGCTGGCGGCGATGAGCGACCGGCCCGAGCGATCGGCGCACGACATCGTGCGCGAGTTCTGGTCCGGGTCCGGCTCGAGCCGGACCCTGCCGGTACCCCCGGCAAAGGAAGAGTTCGATGCGTCGTGGCGGCGATGGCTGCACGACGGCGTCGTCCCGAACACCGCGTTCGCGCCGGCGCGAGTCCAGGTCGTGCCCGGCTTCAGCCCGACCGTCGAACCGACGCCGACGACACATGCGGCCGATGACATCGAAATCAACTTCCGCAACGATCCGTCGGTGCTCGACGGCCGCTTCGCGAACAACGGGTGGCTCCAGGAACTGCCGAAGCCGATCACGCGGTTGACGTGGGACAACGCCGTGCTGGTGAGCCCTGCGACCGCGGCGAAGCTCAGGGCCGCCGGATCACCGGCTTTTCAGGGGGGCGAACACGGACAGATCATCACCGATCTCGTCGAGCTGCGGTATCGCGCCCGTTCAGTGCGGGGCGCGCTGTTCACCGTCGTCGGCCATCCTGACGACTGCGTCACCGTCCATCTCGGGTACGGCCGCTCCCGCGGCGGTCGTGTGGCGACCGGCGCCGGCTTCAACGCGAACGCGATCCGCACGTCCGACGCGCTGTCGTTTGGCGCCGGGGTCGAGATCGTCCGCACGTTCGAGAAGTTCTCTCTCGCCTGCACGCAGTATCACCACCTCATGGAAGGCCGCGGGATGGTGCGCGCGTCCACGCGCGACGCGTACGTGCGCGATCCGAAATCGGTACACGAAGGTGACGAGACTCCGCCCAGGACCATCACGCTGTATCCCAACTATCCGTACGAAGGCTACAAGTGGGGGATGGCGATCGACGTCAACGCCTGCATCGGGTGCAACGCGTGCGTCGTCGGCTGCCAGTCGGAAAACAACATCCCCGTCGTCGGCAAGGATCAGGTGCTGCGCGGCCGTGAGATGCACTGGCTGCGCGTCGACACGTATTACCGCGGCCGCGCGGACAATCCCGAGACGTACTTCCAGCCCGTGCCGTGCATGCAGTGCGAGAACGCGCCGTGCGAGGTCGTCTGTCCGGTCGGCGCGACCGCGCACAGCCACGAAGGGCTGAACGACATGGTGTACAACCGCTGTGTCGGCACCAGGTACTGCTCGGACAACTGCCCCTACAAGGTCCGCCGCTTCAACTTCCTCCTGTATCAGGACTGGAATACGCCGAGCCTCAGGCTTGGACGCAATCCCGATGTCACCGTGCGCAGCCGCGGCGTGATGGAAAAGTGCACGTACTGCGTGCAGCGGATCAACGCGGCGAAGATCGACTCGGAGAAGGAAAGCCGTCCGGTCCGTGACGGTGAGATCAAGACGGCGTGCCAGCAGGTGTGTCCCGCCGACGCGATCGTCTTCGGCAATCTGAACGATCCGGCCAGCCGGGTCGCGAAGCTGCAGGCCGAGGAGCGCAACTACGCCCTGCTCGGCGAGCTCAACACGCGGCCGCGAACGACCTACCTCGCGGCAGTCCGCAACGTGAATCCGGCGTTAGGAGAATGAACGCGACGACACAGAGGAAGAGGAGAACACAGAGTGGATCAGCCACAGAGACACGGAGACACAGAGGCACAGAGGGGTTTCTTGAACACGAGATCAGGAGGCCAGGAGGTTCTCTCTTGAAGAACAGCGCAACTCCCGATCTCCTTGTCTCCTGTTCAGAATATCTCTGTGTCTCCGTGTCTCCGTGGCTGATGACTCTCTGTGTTCTCTGCCCACTCTGTGTCGCTCGGGCGTAACGAAGGATGGCCGACAGCCTGCAACCCGTCGAAGATCCGAGTCGCGCCGCCGCCATCCGGACGCCGGCCGTGATCGCGCCCGGCCATACGTTCGGGACCGTCACCGACAAGATCAGCGCAATCGTGCTGGCGCGCAAGACGCCGCTCGGCTGGTATGCCGGGTTCGGCACCGCCATGTTCTTCACGCTGCTGCTGCTCGTCTCGCTGACCTATCTGGTGCTGACGGGAATCGGCATCTGGGGCAACAACATCCCGATCGGCTGGGCCTTTGACATCACGAACTTCGTGTGGTGGATCGGCATCGGCCACGCCGGCACGCTCATCTCCGCGATTCTCCTCCTGCTCAAACAGACATGGCGGACGTCGATCAACCGGTTCGCCGAGGCGATGACGCTGTTCGCCGTCGCCTGCGCCGCCGTCTTCCCCGTGTTTCACACCGGGCGGCCGTGGCTCGCCTACTGGCTGGTTCCGTATCCCAACACGATGAACCTCTGGCCGCAGTTCCGGAGCCCGCTGATCTGGGACGTCTTCGCCGTCTCGACCTACGCGACCGTCTCGCTGCTGTTCTGGTTCGTCGGGCTGATCCCCGATCTCGCGACGCTGCGCGATCGGTCGCAGTCCCCGGTCGGGCGCGTCATCTACGGGATGCTCGCGATGGGCTGGCGCGGATCCGCGCATCACTGGCACCGCTACGAGACGGCGTATCTGCTGCTCGCGGGGCTCGCGACGCCGCTCGTCGTCTCCGTCCACACCGTCGTCAGCTTCGACTTCGCGGTCTCGATCGTGCCGGGGTGGCACACGACGATCTTCCCCCCGTACTTCGTCGCGGGCGCGATTTACTCCGGGTTCGCGATGGTGCTGACGCTCGCGATCCCGATTCGCGCGGTCTACAACCTCGAGGATTTCATCACCATGCGCCACCTGCAGAACATGGCGAAGGTGATGCTGGTCACCGGCCTGATCGTCGCGTACGGCTATCTGACGGAAGCGTTCATCGCGTGGTACAGCGCCGACAGGTACGAGGGCTTCGTCCCGCTGAACCGGATGATCGGTCCCTACGCCTTCGCCTATTGGGCGCTGATCTTTTGCAACGTCGTCGTCCCGCAGGCCCTCTGGCTCAAGCGGGTGCGGACGAGCGTGCCGGTCCTGTTCATCATCTCGCTCATCGTGAACGTCGGCATGTGGCTCGAGCGGTTCGTGATCATCGTGACCAGCCTGCATCGTGACTATCTGCCGTCGTCGTGGGGCCTGTACTCGCCCACGTTCTGGGACTGGTCGACGTTTGTCGGCACGATCGGGCTGTTCCTGTCGCTGCTCTTCCTGTTCCTCCGCTTCCTGCCGATGATCTCGATCTTCGAGATGCGCACGATTCTCCCTGAAGCCAGGGTGGGCGAATGAAGGGCCCCTCCCCTCTCTACGGCCTGATGGCGGAGTTCGACGATGTCAGCTCGCTGGTGCTGGCGGCCGAGCGTGCGTACGGCGAAGGCTATCGGTGCCTGGACGCGTACTCGCCGTTCCCGATCGAGCAACTGCACGAGGCGCTCGGCTCGCATCACACACGGCTGCCGCTCATCGTGTTGATCGGCGGGCTGTGCGGCTGCCTTGGCGGGTACGCTCTCCAGTACTGGTCGTCGGCGCTGGCGTATCCGTTGAACATCGGCGGCAAGCCGCTGCACAGCTGGCCGGCGTTCATCCCGGTCACCTTCGAGTGCACGATTCTCGCCGCCGCGCTGTCCGCCGTGCTCGGCATGCTCGCGCTGAACGGGCTGCCGATGCCGTATCACCCGGTGTTCAACGTGCCGCGATTCGCGCTCGCCAGCCGCAACCGGTTCTTCCTGTGCATCGAGGCGATTGATCCGAAGTTCGACGTCGAAGCGACGCGCCGCTTCCTCGAGACCCTCAATCCGCGAGAGGTAAATACCGTTGCGGATTAAGAACAAGAACAAGGACACAGAGGTGACAAAGGACACAAAGGATCGCCCGTGGGCGGGTCCGTCGACGCGCCGACGGCCATTCACCTTCGGTCCCCATCCGCGGCACACCCTGGTCTCTCTGTCCTTTTTACCCTCTCTGTCCTTTTTACCCTCTCTGTCCTTTTTACCCTTTGTGTCCTTTGTACCCTTTGTGTCCTCCTTGGCGGCAGCCCTCATGTTCTCGGGCTGCCGCCAGGATATGCACGATCAGCCGAAGTACGTCCCGCTGCGCGAGTCGACATTCTTCACCGACCTCCGGTCGGCGCGGCCGCTCGTCGAAGGCACCGTCGCCCGCGGCCACCTGCACGACGACCCGCTGCTGTATGTCGGGAAAGTGAATGGCCAGGACGCGACGGTCTTTCCGTTTCGCGTCGACGCGGCGGTGATGGCGCGCGGCCGGGAGCGCTTCGACATCTTCTGTGCGCCGTGCCACGGCCGCACCGGCCAGGGCGACGGGATGGTCGTGCTGCGTGGTTACCGGCGTCCACCCTCGATCCATCAGGACCGCCTGCGCGACGCGCCGGTCGGACACTTTTTCGACGTGGTCACCAACGGCTTCGGCGCCATGCCCGACTACGCCGCGCAGATCAGGGCGGAGGATCGCTGGGCGATCATCGCCTACGTGCGCGCGCTGCAGCTCAGCGGGCACGCGACGCTGGACGAAGTGCCTGTCGCGGAGCGGGACAAGATCAGGTGACGTCTCTCACGAACACGGCCGACGCCGCCATTCCGGAGCTGGCGGGCCATCAGCGTCGATTGCTGATCGCGGGCGGGGTGGGCGCGGCCGTGTCGCTCGCCGGCCTGTTCTTCGACGTCAGGCAGTTCCTGCAGTCGTACCTGATGGCCTACATGCTGTGCCTCGGCGTGACGCTCGGCTGCCTGGCGCTCGGCATGGTGCATCAGCTCTCGGGCGGCGCCTGGGGGGTCGTCATTCGCCGGCCCATCGGCGCGGCGGCGCGCGTGCTGCCGGTGATGACGCTGCTCTTTCTTCCCATCGCGTTCGGCATGAATCGTCTCTACGGGTGGACGAACGCCGATCTGGTCGCGCACGACGAGGCGCTCCAGCACAAGCACCTGTACCTGAACACGCCGTTCTTCCTCGTCCGGGCGGCCGTCTACTTCCTCGTGTGGAACGGGCTGTCGTACTTCCTGAATGCCTGGTCGCTCGAGCAGGATCGCACCGCCGAGCCCCGGCTCGCGCGCCGCATGCAGAGGCTCAGCGGCGGCGGGCTCCTCGCGTACGGCTTGACGATCACGTTCGCGTCGTTCGACTGGCTGATGTCGCTCGAGCCGCACTGGTTCTCGACGATCTACGGCGTGCTGATTGTGGGCGGCCAGGGTCTCTCGGCCCTGGCGTTCCTCACCGCCGCACTCGTGTGGCTCAGCCGCCGGCCCCCGCTCAATCGCATCGTGGTGCCCGCGCATTTTCACGACCTTGGCAACCTGATGCTCGCGTTCGTGATGTTGTGGGCCTATTTCTCGTTCTCGCAATACCTGATCATCTGGTCGGGCAACCTGCCCGTGGAAATCAGCTGGTATCTTCACCGTCTGCAGACCGGCTGGCGGGCCGTGGGCCTGACGTTGATCCTGTTTCACTTCTCGGCGCCGTTCGTGGTGCTGCTCTCGCGCAGGGCGAAGCGCGAGCCGGATCTGCTCGTCAAGGTTGCGATCGGCATCCTGATCGTGCGGCTGATCGATCTCTTCTGGCTGATCGCTCCCGAGTTCCATCAGAACGGCATCTTCGTGAGCTGGCTCGACGTCGTGCTCCCGTTGACGCTCGGGTCGATCTGGCTCGCGTGCTTCATCCGCCAGCTTCGCGGCCGCCCGCTGCTGCCGGTGCACGACCCCGAGTTCGAAAGTGCGCTCGGCCGCATCATCGAGCGCGGCGCGCCGCCGAGGACGGCTCACTAATCATGGCTGCATCTCCGCGGTCGGGTAGGTCGCCTACTTGACCCACCTGACTCACGCGATTAAACGTGATCACATGCAGGAAAAACTCCATCACGAGACGAGCGACGTCGACATCGGGGGTATCTTCCGCTTCGGCGCGGGGCTCCTGGTCGTCGCGGTGATCGTTCATCTCCTGATTTTCGGGCTCTTCCGGTACTTCGAGAGCCGTGAAAACGCGCGCGTCCCGGCGGAATACCCGCTCGCGCGTTCGCAGGGAGACCGCCTCCCGCCCGAGCCACGGCTGCAGACGGATCCACGCCAGGAGTTGAGCGATCTGCGCGCGAAGGAGGACCAGTGGCTCGGGTCGTACGGCTGGGTCGACCGGAACGCCGGCGTTGTGCGGATTCCGATCGACGCCGCGATGAAACTCACTCTGCAACGGGGTCTCCCGGCAAGAACCGAGGAGACGCGATGACTGGGTCGATACCAAGGGGATCGATGCCAAGGACACAAAGGGGACAGAGGACACGAAGGGAGAATTCGCCGATCGCACGACCGCGGCGCGTGCGGCTGCGAGGCCAACACCGGCGATTGCTGATCTGGATTCTGTCCTTTGTGTCCTTTGTCGCCTTTGTGTCCTCTGTGCGCAGCGCCCAGGCCCATGGTCAGTTGTCGAGTGGGCCAGCGAGCGCCGGGTTCAAGCGCGAGGCAGGCCCTCCTGCGTCACAGTTGCCAAAGGCGCTGCGCGAGATCGGGTTCGATCAGAACCTCGATCAGCGCGTGCCCCTCGATACGACGTTTCGCGACGAGGCCGGCGCGACCGTGCGGCTCGGCGACTACTTCGGCAAGCGACCGGTGGTCCTGGTGTTCGCGTACTACGACTGCCCCATGCTGTGCACGATCGTCGTCAACGGCCTTTCGAGCGCGCTTGGCGTGCTGTCGCTCGACCCGGGCAGGGACTTCGAGATCGTCACCGTCAGCTTCAACCCGCGGGACACGCCGGCGGCGGCCGCCGCGAAGAAGGCCGTCTACCTCGAACGCTACAAGCGGCCGGGCGCCGCGGAGGGCTGGCACTTCCTGACTGGCGACCAGCCGTCGATCGATCGGCTGACGAAGGCGGCCGGCTTCCGGTACGCCTGGGACGCCGGCACGCAGCAGTTCGCGCACCCGAGCGGCGTCATCGTGCTGACGCCCGACGGACGGCTCGCGCGGTATCTCTTCGGCGTCGAGTACGGACCACGCGATCTGCGCTTCGCCCTCGTCGAGGCGTCGGCCGGCAAGGCCGGCTCGCCCGTCGATTCGCTGCTGCTGTACTGCTACCACTACGACCCGATGACCGGACGGTACGGCCCGGCGATCATGCGTGCGATGCGGCTGGCCGGCGCCACTACCGTCTTCGCACTCGCCGCGTTCATCGTCGCCATGGTGCGGAGAGAGAAGGCTCGTGGTTCGAAGGATGAGCCGCTCGCCCAGGACAGGCGTGTCGATGGACGAGGCCGACGCTGATATGTGGAAAGGGACCCCGCTTTTCCCCGACAGCGCGTCGACCATGGCCGGCCGCGTGGACGCGCTGTACTTCTTTCTCATCGTGGTATCCGCGTTCTTCTCGGTGCTCATCGCGGGCCTGATCGTGTTTTACGCGGTGAAGTACCGCCGGCGCTCGCCGGACAGCGTCGGCGCGAGTTTTCACGGCGGCATGGCGCTCGAGCTCACGTGGACGGTCATCCCCTTCTTCATCACGATCGTCATCTTCGTGTGGGGCGCCAGCGTGTTCTTCGCGATGTCGCGTCCCCCCGACGAGACGCTGAACATCTACGTCGTCGGCAAGCAGTGGATGTGGAAGTTCCAGCACCTCGACGGCCAGCGCGAGATCAACGAGCTGCACGTGCCGGTGGGCCGCCCGGTGAAGTTGATCATGACGTCGGAGGACGTCATCCACGACGTGTTCGTCCCGGCGTTCCGCATGAAGGCCGACGTGCTGCCCGGACGGTACACGAACATCTGGTTTCAGCCGACGAAGCCCGGCCGCTATCACCTGTTCTGCGCCGAGTACTGCGGCACGCGGCATTCAGGCATGGTGGGCGAGGTCGTGGTGATGGATCCGAGCGAATACCAGACGTGGCTGAGCGGCGGAGCGCCGGAAGGCTCGCTCGCGTCGGCGGGCGCCAGGCTGTTCCAGGATCTCGCGTGCAACACCTGCCATCGTCCCGACGCGCAGGGCCGCGGGCCGGTCCTCGAAGGGCTGTTCGGGAAGACCGCCACGCTTCAGAGCGGCGAGACCATTACGGTGGACGAAGCCTACGTACGGGAATCGATCCTGAATCCGTCCGCCAGGGTGACCGCGGGCTTCCAGCCGATCATGCCGACGTTTCAGGGCCTGGTCACCGAAGAGCAGCTGCTGGAGCTCGTCGAGTACGTCAAGTCGCTCCAATCGCTGCCCCCTGTACAGACAAGGTAGCAATGTCCACTGGTACTGTTTTCATGCCGCCGCGGCATTACCTGAACGACGGCTACGGCATCCGGTCGTGGCTGCTGACCCGCGATCACAAGCGCATCGCGCTCCTGTACCTCGCCGCCGTGACGCTCTTCTTTTTCGTCGGCGGCGCGTTCGCGGTGCTGATCCGGCTCGAGCTCGCGACGCCGGCCGGCGACTTCGTCTCCGACGAGACCTACAACAAGCTGTTCACGATGCACGGCGTGATGATGGTGTTCTTCTTCCTGATTCCATCGATTCCCGCCACGCTCGGCAACTTCCTCGTGCCGATCATGATCGGCGCCAAGGATCTCGCACTCCCCAAGCTGAACCTCGCGAGCTGGTATATCTATATCCTCGGCGGCCTCTTCACGCTCTACGCGCTCATCGCCGGGGGCGTCGACACCGGGTGGACCTTCTACACGCCGTTCAGCACCGTCTCCTCGACGACCAACGTCATTCCGACCGCGCTCGGGATCTTCATCACCGGCTTCTCGTCGATTCTCACCGGCCTCAACTTCATCGTCACCATACACCGCATGCGCGCGCCGGGGATGACGTGGTTCCGGATGCCGCTCTTCCTCTGGTCGATGTACGCCACGAGCCTGATCATGGTGCTCGGCACGCCGGTGCTCGCGATCACGATCCTGCTCGTCGCCGTGGAGCGTCTATTCCACTTCGGCTTCTTCGATCCCAGGCTCGGCGGTGACCCGGTGCTGTTCCAGCATCTGTTCTGGTTCTATTCGCACCCGGCCGTCTACATCATGGTGCTGCCGTCGATGGGCGTCGTCAGCGAGCTGGTGGCGGCCTTCTGCCGCAAGCAGGTGTTCGGCTACGGCTTCGTCGCGTTCGCCAGCGTCGCGATCGCCGTGCTCGGCTTCCTGGTGTGGGGGCACCACATGTTCGTCGCCGGCCAGTCCGTCTACTCGGCGCTGATTTTCTCGGCGCTCAGTTTCCTGGTGGCGATCCCGTCGGCCGTCAAGGTCTTCAACTGGACCGCGACGATGTACAGGGGTTCGGTGTCGTGGCAGACGCCGATGCTCTATGCGATCGGCTTCATCGGACTGTTCACGATCGGCGGGTTGACGGGGCTCTTCCTGGCGTCAGTCGGCCTGGACGTGCACGTCACCGACACGTACTTCATCATCGCGCACTTCCACTACATCATGGTCGGAGGGACCCTGATGGGATACCTGGGCGGCCTTCACTACTGGTGGCCGAAGATCAGCGGGCGGCTCTACAACGAGTTCCTCGCCAAGCTGAGCGCCGGAATCATCTTCCTCGGGTTCAACCTGACGTTCTTCCCGCAGTTCATCCTCGGCTACCTCGGGATGCCACGCCGGTACCACGCGTATCCGCCGGAGTTTCAGGTGCTGAACGTCCTCTCGTCGGCCGGCGCGTCGATTCTCGGTGTCGGCTACCTGATACCGATGCTGTACCTGATGTGGTCGCTCCGCTACGGCAAACTGGCCGGCTCGAACCCGTGGGGCGCGGTCGGCCTCGAGTGGACGACGACGTCGCCGCCGCCGACGGAGAATTTCGCCGAGTCCCCCGTCGTCACGTGGGACGCGTACGACTATCAAACCACGGTGACAGTTGAGAGTTGAGCATGTCCGGTAGTGTCCGGCTTCAGCCGGACCTTGAGAGCTGAGAGTTGAGAGTTGAGACTTGCCTGATGTAACCCATCATCCGGCGCTCGCCCATCAGTTCGACAGCCTCGCGCAGCAGAGCGAGGCGACGACGCTCGGCATGTGGGTGTTTCTGGTCACCGAGGTGCTCTTCTTCGGCGGCCTCTTCGCCACGTACGCCATCTACCGGGGCTGGTATCCCGACGCCTTCGCCGCTGCCAGCCACGAGCTCGACGTCACGCTCGGCGCGATCAACACCGCCGTGCTCATCACCAGCAGCCTGACGATGGCGCTCGCGGTCCACGCCGCGCAGCTCGGCCAGCGCAAGGCGTTGATGGTGTTTCTCGCCGTCACGATGATCCTCGGCGCGGCGTTTCTCGGCATCAAGAGCGTCGAGTATTACCACAAGTTCGTCGAGCACCACATACCGGGACCGTCGTTTCAGTTCGAGATCAGGATCAGCCCAAACGACGGGGGCAACCCGCCGGGGAAGCTGGCGGACGTCGAGCTCCTGAAGGCGCACGTCCAGATCTTCTTCTCGCTCTATTTCGTCATGACCGGGCTGCACGCGGTGCACATGGTGATCGGCATCGGGATCATGCTCGTGATGCTCTGGCTGGCGTGGCGCGGCACGATCACGGACGAATACTACAGCCCGATCGAGATCAGCGGCCTCTACTGGCACTTCGTCGACATCGTCTGGATTTTTCTGTTCCCGCTGCTCTATCTGATCGGGCGCCACGCACATTGAAGTCCGGCTGAAGCCGGACACTACGTTACGCGAGAGTTGAGCGTCGACGAAAAAACACCCTTTTTTGTCTGCTTCGTATTTTCGTGTTTTCGTGGTCACGGAGGAGGCTTTGAGCCTTGAGAGTTGAGCGTTGATGACTGGTCACGTTCTCCCGAAGCGCATCTACTACACGATCTTCGCGATCCTGATGTTCTGTACGCTCCTGACGGTGTGGATCGCGTTTCTCGATCTCGGGCCGCTGAACACGATCGCCGCGCTCACGATCGCGGTCTTCAAATCGGTGCTCGTGATCCTGTTCTTCATGCACGTGAAGTACAGCCCGCGCCTCACGTGGGCCGTCGTGATCGGCAGCGTCTTCTGGCTGGGTATTCTGCTGGTGTTGACGATGGGCGACTACCTGACGCGCGAATGGAGGCACTACGGATAGAGCCTGAAGAGCACGACGTGCTCGTGAGCAACGCTCAACTGTCAACGCTCAACGTTGAGAGTTGAGAGTTGAGAGTTGAGAGTTGTTCAGGCCTGCCCGCCACCCGCGTCCCGCGTCCATCTGGCCTGAGTTTCTGCGCCGGCGGCAATGGGGCGGCCTACCGCGTCGTCGCGCGTGCTTCGTCGACCTTGGGACGTAGCGGCTTCAGCAGGACGTGCTCGTACACGAGCGCGGCGGTGCACGCGCCGGCTATGGGTGCCACCCAGTACATCCAGTGAAACTCCCAGTGCATCATCTCGAGCGCGGGTCCGAACGATCGCGCCGGATTCATCGACGCGCCGGTGACCGCTCCGCCGCAGAGGATGTCGAACGCGACGGTCAGACCGATGCCGAACCCGCCGATCTTCACGACTCGCCCGCGCTCGTCGACCGCGGTCCCGAAGATCGACGTCATCAGCAGATAGGTCATGATGAATTCACCCAGGAGCACCGTGCCCGCCGACGCCCACGCCGCTGGGAGTGGAATCCCGAGGTTCGCGGCCGTGACCGCTTCGATCGGGAAGATCGCGCGGCAGAAGCCCGCTGCGGTCGTCGCGCCGAGGAGCTGCGCGATGACATACGCCCCGGCGAGCCCCGGCGCGATGCGCCCGGTGACGAGAAAGCCCGCGGTGACCGCCGGGTTGAAGTGCGCTCCCGATTCGCCGCCGAAGACGTTGACGGCGATCGACAGCGCGAGACCGTGCGCGAGCGCGATGCCGAGCAGCCCCGACGTCCCGCCGACCGCCGGGGTGTTGCTGAGAATGGCGCCGATGCCCGCAAAACAGAGGTAGAACGTGCCCAGGAACTCGGCCAGGCATGGCCTGAATGTCTTCATCGGTCCGTGGCTGCTCACCGTGAGGTGCGGATTCCCACTTCCACGAAGGCCACCCGGTTCACGCCGCTGCAGGCCATCACGAGATTCTTGCCGTCGACGGTCTTCATCATGTTCCGCACGACGCCGCCTCCGGACGGAATCGCCCAGGTCTGAAATTTCTCGGTCTTCGGGTCGAACCGCACGAGCGTATTCGGGCTCACCGCCGATTCGCTGTACCACACGATGTCGTCTGATGTCACGGCGATGCCATACGGCTGCGACCTGGGACCGCTCGGAGACGGATATTCCGTCGTCTTCCCCGTCTTCGTATCGAACCGTCCGAGATAGCCACGCGAATAATCCGCATACCAGATGACATCGTCGCTGCTGATCGCGAGGCGGCGCGGACGCGTTTCGGCATTCGGCAACGTGTGTTCCGTAATCGCCATGGTCACCGGATCGATGCTGGCGATCTTGTTCACGTTGAACTGGACGAACCACGGAGTGTCCTTCGAATCAGTCACCATGCCGTAAGGGTTGGTCCTGGGCGACGGGGCGCTCACGACCTTCACTTCGCCGGTGCTCGGGATGATCCGTCCCACCATGTTCGCGCCCTGCAGCGTGAACCAGAGATTCCCCTTGCGATCGAAGATGGGCGTGTGAGGATCGCGGGCCGCGGGATCCGGCATCTTGTACTCCGTTATCGCACCGGTTTTGGGATCCAGCTTCCCGACAAGCGACGCGGTGTTCCCCGTGTACCAGATGTTCCCGTCCTTGTCTGCCGTCAGGCCATGCGGTCCAGATTTCGGCGTCTTCAGCGGATATTCCTTCATCTGCCCGGTTTTCGGATCGAGCCGCCCCACGACGTTGGCCCACATGCCGGTCCACCAGATGGCGCCGTCCCTGGTCGCCAGCGGATCATGAGGCCTGGAGCCGAGCGATGGCACGACCCACTCCTTGATCGACACCGTGACGGGTCCGGGAACGATCACCGCGGGCGGCTTCGGGGATGTCGGGAAGTTCTTGCCCAGATACTCTGTAATGACCTCGGCCTCTTGCTTAGGCAGAGTCACCATCGACGCGATGAGGGCCGCCCACCCTTCGCGTGTGTCGCCGTTGCTCGTCACGCGGTCGACCCCGTGGCACTTACTGCACGCCGCCTCGACCTGCGCCTTGCCATTCCCCTCGGGCAACTGGGCCTGGCGGCCCTGGCGTGCTTGGGCCGGCGCGGAAGCCAACGAGCTGAGACCAGCCGTCACCACCAGGATCGGAAGCATGCGTCTGCTCATA
>Ga0066682_10000358_pt1 | contig 13755 bp, 10 predicted proteins | sample GraSoiAngelo_131_FD_65628 | JGI IMG/M metagenome (GOLD analysis project Ga0066682, IMG submission 65628) | Grasslands soil microbial communities from the Angelo Coastal Reserve, California, USA - 14_0929_02_30cm | ecosystem: Environmental > Terrestrial > Soil > Grasslands | place: USA... | reverse complement strand
ACCTCGACGCCCGCGCCGCCCTGACTCGCCGCGACACGACCCGCGCGTTGCAGCTCTGGGATGACGCGACGCGGCGCTATGCCGTCCTCAGCGTGCCGCTCGAGCTGGTGGCGTCGCTCTGGCCGCTACGGCTCGATCTGGCGCGCATCGCGGCGGCGCGGAGCGACAGCGCCATCGCCGCGCGCGCCTGCAGATCGTTCGAGACCCTGATCGGGTACGTCGATCAGGTCGTGCAGCCCGAGACCGAGCGACTGTGCCGAAGCGTTCGATCGCGCTGACCACGCTCGGTTCAGTTGGTGGTCGCGACTGTGCTACTCCCCGGCGTTACGGGACAGGAACGTCACGGCCACGCCGGCATGATCCGAGGGCCACAGCCCCACCGAGGTGCGATCGCCCGGACGATCGCCGACCACCTCGCGGCGAATCAGCACGACGTCCGCGGGCAGATTCCGGGCGAAGATGAAGTCGATCCGCTGGTCGAACGTGGGCCGCGGGTTCAGGAGATCGGACCGCTCGCAGCACGTCAGGCCGGGCGCCTTGCGGTTCGGCTCGACCCAGGTGTCCTGATATCCGGCCGCGCGCACCAATCCGTAGGTCGGGGTGACGCGCGTCGGGTCCGCACCGAAGGCGTCGGAGTTGAAGTCGCCCACGAGAATCGTGGGCCGAGGGTCGCTCCCGAGCAGCGTGAGCAGCTCCTGGGTCTGCGCGAGCTGGATGTCCCGGACTTCCTGGCCCGCGAGATGCGTCGCGACGAATCGGTACGTCCGCCCCCCGATCGCCGCCTCGACCGAGCTCCATCCCTGATAGACGCCTGAGCTCACGCCGCCGAGCGTCACGGGCACGTAGGCTGCGTACACGCCCGATCGCGGGTTCGCGCGAGCCACGTCCCCGCGCACCAGCACGGCGTCGCCGTCGGTAAACCGCACACCAGCGAAGATCGGCTGCCCCGGCGGGTCGAACCCGACAATGACGGGCACTTGAATATCGGTCGTGCGATCCACGGCCGCGAGTGAATAGTCGAGACCGCGCGCGCGCAGCGAGTCGACGAGCAGCTGCAGGAAGTCGTACGCGACGTGCGTCGCGAGCTCTTCGAACGGTCGGTCGGTCGTCCGATAGAGCGCCGCCTCTTCGAGTCCGACGACGTGCGGTCGTCGCGCGGCGATCGCCTGTGCGAGCATCCCCGCGCGCGCGGGAAAGTTCGTGGCTTGCACGTGCGCCCACTCCTCGGTCGCCAGCGCGATCGCTTCCTCGGCGGTCCGCGCCTGGATGACGCGCCCGATCTCCGCGCCGACGTAGACGTTCCAGGTCAGCGCGGTGACGCCCGCTCGGTCGACCGCGGTCGGGCCCTCGATCGTGGCGCGGGGCGAGAGAGGCTCCGGGACGGGGCCAAGTGGACTTCGGTCGCAGCAGGCGACGAGCACGGCGACGAGGACGGCGGCACGACGATGCATGTGATCTTCTCAAATGTGGGACGGACGAGAATCGGCCGGCCCGATCAAGGCCCAGTCAAGCGGAGCCGCTGCCCCGGCGTCGCCATATCCCGATCGATCACGTCACGCACGATCCGCGCGACGAACGCGTACCCCCGTGGCTCGGCCGCGAGCCAGCCTTGCCACTCGAGCTCGTCCAGCGCCTGCGCCAGGGCTTCTCCGGCGAGGCCCGCGGCCCGCCCGAGCTTCGCCCCGGCGACCCTCCCTCCCAACACCGCCGTCGCCACGAGCACCCGCTGCGCATCCGCCGACAAGCGCCGGAAGTTGATCCGGATCGCCGCCACGATGTTGTCGGGAAGGTCGCCCGGTAACGTCTGCTCGAACGTCTCCGTGGGCTTTGGCCACGGGTGCGGTGCATCACTCGGCTCGAAGCCGGCGGCCACGGCGTGCAGCAACGCGACCACGAGGAGGGGAATGCCCGCGGAGTCCGCCAGAACCCGGCGTGCGAGGCGGTCCAGCTGCTCGTCCCCGTATGACGGGAGCGCCCAGCGCGCGAGCTCGCGCACGTCGGCGGCGCCGAATCCCCCGAGCTGGACCGCGGTGCCGGCGAGCTCGCGGCCGATGCGGGCGCGTACCTCGTCCAGCTCGGGGTCGGTGGAGTGCGGTGCTACCGTGACGAGGAACGCCACGGGCGAGCGCGCCAGGTCGCGGATGACTGCCCCGAGCGCGCGCATGGACTCCCGGTCGAGCCACTGTGCGTCATCCAGGAGCACCACCACCGGCTGCTCGTCCGCCACCGCCTGCAGCACTTCGGTGAAGGCGCGGCCGAGCGCGCCGACCGGCGCCGTGCCGCGCAGCTGCGCGAGCGCGTCCGGCGGAGCCCCGGCGACCCCAGGGGCCTCGAGCAATCCGCCGCGTGCGATCCCGAATACCGCGCTCCATGGGTCGGCTTGGTCGGCCGCGACCGCGCGCACGGCGGCGACCACCGCGCCGTCGAGCCGGGTCCGAGCCACGAGCTCCTCGGCAAGCCGGGTCTTCCCCGCGCCGGCGTCGCCCTCGATGAGAATGACGGTCGCCCGCCGCTTGGTCCGGCACGCCGTCCACGCGTCGGTCAGCCGCTCGAGCTCGACAGCCCGCCCCACCAGCGGGGCGCGACGCGACCCGGACCGGCGCTCTGCCTCACGCACCGCCCGCGGGAGCCGCCAGGTTCGCTCCAGCCGCACCCGCTCGGCGAGCGCGTAGGTCTCCCCGTCCGGCTCCGCGCCGAGCTCCCGGCTCAATCGGGACACGAACTCCTCGAACAACGCAAGCGCTCCCGCCCGGTCTCCGGCGAGGGCGAGCGTCCGCAGCGCGGTCCGCAGCGCGGTTTCAGGCCGCCAGTCGAGTTTTCGCGCGCGCTGCACGGTGTCGTGCGCCGCCGCCACCTTGCCGGCGGCGAGCAGTTGCTCGGCGCGGCGGACCAGCACGTCCACCGAGCGGCGGCACCAGTGCTGGCGTTCCGCCGCCAGCCAATTGTCGAACTCCGATGCGCCACGGACGCTGAATCCCTCGAGGAACTCTCCATGGATCAGCGCGGCTGCCGGGGCGTAGTCGCCCGCCGCCGCCAGCGTCTCCAACGTGTCGGTGTCGAGCTCGACCGTGCCGGGCGCGATTCCCACCTGCGCCGGGTCGGACTCGAGGCCGTCGTCGCCCGCACACAAGCGCAGGACGTGCACGGCTTCGTTCAGAGAGTGTCGCGCCTTCTCCTCCGGCTTGTCGCCCCACAACAAGCCGATGAGGTGTTCGCGCGTTCGGATGCGTTTGGGCGACCGGGCCAGATAGATCAGGAGCGCGAGGTTCTTTTTCCACAGGAGCTTGGCCGGCGCGGCCGTGCCGTCCACACTCAGGTCCACTGGGCCGAGGGCGCGAATGACGATCACGCGGCCCCTTTGCAGCCGAGTGCGACGCGCCGACCGGCGGCACTGTCTGCGCGCGCGCGGTAAGGTGGGTCCCCGCCGGACCAGAGCCGCACCACGGTCGCGTAGGCCCGACAGGCCTGCTCGCGTCGCTGTCCCGTCCGCTCCAGCAACTCCCCCAGTCGCCACTGCGCGAATGCAGTAAATGCCCAGTCAACCTCAGCAGGTTGTGGATCGCCACTCGGGTAACCGTGCAGATCGGAGTTCTCGTGCCAGATGAGGTCGGCGATCGCGCGCCCTGGGTGTGTTCCCGCTTCGTTCCACGACGCGCGCGTCAGGTGCAGCACGACCCGCCAGAACGGATCTTCGATGTCTTGGGCCGGAATTCCCCTTAGGGGATTGGTGGCCGCGAGGGCCGAATCAACCGCCCCTCCGGCAGCCACCTCCTCGGCCCACAGCAACGTCCCCAGCGGCCCCGGCCGTAGGGTGGACGGCCCGCGGCGACGTGGCGGCTCGGCGCGCCCCCGCACCCGCTCGACCGTCGCGAGCATCCATGCGGCGCGCCGTTGCCACTCCGGTCGCCCGCCGGCGGCGTCGGCCGCGCCGGCGAGGGTGGGGAGCGCGTCGGCCCAGCGGGCGGCCGCCCGGGCGGAGTCGACGTCTGCCAGCAGCAGAACGCCGGCCAGCTCACCGACGAAAACCTCCAGCTCCGGAAAGCGGTAGGCCAGTTGGTGTGCGAGCGCCATGGCGGTATCGGGCCGCCCCATCCCTATGAGCGCCAAGACTCGGGCGAGACCGGCCGAGCGCGCGAAGCCGGGCTCAGGCAGGAGTTGCTCCGCGAACGCCGACTCGCCTTGCGGAGATCCGAATCCGGCGAGGTACCGGGCGCCGGCGTCGAGATCCTTGATACCGGCCGCGCGCGCCATCCGGGCCAGGTCGCGCGTCCGCCGCGTCGCGTCGGCCGGCGGCAAAAACCGCCATGCGTAGGCCAGCTCCACAATGGCCAGGGTTGCAAAGGAGGGATCCTTCGGATCGACGAGAGGCCCCACCCGCGCAAGGGCCGCGGTGGCGCCGATCGAATCGCCTTCAGCGACGTCGAGCCACGCTACGTGCTCCAGTGCCGGCGCGAAGTCCGCTTGGCTTTTGAGCACATCCTGAAACGATTGCATCGCCTCGCGCCGTGAGCGTCCGACGAGCGGTCCGCGATGGAACAACTCGTCGGCCCGCCGGAATTGGCCGAACAGAAAGTCCTTCGTGCCCTTCGCCAACGCATCCAGGGAGTCCAGCCGCGCCGCGAGAGGCAACACCTGCGCCCGAATCAGTCTCTGGTAGCGGTCCGGAAACTCTGTGAGGTGAGCGAAATAGTGCGTGCTGTCCGCGGGGTCGCCCTCGAGGTTGAACCAGCGGCCGACCTCCGCATGCCGCCAATAGCACAGCCAGCAAGTCGAGTCGAGAGCCGCAGCTTCGGCGTAACCCGCCCGAGCCTCCCCCCAGCGTCCGCGCGCGAAGGCGCCCTCCGCACGTTGGAAGGCGGCCCGCCCCAGAGCGTTCTTGGGCAACACGCCACGAGGTAACGAGCGGTCCAGCGAGTCGCGCGACCGGAGCTGCGCCCCGAAGACCCGATCGGCCAGGCTCTCCGCAAGGAAGCGCCACTCGGCCCGCGGTCCCACGATCTCGATGGTATCGACGCCCGGCCCGCGAAGCCGGACGCGCAACCGGCCTTCGTCATTCGCCGTGGCCACGCCAATGCGGGAGCCGGTCCGCAACCACCGGCCGAGTCCCGAGACACAGCGGGCGGACAGGTCGGGGTAGCGATCCAGGTTCCGCGCCAATGCGCACGCGACTGAATCACCCCACGCCCCCGCCACGTCCGCGGCAGGGAGGACTGCTTCGACACGAAAACGCATGGTGGAGGAAACAGGTGTCAATACATGGATCCACAACCCCACAACCGTGCCCCCGATCGCCAGGCCGATCGCATTCCGTCGGTATTGCCAGACGCGGGTACCCCAGAGGGAGCGTCGGAACACCGTCGCATGCGGCCAGCGGTCGTCCGGATTCAACTCCAACGCCCGGCGTAATACGCGGGCGATGTTGAGCGGCACTCCCGTCCAGTCTCCCTTCGCGGGCACGCACTTTTCCCACCGGCGGCCTGTGAGCGCCTCGTAGATCACCATCCCGGCGGCATAGATGTCGCTGCGCTCGTCCGCGACGCCGGCGAACTGCTCCGGCGCCATGTACGCCGCCGTCCCCTGCAGTATCAGCGGATTCGTCTGCTCGCCGGCACTGAGGCGCCGCGCGATGCCGAAGTCCGTCAGCACCGCTCCGTCCTCGTCGAGGAAAACGTTCGCCGGCTTTATATCCCGATGGATGACACCTTTTCCATGGGCCTTGCCGAGTGCCGCCAGCAAGTCGCGCCCGAGTTTGCGCGCGGCGTCGACCGACAGACGCCCCTGTTTTTCGAGTTGCGTCTGAAGGGTGTCGCCCTCCAAGTAATCCATCACGTAGAAGTTCAGGCCGTCCCGTTCATCGACTTTGTGGACGGGAACGATGTTGGGGTGTCGCAGATTGGCGAGGATGCGAGCTTCGTCGACAAATTGCCGGGCGGCCTCGACGGTCCACCGCTCGGGCCGCAGCACCTTGACGCCCACGAGACAATCGAGGGCCACGTCCCGCGCGAGGTAGACCGTCCCCATGCCGCCGCTTGCGAGCTCGCGCTCGAGCTCGTAGTCCGGCGCCAGGGCCGCACGCAGGCGCTCGAAGAAGGCCGTCACAGAAACCTCGACCGGAGAACATCCCGGCCGCCGTCCCGAAAGTCAAACGGCCCCGCCCAGGCGGGGCCGTTTGACGCAGCACGTGCGTCGCCGGTTACTGGACCGTGATCGCGATCTTCATGCCCAGCGCGACGTGCGGCAGGCAGTAGCCTTTGTAGACGCCGGCCGGCGCGCCGGTAAACGAGACGTCGTACTTTTCGTTCGGCTGAGTCAGGAACGGGCCCGTGAGGTCGCCCATCGGATTCGGCATCCCCTTCTTCAGGGCGTCCGCCCCGCCCTTCGGGATCGAATCGGCGTAGAAGGCGATGTCGTGCGGACCGCCGGACACATTGATGAACCGCACCGTCGTGCCGGGCTTGATCGAGAGCTTGGCGGGCTCGAACGCCGCGGCGGTCGTGCCGTTGCCGGTCATCTTCACTTCGACCACCGCGCCAGCGGGCTCGGCGGCGGGCGCACTCGCCGCCACACCGGCCGGCGCTGGAGTGGCCGCTTCGGCTTGGGACGCTGCCGACTTCTTGTCGCCGCCGCAGGCAACGATCGCGAACGCGACGAGCGAGATGAACAGGGTGAAGCGCATTGCTGACTCCCTCCGGGACGAATGACGAGAAGCGCTTGTGAACGCGTTCACAATATATCCGCGCTCCCTCAAAACGGGAGCCCTGCATACGCGTTGACCGTTGCATTTTCGCACCACCCCGACGACACTGATGCGCATGCCGGAGGCGTCTGTACCGCTCATCCCCGCCGCCGATCTCGCGCATCGGCTGGATCAGGGCGAACGCGTGCAGCTGCTCGACGTCCGCTCAGCGGAGCGGGTCGCGCAGGGGCGCGTCACCCTCGGCGCGACACTCGATTTCCGCGCCCTCGCCGCATCGCAGTTGTACGAGCTCGCGACGCTCGCGCCGCTGCGGCTCGACCCCGCGGCCCCGGTGGCGGTGATCTGCGGGCACGGCAACTCGAGCGCCGGAGCCACCCGCTTCCTGCGCGAGCGGGGATTCGAGGCCTACTCCGTGGCGGGCGGGATGGCGGCGTGGGAAACAGTCTACCTCCCGCGCCGCCTCTCTCCGACCCCCGCGCTGGAGCACGTGATCCAGGTCGATCGCGTAGGTAAGGGTGCGCTGTCCTACGTGCTCGTGAGCGACGGGGACGCCGTGGTCGTGGACCCGGGCCGCCACCTGCAGCCGTACGAGGCGCTGCTCGAGGAGCTCGGCGCCACGGCGGCGGCGGTCATCGACACGCACATGCACGCCGACTACTTGAGCGGTGCCCGCGCCGCGGCTGCCCGCTGGCAGGTCCCATACTTCGTGCACCCCGAGGACGCACGTTCGCCGTACGACGGCGCCGAAGGCCGATTCGCCCACCAGCCGCTCACCGAGGGCGACACGATCGCGTTCGGGCGCGCGACGCTCGTCGCCGCTCACGTCCCGGGACACACCCTGGGCAGTACCGCCCTGGTGCTCGGCGACGCGCTGGCGCTGACCGGCGATTTTCTGTTCGTGCGGTCGGTGGGGCGCCCCGATCTGGGCGGCCAACGGCACGCCTGGACGGCGCAGCTGTGGGACAGCCTGGAGCGGGTGCGACGCGAGTGGCCGGGGGACCTGCTCGTTCTACCGGCGCATTATGCGAGCGAGGGTGAGCGGCGCGCAGACCGGAGCGTCGCCGCACGGTTCGACGTGATCGCGGCGACGAACGAGGCGGTGATGCTCCCGGATCGTACCGCCTTTCTCACCTGGGTGACCGATCGCAGCACGCAGCCACCCGACAGCTACCGGACGATCAAGCTGGCGAACCTGGGGCTCGTCGATGTCTCCGACGCCGACGCGGAGATCCTGGAATTCGGACCGAACGCGTGCGCGGTGACATGAGACGGTAGAGGGCTCTACATCTTCTACCGTCGTCTCACGCTATCGGCGCCTGCAGCACCACGTAGACCCAGTCTGTTCCTCCCAGCGTATGCATCCCATACGGCACGCCCGCGGGAATGTGCACCAGATCGTTCGCCGAGACTTCGATCCGATCGCCGTCGAGGACCATCACTCCACGGCCCGCGATCGTAAAGATCAGAATCCCCGAGTCGTCCTCCGTCGAGATAGGCACGGCCGCTCCCGGCTCCATGACCGTGTGCTCGAAGCTGAGGCCGTGCAGCATCCCCGGAAGATTGAGAACGGTGTGGCGACGCAGCTGGTCTGCGGTGCTGGGTAACTTCGCGAGGCGGCGGTACGTGTAGCGCGGCACGATTCCCCATCCAGTAGGGCGCGGCAGCCTTACGCGGAGGGCGCTGCGGCGCCCCCAAAATGGGCACGCCGGGCCACCTGTGCAAGCCATTGGGCGCCAAGCGTCTCTCTTGGCGTCTCTCACAGGAACCATTGCCATGTCGCCCGCACGTCGCCTCTTCGCCGTCGCCTGCGCCGTCGTTCTGCCGATTGCCCCCGCCGCGGCGCAGGGCTGGATCGAGCACCCGCGCGGCGCGATCGAAAAGGTGCGCAGCGTCGTGCAGGTCACCGTCACCGGACGCGTCGCGCGCGTCACAGTGGAAGAGTGGTTCCGCAACGTGGGCGCACTGCTCGACGAGGGCAGTTATCTGTATCCGCTCCCCGGTGAAGCGGTGTTCAGCGATTTCTCCCTCTGGCAGGGAGACCGCGAGCTCAAGGGCGAGCCGATGGACGCCGCGCAGGCGCGCGCGATCTACGAGGAGATCGTGCGTCGCAAGCGCGATCCCGCCCTGATCGAGCTGGCGGGACACGGTCTCTTGCGGGCGCGGGTGTTCCCCATCGGTCCCGGCGAGACGCGCAAGATCACGCTGCGCTACACCCAGATGCTCGATCGAGTGGGCGACGCGTGGCGGTTCCGGTACACCGCCGGTACGGGGGCCGGCGCGGCCGCGTCTTCGAGCTTCCGAATGCAGGTGGACAGCGGCGCGCGGTTCGGCGAACCGTATTCGCCGACGCACCGCCTCAGCGCGAGCCGCAGAGACGACCGCATCGAGCTCACGCTCGCCGATTCGAGCACTCGCGGGGACCTCGAGCTGTTCCTGCCGCTCGCCCGCATCCTGGTCGGAATGTCGCTGGTCGCGAGCCAGCCGGTCGGGGAGGACGGGTTCTTCATGCTGCTGCTCGCGCCGGGGCGCGTCGAGGCGCCATCCATGCACCGCGATCTCGTCGCCGTACTCGACGTATCGGGCTCAATGTCGGGCGACAAGCTCGACCAGGCGAAGGCGGCCCTGGTGCAGCTGCTCGGCACCCTCCGCTCGGGCGACCGGTTCCGCGTCGTCACGTTCGGAGGCAGCGTCCGTCGGTACGCCGCCGGGTGGACGGCCGGGTCGGCTGACGCCGTGCGTGCCGCCCAGGATTGGGTGCGTCGCCTCGACACCGACGGCGGTACCAACATCGCCGGCGCGCTCGGAGAAGCGTTCGCCGAGCCGCCGGCCGAGGGCGGGTTGGGCGTGGTCGTCTTCCTGACGGACGGGATGGCGACCGTGGGCGAGACCGACCCTGAGCGCATCGCCGACCAGGCGGAGCGCAGCCGGGGGGTGTTCCGGGTCTTCGCCTTCGGGATCGGGTATGACGTGAACACGTACCTGCTCGACCGGCTGACGGAGCGGGCCCGCGGTGTCACGGAATACCTCCGGCCGGGCGGCGACATCGAGCAGGCGGTGGCGGCGCTCGCCTCCAAGGTCGCGTCCCCAGTCCTCACGGACCTGGCCGTGCGGGCCGACGGGGTTGAGCTCTACGACCTCCAGCCGCGCAGCCTGCCCGACCTGTTCGGGGGAGACGAGCTGGTGGTGTTCGGGCGCTATCGGGGAGCCGGGAGCCCGAAAGGAGTCCCTGACGGTCCCGGGGAGCGGGTGGTAACGGTGACCGGACGAAGAAGCGGGCGTGAGGAGCGCTTCTCGACGGGTGGGCGGTTCGGGAGTGAGCAACCCGGCACGGATTACATCCCGCAGCTGTGGGCCGCTCGCAAGGCGGGGGCGCTCTCGAGCGACATCCGGCTCCATGGAGCGAATCCGGAGATCGTAACCGAGCTGAAACGGCTCGCGTTGCGCTACGGCATTTTGACGGCGTATACGTCGTATCTGGTGCAGGAGCCGAGCGTCGCGGCGCGCGGGATCCCCCTGCCGGCTGCGATGCCGCGAGATCAGGCCGGCGTGGGCGCCGTGCAGCAATCGCAACGGGAGCGCAGGCTCGCGAACTCGTACAACCTCGACGCGGTCGTGGTGACCGCGGCCCCGCTGGCCGATTCGCTCGCGGCCGCGCCCGGCGACCGCGCCGGTCGCTCCCGACGCGTCGGTGGGAGACTATTCGTGTGGCGCGACAGCGCGTGGACCGACATCGCGCATGGCGATTCGCTGCGCGTCGTGAGAGTCGCGGCCTTCAGCGATGCTTACTTCGCGCTGCTCCGCGCTCTACCCGAGCTGGCGCAGCCCGCCGCCCTCGAGCCTGCGGTCCTGGTGGCCGGACGCCGCGTGAGCATCAAGATTGAGGCCGGTGGCCAGACGACGTGGACGGACGGTGAGCTGGAGCGGCTCGTGAGAGAGTTTCGGGGATGAGCCCAACGCGAAAGTGGGAACGCGGAACGCGGAACAGCACGCGGACATCCGTGGAGCCAGACGTTGCTGTTCCGCGTTCCGCGCTCCGCGTTTCGCGTTGACATCGATGCCCCAGGACCTCGCCGAGGTGTACCGCACCACCTACCGCGCGCTCGTGCGGTTCCTGTACCGCAAAGTGTGGGATGCCGAGCGGGCGGAGGACTTGGCGCAGGAGGCCTTTGTCCGGGCGGTGGTCCACAAACCCGACAACGCGAGGGGGTGGCTGTTCATCGTGGCGGCGAACATGGCGCGGGACGAGGCGCGGCGCGCGGCTCGGGAGCGGCGGCACCTCACGCTGCTCACGGCCGAGCCGCAGGAGAGCCGGTCGGCGACCGATGAAGCGTTGGACGTCGAGAGCGACCGGGCGCGCGTCCGGGCTGCGCTCGACGAGCTTTCGCCGCGCGACCGCGAGGTGCTGCTACTATGGGATGCGGGACTATCATACGAGGAGATCGCCGCGCAGACCGGACTGGCGCGCGGCGCGATCGGCACGACGCTCTCGCGGGCGCGCCGGCGGCTGGTGCAGGCTTACGAAGCCGGAAAGCCAGGTGAGCATGTCGCACGTGGATGACGGCACGCTTCACACCTATCTCGACGGCGAGCTCGCGCCGGCGGAGGCCCGGGGCGTCGATGCCCACGTCGCCCAGTGCCCCGCCTGCCGCGAGCGGCTCGAGGAAGAGCGCGCACTGATCACGCGCGCCGGGGAGCTGCTGGCGTTGGCCGCGCCCCCGGACCGCGAGCTCCCGCCGTTTCGCGCCGGTGACGTGAGGCCTCCCACTCGACTGTGGTGGCGGGTGCGCCTGCCGCTCGCCTGGGCCGCGACGATCGTGCTGGCGCTCGGGATCGGGACGTACCTGGGCCGCGGGGTCGAACAGGGCCGGAGAGCGGAGACGCCAGCCGACACCGCACCCGCGCGGCTCCGCGCGCTCGAGGCTCCGATTCGGCCGGAACAGGCACAGCGCGAATCTCGCGTCGCGGCCCGCGGCACGGCTCGCAAGCCGGCAGCGGCACCGGTCGCAGCCCAAGGGTTCGTACGTCTCGATGGTGAGCGCGACGGCCTGAAGGGATCTCCCATCGGCGTCGACACCGCGCGCGCGCTGCTCGGCGGCGACCCCCTCGCAGTTCCAGGTGCACCGATCCGCGCCGTCTACCGAGCCCGCGAGCTCGGCTACTCAGCCGTCGTGATCGTGGAGCAGGTGCTCGATTCGAATACCGTGATCGAAGTGGTGAACAGGCGCCGGTCCCCGATGGCGCTCGATCAGGTCGTGGTCACGGCAGCGCCGGCGGCGCGAGCCGACAGCGTCAGCGCGCCCGAGCGGGCCGTACCGAGCCGCGCTCGAGTCGCCGATTCGCTGGCCGCCGCTCCCGCCGAAAGGGCGGCCGCCCGGCTCTCCCGACGCTTCGCCAACCTCGAAATCCAGATCTCCGGGCCGGTGTCGAGCGACTCCCTGCGGAAGCTGCTGGAGCTCGTCCAGCCTCTGAAGCCCTAGCTACTGGACCGTAATGGTGCCGTGCATGCCGGTCGGCGGAGTGCCGTTGGCGCCGTGGTTCCTGCAGTAGTAGTTGTATGTGCCGGCGGTCATGAACTGGTGCGCGACCGTTCCCGCCGCGAGCGCCATGTCATAGCTGTCCGCCGACCCGGTCGCGCTCGTGACCGTGTGTGCGACGCCGTCCCCATTCTCCCACGTCACGGTCGTGCCCGCCGTCACGGCGAGCGTCACCGGATTGAACTGGTTCCCCCCGACCGTACAGACTTTCGTCGCCGTCGGCGTACACCCACCGCCACCACCCCCTCCGCCGCCCCCGCCGTACGGTGACGTCGAGCCGCCGCACGCGGCGAGCAGCACGACTCCTGCTGCCCCTAATGCCAGGGTGACCACGTTCGACCGCATTGAACCTCCGGGGTGGTGTGTGGGACGCGACCGGATCTATGACGCGTGCTTATTACCCTTAGAAATACCTGAGGGTGGGCCCGGGTTGTCAGAGAATGATGAACGCGCCGGCAGGAGTTAGTGGCGCTCGCGCTCCAGGGCGTCGGCCGCGAGGCGCGGTGAGAGCATCGGGTAGCGGCCGCCGAACCAGCCATAGGACAGGAGAAACAGCCCACCGAACAGCAGCGTGCTGGCGGTCTCGGGGAGGCCGATCGCCGGGCCGACGCCGCCGTTGATCGAAGGAACGATTTCGAGGTAGCGCTCGAGCCAAGTGCCCGCCAGGCTCAGGAGCGCGAATGTCACGAATGTCGGGGCGTGCTTCTTCGGCTTCACCCCGAGCAGGCCGATGAACGGCACGACGAACACGAGCAGAAAGACCCACACGCCGACGGGTTTCCAGGAGCCGATCAGCCGGTAGAAGATGAAGTACGTCTCCTCCGGCAGGTTACCGTACCAGATCACGAGAAACTGCGCCCACATGAGGTACGCCCAGAAGACCGTGAACCCGAAGCACAGTTTGCCCAAATCGTGCAGCTGCCTGGGCGAGATCAGCGCCTCCAGCCCCATCCGGCGCCGCACCGCGATCGCAAGCACGGCGAGCCCCATGAGCGCCGCGAGGAAGCAACCCATGAAGTAGAACGCGCCGAACAGGTTGCTCACCCATTTGTGCGCGAGCGACATGATCAGGTCGAACGCCAGCAGGCTGTAGCCGAACGCGTAGGAGACGACCAGGACGGCCGCGTCGCGCATGATGGCATCGCGGTCTTCCAGCCGATCCGCCGGCCGGCCGCCCTGGGCCAGCTCGCGGATGTCGGGTGCCACGTCGCGCCGCACGAACCGCCACGACAACCACGCGAGGAGCAGATAGATCAGGCCGTTCCGTACGAAGAAAAACTTCGCCGTCAGCCAGCTCCCCAGATCGGGACGCGGCTCGTGCAGCCAACCGAAGATGTGCGCCCGGCCGACGACCAGCCCCAGGTACAACGCCAGCGAGAGCCACAGGAACGCGGCCGCCGCTTCGGCGAGCCGGATGACGAGTCCGGACCAGTGTCCCTTGGCGAGTTTCTGGGTCGCGGCGAACACGACCAGCGCCTGCGCCAGCCCGGTCCAGAACATGAAGTTGACGTGCCACGCCTGCCA
>Ga0066682_10000352_pt1 | contig 13798 bp, 10 predicted proteins | sample GraSoiAngelo_131_FD_65628 | JGI IMG/M metagenome (GOLD analysis project Ga0066682, IMG submission 65628) | Grasslands soil microbial communities from the Angelo Coastal Reserve, California, USA - 14_0929_02_30cm | ecosystem: Environmental > Terrestrial > Soil > Grasslands | place: USA... | reverse complement strand
GACGCTGCACGTCGACAGGGAGCAGCACGTTGTCGAGGACCGTGCGCCAGGGGAACAGGACGGGCGACTGGAAGACGACGCTGATGTCGCGCCGCGGACCGGCGATGAGCGTGCCGCGCAGCAGCGCCTCGCCGCTCGACGTACGTCTTGGAGAGGTGACGGACCGTGATCGCTTCGGTGGCGACGGCCATGCGAGCGAGGAGTGTACACTACTGGCGCATGATCACCGGGCGCGTGCGCGGCGGATTCAACCACTACGGCTTCACCGTCGGCATTCTCGTGCTCGACACGCGTTTTCCGCGCATCGTCGGCGACATCGGCAACGCGCGGACGTTTCCGTTTCCCGTCCGCTATCGGCGCGTGACCGGCGCCGATCCCGATCTCGTCGTGCGGCGTGGCGCCGAGGGGTTGCTGCCCGCGTTCGTGCAGGGCGCGCAGGAGCTCGAGCGTGAGGGCGTCGGCGCGATCACGACGAGCTGCGGCTTCCTCATCAAGTACCAGCAGCAGCTGGCGCGCGCCGTCCGCGTGCCCGTGTTCACGTCGAGCCTGCTGCTGGTGCCGCTCGTCCACCGCATGCTGGCGCCGGGCGGACGCGTCGGCATCATCACGGTGAACGCCGGCACCCTCACGCCGGAGCACCTCGCGGCCGCCGGCATCGGTCCCGACGTGCCGCTCGCGGTCGTCGGCCTGGAGGCGGAAAAGGAATTCACGCACGTGCTGCTCGACGACCAGCCCGAGCTCGACGTGGATCTCGCGCGCGAGGAGCACGTGCGCGTCGCGCGCCGGCTCGTCGCCGAGCACCCGGACGTCGGCGCGATCGTGCTCGAGTGCACCAACATGCCGCCGTACACCGCCGACATCCAGCGCGAGACCGGCCGGCCCGTCTTCGACATCGTCTCGCTCGTGACCATGGTCCACGACGCGCTCGCCGCGGGCCAGCCGCCGCGGCCCGCCTGACGCCGGCGCCGTGGCCGACCTCGTGGCCGGCGTCGACGGCTGTCGCGCGGGCTGGGTGGTCGTGCTGACCGACACCGCGTGCGCCGACGTCGGCGCCCACGCCGAGGTGATGGTGGCGTGCGACTTCCGCGCCGTTCTCGACCTCACGCGCGGCGCGCGCGTGGTCGGCGTCGACATGCCGATGGGCCTGCTCGACGCCGCGGTGCCGGGCGGCCGCGAGTGCGATCGCCACGCGCGCCGCCTGCTCGGGTGGCCGCGCGCCTGCTCGGTGTTCACGCCGCCCGCGCGCGGCGCGCTGACGCGAGCGAGCTATCGCGGCGCGCTCGCGGCCAATCGCCGCAGCAGCGCGGCGCGCCTGGGCATCTCGATCGAGTGCTTCGGCCTCTTCCCACGGCTGCGCGAGGTCGACGAAGCCCTGAGCGCGGCGCCGGCGCTCGCGGAGCGGGTGACGGAGATCCATCCCGAGCTGTCGTTTCGCGCGCTCGCCGGCGGAGCGGCGGGGCTGGTCGAGCCCAAGCGCTCGCCGCGCGGCCTCGCGCGAAGGGCGGCGCTGCTGCGTCCCGTTTTTCCGCGTGTGTCGCGGACGCTCCGGACGCGGATGAGCCGCGTGGCCGCCGACGATGTGCTGGACGCCCACGCCGTCGCCTGGAGCGCCGCGCGCGTCGCGCGCGATACCGCCGTCTGTCTGCCCGCGCGGCCGGCGCCGCGCGACGCGCGCGGACTGCCGATGGCCATCTGGTACTGAACCCTCACCCTCGGAGGATCGCAATGCCGATCACGAGCCGCTACCTGTTCACCGCATCGATGGACGTCGAGCCCGCGAAGGAGGCGCTGTTCAACGAGGTCTACGATCGCGAGCACGTGCCGACGATTCTCAAGGTCCCCGGCGTGATCTCGGCGCTGCGCTTCCGGCGGCGGCCGCTCGAGATGATCATCGGCGGCGAGCGCAAGACGATCGAGCTCCCGGGCGAGCCGACCTACACCGCGCTCTACGAGCTCGAAAGCCCGTCGGTCCTCGTGAGCCCGGAGTTCGCCAAGGGCGTGGAGCTAGGGCGCTGGCCCGGCGAGGTCCGGCCGTTCACGAAGACGCGCAAGCATTTCATGTGGGAGCGGATCTAGCGGCTGCTGCCGGCTGCCGCAGCACGTGCTCAGCGGCGCGAGGCGAGGCGCGCGATGAGCGTGCGATCGGCGGGCGGGAAGTCGTAGGCGGCGAGGCGTCCCGGCTCGACCCAGGCCATCGCCTGCCCTTCGCGCGGCTCGATGACGCCGGCCTCCACGCGGCAGTCGTAGAAATGCAGCACGACGGTGCGGTCCGGGTATTCCCAGCGGACCGTCTCCGCCAGCTTGCCGACGCTGAACGTTGCGCCGAGCTCCTCCGTGAGCTCTCGGCGCAGCGCGCCTTCCGCCGACTCGCCCGCCTCCAGCTTGCCGCCGGGAAATTCCCAGAGACCGGCGAGGTGGCTGCCGTGCCGGCGCTGCGTGATCAGATAACGTCCGTCGCGGTCGCGGATGAGCGCGGCGGCGACCTCGATCACGAGCGGCATGGTGTTACGATTCCGCCCCGCGCCGGCGGCGCGCGTGTGCGGGAAACGTCGCACACACACGGCGCAGGGGGCAGGGCGCGCAGCGTGGCCGGCGCGCGGTGCACCAGGTGGCGCCGAAGTCCATCAGCGCCTGGTTGAAGTCGTAGCCGCGCCCACGCGGCACGAGCGACTCCGCCAGTGCCCAGAGACGCGAGTCGCCGCGCAGTCGCCGGAGCCGGCGCGGGCCGAAGAACACGCGGCCGAGCACGCGCCGCACGTTGGTGTCGAGCACGGCGGCGTCGCGGCCGAACGCGAACGACAGCACGGCGCCCGCGGTGTACCGGCCGATCCCCGGCAGCGCGCGCAGCGCGTCGCCGTCGTCGGGAAGGCGACCGCCATAGCGCGCGAGCGTCTCGCGCGCGATGGCGTGCAGACGTACGGGGCGAATGTTGTAGCCGAGCGGGTACCACAGGCGGCGCACGTCGCCGACGTCGGCGGCGGCGAGCGCGCGCAGCGTCGGATAAGCGCGCAGGAACTGTCGGTACTTCGGGACCACCCGCTCGACCTGTGTCTGCTGCAGCATGATCTCGGACACCAGCACGCGGTAGGGCACGCGCGTGCGTCGCCAGGGCAGGTCGCGACCGTGACGCGCATACCAGACGAGGAGACGACGCTGGAAGGTGCTCACGACGGACTGCGACGGCGACACGGCGCGCAGTCTAGCACGCGACGGGTACAATGGACGCCGTGCAGCCACGCGACGAGAGCCTCGCCGACTATCACGCCGCGCGCGACGCCGTCGGACTCGTCGATCGCTCGGATCTCGGTCTCGTCGAGATCACCGGCCGCGATCGTGCGAAGTTCCTGCATGCGCTGCTGACCAATGACATCGCCGCGCTCGGGCCCGGTCAGGGCTGCGCCGCCGCGTTGCTCGACGTGCACGGCAAGGTGCAGGTGACGCTGATCGCGCTGGCGATGGACGATCGCATGCTGCTGCTGACGCCACCGGGCGCCGGCGAATCCACCGTCGCCGCGCTCGACCATTATCTGTTCGCCGAGAAGGTCACGCTCGAAGACGTGAGCGGCCGTCATGCGCTGCTGATGCTGATCGGCCCCGCGGCCGACGACACGGCGAAGCGTCTGACGGGCGCCGTTGCGCCGGAGGCGGCGTGGTCGCACGTCACCGCGTCGCTCGACGGTGTCGACGTCCGTCTCGTGCGCGGCGGCGGCGAGCTCGACGCACGCGAAGTGTGGCTGCTGACGCCGGCGACGGAGCGCGAGCGCGCGTGGAAGGGCGCGATCGGTGCGGGCGCGCGCCCGCTCGGCGCGGCGGCGGTGGAGTCGCTGCGCATCGAGAGGGGCACGCCGCGCTTCGGCGCCGACGTCGACGCCAGCGTGCTGCTGCCCGAGATCCCAGCCGAGCGCTTCATCTCGCACACGAAAGGCTGCTATCCCGGCCAGGAGGTCGTCGTGCGCATCCGCGACCGCGGCCACGTGAACCGCCACCTTCGCGGGCTGCTCCTCGACGGCGACCTCGTGCCGCCGCCCGGTGCCGAGGTCGTCGCCGACGACGCGGTGGTCGGTCAGGTGACGAGCGCGACGCTCTCGCTGGGGCTCGGTCGTCCGATCGCGCTGGCCTTCGTTCGCCGTCAGCACGCGCCCGGCGCGCGCGTCGGCGTGCGGACGGCACGCGGCACGCTGCCGGCGACGGTCAGCGACCTGCCGCTGTCGCGCTGAGGTCGTCCGTGGCAGACAACCGCCTCGCGCGGGAGACGAGCCCCTACCTGCTTCAGCACGCGCACAACCCCGTCGATTGGTATCCGTGGAGCGAGGAGGCTTTCGCGCGCGCCAAGGCGGAAGACAAGCCTATTTTGTTGTCCGTCGGCTACTCCGCCTGCCACTGGTGTCACGTGATGGAGCGCGAGTCGTTCGAGAATGCCGACACCGCCGCGGTGATGAACCGTCACTTCGTCAGCGTCAAGGTCGACCGGGAGGAGCGCCCCGACGTCGACCACATCTATATGCAGGCCGTCCAGGCGATGACGGGGCAGGGCGGGTGGCCGATGACCGTCTTCCTCACCCCGGACGGCACGCCGTTCTACGGCGGCACGTATTTCCCTCCGATCGATCGCCACGGCCTGCCCGGCTTTCCGCGGCTACTCGCGGCCCTCGCCGACGCGTGGACCAACCGCCGCGCGGACGTGCTGGACAACGGCCGCCAGCTGGTCGCCTCGCTCGGCCAGGAGTCACGGCTGCGCGCGGCCGGGACGCTGCTGACGGAGGACATTCTCTTCTCGGCGTTCCAGGGCGTCTCGGCGCAGTTCGACGAGGAGCACGGCGGGCTCGGCGGCGCACCGAAGTTTCCGCAGCCGATGATCTGGGAGTTCGTCCTGCGCTTCGCCCGCCGCAGCGACAATCCCTACGCGCGCCGCATGGTGCACACGACGCTGGTGAAGATGGCGCGCGGCGGCATGTACGACCAGCTCGGCGGCGGCTTCGCGCGCTATTCGGTGGATCGCCTGTGGCTCGTGCCGCACTTCGAAAAGATGCTCTACGACAACGCGCAGCTGGCGTCGCTCTACCTGCACGCCTGGCAGGCATTCGGCGATCCCGAGTGCCGACGGGTGTGCGAGGAGACGCTCGACTACGTGCTGCGGGAGATGACGGCGCCCGAGGGCGGCTTCTATTCCGCGCAGGACGCCGACTCCGAGGGTCACGAGGGCAAGTTCTTCGTGTGGACGCCCGACGAGATCCGCGCCGTGCTCGGCGCGGACGCGGACGCGGCGATGGCCTACTGGGGCGTCGATCGCGGCCCGAACTTCGAGGGCAAGAGCATCCTCTGGCTGCCCGGCCAGCCCGATCCCGAGCGGTCGGCGCCCTGGCGAACACGGTTGTTCGAAGCGCGCGAGCGCCGCGTGAAGCCCGGGCGCGACGACAAGGTGCTGGCGGCGTGGAACGGCCTGATGGCGCGGGCGTTCGCCGAGGCCGGTCGCGCGCTCGGCCGCGCCGACTACGTGACCGCCGCGCGCCGCAATGCGGAGTTCGTGCTCGGCAGCATGCGCGCGAACGGGCGCCTGCTCCGGACGTGGAAGGCCGGCGAGGCGCGACTCAAGGGCTATCTGGAGGATCACGCGATGGTGGCCGCCGCGCTGCTCGATCTTTACGCGAGCAGCTTCGATCGCCTCTGGCTCGACGAGGCGCGGGGCGTCGTGGAAGCGATGCTGCGCCTCTTCTGGGACGACGGCGTCGGCGGCTTCTTCGACACCGGCGCCGATCACGAGCATCTCATCGTGCGCCCGCGCAATCTCTACGACAATGCCGTGCCGTGCGGCTCGTCGGTCGCCGTCGAGGTTCTGCTGCGGCTGGCGGCGTTGACGGGTGAGGAACGCTACGAGCGCCATGCGCTGTCCGCGCTCCGCCCGATGGCCGACCTGCTCGGGCGCCATCCGACCGCCTTCGGCCGCTTCCTCTGCGCGCTCGACTTCCACATCGGCCCACAGGTGGAGGTCGCGCTCGTGGCGCCTCGCCGCATGGACGACACGCAGCCGCTCGCGGCGGAGGTGTTTGGCCGGTTCCTGCCGAACCTCGTGGCCGCCGGGATGATCGACGGCCACCACGAGATGACGAGCGGCGTGCCGCTGCTCGAGGGCCGGACCGCGATCGACGGCAAGCCGACGGCCTACGTCTGTCGCAACCGGGCCTGCGAGCTGCCCGTCACCGAGCGCACGGCGCTCGCCAAGCAGCTGGACGTGCTGCCCACCCGTTGATGCGACCGAGACGCCGCGCCCTGCTGGCGCTGCTCACCATCGCGCTCGCGCCGCGCAGGGCCGGCGCGCAGCTCGACGAGCTGCTCAAGCAGCTGCCGCCGGTCGGGGGCGGCCGCGGCTCGCCCGGAGACGTCAAGATCGGCCAGGCCCTGAAGCAGGCGCTGCAAATCGGCACCGAGAACGCCGTGAAGCTGACGGGTCGCACCGACGGCTATTTCAAGAACGAGGCGATCAAGATCCTCATGCCCGAGAAGCTCAAAACGTTCGACCGCGCGCTGCGGACCGTCGGCTACGACCGCGACGTCGACGATTTCGTGCTCAAGATGAACCGCGCGGCCGAGCGCGCGGCTCCTGCCGCGAAGCAGATCTTCTGGGACGCGATCGGCGAGATGACCATCGACGACGCGCGCGGCATCCTCGACGGCCCCGCCACGGCGGCGACCGACTACTTCAAATCGAAGACGACGGGGCAGCTGACGAGCGCGTTTTCGCCGGTCGTGCACCGCACGATGGCCGAGGTCGGCGTGACCAAGCGGTACGAGGATCTGTTCGGCCAGGCCCGCCGCATTCCGTTCCTCGACCTCGAGGCCTTCGACCTGGACCGATACGTCGTCGGCAAGGCGCTCGACGGCCTCTTTCACGTCGTGGGCGACGAGGAAAAGCGCATCCGCGCCAACCCCGCCGCACGCGTCACCGATCTGCTGCGCGAGGTATTCGGAGCGCGCTGAGCCGCGCGCGAAGAATTTGATCGCGCTCATTGCATCGCGCGCACTCGATCACGCTCACACCGATCGCGCTTTCAGCACCACGCTGAGCTGGCCAGTTTCGTTCCACAGCAACTGACGAATCCGGTCAGAAGCTGGACAGATTGGACGACGAAGCTGGCATGGCCCACGTCGGCTTTGGTGCGCTAACCCGTTGATCCCGCTGTGTTGTCGTGGCCATGGCATCTGCTCTGCACTCTCCACGTGTCGCGCGGTTGCCGCGGATGCTCTCCGCGCACTGGAACGGCTCGGTGAAGCCGTCATTCGCTTGCGCTCGATGCGCCGCGAAGGCTGCCATGACCCACACGCGACTCGTCGCCGTCGTTATCCTGATCGCTCTCGCGCTGATGCCCTGGGGGGCACCCGCGGCTGGGCGCCGTGACGACGATCGTCGCGGCGCGCCCGTCAAGAAGCAGCAGAAACCCCAGACGTGGCGGCAGGCGAAGCCGGAAGACTCCGACGACGACAAGGGCCCGTGGATCAACGGCGTGTCGCCGAAGGTTCGCAAGCATGTCGGCAGTGGCGATCGCGCGCGCGTGCTCGTTTCGCTCCGGCTGCCGGGCCGCGGTCACGTTCCCGAAAGCCGTCTGACCCACGCGGCCGCGTCGCTGCAGCGCTCCGACATCGCGCTGATCGGCGGCCAGTTGATGGCCAGGCTGCGCAAGTACAACGTCCGCATCGTGCACCGCTACAGCTACGTGCCCCTCATCGCGCTCGAGATCGACGCCGCGGCCCTCGCCGAGCTCGAAGGCGCCGCGCTGTGGGTGGACCGCGTCTTCGACGACGCCATCAAGCAGCCGATCCTCGCGGAGAGCGTGCCGCTCATCGGCGCCGATCGCGCGTGGGGGCGCGGCTTCGATGGCAGCGGTACGGTCGTGGCCGTGCTGGACACGGGCGTCGACGCGTCGCACCCGTTCCTGCTCGGCAAGGTCGTCGAGGAGGCGTGCTACTCGAGCACGCTGCTGAAGCACAGCACCACGTTCTGCCCCAACGGCCTCGAGGAGCAGGTTGGGCCGGGGGCGGCGGTGCCGTGTCCGCTCGACGCGCAGGGCTGCTTCCACGGCACGCACGTCGCGGGTATCGCGGCCGGCGACGGCGCGACCGCGGGGGTGACGTTCTCGGGCGTGGCGCCGGGCGCGCAGCTCATGGCGGTGCAGGTGTTCTCCAAGTTCACGTCTGTCGCGGACTGCGGGCTGTTCAATACGCCGTGCGTCGGCGCATATACCTCGGACCTCATCTCGGGTCTCGAGCGCGTGTACACGGTGCGCAGTACGCGGAACATCGCGTCGGTCAACCTGAGCCTCGGTGGCGGCTCGTTCACCGCGGCGTGCGATGTCGAGCCCGAGAAGATGATCATCGACACGCTGCGCTCGGCCGGGGTCGCGACCGTGGTCGCCGCCGGTAACGACGGCTCGCCGACGTCGCTGTCCTCGCCGGCCTGTATCTCGTCGGCCGTGAGCGTCGGCTCGACCACGAAGTCGGACGCGGTGTCGTCGTTCTCGAACGTCGCGCCGTTCATGTCCCTGTTCGCCCCGGGCGAGGACATCGTCTCGTCGGTCACCGGCGGCGGCTTCGCGATGCTCAGCGGCACGTCGATGGCGACGCCGCACGTGGCCGGCTCGTGGGCGATCCTGAAGCAGGCGACGCCGGCGTCGACGGTCGATCAGCTCCTCGGCTCACTGCAGTCGACGGGCGTGCCGGTTACCGACACGCGGAGCGGCACGCCGGTCACCCGGCCGCGCATCCGTGTCGACCTGGCGCTGGACCAGCTGGTGCCGCCGACGCTGACGGTGACGGCGGTGACGCCGGACCGCGGCAAGACCGGAACGACGGTGACGGCGACGATCGACGGCACCGGCTTCGTGAGCGGCGCCACGGTCAGCGCCGGCTCGGGTATTACCGTGAGCAGCGTGGCCGTGCTTTCCCCGACGCGGATGACGGCGCGGTTCGCGATCGCCAGCGGCGCCGCGCTCGGCGCGCGCAACGTGAGAGTCACCGTTCCGGGTGCGGTCGCGACGCTGACCAACGGCTTTACCGTGCTGCCGGCGGTGACGCTCGACCTCGCGTACAACGGCAAGCTTCGCGACCGGGTCGGCGCCCTGGATACCGCTCGCACGCCCGACGGCGCCCTGGACGGCACGCTGACGCTGACGCTGAGCGCCACCAGCGCACGCACGATCACCGCGCTGCGCCTGCAGAACAGCATCGGCGGCGTGTGGGACACCACCTCGCCGAACTCGGCGTGGCTCTTGGGCGTAGCGCCGGCGCTCGACAGTCCGCTGCTCAACAACGCGACGACGATGACCGTGAACACGACGTTGACGGATGGCGGAACGTTGCGTCTGTTCGCGTCCGATTACGGCAACGGCGTCGGCTTCGGGGTCGGGCAGCAGCTGACGCTGATCGCGACGTTGTCGGACGGCACCTCGGTGCAGGGGACGACGACGGTGACCAGCAGCTCGCCGACGGTGACGGCTGTTTCCCCGAATCAGGGACAGTCCGGTTCGGCGGTGGCGGTGACGATCGACGGCAGCGGCTTCGCGAACGGCGCCTCCGTGAACGCCGGCGTGGGGATCACGGCCAGTGGCGTTACCGTCGTCTCCTCGACGAGGCTGACGGCGACCTTCACGATCGCCGCCGACGCCTCGGCCGGCGCGCGTGATGTGACCGTGACCAACCCGAGCGGTACCGGCGGGACGCTCGCCAACGCGTTCACGATCATGACGCCGCAGACGGTGGTCATGTCGCTCGCGTACAACGGCAAGCTGCGCGACAAAGTCGGTGGCGGCGACACGGCGCGCGGGCCGGACGGCTCGCCCGACGGGACGCTGACCCTTTCGCTGAGCGCTCCCGGCGGGCGCACGGTGACGGCGCTGCTGCTGCAGAACGGCATCGGCGGAAGCTGGGATACGACCGCCGGGAATGGGATATGGCTGCTCGGCGTGGCGACCTCTCTCGACGGCGCCCTGCTGAACAACGCGGCGACGATGGCGGTGAACACGCTGGTGCCGGACGGCGGAAGCGTGCGGTTGTTCGCCTCGGACTATAACGGCGGCCTGGGCTTCTCGGCGGGCCTGACGCTGACGGTCACCGTCAGCTTCTCCGACGGCACTTCGGCCCAGGCGACGACCACGACGCCCGCGCCCGTGACCGTGAGTTCCGTGTCGCCCAGTCAGGGCACGGTCGGTTCCACAGTGCCGGTGACGATCGACGGTAATGGATTCGCGAGCGGCGCGACCGTGAGCGCCGGCGCGGGTATCACGGTGAGCAACGTCGCCTTCGTGTCCTCGACGCGTCTGAGCGCGTCGTTCGCGATCGATGGCGCGGCCGCGGCCGGTGGGCGCGACGTCGTCGTCACCAACCCGAACGGCGGCGGCGGATCGCTGGCGAACGCGTTCACGGTCAACGTGGCGGCGCCCGTCGTCGTGAGCTCCGTGTCGCCCTCGCAGGGCACGGCGGGCTCGACGGTGGCGGTCACGATCGACGGCAGCGGATTCGCGAGCGGCGCGAGCGTGAGCGCCGGCGCCGGCATCACGGTGAGTAATGTCGCCTACGTCTCCCCGGCGCGCCTGACCGCGTCGTTCGCGATCGATGGCGCGGCGGCGGCGGGCGGCCGCGCGGTCGTCGTCACCAACCCGAACGGGATGGCCGGATCCCTCTCGAACGGGTTCATGGTCAACCTGCCGACGCCCGTGACCGTGAGCTCCGTGTCGCCTGCTCAAGGCATGACGGGCTCGACGGTGGTGGTGACGATCGACGGCGGCGGATTCGCGAGCGGCGCGAGCGTGAGCGCTGGCGCGGGCATCACGGTGAGTAATGTCGCCTTCGTCTCCCCGGCGCGCCTGACCGCGTCGTTCGCGATCGATGGCGCGGCGGCGGCGGGGGCGCGCGCGGTCGTCGTGACCAATCCCAACGGTATGGCCGGATCGCTGGCGAACGCGTTCACCGTGAACGTGCCCGTCACCGTGAGCTCCGTGTCGCCGGCCCAGGGCATGGCGGGCTCGACGGTGCCGGTGACGATCGACGGCAGCGGATTCGCCAGCGGCGCGACCGTAAGCGCCGGCGCCGATACCACGGTGACGAACGTCGCCTTCGTCTCGTCGGCGCGCCTGACCGCTTCGTTCGCGATCGACAGCGCGGCCACGGCGGGCGGGCGTGCGGTCGTGGTCATCAACCCGAGCGGCATCGGCGGATCGCTGCCGAACGCGTTCACGGTGAACGTGCCCGCGCCGACGACGCTCGCCCTGACGTTCAATGGCAAACTGCGCGACAGGGTCGGCGGCGGCGATACCGCGCTCGCCGGTGACGGCGCGGTGGACGCGACGATGACGCTGACGCTCAGCGCGGCGGGTGGTAAGACGATCACGGCGCTGCAGCTGCAGAACGGGATCGGCGGCGGGTGGGACACGACGCCCAACATTTCGTGGGTGCTTGGCGTGGCGTCGTCTCTAGACGGCGCACTGCTCAACAACGCGGCGACGACGGCGGTAAACATGTTCGTACCGGACGGCGGCAGCCTGCGGTTGTTCGCGTCCGACTACAACGGCGGCCAGGGCTTTGCCGGCGGCCTGATGCTGACGGTCACCGCGACCTTCTCCGACGGGACCTCGGCCGTAGCGACGACGGTGACGACGGCCGGCGTCACCGTGACTGCGCTCACGCCCAACCAGGGACTGCTGGGGTCGACGGTGGCGGTGACCATCGATGGCACCGGCTTCGCGAGCAACTCGAGTGTCAGCGCGGGCTCCGGGATCACCGTGACCAACATCGCGTTCGTCTCCTCGACGCGCCTGACGGCATCGTTCGTGATCGACAGCGCGGCGAGCGGTGGAGCGCGCGACGTGACGGTGACCACGCCGGGCAACGGTGGCGGAACGCGCCTCAACGGGTTCACCGTGAACGTGCCGACCGCAGTCACGCTCAGCTATGACGGCAAGCTGCGCGACAAGGTCGGCGGCGGTGACATGTGGCTCGGCGGCGATGGCAGCCTCGACGCGACGATGACGCTGAGGCTGAGCGCGCCGGCCGGCAAGACGATCACGGCGCTGCAGCTGCAGAACGGCATCGGCGGCCTGTGGGATACGATCGCGCCGAACAGCTCCTGGCTGATCGGCGTGGCAGGCTCGCTCGACGGCGCCATGCTGAACGACCCGACGAGCATGGCGGTGACCGCGGTCGTGCCGGATGGCGGAACCCTGACGCTCTTCGCCTCCGATTACGGCAACGGTTTCGGCTTCGGCTCTGGCCGAAACCTCACGGTGACCGTGACCTTCTCGGACGGCACGACGGCCACCGCCAGCGCCGTGACGCCCTAACGGTCAGCGATAGGCGCACGGCGGCACCGGCGTCCGGTACGGCGCCTGCGTGAGATGGCCGCCGGGCGCGAACAGCCGAAGCTGTTCCGCGGGCGCCGTGTCGGATAGCCGGCGCCCGCGCAGCGTCAGGTAATATGCCGCACGCGCGATAGCGACGCCGGCGGCGCGTAGATCCTCTCGACCACGCAATACCGTCGTGCGCCGCGCTGCGACCAACGCGCGCGCCGTCGTCGGCCCGAGCCCCGGAACCCGCACCAGCGCCTCGTACGACGCGCGCGTCACCTCCAGCGGGAAAAACGACGGGTGTGCTCGCGCCCACGCGGACTTCGGATCGCGATCGAGGTCGAGATCGCCGTCGCGACCGAAGGTCAGCTCGTCGAGCGCGAAACCATACTGTCGTAGCAGGTGCTCGGCCTGATACAGGCGCAGCTCGCGCGCCGCCGGCGTAGCCGGATGGTTCTCGAGCGGCGTGCCGACGACAGGCTGGAAGGCGCTGAAATGCGCGTGATGGAGCAACCGTCGGCGCTCGAGGCGGTCGACGACCGCGAGGATCTCGCGATCGTGCTCGCCGGCGGCCCCGACGACGAACTGCGTGGTCGCGCCAGAGACGGGCAGCGTGCCGGGCACGCCTCGCCGCGCTGCCAGCAGTCGACCGGCGTACTCGAGCTTCGGCAGTAGGTCGCCGGAGAAGTTCTTGTCGTGCGTCAGGCGATGAACGTAGCCGTCGCCCGGCGCCTCGAGGTTGACCGAAATTCGATTGGCCAGCCGCGCGGCTTCTTCGACCTGCGCGGGCTCCGCGCCGGGCAGGAGCTTGATGTGGACGTAGCCGGTGAAGCCCTCGCGGCGGCGGAGCAGGTCGAGCGTCGCCAGCATGCGATCGGTGGCGCGGCTCGCTCGGCCCGGCACCCCGGAGGTCAGGAACAGTCCCGACGCAAGGCCCTTGCGGTGAACGTCCATGAACGTGCGCGCCGTCTCGTCCGGCGAAATCGATACGCGCGGCACGTTGCCGCCGCGGAAGGTCGGGCAATAGCCGCACGAGAGCGAGCACGCGTTGGTCTGCATCACCCGCATGAGGTTGACGCAGCCGCCGCCGGGCAGCCGCACCCCGGCGATTCCCACCGAGGCGAGCGGATGCTTGCCTACGGGGGAGGGTTGTCGCAGCCGCGGCACGCCCTCGCGGTCGGCGAGCGCGGAATCGGCCAGGAGCTCCATCCGGCGTCGCAAGTCCACGCCGGAGGTATACCAAACAAAAGACGAGTAGTCTAGCCTCGCTGCAGAAAGCCCTCGGTCATCGCGTTGACCTCGGGCATGCCGGTGCGCGCGATCGCGTTGATCCGAGCCTTCATTTCGGTGAGTGGCCGAAATGGCTTTGCCAGTAGCATTTGCGCGTATTCCCTCGAGTGCTTGATCAGGTCATTTCCCGGCACGACCCGATGCGCGAGCCCAAGCGTGCGCGCCTCCTCGGCGCTGTA
>Ga0066682_10000348_pt1 | contig 13845 bp, 11 predicted proteins | sample GraSoiAngelo_131_FD_65628 | JGI IMG/M metagenome (GOLD analysis project Ga0066682, IMG submission 65628) | Grasslands soil microbial communities from the Angelo Coastal Reserve, California, USA - 14_0929_02_30cm | ecosystem: Environmental > Terrestrial > Soil > Grasslands | place: USA... | reverse complement strand
CGTCGGTGTCGTGCTGGGCCTGCTGGCCGGTCTCGCCGGCGGCCGCGTCGATGACCTTCTGATGCGGCTGGCCGACGTGCAGCTGGCATTTCCCGTGATCATGCTGGCGATCGCGATCGTCGCTGTCGTGGGGACGAGCCCGGCGGCCCTCGTTGGCGTGCTGGCGGTCTCGGGCTGGGTGCTCTACGCGCGGACGGTGAGGGCGGCGGTGCTCACGATCCGGGAGACCGAGTACGTCGAAGCGGCGCGCACGCTCGGCGCCGGCAACGTGCGGCTCGTCACCCGCCACATCCTCCCCAACACGCTGGCACCGATCCTGGTCCTGTGCTCGAGTCAGTTTGCGACGATGGTGCTGCTCGAGTCCGGGCTGTCGTTCCTCGGGCTCGGATTGCAGCCGCCGCAGCCGTCCTGGGGCCTCATGCTCGCCGAGGGACGCGACTATCTCTCCAACGCCTGGTGGCTCGCGACGATGCCGGGCATCGCGATCTCGCTCGTCGTGCTCGGCGCGAACCTGCTCGGCGACGGTCTGCGTGACCTGCTCGACCCGAGGCTGCGGGATTGACAGCGGGCGTCAGCTCGGCTCACAGTCTCCGCGTCGCAGGGAGGGCGTCATGGACGGAACCAGACGGCGATTCCTCGGCCGGGCCTTGGCGGCGCTCGCGGCGAGCGGACTGCTGGCGCGTCGAACGAATGACGCGGCCGCCGCCGAGCCGCCGGACGTGCCGGCCTCGATGAAATCGCCGGGCGCGGGGTTCAACGACTACGGCATGCCGGCGAAGTACGAGAGCAAGGTGACGCGGACCTTGGGCCGCTCGCAGCCCGGCACGACGGGCAGCGGAGCCATTCGCACGCCGCTGGAGGCGCTCGAGGGCACGATCACGCCGAGCGGGCTGCACTTCGAGCGGAGCCACAGCGGGGTGCCGGACATCGATCCCGCGAAGCACCGGCTGCTCATCCACGGGATGGTGCGGCGGCCGCTGGTCTTCACCGTCGATGCGCTGCTGCGCTATCCGATGGTGTCGCGCGTGCACTTCATCGAGTGCGCGGGCAACAGTCAGCTGCTCTACCAGCCGACACCGCCGACCCTCACCGCCGGGCAGACGCACGGCCTCGTCTCCTGCAGCGAGTGGACGGGCGTGCCGCTGCGCCTGCTGCTCGAGGAGGCGGGCGTCGAGCGCGGCGGCACGTGGATGCTCGCCGAGGGCGCCGACGCCGCGGCCATGAGTCGCAGCATTCCGATGGCCAAGGCGCTGGACGACGCGCTCCTCGCGCTGTTCCAGAACGGGGAACGGCTGCGGCCGGAGAACGGCTATCCGGTGCGCCTGTTCCTGCCCGGCTGGGAAGGCAACATGAGCGTGAAGTGGCTGCGCCGTCTCAAGGTGGTGCCGGCCCCGATCATGACCAAGGACGAGACGTCGCGCTATACAGATCTCCAGGCCGACGGCAAGGCGCTGATGTTCACGTACCCGATGGAGGTGAAGTCGCTGATCACGCATCCCTCGCACGGCATGACGCTGGCGGGCGCCGGTCTCTATCAGATCTCGGGCCTCGCATGGTCCGGTGAGGGGACGATCCGCAGCGTCGAGGTGAGCAGCGACGGTGGGCGCTCATGGCTCGCGGCGACGCTCACCGAGCCCGTGCTGCCGCGCGCGCTCACGCGCTTTCGCCTGCCGTGGCGCTGGGACGGCGGCGCCACCGTGCTGAAGTCGCGCGCGATCGACGACGCCGGCAACGTGCAGCCCGAGCGCGAGAAGTTCATCGCCGAGCACGGCACCAACGCGATCTTCCACTGCAACGCGATCCAGGCCTGGAGCGTCGCCGCGACCGGCGAGGTGAAGCATGTCTACGCGTGAGCTCGCATGCGCGGCGCTGGTCCTCGTTGCGGCGGGCTGTGCCGCGCCAGCCCGGGTGGAGACGCCGAACCTCGGCCGACCCGCGACGGCTGCGGAGATCGCGGGCTGGGACATCAGCGTCGGACCCGACGGGGTCGGCCTACCTGCGGGAAGCGGAACGGCGCTGAAGGGCGCGGCCGTCTACGAGCAGAAATGCCAGGCGTGCCACGGCGCGAAGGGCGCCGGCCAGCCGAACGATCGGCTGGCCGGCGGCCACGGCACGCTGGCGAGCAAGACGCCGGTGCGCACGATCGGCAGCTACTGGCCCTACGCGACGACGGTGTTCGACTATGTCCGCCGCTCGATGCCCTACACGCAGCCGCAGTCGCTCAGCGACGACGAGGTGTACGCGGTCACCGCGTATTTGCTCCAGCTCAACGGCATCATCGGCGAGCCCGACGAGATGAACGCGCAGACGCTGCCGAAGGTGACGATGCCGAACCGCGGCAACTTCGTCATCGTCTACCCGCGGCGCGCGCGGTAGCCGCGCTCAGACCTGCTCGAAGGTGCCGCGTGGCTGGCCCTCCATGTTGCGGCCCTCGATGCGGATGAGCCGCGTCGGGCCGTCGCGTCGCGGCGAATGGATGTCGCCCTCGTTGTAGAGCTTCGCCATGCCGGGCTTCAGCGGGTAGGCGCGAAGATGGCGCACCTTGCCCGGCTTGCCGTCCTTCGCCGGCTCGACGAGTTGCCAGTCGCTCATGATCGTCTCGCCCTGGGCCTGGCCGTAGATCGCCCAGTACTTGCCGTGATCGTGCGGCTGGCTCTCCTTGGCTCCGTGATTGACGTGGGCGAGGATGCAGAAGCCGAGCTGCGGATCTTCGTAGAGGATCTTGCGCTCCGGCACGTCGTCGCCGAGATGCTTGGCGACGAACGCGCGGTCGGTCAGCACCTCGCGCAGCAGCGCGCAGACCTTCTCGCGGCCCGGCGCATTGTTTTCCGCGGCGAGGATGCGGTGGGCGGCGGCGGCGAACGACTCGAGGGTGTGGGTCACGGTCAGCCTCCTTCGCGGTGGATGGACGTCGGCTCGGCCAAGGCGGTGAGCCGGTCGACGTCGAAGTCCTTGTAGAGGTCGAGACAGAACAACTCGGGCGCGGCGCGGTACGGGACGGGCGCGTCCAGCAGATGGCGCAAGCTCGCGATCGCCTGCCGACTCGTCACGGCCGCGAGCGCGCGCGGCTCGAGCGCCGCCGCCACCAGGGCGACGAGCTGGCTGCGAAGGCCACGGGTCTCGACGCGCACGCCGTTGTTGCCGCCTGCCATCGTCCGCGCCCAGCGTGCCACAGCCAGCAGCTGGCTCGCCTGGATTCCGAGCCCGCGCTCGCCGAGCATCGAGAGCAGCATCTGGTAGTTCGCGCCCGTCTTGTGCGGGCGCACGGTGGGATCCACGCCCAGCTCGGCGCCCGGTGAGGCCGGCTGCTCGGGAACCATGTCGCCGAAGAATATTAGATTCACGGCGACGACCTGGCCGCCGCGGGTGAGGGCCTCCGCCACGAGGTCGGCGGCGGCGGAACGTCCGTCGTCGTTCAGCACGATCGTCACGGGCGCATCCGTGCGGGGCGTCTGCGGTCTGAACCACACGGCCGTCGCCCCGAGGGCGCTGTCGAGGTCCAGGCGGTAGGACAGCGTGTCCGCGGTGTCGGCGCGCGCGCTCCAGAGCGGCCATGCACGAGTCACACGCGAGGGGTGATAGCGCACGACGTCGGTCAGCCGCGCGCGCTCGAGCACGCGGTCGGCGGACGGCGCGCGGCGTGCGCGCGCGGCGAGCGCCTTCGCGACGCCGAGGATCGTCAGATTGTCGCGCGGCACGCCCACCGTCAGCGCGGCGGCGTCGGCGCCCGGCTCGCCGATGGCGAGCGCGTCGTCGGGCGCGCGCAGGCCGAAGTGCTGCGCGAAGAAGCGATAGGCGGCGCGGCGGTTGTCGCGCTCGTAGTTGTGGGTCCCCGGGTCGACGTTCTCGTGCCAGGCGAGGTTGCCGGCCTTGCCGTAGAGCGCGAAGAACGGCTTGACCGCATCGTGGATGTACGGCTTCACGCGCCCGGCGCGGAAGCAGCACTCGTCGTTGGCGTTGTGGATCAGCAGCGTCGGCCGCGGCGCGCGCATGGCGATGAGCTGCGGATAGTCGAGGGTGCGGCCGAGATCCGTCGCGTTTTCTTCGATCTCGTCGGTCTCGGAGGGATGCGTCAGCGTCGTGTCGAGAGAGCCCACCCCCGCGACCTCCGCCACCACGGCCACGCGCTCGTCGAGCGCACCGAGCACGACGCTCTGCCAGCCGCCGCCCGACAGCCCGGTCACGCCGATCCGGCGGCGATCGACCGAAGGCAGCTGCGCGAGATGATCGAGCGACCGCCGCATCGCGAGGTAGAACAATCCAAGGGCGTGGGCGCCGGCCGCCTCGAGGTGCGCCGCGAAGTCGTGCGCATTCTGGGGGTGGGCCAGCTCAGCCGAAGCCGGGCCAGTCGGCGTGAGCGCGATGATGCCCAGCTTCGCGAACGCCACGCACCGCTGCTGCGCGTGGAGGATGCCTTTGCCGCCGTCCTCGTGCCCGACGACGTTCAGCACGGCCGGCGCGGGCCTGGTGCGCGACACGGGCTCGCACACGATCGCCGGCGCGAGCATTCCGGGCACGATCTCGTACCGGAGCTTGCGAATGCGATATCGCGACGACGTCATGACGACGCCGAGATCTTCCACGGCGGGCGGCGCCGTGACCCACTCCCGCGGCCAACCGTGGAACACGATCTCGTCCAGAACGTGGCGGCGCAAACGCCCGGCGTCGCGGGACCAGTCGGCCTCGACCTTCGGCGCGGGCAGGGGTGCCGCGCGGGTGGCCATGTACTGGATCAGCTGGTGGGTGGTCACCGCGCGCGGCTGCAGCTCGGCCTGCAGGGCTGCCGCGACGTGCTCGGCCACGGGCGGCCCGGCATACGCCGCCGCCGCCACCATCGGGACGCTGAGGACCGCGAGCGCGCGGCGCATAGGGCGACAGCATAGCCAAGGTTCCGTCCACCGACCAGCTGACACGGGTTGTACGTTTTACGCGGCCGGGCGAAAAGGAGTTCGTGAAGCGGGCACGTGCGTCCGCTAGAATCATCGCGTGGCTGACGGAGGACAACGCCGGGCCCTCATCACCGGCATCACCGGACAGGACGGGTCCTATCTCGCCGAATTCCTGCTCGAGAAGGGCTACCACGTCGTGGGCATGGCCCGCCGCGCGTCGACGGAATCGTTCGAGCGCATCGCCCACCTGCGCGACCGCATCGAGATCCGCGAAGGCGACCTGCTCGACCAGCTCTCGCTGATCACATTGCTCCACCACGTCGATCCCCACGAGGTCTATAACCTCGCGGCGATGTCGTTCGTGCCGACATCCTGGGAGCAGCCGATCCTCACCAGCGAGGTGACCGGGCTCGGCGCCACGCGCCTGCTCGAAGCGATCCGCGTGGTCGATCGCGCCATCAAGTTCTACCAGGCGTCGTCGTCCGAGATGTACGGCAAGGTCCGCGAGACACCGCAGAACGAGCTCACGCCGTTCCATCCGCGCAGCCCGTACGGCGTGGCCAAGACGTACGCGCACTACATCACCGTCAACTATCGCGAGTCGTACGGGATCTTCGCCTGCTCGGGCATCCTCTTCAATCACGAGTCTCCGCGGCGCGGCAAGCAGTTCGTCACGCGCAAGGTCACCGATGCGGTCGCGCGGATCGCGGCCGGCCGCGCGCGGGAGCTGCGGCTGGGGAATCTCGATGCCAAGCGCGATTGGGGATTCGCGGGCGACTACGTGCAGGCGATGTGGCTGATGCTCCAGCAGCCGCGGCCCGACGATTACGTCGTCGCTTCGGGCGAGACCCACTCCGTCCGCGAGCTCTGCGAGATCGCCTTCGGCCACGCGGGGCTCGACTGGCAGAAGCACGTGGTCGTCGATCCGACGCTGGTGCGGCCCGCGGAGGTCGATCTGCTCATCGGCGACGCCGCCAAAGCCCGCCGCGTGCTCGGCTGGGCCCCGAAACATTCCTTCCGTGATCTGATCGAGATGATGGTGGACGCCGACACGGCGTCCGTGCGCGGCCACTGACGTTACGGCGCGTCAGCGGCGGGCGCCGAAGCGGCGCGTCCCTCCCGAACGATCCACGGCATCGTCGCGCTCGTCGGGCCGTGCACGCCGGACCGTGTCGTCGCGCTCGTCAGGCCGCGCGCGGCGGACCGCGTCGTCGCGGTCCTCGGAGTGCGCACGGCGCCGTGAGGCCGCGGGGTCGCCGCGACGTTCGACCACCGCGCTCCGTTGCCGCTGCAGCATCTCCGCGCGCGCGGACGGGTGAGCGCCGAGCTGCGGGGCGACGTGGGCGGCGCGCGCGTCATGCGTGAAGGCGCGCTCCTGTCCACCGTCCCGAGGCCGGCCCGGCACCTCGGCGAGGTCGGCAACGTACGACAGGCGCTCGCGTAGCGCACGGCGGATCTGACCGAAGCGCGGCGCGTGAGGCGGTCCGGAGACACGCACGGTGTGGCCGACGGGGAGCTGCGTCGTCTGCGTGGAGTTGGAGCGCGGCGCGATCGTGATCGGCCGGTGCGCCTCGAGCACCGTGACGTCCGAATCGCTGCCGCTGACTTCGGCCACGACGAGGCTGCCGCGAATGCCGGTGATCGTGTTCGGCGTCAGCAGCTCGGCGACCTCGCCGGCGCGCAGCCCGCCCTCGTGCACCTTGAAGGCCAGCGTGCCGCTCTCGAGGTCCACGCGCGTGCGCATCGGATCGTCGGTGATCGTCACGATGGAGCGCTCGCGGATCGTGATGGTGACGCGGCCTCCCATCAGCACGCGGATCACCGAGCGCTGGGCGGTCTCGATGCGATCGCGCACGTACACCTGGTCGCGGACCTTCGCGGGCGCCCGCTCGGCCCGCACCGCATGCGTGATGGTGCCTTCGCCGACCAGCGCCGCGATGGCGCCGATCGGCTGGCTCTGCGCGTGCGCGAGCGAGGGCAGCGCGATCAGCAGCGAAACGACGACGGCGGCGTGTCGCACGAAAGATGCTCGACCGCATACGCAGTGCCAGACCGCTAACCATCCGAATCTTCTGCGTGTTCGGCGATCGCGCGGCCACGGGACGGTCAGAACGGTGACGGGCGCCTGGTGAGAATTTCCCCGGTCAGTGCCACTCGTTCGCCCGGCGCGCGGCGGCCTCGGCCTCGCGCGCGCGGCGTTCGGCGCGTACCCGCGCCTCGTTGAGCAGGCTGATCGCGAAGCCGACCGCGACGAACAGCAGGAGGCCGGTCGCGTCCTGGATATCGTGAATGCGCAGCGAATAGAGGGGCGGCAGCCAGAGGTACGTCACTGCCGCGGCGGCGAGCACGGTGGCCACGACGCCGGGGCCAAAACCCCCGTACCAGCCCGCCGCGATGATCGCGGGATAGAAGAATAGATAGGGATGCGCCAGGCTCAACTGGGGAATCACGAACCACCGCATGAGGACGACGATGCTGACGAGGGCGAGACTCGCCGCGTAGCCGGTCACGATTCGGTGCGTTCGGCCGATTGATCGCCGGCGGCGTCCGAGGGCTCGAGCGAGGGCTCCGCGGCCATCTTCGTCGGTCGCCGGTCCTCGCTCAGGTCGAACCCGCTCGCCTCGAGTCCCCAGCGCGTGACCTCACCGACGAGGTCGTCGGTCGCGCTCAGACGCTGGCTGAACTCGCGCACGAGCGCGGTGAAGAACGCCAGCCCCGCCTGCGGATTGCGCTCGACGACGGCCGTCAGCGTGTCACGGTCGAGCACGAGCAGCTCGGTGTCGACCTCCGCCTGTACCGTGGCCGAGCGCTGCAGGCCGCCGAAGAGGTTCATCTCGCCGAAGAAGTCGCCGGGACCCATGCGGGTGAGCACCTTGTCGACGTTGCGCGCCACGGACTTCGAGATCAGGAGCCGACCCGAGAGCACGAAGTACATCTCGTTGCCGACCTCGCCCTCGCGGAACAGCAGCTGACCGGCCTGGAGCGCGCGCCAGGTCATGCGCGAGGCCAGCGCCTCGATCTCCTCGGCGCTGAACGCCCGGAAGACTTCGAGCATCCGCAGCACCGCGATCGTCGCCGGCGCGGCGCTGCCGGCGCGCGGCACCGCCGGGCGGCTGGCCGGCACGATCGCGAAGCCCAGCGCCTCGAGGTCGAGCGTGATCGCGCGGGTTCGACGGTCCGGGACGGGGCGCGTCTCGGCGTCGGCCTCGCGACGGTCCATGACGACCCGGACCCCTTCGAGCTCGGCGCACTGCCGCGACAGCGACTCGAAGACCTCCGGGCGATTGCGGGCGACGATGAGCACGAGCTCCATCGTTCCGATACTATCGCAGCCGCTCGCCGCCCCGCGTGAGCTCGTCGAGGAACTTCACCACCTCGGCGTTGATCTGCTCGACGTCGGCCGGCCGGAAGCCCCCGGCCGCCATGTGGCCGGTGACCGAGTCGGGATTGATCGTCACCGTGCGGACGTCGCGGATGTGGCGCGCCGCCTCCAGGGCCTCCCACTCGGGATTCAGCAGGTCTTTGACGCCCGTCATGATGAGCGTCCGGGCCTTGATGGAGCCCAGCGCTCGGACATAGTCGCCGTTCATCCCGGGCGTGGCGCCGACGTCGTGGCTCTCGTAGGCCCAGGATTGATAGATGTAGTCGTTCGGATCGAAGGTGTTGAGGCTCGCGTCTTCCTGGGCTTTCAGCCATGGCAGCACGTCGAGCGGCCGCGGAAACTGCTCGCGATACCACTCGGGGCTCCGCGCGGCGGCGAAGCCGACGATGTCGCGCCAGAGGCGCACGCCCCCCGCCGGCATGCTCGTGTAGTTGCCGTTGTTCCACGCGGGATCGAGCATGATCGCCTTGCGGCTGGCGTCGACGATGAGAACGCTCCACGCGGGCGTGCGCGCGAGCGGCACGAGCGCGACGAGACCATCCATGACGTCGGGATGCGACACGCCCCACTGCAGCGCCTGCATGCCGCCCATGGAGGGACCGACCACGGCCACCACGTGCTCGATGCCGAGCTTGTCCTTCAGCAGGCGGCGCTGCGACTCGACCATGTCGCGCATGCCGAACTTCGGAAACTGCATGCGCGGCTGGGCTCGGCTGTTGCTCGGCGACGTCGTCAGCCCGTTGCCGATGGCGTCGGTGGCCACGACGAAGTACTTGCTGGTGTCCAGCGCCTTGCCGGGCCCGATGAGGAAGTCGAGACGGTGATGGTTGCCGGTGAGCGCGGTGACCATGAGGATCGCGTTCGACTTCTTCGCGTTCAGCGTGCCGTGGGTGACGTACGAGATCGCGAAGTCCTTGATGACCTCGCCGCTCTCGAGCTTGAGGTCGCCCATGGCGTAGGTCTGGTGCGGCGGATCGCCGGGCTTGTGCGCGGCGGCGGGGGACGCGGCGAGGAGCACCAGCACGAAGGCGAGCAGACGGCTCATCGTGGACCTCCCATCGGCGACCTCCATGTTCCCATCGGTGACCTCCATATAATCGGTGACCTCCATATATAGGTGCGCGTGGCGGAAGTGGCGCGAATTGTAGCAAACCACGTATAGTAATCGGGTTATGCCCGATCGCGACGTCCCGCGCGTGCTGGTCGTCGACGACGACGCGCGGGTACGACGATTCCTCACGAGCGCGCTCGGCGCCGCGGGCTTCGCGGTGACCGCCACCGGGATCGGCGCCGAGGGCCTGCGACTGGCCGACTCGCGGCCGGATCTCATCGTGCTCGACGTCGAGCTTCCCGACCTCTCGGGCCGCGAGGTGTGCCGCCGACTCAAGGCGGCCGAAGAGACCGCGGCGATTCCCGTGCTGATGCTCTCGGGCGTCTTCACCGACGTCGCCGATCGCAGCCAGGCGCTCGAGGACGGCTCCGACGCCTATCTCACCAAGCCGGTGACGTCGCGTGAGCTCGTGGCGATGGCGCGCGCGCTGCTACGCACCGCCCGCGCGGAGCGGCGCAGCCACGAGCACGAGCGCGCGGCCGAAGCGCTGCGGCGCCGCGTCGCGCAGAGCAAGGCGATGGTCGACGTCGCGCGCTCGATCACCGCGTCGCTCGACCTGCAGGGTGTGCTCGATCGCATCGTGGATGAGGCCTGTCTGTTGCTGGGCGCGCGCCGCGTCGGCATTGCGGTGCTCGAGGGCTCCGAGCCGGGGCCGAACATCCGGTTCCGCGCCGTGCGCGGCCTGTCGTCGGCGTTCGCGCAGCGGCTGCGGCCGCTGTCGTGGCGGGACGGCACGACACCGATCGCCATCCAGGAGCGGCGCCCGGTGTGGACCGCCGACATCCTGACCGATCCCGCGATCGAGCTGACGCCGCCCACGCGCGCCGTCATCGAGTCGGAGGGTTACCGCGCGGTGTTGTCGGTGCCGCTGCTCGCCGGCGACCGGCCGCTCGGCGCCATCGTCGTCTATCGCGATCTCGTCGGGCCGTTCTCCGAGGACGACATCGACATCACCCAGGTGTTCGCCGCCCAGGCGGCGGTCGCGCTGGAAAACGCGGATCTCTACAGGCGCGCCTCCGAGCGGGCGGACAAGCTCACCACGCTCAGCGCCCTGACGCGCTTGATCACCGGCGCGGCCGCGAGCCGCGAGGTCTTCGGCGCCGTCGCGGAGGCGGCCGTGCGGCTCCTGACCGCGCGCGCCAGTCAGGTCTGGGTCAACGATCCCGCGAGCGGCATGCTGCGCATCGAGGGCACCGTGTCGGTGGATCCGGTACTCGGCGAGCACCTCGCCAGGTTCAAGGCCATCTCCCACGGCGACGGCCTCACGGGCTCCGTGTTCGCGACGCGCCAGCCGTTGTTCGTGCGCGATCTGCGAGCCGAGCCACGGTTCCTGAACCAGGGCATCGTCGCCGAGGGGCACGTGAGCGCGTACGCCGGCATCCCGCTCGTGGCCGCCGAAGGCGCGGCCATGGGGGTGCTGTCGCTGCTGTTCGGCGAGCGCGGCGACTTCGCCGACGAGGAAAAAGAGCTCGTGCGGTTGCTGGCCGACCAGGCGGCCATCGCCATCGTGCAGGCGCAGCTGTACGGCGAGGCCGAGCGCCGGCGACGGCAGGCCGAGGAGATGGCCGAGAACCTCGAGCGCAGCCAGGGTCAGCTCGTGAAGACCGAGCGGTTGCGCGCGCTGGGTGAGATGGCGGCCGGCGTCGCGCACGACTTCAACAATCTGCTCTCGGTGATCCTGGGTCGTGCCGAGCTGATGCTGCGTCGGGTGCACGAGTCGGCGCTGGTACGCGACCTCGAGGCCGTGCGCCGCGCCGCGCAGGACGGCGCCGACACCGTCCGGCGCATCCAGGAGTTCACGCGTACGCGCCGCACGCGCGCGTTCGAGCGCGTGGACCTGGGGGCGGTGGCGCGCGAGGTCGTCGAGCTGACGCGGCCGCAGTGGGAGCTCGAGGCGCAGAGCCGGGGCGTGCGCTACGAGTTCAGCGTCGAGGGTACCGCGCCGCCGGTGGCGGGGCGTCCCGAGGAGCTGCGCGAGGTCCTCACGAATCTCGTCACCAACGCGGTGGACGCCATGCCCGACGGCGGCCGCTGCACCGTGGGGCTGGCCTCCGAGCGCGAGTGGGCGACCGTGTCCGTGCGCGACACCGGCGTCGGCATGGAAGAGGATATGCGACGCCGCGTGTTCGAGCCGTTCTTCACGTCCAAGGGGCCGCGTGGCACCGGACTCGGACTGGCCGTCTCGTGGGGTATCGTCACGCGTCACGGCGGAACGATCGAGGTCGAGAGCGTGCCCGGTCGGGGGAGCACGTTCGTCGTGCGGCTCCCGGTGCCGGTCGCGCTGCCTGACTCGGTCACGGGCCTGACGGTGCCGCCGCCCACGCACGCCGCGCGCGTGCTGATCATCGAGGACGAGCCGGAGGTGCAGGCGGTGCTGGCCGACATGCTGCGCGAAGCCGGCTACGTCGTCACCGTGGCGAAGGACGGAAGCAACGGTCTGGACCGCTGCGAGGAAGAGCCGATCGACATCGTCCTCAGCGACATCTCGATGCCCGGGCTGTCGGGGTGGGAGGTCGCGGCGCGGGTGCGCGCGCGCTTTCCTACGATTCCGATCGGCTTCGTGACGGGGTGGGGCGATCAGCTCGATCCCGAGCGGCTGGCCCGCACGGGGGTGAGCTTCGTGATCGCCAAGCCGTTCCAGACGCTCGACGTCTTGCGGCACGTCGCGCAGGCGCTGACGACCGCGCAGCCCGGGCGCGCCTGACGTGTGCGCCGGCCGCGCTCGGCACGGCTAGGATCGCCGCCGCTTGCGCTCGCGCAGATCGATCGCGCCGTGACGGCGGCGCGGATCCTCGCCTTTGGGAAACATCTGGCTCTTCTGCACCTTCTGCGTGCCCGTCGTCGGCAGCGACGGCACGAACAGCATCCAGCCCGGCGCCTTGAAGTACGCCAGGCGCTCGAGGCACCACTCAAAGATCCGATCGGCGAGCGCGGCGTCCGCGGTGACGCCGGGCATGGCGACGATGCAGGCCATGACCTCTTCCTCGCGCACCTCGTCCGGCGCGGCCACGACGGCCACCTGCGCGACCTCGTCGTGAGCCTGGATCACCGCCTCGATCTCCGCGGCGGCGATGTTCTCGCCTGCGCGGCGGATGATGTTCTTCTTGCGATCGACGAAGTAGAGCATCCCTTCGGGATCCTGGCGCACGACGTCGCCCGTGTGGAACCAGCCGCCGCGCCAGGCCTCCTCCGTCGCCATCTCGTCCTTGAGATAGCCCGAAAAGAATCCGTGCCGCGGGCCCTCCGGGCCGCCCCAGCGCACGAGCAGCTCGCCCTCGGTGCCGCGCGGCACCTCGCCGCCGGTGTCGTCGGCAACTTTCGCCTCGAGGCCGCCGAAGGGTCGGCCGAACGCACGTGTATGGATCATGCGCGGTTCACGATTGACCAGCGTGACGCGGCCGGTTTCCGTCATGCCCCACGCTTCAATGAGCGGGAATCCGAAGCGCTTCTCGACGGCCTCGTGCAGCTCGGGCTCCACGCCCGCACCCACGCCGAACTTCACGGCGTGCTGCCGTTCTTCCGGCGTCACGGGTTGGTTGAGGAGCATCGGCGGCATCACGCCGAGGTAGTGGATGATCGTGGCGCGGGAGGCGACGACGTCGTTCCACCACCGCGACGGACTGAAGCGCTCGGGCAGGATCAAGCAGTTCGCCGTGAGCATCGCGCAGGTCGCGGTGAGCGCCTGGCAGTTCATGTGATAGAGCGGCAGCGGATTGAGGATCCGCTCGCGCCCCTGCTCGATGACCACGAGCCCGCCGATGTCGCGATACCAGGCGCCGGAGGTCAGATAGTAGCGGTTGGTCAGGACGCAGCCCTTGGGCCGGCCCGTCGTTCCGGATGTGTAGAGCAGGCTGCACTCCGTGTCGAGGCCGGGCGTCCCGCCCCGCGGCGCCACGCGCGGCATCGGCAGCGTCGAGGGCCAGTCCTCCGCGTTCACGACGGGCAGCGGTTGTGCGCGCTCACGCGCGACGACCTCGACGTCGGTCACGCGCGCCGCGATGACGACGGCGAGGTCGGCGTCCGAGTGCTCCATCTGATAGAGCATCTCGTCACGACGGTAGTCGGGGTTGATCGGCACGATGCCGGAGCCAAGCGCGTTGAGCGCGAGGTAGTGGAAGAAGAACTCCGGCCGGTTTTCCAGCAGCAGGGCGACGCGGTGGCCGTGACCGAAGCCCGCGGCCTCGTAGGCGGCGCGCAGACGCTCGACCTCGGCGCCCGCCTGACCGTACGTGTACTCGACGCCCTGGGGGTGGTACGGCCGGTTCGGCGCGGGCGGCGCACAGAGGAACGCGGCATCCGGCGCGGCGATCGCGGTCGCGGCGAATGCCTCATAGACCGTTTTCATCGGCGACGCCGATTTTAGCGCGAATGTCGCCGCCCGCCGCGCGTTTGATACGATCGCGCTCGCAGCGGCGCGCGTCGTCGACGCACACGATGAGTGCGAACGTCCAGTCCGGAGAGGA
>Ga0066682_10000342_pt1 | contig 13954 bp, 14 predicted proteins | sample GraSoiAngelo_131_FD_65628 | JGI IMG/M metagenome (GOLD analysis project Ga0066682, IMG submission 65628) | Grasslands soil microbial communities from the Angelo Coastal Reserve, California, USA - 14_0929_02_30cm | ecosystem: Environmental > Terrestrial > Soil > Grasslands | place: USA... | reverse complement strand
GGCGTCGTGCCGCAGCAGCCACCGACGATGTTGACCCCATACTCCTTGACGAAGCGTTTCTGGTATGCCGCCAGCTCGTCGGGGGTGAGCTTGTAATGGGCTTGGCCGCCGACGTTTTCCGGCATGCCGGCATTCGGGAGACAGGAGATCTTCTTGGTGCAATAGTCGCCCAGATACCGGACGGAATCGTTCATTTCCTTGGGTCCGGTGGCGCAGTTGAGGCCGATTACCTGAATGTCGTAGGGCTCCAGGATGGCGAGAGCCGCGCCGATCTCGGTCCCGACCAGCATGGTTCCCATACGTTCGATCGTCACCTGCACCATCACAGGGAGAAGTTTGCCGGACTGGCGCATCGCCAGCTGGACGCCGGCGATGGCCGCTTTAGCCTGCAAGATGTCCTGGCAGGTCTCGATCAGCAGCACATCGACTCCGCCGTCGATCAGTCCCAGGGCTTGGTCCCGCAAGGTTTCGAGCATGGCGTCGTAGCTAATATGGCCGAGAGAAGGCAGCTTGGTGGTGGGACCGATCGAACCGATGACGTAACGGGGTCGGGTCGGCGTCGAAAAACCGTGTGCGACTTCCCGGGCAAGCTCGCCTGCGCGCTTGTTTATCTCGTAGACTCTGCCTTCGAGGGCGTATTCGGCAAGCACAATGGAGCTAGCGCCGAAGGTATCCGTCTCGACCGCGTCGCAACCGGCACGGAAAAAAGACGCGTGGATCTCCTGGATTACGCTCGGGCGGGTCAGCACCAGATACTCGTTGCACCCTTCCTTACCGCCAAAGTCATCGGCAGTAAGAGTGTATCTTTGGATAGAAGTGCCCATGCCCCCGTCAAAGACGAGGATCCGATCTTCGAGCGCCCGCATGAAAGTAGTGTCAGATAGGTCCACGGCCATCGCACTCACCCCGCTAACGACAAACCGTTAATGTTAACGGAACCCCGCCCCATTTTCCAGTGAAGCAGACGCAACGCATTTAGCCGCAGAGACACGGAGTCACAGAGAAAACCAAAAACAGAGGATAGAGGATGGGGAACGAGCAGGCTTTTCTCTGTGTCTCTGTGGCTAAAGAGGGGCTTGAAGATCCGAGCGGTCCGAGGGAACGAACGTAGCGAAGAAGCTAGGGCTTCGGTGGATTCCTAAGAGGGGCGCCCTCCGAATTGGCAGCCCGGTAGTCGGCAAGGAACTTGTCAGCAAGTGCGGCCAGGGCTTTGCGAACCTCCTCTTTCCCCGGGCCATTTCCGGTGATCAGCGTCCCGTGCTCCCATGTGGAAGCGAGCATAGGCGCAGGTTCCGCCCGACTTAGCAACTGGACATCCTGCTTTACCCGAAGGCAGACATATGCTACGAAACCTGGCGGGCCACCTCCGGACGGGCGAATTGCCTTGTATTCAAGATGGGCAACCAGCAAACCCAACTGCGGAGACGCGCTACCTTCCTCCAACTTCATGCCCCCGGCTCGCAATTTTGCAGTGACATCGGCCCTCAACAGCTCCAGCGTCAGCCCTGCCTCCTTCGCTTCAATTCCGGGATCCTCGTCATCCAGTATGACAGACACCCACTCGATGCCTCTCAGGGAATCCAGTGAGCCCAGCGGAGCCGGATCCCAAACAGTCAGTGCGATTGCCGTCAGAGTAGCGAACGCTATGTTCACCGGACAATCCTTTCCGGACCCATCCCGCTCCTATCAAGAATCTGGATCAGAAGAGAAGTATGGGCGCGATTCCGCTGTCGTCGCCGTCGCCCTCAGTCATGCATAAGCCTCGTCACGGAACAGGCGGTGGCGGGATTTGAGGTTCGGGGTGATCCGGCAGAACAGGGCTTTCGAGGTCAAGGAAAAGGGAATTAACCATACCTTCCACATCCGCGTCGGAGGCTGAAGCATTGAGCAGGCTCGCCTTCAACTCCTGGGCGAAATCTTCCTTCGAACGCCCGGCCGTCCGCGGGAGGCCGTCGGGCTTCTTTTTCCACTCAACGCGGTTTCCCCGTTCAACGTCGCGTACGGCCACACCATTGACAATATTTTGTATGTCGTGATCAGGGACTCCACTGTCCACCATCGACTGAGCCATTTCTGAGATTGTTTCCCGCTCCAGCAAAGCCAACTCTTGATCCATCATCTCGAGCTGGTGGACATCCTTGGTATCCCCGTTACCGCCCCCTGGAGTCGCCATGTTGTCCGGAACAGAGTCGGTCAGGGAACCGATCCAATCGGACGCGCCTCCTCGGCCAGGAGGCGCAAATGGCAAACCACCGGCTAATCCGGTACCTGCGTTGGCGGATCCGTGACTTGATGCTGGCGTCCCCCCACCCGGATCGGCTTGTCCCATGTGTTGTAGCCTGCCTAAAACGTAACCGGAGGCGAAGACGAGCACAGCAAGAAGTGGATACAGCAATCTGCGGGAGCAACGGATCAAGGCGACGGCCATAGCCAACCCCTTTTTCAGTTGTAACTGGCGTCCGATCGCAGGCGCCTGACGAGTCTGTTACTTCGTCTTCGGCGAGTGCCCGGCCCCGTTTGGCCACGGTGTCGGGCACTCCGCCTGCGGGCGTAACTCTAACAGAAACTAAGGACTTAATATATGGAGTACACGTAAATGTTGGTGATGGTGCCGCCAGGGCGCGTTAGTCCGGTCGTCGCACAGGCCTCGGCGTTTCCATTTATACCAACCCTCAAGTTCCCTGCCTGCGCACTCAGAGCGGCCTGGATCACCGACGGATTGCCCGTGTAGTAGTAGGTGTAGTAGCTTGGGAACGCCGTTTGCTGCGCGACGTAAATGTACGCATAGGCACTCGTAGGATTTAAGTAGGTCACAGCGACATAAGCGACCTTGCCGTACTGGAGGCAAGCGGCATTACCAAGAGGCGCATTCAAAGCCATGATGCTCAGGATGCACATCACCGCCAGTATCCTTTTCGAGTTTTTCACGAAGACCTCCTTCCCGCAGTTACCTGACCGCGTTACCTGCACCTGTGTGGTTAGACAGACAACACCCCCTCACTTGTGGGCTTGACGTTAGCCGGGTTCCTTCCCGGGGGGGAAGTTGCGAGATAATCCACTCTTGGTTCGCTTGTGTCAAGCATTTTTCAGGGACAGTACTGCCGTTTTGTAACGCCTCAGTTCCCAGGAGGTGACTGTTGAAGGAGGAAGCGGAGGAACGGGGCTGATTGCTCGGATCAAAACACGGAAATGAACTCCAAACTGCGGACAAATGAATGGGTCGTGTTCCGAGCTGAGGCTCTAGCCTGCCGGGGCGCGTGCAGCCTGAAGGTTGAACTCCAAACTCCGCACAAATGAGTTCACGGGCTTGTTCGGGGTTCACGGTTGCGGTCCTGCGTGGACGCCCAACCGCGGGCGCTCACGCCCCCTACGGAGCTAGGTTGCAGGGGCTGAACGTCGTTCGCGATAGATTCTCAGATCCTCCTCGACCATCTCGCGAACAAGGTCGGCAAAAGACAGTTCGTATTTCCAACCCAAGACTCTTCGCGCAAGGCTGGCGTCTCCCTGAAGGACATCTACTTCGGCAGGCCGAAACAGGCCCGCATCCACGGTGACGTAGTCCGAGTAGTCCAGACCGACATAGGAAAACGCCATCTCTGCCAGCTCACGCACCGAGTGGCTCTCTCCCGTGGCGACTACGTAATCTCCGGGAACGGGTTGTTGCAGCATCAGCCACATCGCCTTGACATATTCTCGCGCGTGCCCCCAGTCCCGCTTCGCTTCAAGGTTTCCGAGCGGGAGCTCGCGCGCAAGACCGAGCTTGATGCGGACAGCGTGCGATGTAATCTTACGCGTCACAAACTCATAGCCCCGCCGCGGCGACTCGTGGTTATAGAGGATCCCGCTGGAAGCATGGAGGCCGTAGGCTTCCCGATAGTTTCGCGTCAGCTCGAATCCCGCCACCTTGGAGATCCCGTAAGCGGAGCGAGGGTGAAACCTCGTCTTCTCGTTCTGAGGGACCTCTTCGGCGCGCCCAAACATCTCACTGGACCCGGCAAAATAGAACCGGCACTGAGGCGCCAGATCATGGAGGACAGCCAGAACGTAGTGCGTGCCGTTAATGTTGGCATTCAGGGTGGAAAACTCGTCCTCGAACGAGTAGCTGACGAAACTCTGCGCGGCGAGGTGATAACACTCGTCCGGTTTGACGCTGCGAATAACGCGATGCAGGCTCGCGAAGCTTTCCAGCGAGGCGGAGTGAAGCACGAGGTCTTTGAGAACGTTTCTCAACCTCCAAAGGTGATGATCGGGGTCTTCCAACGCCACCCGGCGGACTATCCCGTGGACGTTGTACCCTTTCTCCAAAAGGAGCTCTGACATGTATGAACCATCCTGCCCTGTGATCCCCGTGATCAGCGCAACGCGTTTTGCCATGCCTTGCTCCGTCAGCTAAACCGGCATCATAACACGGAGAATCAGCGGCCGGTTTCATGGCTGTAGCGACGTGCCGCCGGTCCCTTGTCAGAGATGTTTGTTTACGCCGTCTTCGTAAGCCGACGGAAATTTGTCGGAAGCGCAGCGGAACCCATGGTTCGGTTGGGCACCCTTCGTGTACAATCCGCGTTTAAACTCCTCTGTTGCTGATGATGGTAAGGAGGTGATGAGCGAGTTGAGTCCCGGAGGGGCAGCTTCGGTCACGTCTGTGGCTTCGCCGATCAAGCCCGAGGTGTTCGTTCGGTACCAACGGGCGGAGCGCCTACTTCCCCTCGATCGTTGCCGGCTTCTGGATTACGGATGCGGCGTGGGTGATTTTCTTGGCTGGATCAAGACGCGCCGGCCCAACCTCGAATGTCATGGCGCAGATGTTAGCCGAAAAGCGATCGAGGAGGCTAGGCAGAGGTCTCTTGATGTGCAGTTCCATATTTTGAACCCAAACGCGCCGATGTTTCACGATGGATATTTTGATGCCGTATCGATGCTGGACGTTTTGGAGCACGTTCCAAATGAAACCCAAACGTTAACGGAAGTCGCCCGCCTACTGTCTCCCGGTGGAGTGTTGGTGTTGTCTGTTCCTCACGCAGGACCCTTTGCTTGGATGGATACTGGGAACATCAAATTTCGATTCCCCCGGTTCCACAAGGCCTTTTACCGGTACATTCTCCGGGATATGGAGGTGTATCGCAATAAATTCGGGTCAACGGAGGACGGGCTGTACGGGGACATCTCATACCGCGAGGAGATGTGGCACAAACACTATAGGTTTGAGGAGATCGAAGGGTTCTTGGGAACGAACTTCGACGTTAAGGAGGCTCAGTATTTCTCATTATTACAACCGGTTTGGACCAGTATGACCTATGTTTGGCGACTGTTACTTCATCGTAGTAATCGCCTGCTCGATTCGTTAGTGTTTTGGGATGCCGGATTCGAAAAAGGTCGTTTCTCATACAACTTGATTGTCAAGGGCGTCAAGAAGTGAATCCCACTTGCACGTTGCCGATCACCACCCGGAAGGTGTTGAAAGGTGAAGGGGTCTCCCCGTGGCAAAAGGGATCATCGATCAATTCAAGGGAAGCGCGTTCAGTGAGGAATTCCGACAGTGCGTCAGCAAGGCAAGTTTACCGTGTTGCTCTCTTCGGCCGGAAGAAGGGTGGCGTTGTTGCGCCTCTTCTGCCAGAGCTTGAAGCATCTAGGCTTTGAGGGCCGTCTTGTCGTGGCGGATAGTTCCAGGACCGCGCCGACCTTTCATTTGGCGAACAGCAGCTTCCAAGTGCCCCCGTGTCTCGACCCTTCTTTTCCTCGGGCCGTTCTGGACATCTGCCGCCGCGAGGGGGTTGATTTGATCGTTCCAACGATCGATACGGAATTGCCTGTGTACGCAGCGCACCGCGATTCGTTCGCTAGCGAGGGGGTATTGGTGGCTGTTTCTTCCCAGGAGACGATCGACATCTGCCGAGATAAGGTGCGAACACATTCATGGTTGGGAGAGCACGGGTTTCCAACCGTCGAACAGTGGTGTGGCGTGCCCCTCCCCTCTTATGTGCCATTCCCTGTCATTGTCAAGCCTCGGCATGGGAGCGCCTCGGTGGGCGTGTGCCGGGCCCAGGATCGCGAGGAGATGGAGTTTTATTTGCGTCGCATCAAGGATCCGATGGTTGAAATTGAGCTGACAGGCATTGAATACACCGTCAATTTCTACGTTTCAAGGAAGGGCCGAGTGGTTTCAGCCGTTCCCCATCAACGTATGGAAGTGCGGGCGGGAGAGGTGTCGAAAGGGGTAACGGTGAAGCATGGCGGATTGATGGAGACCGCTCGAAGACTGGGAGAGGCCCTGCCCCAGGCGTTTGGCGCCATGAATTTCCAATGCTTCCTGGGTGTTGATGGGGTCGCTCGAATCACAGAGATCAACGGCCGGTTCGGTGGAGGCTATCCTCTTGCCTATCATGCTGGGGCTGATTTTCCACGCTGGTTGATCGAAGCGGCTCTTGGGCGAGAAGTGGACAGGCCAGAATATTTCGATCAATGGGATGATGGATGTACAATGTTGCGTTATGACGATGCCGTGTATGTGAAAAAGAGCGAGCTTGAACCTCCAAATGACCGGGTTCGTCAAAGTGGTCACGTTTGACATCGATGATACGTTGTTTAGCGAGCGGATGTACGTCCGGAGCGGCTTTGAGGCAGTGGGAAGACATGTCAAACAGAGATGGGGTATCGATGATTTTGCCGAGCGGTCGTGGCGATTGTTTGAGCAGGGGGAACGCAGACAGGTTTTTGATCGGGTATTTGATGCCGTCCGTTGCCGGTGGTCCCTTGATGATGTGGAGGACTTGGTGAGGGTCTATCGTGAGCACTACCCGGTCATCAAGCTATATCCCGATGCGGAACAGGTCTTGAGATTCCTTCCTTCTCGTTGCCGGCTGGCCGTGGTGAGCGATGGGCCCGCAGTGTCGCAACGAAGGAAAGTCGAGGCGTTGGGTCTGAAGAGTTATTTCGATCCGATTATCCTGACGGCTGAATGGGGCGCCAAGTATGCGAAGCCTTCGCACCTGGCTTTTCGAGAGGTTGAAACCAAACGCGGTGTTTCGGGAGACGTGTGCGCGTATATCGCCGACAACCCTCTAAAGGACTTCCTGGGGCCCAGGGTGTGCGGGTGGCAGACAGTGAGGGTGAGACGTCTTGATGGTATTTATGGCATGTTGGAGCCAGAGCCGGGGTACGAGGCGGATCTGGAGGCGTCGGATTTGCGCGAGGCGGTTTCTAAGTTAAATCTCGGGTGAAGCATGAACCGGATGTCATTGGTTTGAGATACAATTTTTCACAGTCTCTCCAATCGCGCCGCTTGACTCCAACTTCTCATTGCACCCTATCCGAACAGATTTGTTGAAACATTTATGGGCTCTGACCTATCATATTCGTTTGGATCACGATCTGCAGCGCTCGAATGATCGGGCCGTCACCGTGACCCAGGAGGCTGTCATGACCGAGCCGTCGATGGAAAATTATCTCACTGGTCGCCCCCCAGAACAGCCCCCGGCACGCTTGGGGACGCGCAAACCCGCACTCCCTGAGGCGCTCAAAGTCACGATTCTCTTTGTCCTTCTCGCGGCCGTGATCTACCTGGTCTACGACGGCTACCAGTTCCAGCAGAAGACGCTGGCGGAGATGACGAGGATCAACGACCAGCTAAAAGCTCTGGAAACCCGGGACAAGGCCGCGGAGGCGTATCTTTCAAGCCTCAAGGGAGAGCTCTCTCACGCCGTAGGCTCCGCCAAACAGGAATTCAAGAAAACCACCCAGCAGATCCAGATGGAGAACCAGAAGGGTAGGCAGGAACTGAGCAGCGCTCTGGCCACGAAAGCAGATGCCAGGCAGGTGGAAGCCATGAAGCAGGAATCAGACGCCAAGATCGGCCAGGTGAGCACTGAAGTCGGCGGCGTGAAGACCGAAGTGGGGACCGTCAAGACCGACCTTGCAAGCACCAGGCATGATCTCGAAGGAACGCAACGCCAGCTTCTGGATGTCAAGGAAACGTTGTCCGCTGCCGTTGCCAAGAACTCTTCGGAACTGTCGGAACTCCGGCGCAAGGGGGAGCGCGACTACTTCGAGTTTGAGATCCCGAAGAAAAACGCACCTGTCAAGGTTGAGGACGTTCGATTCGTGCTGACCAAAACCGATCCCAAGCGCGGAAAGTACACCGTCCAGATCATCGTAGACGATAACAAACTGGAGAAGAGGGATCGCACCGTCAATGAGCCGGTCCAGTTTCTGGTTGGACGGAACCGGGTCCGCTACGAACTCGTGCTCAACTGGGTCCAGAAGGACAAGGCAGGCGGTTATCTGAGCATTCCCAAGGACAAATCTCTCGCTGCCGAAAAAGCCCAATCTAAGTAATCGTTCCCGGCCTTCGCTCCTTTCGAGGGAAGATACGGGGACAGTCACCTTATTTTGCCCGAGGATTTCTCCCAACGGACGCTGCAGCGCGAAAAAAGGTGATTGTCCCCATATTTCCTTCACCGCCCCTTAAAGAATTCCCGGATTTTCTCAGCCACAAAGCCCAATTGTTCGTCCGTGATCTCGGGAAACATGGGGAGGGAAAGAACCTCTTTCGAAAGTTGCTCGGCTGCAGGGAATGCTCCCTCCTTGTAACCCAGATGCTCATAGGCTCCATGCAGGTGGATCGGCTTCGGATAGTGGATCAGCGTGCCGACCTCTTCGCGCCCGAGATATTGCTGCAGGGCGTCCCTTCTCTTTGTGCGGATAACATAAAGATGAAAAATGTGGGATCTCCTGGCCGGAATCTGCGGCAGAACCAGATCTCCGATCCCTTCCAACATTCGATCGTACTTGACCGCGGATTCATAGCGCGCGGCGTTGTAGGCGTCGATGTGAGGCAGTTTGGCCCTCAGCACGGCGGCTTGCAGCGTATCGAGCCTGCTGTTGAAGCCGATGATCGGGTGATGATACTTCTGCGGTGAACCGTAGTTCCGAAGAGCTTCCACTCTCGCTTTCAGGTCCGGATCGTTTGTAGCGACCAGCCCCGCGTCCCCGTACGCCCCGAGGTTCTTGCCGGGATAGAAGCTGAAGCATGCGAGTGTGCCGAAGGAGCCGGCCTTGCGGTCTCGAATCGCGGCCCCGTGCGCCTGAGCGGCGTCTTCAATGACGACAAGATTGTGCTTGCGTGCAAGTTCGAGCAGCGGTTCCATATCCATAATGCGCCCGTAGAGATGGACGGGGATGACGGCTTTGGTCTTTGGAGTAAGAGCTTTCTCGAGCTTGCCAAGATCCATCAAAAACGTGCGGGCGTCGGCATCCACGGGAACGGGGCGAGCGCCAGCGTAGCTCACACCCAAAGCGGTTGCGATAAACGTGTTCGCGGGGATCAGGCACTCGTCTCCCGGCCCGATGCCCGCGGCCCGGACGGCCAGATGGATAGCATCGGTACCGTTTGCGACGCCAATTGCAAACCGGACGCCGCAGTACGCCGCAAACTCCTCCTCGAACTGCCGCACCTCCTCTCCCAGGACGAAGTTACATTTCTCCAGCACCTGCTGGATATTCGCGAGAACTTCGTTGCGTATGGACCTGTATTGAGCCCTCAGATCTACAAACGGAACATTCATAATTGCACTTCTCCCCTTCTGTCTTATCCCCGCAATCGCAGAGTGCCGGAAGATTATCATGCAAACGTCTGAGCTTCCTCAACGCTTTTTCGGGGCAAGTCGTCAAAAAGTAACAACCACATTCGCCGGAAGTGGCGGAATGAGCACAATTTCGTCAGGGTGCAATTCAAAAAGCGCGAGTCAGGATGCGCGCAAAAGACGGACAAATGACGAGTGCGTATGGAGTGCGGCGACAAGTCGCCGCACTCCAAAAGAGCTGTGATTGTTCAACTTCACCTGACCAAAGCGGAACAGAGGCGACTCGCATTTTTAATTGCACCTATTTCGTCACTCAGTATTGCCTCAGTTTCACCGATGAGGCACTATGAAGAGACGGGAAATGTAATTGTCGGTGGTCGCGCAGGTCTAATGGCGGCCGTGGACCGTGGGCACGCTGCTATCAAGACCACGAATCCGGCTGCCACCACCGCCTGGACGGTCTGCACGGGGACCGAGGATGTCTCCAACATGCTGCATCCTTAAAGGTTGCGGCGTCGGTTCCGAGTGGCAGGTCTCTTGCTGCCATCGAGTAGCCGAGGAGGGGGAATGACGTTGGATTTTGAAGTTTGACAGTTATGGCGAAAAACTCAGTGCCTTCCCTTTCGCCTGGAGCTAGGATCAAATCAGCTTTCGTGGACCGAGGTTTACGTTTCCGTGAAAGCTCCGCCGGGAAAATGCATCTAGAAATAGCGATGAGTCTTCGCGGCAAATGATACTCAGCGGTGTCCATCAAGCCTTGGATTTCGGATCCATCTCTTGCAGGGCGACGGCCGCACAGAACCGAACGCCGAGCCAGACTCAACTGGGGCGTCAACGTCGAGTTTCGGAGGTAGTCATCACAGTGTTCGGATTCACACACGTGCTGTTTCTTGTGGCGCTTATGGCAAGCGACGCGTTTGCGCAGTCGCCTTACCAGTTCAAGCCATCGGGCCGGGATGATGCGGCGGTACTGCGGGCCGCTCTCATCGCCTACCGTTGGGTGCAGATCAATGGAACGGACATTAGGATCGATACACCAATTAACCTCGAAACCGACGACGGGGTTCCCCTTCATAACATTTTGGTGGAGCCGGCCCCCGGTATCAATCGGACGACGATTCACACGGCGATTGTACAAGACACTAATCGACCTCTTGCAGACAGATCTCCGTTCAATTACAACGGCGGCTACGAACCTGGTAGCTTTCTGACAGCCGCTGTTCCCGCAGGGGTTACGTCGATAACCGTTCGAGATCCTGAACTGCTGGTGTGGTGGGTGACGAGTAATGATGTTCGGCGGCTTCGACCGTTTCAAGTCGGTGACTACATCTGCTTGAACGATACGTCTCGGGTTCCTAATCTGACGGTGGGCTACGCCAAAGACGTGCAAGACGGGGCGACGGAGGTGCGCCAAATCCTGGCCATCGAGCCTTCCCGTAGCCCAGGCGAGGTGCGTTTATACCTGGAGTCACGGCTGCGAAGGCCACACCAAGCGACGGTCACTGTGGCACATTGCAAGCCGCTCCGAAACGTTGTATTTCGCAACCTCCGATTTACATCCGACAACAATTCCGGGCCACGAATAGGGATTCATATGCATCTGGCATTCAATGCAGAAATCTCGAACGTGTCCAGCGTGAACTGGAGGGGCGCTTCCCTGATCTTAATCGACAATGGTGGACGCAACAATATCATTAAGGACTGCTATGCTACCGGCGTCAATAGCCCGGGAGATCAACCCAACGTTTGGGGGATTGCCGTGGAAGGGCAGGAAGGCACCAGGATCATCAATTGTGGCGCGGAGCGTTACAACCTGGGCATATTCATCAACTACTCCGTAGATACGTTTGCGGTGAACAGTTCGGTGAAGGATTGCACTTACGTCGGTCTCTCGGTGTCATCTGATATAGAAGGGAACCCGTCGATAAATTCCGGCTTTATCGGAGGTCGCGTCTTGGGAGGCGGTCTTGGCGCTTATGTAGGCACGAACTGCGTGGAGTGCGTTGTTAACGTCAGCCTCGACACCGGTGTGAAAGTTGGACCGGGGGCCTATAACCCAACGATCTTGGGAAGTATTCTGGATGCAGGCCGATCAGGGTCATGAAGACGTAGCCCGCATGAGAGCCGTTATCGGTCTTGAAGAAGTAGGCATTCTTCCCGTGGAGAATAGCCTTCTCAACGCCCGCTCGCGGAATGTTGTGGTCGAGCGGCGCCTCCGCTTGGCGAGGAAACGAAGAGTGCGGCTGCCAATGCCGTAAGCTAATAGGTGGATCTCCCTGCCGTTCGGACGTTGGGCCCCACCTTCCTGTCGAACCGTTGCTTGTTGAGCGACTTGTGAAGCCCCTCCATTGACGCGCCCCTTCGGCCTGATATCAGCCCCCGCCCCTTCGGCCGCCGGCTCCGCGTGCCCCTCTTTGGCGCAGCCTTTACCGCCAAGACACGAAGAAGACAAGGATGCGCCACGTTCTTGCCCGTGTGAATCTTCGTGGCTTCGTGTCTTTTGTGGTGAGATTTTTTGGTTACGGCTGGGCTATTCCGTGTAAATCCGTTGAATCCGTGAGAATCCGCGTCCCATCTTTATGGATCCTTTCCAGCTGGCGGCGGGCCCGGTTTGGTTGGCAACTGGCGGAAACGCTTCCAGAGCAGTATGTTGAGCGATTCGGCCGCTTGCTCTGAGTCCTTCCCCGGGAAGGATCCCCCTTCAGCCCAGACCATCAATCCCTTCCCGAAGTACGCCGCCACCGACCCATCTGGCGACGAACCTCCTCTAGCTGGACGGAAACTGCGGGCGCCATGGGTGTCCTCACGGCTCTCATCAGGTGTCCTCCTGGCTCTCTTCGCGCCGATCGCCTGACGATACCAGGACACCTCAGGCCAACTCATTGTCGCTTGCCCAAAAAACACCGTGGAAGGTTTCAAAAGGCGTGACCTGAGTCACACGCAGATCGATGTTGCCCATCGATAGAGAACCCCGAGTAACGACGCTGCTAGCTGAACGATCGCCAGGCCGGGGCCTGGACGCATCAGCGTCGAAATCTAATCTCGGAGGTAGTTCTCATAATGTTTCGATTCACACACGCGCTGGTTCTTGTGGCGGTTATGGCAAGCGCCGCGTTTGCGCAGTCTCCTTACCTGTTCACGCCATCGGGCCGGGATGACGCAGCGGCACTGCGGGCCGCTCTCATCGCCTACCGTAGGGTGCAGATAAATGGAACGGACATTAGGATAGATACACCAATTAACCTCGTAACCGACGACGGGGTTCCCCTTCATAACGTTTTGGTGGAGCCGGCCCCCGGTATCAATCGGACGACGATTCACACGGCAATTATAAAAGAGACTAATCCACCTCGTGCAGACAGAGCTCCGTTCAATTACAACGGCGGCTACGAACCGGGTAGCTTTCTGACAACCACTGTTCCCGCAGGGGTTATGTCGGTAACCATTCGAGATCCTGAACTGCTGGTGTGGTGGCTGACGAGTTCTGATATCCGGCGGATTCGACCGTTTCGAGTCGGCGACTATATCTGCTTGAACGATACGTCTCGGGTTCCTGATGTGACGGTGGGATACGCCAAAGACGTGCAAGACGGAGCAACGGAGGTGCGCCAAATCCTGGCCATCGAGCCTTCCGGTAGGTCAGGCGAGCTGCGTTTATACCTGGAGTCACCGCTGCGAAGGCCACACCAAGCGACGGTTACTGTGGCACATTGCCAGCCGCTCCGAAACGTTGTATTTCGCAACCTCCGCTTCACATCCGACAACAATGCCGGGCCACAAATAGGGATTCATATGCATATGGCATTCAATGCAGAAATCTCGAATGTGTCCAGCGTGAACTGGAGGGGGAATTCCCTGGTCTTAATCGACAATGGCGGACGCAACAACACCATCAAGGACTGCTATGCTACCGGCGTCAATAGCCCGGGAGACCTACCAAACGTTTGGGGGATCGCCGTGGAAGGGCAGGAAGGCACCATGATCATCAATTGTGGCGCAGAGCGTTACAACCTGGGCATATTCATCAACTACTCCGTAGATACGTTTGCGGTGAACAGTTCGGTGAAGGATAGCACTTACGTCGGTCTCTCGGTGTCACCTGATATAGAAGGGAACCCGTCGATAAATTCCGGCTTTATTGGAGGTCGCGTCCTGGGAGGCGGTTATGGCGCTTACGTAGGCACGAACTGCGTGGACTGCGTTGTTGACGTCAGTATTGAGCTCCCCTACTCGGGCATCAAAGTTGGGTTGGGGACGTATAACACAAGGGTTCTCGGAAGCATTCTCGGCGCGAGTCAATACGGTGTTGGGATTGATTCGATCGACGGAGGGGCGGGTGACGGTGCAGTGTCGTCTCGAGGAACGCTACTCAACGC
>Ga0066682_10000324_pt1 | contig 14089 bp, 9 predicted proteins | sample GraSoiAngelo_131_FD_65628 | JGI IMG/M metagenome (GOLD analysis project Ga0066682, IMG submission 65628) | Grasslands soil microbial communities from the Angelo Coastal Reserve, California, USA - 14_0929_02_30cm | ecosystem: Environmental > Terrestrial > Soil > Grasslands | place: USA... | reverse complement strand
TGTCCCCCACTTGAATAACTTGCCGGGCACTGCTAACTAAGTGGAATCTACTTCGCTCTTTTCACAAAGTGGAAATTCTGAATACGGCCTGCATCCAGCACAAACCAGGAAACCTGCCAGTTCGCCTGATCGTGGGTCAACCGCACCGCCCCGATCTGCCCGGTAAAAACATCTCGCACCGCTGTACGTACTCGCCCATAATGCTCGGCTCGTCGTCAACTTGAAGAAGAGTACGCACTTGGCCGGACATTCCGACGACAACCCGGGCGCCCACAGCGAATCGTTGCTTGGTCTCTGCTCGTGGCATTGATGAGATATACGCGGCGCCAATGAAGGTCGCAACAACCTTTTGCGTAGTGCTGGGACGGGACGTCTGCCACCTTTTCGAAAGCCAACATGTTAAAATCAAAAGGAAGTGGGAGACTTGCCGCTAGGAGGACTACGGTGAAACAACTCACGGCCTACCTAGTGAAACTGTCCCCAAGCCAGTAGTGCAGACAGCATGGGGATTCAAGAGCCCTGGCAACACAAGTGGTAATTGCTGTCTCGCAGGGGTGGTGAACAAATGACAGTCAAAATCCAACTCAGCCCTAACCTATACGACAACATTCGCACCCTAGTCCACGATGCACTTAACGAGCAGAAAAACAGGCAGAAAATCGAGCAGCTTGCGATGAAGATCCGCGCTCAACTCGACCAACTGTCTGGTCCAAAATAGTTCCACAACTGGTCCAAAAGTCGATTTCGGCACTGTTCTAAACGACTTAATACGACTCAATATTCCTGTAAATCCTTGAAAACACATCATCCGGGTCGGAACACAAGACATTAAGGCTCCGGGTCTCAGGCTCACTGGGCGGATGCCGGGATTCAAGAGGAAACCCAAATGAAGTGAGGTGCCATTGTGCTTGATGAGAAGCAAGTCCGCGCCATTTTGGTCTGCGCTTTTGAGAACCTGCAGAGACAGAACACCGTCCTATATTCTTTGACAACCGAACTTGAAGCCGTTCGGGATGTGCTTTGCGAGCATGCGCCGACATACAAGGCTTTGTTGGCGCAAAAGCGAGCGCATTACGTGGCAGAACTAAAGTCAACAGTCGCCGATGATTTCTCAAAATTTGAGCAGATAATTCAGCAATTGAAAGAACCTTAGCTGGCCGGATCTGCGTCTTAGGGGTGTACCACGAGAGAACCGATTCTTGCGAACGGCGCTGCGGTTCGCTGCCGTTCTTTAGCACTTTTGGGCCATTCCCATCACGCCGACGGGCTGGGAAATTTCTAGGCCGGCTTCTCGTGTTTGCGCTCGCGATCTTGCCTCGCGGCCAGTTGCGGGCGAAGGCTCGCTAGGTTCTTCAATGTGTTGTACCAAAACGCCGCGCCCAGACTGAGAAAGGCTATCGTGAACAAAAGGCCTGGCCCTGCGGTCGAGGATAGCGGCGAGAGTCGCTCGTCCTGGAAGAGCTTGAACTCGGAGCGCGCGAGTTCACTCTTCAGCGAAGCGGACTGGTCAATGAGCTTGTCGGAATCGCTGACCAGCTCGGCGTTTACTTCTTGCTGATACTCGGCAGCAAGAGTCTCGCGCGCGGAATTTCCATCTAAGGTCGCGCGAAGCCAAGACTCTGCTTCCTCACGGCTTGCAAATCCCGGCGAAGTTTCAAGGGCGTGCATCGCTTTGGATTTCGCTTCAGAGGTGACACGGTCTTCGGCGGGAGCTGCGGTGGCCGCGACTTTTTCTCGCTTTTTGCTCCGTGCTTTCCGCTTTGCCGGTTCAGGGATGGCCGGGGCGGTGCGCAAGATCGAAACCATGGCCTTGCGGTAGACGTCGGGCACCACAGTGTGCGCGCTTTCCTTGGGACGTGAGAGTTGCTCCGCGTGCTTGTCCAGGGCTTCCGCACTAGCAGCCAATCGTGCCCGCAATTCAGCCTCTTCCGACATCGACCGGAACAGCCGGGCGGAGTCAAAGTGCGCGGCAAAGACGAAAATACAGGAAAGCACGATCGTTACAAGGCGTGCTTCGAAGGCGAAGCGCTGCGAGGCCCTGTCCATGACGTGATCGAACCAAGCCCGGAGGCCTTCCAAGCGCGGCTCGGATGGAGTAGAGACCGAGGCTAATGCTCCGGTGGCAGGAGTGGATTCCGGCTCGAGTTCCTTCGCTGGTGCGGTCGCGTTTTCCATTGCGACGGCGAGGCGCGCTTCCGTTTCGACCGGCTCGGCATGGCGAACGATGCCTTCGTCGAAATCCTCAGCCGGGGAGAGACGTTCATTCTGCGGCGACGACGCCTCCGAGGCGCGGCGGACAATGCCCTCATCGCAATAGGGCTTCAAGCGCACCGGCACACCCTCTTGCGGCGCTCCTGGCCTCGACCTGGCTCCCGATTTGTTCTCACTCCACGCCATCATCAGCATTGCGCGCTGGGCAGGATCGGGCAAGGTTCCGGGAAGCGGTTCGGCGAGCTTTTCGAGGATGGCGGGCAGCTCTTCTACACGGATGGAAGTGGCCAGGCGCCACCGGCTGAGCAGCCCGCCAAGAATCGCTCCTACGAGCGCCCCTGTGCCCAAGGGATGCTGGCAGAAATTGATCACTGAAACATAGCCAGCCAAATGGTCCGTATATAGCCAAGTATCTGCGAACCAGTGCTTGGCGATAGCCATTGCGATTGGCGTGATGACGAGGCCTCCAACCGCACCCATGATCAACGGCAACAGGGGAATGGAAGCGCTGATGCCTTGCAGCTTTCCTGCGGTCTCCGGCGGAATGAAGGGAACCTGGTCCACACGAAGGGAAAAGCGCGAAAAGATCGAGTCAGAAATCGTGGGATGACGCAGGACTCTGCGGGCAATTTCCTTTGCCCAGCGTCTGGCTTCCTGATCCGGATAGGCGGTTTCGAACAGGTCCACCAGGCCGCGCTGCAAATTGACACCGCGCAGGCCTAGCAAGCTGACGACCACCTGCGTGACCGCCGTGATGAACAGGCTGGCGACAAGCATGAGGACGACAAAAGCAATGACGGTGTCAAGGTGTGGAAACATGGTGGCTTTCCGAGATGAGGCCCATGAAGAGTATAGAAGAGACTACGATGACGGTGCAGAAAACGCAGGATGAGTATCTTTATCGTTAAGAGGAAGGGCACGGTTTAGAAGTAATGTCTGGTAAACGGTCGCTTGAGTCGTAGAGAAAAACGGTGAAGCAGCTATTACCGTTTCACGACTGCACGAGCCAACATAAGGTCCCGGTACGCAGAAGGCCGGTTACCATGCAGGTATTGCCGGTGTGGGCTATGAGATAAGGCTTTAGTCTACTTCGGTTGAACTGCGGTCACTTGCACCAAGATGATGGCCCAATCGTCGACTTGAGGAACAAGGACCACGCTCATCCTGTGAATCCAGACCCGCTCCAGGCTAGCGAGGATTGCATTTTTCCACAGCACAATAACAACTAGCAGGTTGTTCGTGTCCGCGATGGTTTCTTCAATGATGTACGTGGCATTCTTCTTTGTGTAAGGGGCAAAGAGGGTCTCAGATTCCCTAGAGATTTCCTCTCGATTCCATCGTTTTCCATAGACATCAACGAATTGCGCATCCTCTGCGAAAAAAGTCAGCAGTTCCTTCGCCTTATGCCATTTAAGCCCAGCAAGGAAAGTGTCCAACGTAGCTATCGCTCTCGTGTTTGATTTTGGCTGTACATTGGTCCTCTCAGCGCCCAGGATCTTTGCCATTTGCTCTCGAAGCATTGCCGGGTCGAGACCCCTTGCCTTAAGAATTTCGCTAACAAACGAACGCTCTAGGCGCAACAAACCAAACAGTAGGTGCTCAGTCCCGACGTGGCGGTGTCTCAGTCTGTCGGCCTCTTCACCGGCCAGGTTCAGGACCTTCTTGGATTCCGATGTCAGAGGCACTTCCACGGAAGTCGAGATGCGTTCGCGTGATGTGATGTGCCTTGCGATTTCTGAACGAATTTCTTCTTCGGCGTTGACTTCACCTAGAAACCGCTTTGCAAGCGCTCTGTCCTCTCGTAGAAGCCCCAATAACAAATGTTCGGTCTCGATGTAGGGGCTGCCGTACTGACTCGCTTCGTAGCGCGCAAAGAAAACCACACGCCGTGCCTTCTCCGTGTAGCGTTCAAACATGAGATGGTCCAGAGGAAACTAGCCCATAGATAGGAATGTTACGGAAGGCCATCTGAGTCTTTCCAACCTCGCGCCAACTCCCTCGATGAGAAGGTTTTCGACTGCTATCCCTGACTAAGCGTACGTTCCGTGGGGGCGACGATGACTTCGTGCCCCAACATGGTTAACAGCCGACTGACCCAAGGAGAATGCGTTCCGGTCTCCAGGGCAATGCAACTCCAGGGCATTTTTTCAAATGCCCGCCTCATCGCTTCCGAGGTCGTCGGCAGTTTCTGCCGTAGGATGACTTCGCCCGCTTCCACCCTCTTCGACGATCCCTCGTCGTTCAACATCAATTCGCGGATTTTAGAAGAGTTTGACCCAGCTTTGACGAACTTTTCGTCTCGTGCCCCGTATAGCTCTCTATCGCTCATCGCGCGAAAAGGGGTTTCGATGGACACGGTTCGACAGGACGTTCGATTCGCTGTGCGCACGCTGGCAAAGAGCCCTGGTTTCGCCGTCGTAGCCGTGATCACGCTGGCGTTGGGCATCGGAGCTTCCACGGCGATCTTCAGCGTGATCGACAACGTGCTCATGGAGCCGTTCCCGTACCCCGATGCCGACCGCCTGATGTCCCTGCAAATCCACGACACGGAGCGCAATGAGCCGGGGGGCCGCGCCGGCTTTCAGGGGCCCGAATTCCTCGACTATGTCGAGCAGAATCACGCATTTGATCGGGTGATCGCGAACGACAACGAAGACGTTCTCTACCGATCGGGCGGGGGGACGGAGCGTTTCAACGGGAACCTGGTGACGCCGGGGACGTTTGAGTTCCTGGGCATGCCGGCACTTTTGGGGCGCGTGATGCAGCCCGCCGACTACGAGCCGGGCGCACCGCCGGTCTTTGTCCTGCGCTACAAGGTCTGGGTCAACCGCTTCAGCGCAGACGCCAAGATACTCAATACCGCGTTCATCTTGAACGGCACGCCGCGCACGCTGATCGGCATCATGCCGCCTCGCTTCGCCTGGGGCGATGCGGACTTGTGGCTCCCCGAAAAGCCCAGCCGCGCGGAAGGACAGCTCCGCAGCGGGTTCCCAAAATATTGGTTCATGTTGGGTCACTTGAAGCGCGGGGTTTCCATTCGCGAAGCGCAATCTGACTTCACGGTCATCGCCAACCGACTCGCGAAGGTGTATCCCAAGGACTACCCCAAACATTTCAACGTGCATCTCGAATCGCTGACCAATCTCGTGGTAGGACAATTTAAAACGACCCTGTACATCGTGCTCGCAGCGGTTGGGCTGTTGCTGCTGATCGGCTGCGCCAATGTAGCCAATCTGCTTTTGGCCCGAGGCACGGCCCGTGAAAAAGAATTTGCCATACGCGCTGCCTTAGGAGCCGGCCGGTGGCGCGTGGTCCGTCAGCTCCTTGTGGAAAGCTTGCTGCTGGCGCTGGGAGGTGCGGTGCTGGGCGCGCTGCTCGCTTGGGGAGGGCTGAAGGCGCTCGTTGCGCTGATTCCCGCGCAGATCATCCCCGCGGAGGCGGTCATTCGCGTGAACACGCCGGTCTTGTTGTTCACATTGTGCGTCGCTGTACTCACGGCGCTCGTATTCGGCTTGGCGCCCGCGTTACAAGTGGCTCGCCGTGACCTGAACGACCCTCTCCGCGACACGGGCAAAGGAACTGGCGGCAGTTCCACGCACGGCCGGTTGCGCAACGCGCTGGTGGTGATGGAAGTGGCGCTCTCGCTAACGCTTCTCGTTGGGGCCGGTCTGCTGATGCGCAGCTTCGTCGCGCTTCGCCAAGTGCATCTCGGCCTGCAGCCTGACCACGTGCTCGTGGCGCGGCTCCCCCTTCCCGAGGACCGCTACAAAACCTCCGATCAAGTTGCCGGCTTCTATCGACCGTTGTTGCGGCGGCTTGCAGTCTTGCCCGGCGTGCTGGATGCCACAGAAACGAGCACCTTGCCTCCGTATGGTGGAATTCCCAGCGACATCGATGTCCCAGGCAAAACGCACGCGGAGAAGTGGGACGCGATTTTCCAGCTGTGCAGCGAAGGTTATTTCCCCACGTTGAAAATCCAGCTTATCGACGGGCGGCCCTTCACCGAGGCGGAGGTGGAAGGCAAGCGCAAGCTCGCGGTCGTCAACCAGACCTTCGTGCACAAATATCTTGCAAGCGAAAATCCGCTCGGGCAACGTGTGCACATTGCCCAGCTTGAAACTCTGCCCGATAAATTGCCGGACGCGTGGTTTGAAGTCATCGGCGTGGTTGCAGATGTCAAAAACCGAGGTTTGCAGGAGCCAATCCAGCCGGAAATCTGGGTGCCGTACACCATGACCGGCACCGGCTATCGCGGCGTTTTGGTGCGCACCGGGAAAGAGCCGCTGTCGCTATTGAATGACGTGCGCCATGAAATTTGGGCCACAGACAGCAACGTGGCGCTCACCTTCACCGGAACGCTGGAAGGCTATATCAGCAAGTTTTCCTACGCTGGACCGCGCTTCGGTTTCTTCCTGATGACTATTTTCGGCTCCATAGGGTTGGTGCTGGTGACTATTGGTGTGTACAGCGTGCTAGCATACACCACCGCGCGGCGCACGCACGAAATCGGCATCCGCATGGCGTTAGGCGCGGAGAAAGGCCACGTGCTGAAGCTGATCATTCGCATGGGTGTGGGACTCGTGGCCATTGGCACAGTCATTGGCTTGATCGTCAGCCTATCGATAGCGCGCGTGATCGCCACGCAGTTATGGGGAGTGTCGGCGTACGACCCGGCCACGCTGGTGTCTGTGGTCGCGTTGCTGCTCGTGACGGGCGCGGTGGCCTGTTGGATTCCAGCTCACCGTGCCACCAAGGTCGATCCGCTAGTCGCGCTGCGGTACGAGTAACTCATGGCTCTCGGAGAGCCACAACGAAGGATGAAAATGGACCCAGGCACCTATGCTTTGTTTTCAACGCGATAGGCAGCTATTTTCATAGGAGTAAATAGAAGATCGCGTACACCAGTTCCTGGTAACGAGCTTCCCGGCAACTTGGGTACTCGTCGATACTTGTACGATTTGAAGGCACTCGTGTTCATTTCTCTCCAAGACGCCATACAGTGGGTTCTTGATTTGAGTAGATTGCTGCATGCCTACAAAAATTAAGTCGCAACGAAGGCCTGCCGCGAGATATCTAGCAAACTTAGGCGACACCTCCTAACCCCGGGATCAACTCATTCGTCAAAACGGAGACAATTGAGGAACCTGGCGAGGCCCTGCAACGCTCTCGAACAGATTCCAGAAGCGGTTCCAGAAGGCTATTCACAAGGTGGAGAGATGCTGCGAGACGTGCGATTCGGACTTCGGATTCTACTAAAACAACCGAGCTTTAGCCTGATTGCGATGCTAACCCTGGCGCTGGGAATTGGAGCCACCTCGGCGGTCTTGAGCCTGATTCAGGGCGTGCTTCTAACACCGCCGCCCTACCGGCGACCACAGCAGCTGGTGCTCGTCACGACCGCACGAACAGACGGCCAAAAAATGGACAGCCCGCGCGGCTGGCCAGCCCAGCAATGGATGGAATGGCAAAAAGAAGCGAAAGCCTTTCAAGGAATTGCCGCTTACGACTGGACCTTCAATTTTCTGATCCGCAACGATGGCAGCCAATCTATGCAGGGCATGTGGGTCACGAACGACTATTTGCCCGTCATGGGACTGAAAGCAGTTGTGGGGCGAGGCTTCGAGGAGTCAGATTTTGGGCAAGGGCCGGTGAAGGTAGTCCTCTTGGGGTACGAGTTTTGGCAGCGCGCGTTCAACGGCGATCGGCAAATTATCGGCAAGACAGTGCGCATCAGCCGATGGGATATACCGCCTACGGTGATCGGCGTGATGCAGCCGGGAGTGCGCTTTCTGCCTTCGCCGGGGGCGGCCAAGGAGCCGAATTACGACGTCAATGCGACGGTCGATTTTTGGATACCCGCGGCGCCGGACCCGAAGTATCTCAAGGACCCATATTGGAATCTGGTGGCGCGACTACGGGATGGAACGACCGAACGGCAGGGACAGCAGGAACTGGCCCTCTTTGCCGCGCGAGAGGCACAGTCGGAGAAGGACTTTGCAGGGTTTACGCCGCAGCTCGCATCCGTGACCGAGGAAATGAATCAAGATGGCCGGAGGATTTTGCTTCCGTTGTTGGGAGCAGCGACACTGGTTTTGTTGATCGGTTGCGGAAACGCGGCAGCGCTGCTGCTGGTGCGTGGACTGCAACGCCAGCAGGAGTACGCGGTGCGCAGCGCGATCGGGATGGGGCGCATCGCTCTTTTGCGACAGGTCTCGACCGAAAGCCTATTGCTGGCCTTGATGGGCGGAGCAGTTGGAGTGGGGCTGGCCTTCGGCGTCGTGAAGTTATTCAAGCTGATTGCCGGACACGCTATTCCGCGGCTGGATGGCGTGACGGCTGGGTGGGCAGTGCTGGGCTGGGGATTGGGCGCTGCGGTGCTGGCTTCGGTTTTTGCAGGAGCTTTTCCAGCATTGCGGGCTTTCCGGTTGGATCCGATGGAGGTGCTGAAGAATGCCGGGCCGAAAGGGACGGCAGGAATCGGCGAGCGGCGGCTGCTGCGCGGAGTCACGATGGTGCAGATGGCACTGACGCTAGCGCTGCTGGTAGGCGCCGGGCTGTTGATTCGCACGATGGTGAATATTGCGAGGGTCCCGTCAGGCTACAACACTGGACACATTTTGACCATGAGCGTCACAGAAGTGCAGAACCGGTCGACTTGGGGTAGCTTTCATCGGCAGGCTTTAGAGCGAGTTGCTGCGCTTCCGGGTGTACAGAACGCGGCGTTTGCTTGGGGAGTCCCGTTGACAGGCAACAATTGGCCGGCGACTTTGGAAATCGAAGGACAGCCTCCGGCGATGAGGGAGAGCGACAAGACGGCTGTGCCCCTGCGCGCCGTCACGCCCGATTATTTCAAATTGATGGGCATGGCGTTGATTGAGGGTCGGGAATTTCGCTCGACGGATGATGATAAATCGCCGAAAGTGGCGATCGTGAACCAGGCGTTCGCGGACCGTTACTTTTCGCATGAGAAAGCGATCGGGCGGAAGCTCTGGATGAACGGTCGGAATAAGCCCGGCATGGAGATTATCGGCGAAATCTCCAACAGCCGCACCGATGACCTCACACAAGAAGCGTCGCCGGAGATTTATCTGCCGCTATGGCAGGCGACCGCGTTTTCCAAGCATCTAGTGGTGCGAACGACGGCGGACCCACGCGCCGTGGTGATTGCGGTGGAACGCGAACTGCACGCCATTGACCCAACGGCCGCTATCGAAAACGTGAAGACCCTGGAGCAGATTCGCGATGATTCGCTGGCGTCCCGCAGCTTTGCGATGCAGCTTCTCATGGGGTTTTCGCTTGTGGGAGGCGCCCTGACGCTCGTGGGGGTTTACGGTGTGCTTTCACTGTCGGTCGCTTCAAGGAGACGGGAGTTGGCCATTCGCAGCGCGCTTGGCGCTAAGCAAAAGGACATTCGCAAACTGATCTTCGGCGAGGGACTTCAATTGATTTCGAGAGGTGTGCTCGCCGGAGTTGCGCTGGCGATTGCTTTGTCGCGCGTGCTTAGGTCCTTCTTGTTCGAGGTGCAACCCAACGATCCTGCCACGTTGATCGTTGTTGGAGTGCTGTTCGTGGTAGTCGCGCTACTCGCCTGTTGGGTACCGGTTCGCCGGGCAGCAAGGGTCGATCCGCTGGAGGCGTTAAGATACGAGTAACCCATGGCTCTCGGAGAGCCACAACGAAGGATGAAAATAGCCGCTCACTGTTGAGCCAATCTTTTCAATGAGATACGCGGCTATTTTCATAGGAGTGAAGTCGTGCCGTTACCCTCCAAATTTCTTTGACGCGCTCCGGGTCCTGGTGGATCAGAGATCAACCAGGGGAACATTCGGGATGAGGGATTGCACCGTGGAGCGCACGACGCCCAGCGCTTTTCCCGGGTCGCTGTTTGTTCGCACGCAAAGAGCGCGCGTCGATCCCATGGTCGCGTTACGTTATGAATCGAGGCTCAAGATGAGAGCCAACCTATTGCAAGGCTTCATTTCCTTAGTAACTCTTCGTAAACGCCGAAACCGGAGAGGTTCGTACTAAGCTTCCTATGTCCGGTTAGCGTCCGAGTCCACGCCGGTTAAAATTGGAAACTAATAACAGGACTTAAGGCAGAGGTTACAGTCGCAACGTGCCGTTCTGTCAGACCTACCCAGTTCTACCAATGGGTACAAGTGGCGCTGACTTCCTGCTTCACTGAGGCAGGTTTTCACGCGAGCCTTGCGGTCCGCGCCAGAGCCTTCGTCTCCGCAGGTGTTAATTCGGGCGCAACTCGCCCTGTCGAGTGCGTACTGACGTAGATTCGTCGCCCCGTTGGTCTCCCGGTCGTGGACGGCATCACACTGGCAGGTGCACTCTCGGGCTGACAGCGGGAGGTCTTCCACCACGCGACCGCACACCGAGCACATCTTGCTCCTCAGGAGCCAGCGACCGGCTATTACGAGCTCCGCGCCGTTCAACTTCGCTTTGTACTCCAACTGCGATCTTCCGGGCCAGCTTCCGGTGTCACGAACAATACGCACGAGTTGGGACGAGTTCAGAACTTAGTCATCGAAACGAAAACTGGACAACACCTTGAATGGAAGGGACGGCGCGCGTCGTTTAAGGCGCGGGGCATGGCCTCTTCGATTGGAAGCCACAAGCTTTACAAGAAACTTACAAGATGCTTGCGCTTCCGCATCGAAACCGATGGAGAGTGCCTGCAACGTAGGGGAAAGGTCGCCGGCCTCCCCGCACGGCGAGCCACGCGAGGAGCAGGCATGAATACTCTCTTTCAGGCAGAGGAATCTTCTTTGAGTAAAAGCAAGAAAGTCGCCATTGCAATTGTCGCTTTGGCGTTCTTAGGCTTCGCCGTGTGGGGGGGCGTTGAGATGGCTTGGCGTCTCGCCTCTGGCCGCTAGGGGGGATGCACTTCCACGCCCGAAGTTGTGCCATTGGCGCCGTTCTCGCTCGCAAATTCGCCTTGTCGCGTGTTTACCCAACAGTTCTCATCTTCGGAGGGGGGCGCTCTGCTCGCGCCAAGCTGCCCAGGGCGATGGTGCTTAGTTTCCGCGATTATGTACGGCTTGCAGCTCTAAAGCCCGAGGCTCTCACGAATCATTGGCGAAGAGTCGAAGGCGAAGGGGACGGATGCTCTCACCTCGCAGCAAATGGACGGCACCATTAGCGCTGCGACAAGAACACCAGGCGCAGATAATTTTCGCTTCGACTCGTCGTTGAAACGAGGATGGTGGTGTCGGGGGTGCTTAACCTTCGATCGGTGACGCTAAGGCTTCAACTTCAGAAAAGTCACTCCGTAGCTGCCCAGCGTCACCGATATTTTCTGGCCGGGCGTGATACCAACTGCGGTCGGGCCGCTAGTCGCGTTGGTTTTTGCATCAATTGTTATGGACGTAGCGCTGGAGAATGTTCCCAAGGACGAAACATCGGCAATCACGGTTCGCGGATCTCCAGGCCCGTTATTGTCGGTGGGAGCATGCACCGCGTGATCCACAATCATGAGCACCACGGATCCATCGCTACTCTTTGTCGCAACAATCTCCACGCTCGACGTCTCGGTCGCAGACAATTGCAGGATGTCGGGCCCGGGTGACGTCGGAGTGGAAGGAAACATCTGCGCCAACCAATAATCCACCCAGTAGCTCAGATACGTGCTCCCGGTGTTGAAGTCCACTTCGCCGGACTGCGTATCCGCGGCGTAAAGCCAGTGATACAGCGCCTGATTCCCCGCTTTGCCAAATTCCGAAAACACGTAGGGCCGAAATGCCGCAAAAAACGGGTTCGTCCCTCGCGGGTCGGAAACGAATTTCATCGTTGGATTGCAATTGCTCGTTCCGTCGGGATTGGGATAGTCCGCGTTCACGTTGTTTTCCGTGACCCAGAGCGGCACGCTTGCCAGGTCTGATCGCGTTCGCAGTTGCTGGTAGACGTAGTTGATGTATTGCACCATCTGCGGCACGCGAGAAAACAACGTCGCGTCCACGTCTTGCTGATTGCAGGTGGGATAGAAATGCGTAGCGACGACATTCACCTGCGCGCTCACTCCTCCGTTGGCGGGGGCGGCCACGAACGGCGGCAGGTCCGTTGTCGGGTCCGCCACCGCAAGTTCCAATGCGGAAATCTTTATCGTGTAGTCGACACTGAGCATCGCGGGAACCACCGTGTTGTACAGCTGGATGTACTGGCTCGCCGTCAGGCCGTTGATGTTGTATTCGTTGAAGATGCCCCACCACGTGATCGGGTGTTGCGGGTAGCTCGGCGACACGAGAGTAGTTCCGCCCCAGGTGAAACCACCCTTGTTGTAATACCTCACTAGGTTCGCGCTGTAATCGGCAAAAGCTTGCACATTTGCAGAGTTAAAAATGAAATGCCCCGTCGTGGGATCATTCAAAAACGCCGGCGCCACGGCGATCTGAAACTCCGGGCTGTTATCCGCCGCGCTCAGCACGGGCTGCACAACGGCATCCAAGGTGGCGAAGTTCCAGTCCGTCGCGGCCCCAGTGTTCACCTTCATGGGGACGCCCTGGCTGACCGCCTGGAGCCGAATGTGTTGCGGACCAAGTTTGGTCAACTGCGTCGGCTCAGTCGCCGTGTGATTCTGAAAGAATTGGTAGTTCCCCTCCGACGGCTGGAAGGATGTGGACATAAATTCGTCCAATTTACCGCCAACACCAAGGGTCGTATCGACGGCGTTCGCGACGGAAGCGGCAATCGCAATCACCAGCACCAACGGCTGGCTCGCGGTCCGCGTCCCCTCTGTCACTACGACATTCGCAGAGTATGTTCCAGACGGTGTCGTGCTTGTAGCGACCAAAGAAAGGGTCCCGGTCAATCCACCGGCCGCGGGTACAAATTGCCAAGTGACCCCGCTCGGCAAATTGCTCGCCGTAACAGATAGCGAACTCGCCGAACTTGCCCCGCTGAGCGTGGCACCGACAGCCGCCGGGGTGCCGTCTTGAGGCGCAACCACCGTGCTTGTAGAAAGGGATACCGTAAGGGGCCCTGGTGGTATTCCTGGCCCGCCGCCGCAACCTGTGGCAAAGGCCCAGGCCGCCAGCACGGCAACGAGCATCTCCGTCTCGAGAAACCGTTCAGGCTTCATGCCACACCTACTTCGTATTAGGCTTCATCGAGGGCCACGGGCATTTTACCTCGCTCTGTTCCTGGGACAGCTGTCGACAATTCCGTCGCTCAATCCATTCCCATAATAAGATAATTCCAACGTGGCGTAGGGCCACTTCTGTCCGAACGGTGGATGGATCGCGGTGCCTGGGCTGTTCCATCTGCGACTGGCGGCGGGGCCGCCTCTTTACGACTTTGGGCCAACCTCGGGGCAAAAGGGATATCAAGTGTCGTCGGATGGGCGACGTATCTTGGTGAACTCTCGAGCGGACATCGAGGGCCTGGTAACGGGATATCACACTAATGCACAACGGTAATATTCGCGCCCCATCCACGATGGTAGCGCCGGCGGCTTGGCTGGCGATCATTATGACCACTGCAACAGTCCTGCTGCTAGCAAGCCTGCATGTTTTGAGCCCAGAATTTGCGCCTTCTTGGCACATGGTGAGTGAATACGCCTTCGGTCATCATGGTTTGCTGCTGGCGCTGATGTTTCTATCGTGGGGCATTAGCTCCTGGGCACTGGCAGTCGCGATTTGATCGCAAGTCAAAACCAAAGCCGGCAAGGTGGGCTTGTGGTCTCTAATCGTTGCTGGCATAGGGGAGGCGATGGCCTCCGTTTTTGATGTCACTCACTACACGGGGCACGCTATCGCAGGGCTGCTGGGAGTTGGCGGTTTTCCCGTCGCTGCGTTGCTTTTGAGTGTAGACCTTGGCCACACCGAGGAGTGGCTTGGCGCTAGAAGGGCGCTGCTCTGGATCGCGAACCTTA
>Ga0066682_10000318_pt1 | contig 14111 bp, 13 predicted proteins | sample GraSoiAngelo_131_FD_65628 | JGI IMG/M metagenome (GOLD analysis project Ga0066682, IMG submission 65628) | Grasslands soil microbial communities from the Angelo Coastal Reserve, California, USA - 14_0929_02_30cm | ecosystem: Environmental > Terrestrial > Soil > Grasslands | place: USA... | reverse complement strand
TCCATGCCGCCGGCGCCGCTTTGATACGCCGGGTCGACGATCGTGATGTGTCCGTACGGATACGCGCCGTACCACTCGCCGTAGTACTTCAGCGTCGTGCGCGTGGCATTGAAATGGCGCTCGGCCTGGCCGGCATGCTCGGGCTGCAGCAGCAGCCGCATGTCGACCGCCGGCAGCACGGGATGCTCGAAGCGCGCGTCCCGCTCGAGGTAATCGGGGCTCGTCGTCCACGCGAAATCGTGCACGTCCTCCTGGTAGTACCGATGGGTGGTCGTGCGGTCGTTGTTCTCGACGCGGTCACGCTGCACGCCCGTCGCGCCGAGCGGCCAGCCGGACGGTACCGTCAGCGAGACGTCGTACACGCCGTAGTCGGAGAAGAATTCCGTGCCCGGATGGAACTGGTGACAGTTCCATCCCTCGTCCTGCAGGACGCCGATCTTCGGAAACCACTGGGCGATGAAGAAGAAGTTGCCGATGGCACCCGTGCGGGCGAACGTGCGCGGCACGTGCGCCGTCCAGCTGACCTCGATCGTCGCCGCGCCGCCGGGCGCGATCGCCTGGGCCAGCGGGATCGCCATCACCGTCTCGTCGTCGGGGTTGTCGTCGTCGGGCGCGATGAAACGCTTCAATCCGGTGAGATCGCTGCCGGCGACCTTGATCGCCGTGACGTCGATGCGCGCCCACTCGTCGGCGCGTCGCTGGCGATCGTCCACCGCCGGCCCGAGGCCGGTCGACCCGAGCGCGCGCTCGCGCATGAACGTGGACCGCGCGTTCTTCCAGGCGTTCCAGTACAGATGAAACTGGAGATCGGCCGCCGGCTTCGTCGTGATGTTCCGCCACGTGATGACTTCGGATCCGGTGATCGTGCGCGTCGCAGGATCCAGCCGCGCGGCGATCGTGTAGCTGGCGTTTCGCGCTGAGAGCGGCGTGGCAGGCGCGCCGGTCACGGCGGGCTGCGCGGACGCCGTCGCGCTCCGGATCAGGGCCAGGGAGAGGACGGTGAGCAGCGCGGGCCGCATGGGCCGGAATGCTACACCAAGAGTATAGGGACTACAGGAGACGGGGGACTGGGGACTGGGGGCTGGGGACTAGGGACCAGGGATGAGCGCGACCGAGATGATCGTGTCGACCGGCCCGCGCTCGAGCACCGGACCGAGCAGTTTTTCGTAGGGCCCCGCGTGGGGCCCCGCTTCAGCGGGGCCGCCACGCCGATCGCCGCCCAGTGAATGCGCGCGGTAACCGAGCGCGTGCATCTCGGCCAGGAACTGGTCCGCGGTCATTCCAGACGCCCGTTCGAGTTGCGTCGGATGCAGCTCCGAGAGAATCACCGGCCGATCGTCTTTCACCAGCCGCGACGCGCCGCGGATCACCTGCGGCTCCGCGCCTTCGACGTCAATCTTGATGAACCGCACCGGCCGCCTGATCTCCAGCGCGTCCAGCGCGACGAGCGGAACGTTCTTGCTCTGGTTACCAGCGAGTGGCGCGCTGCCGTCCCGCAGCAGATACGCACCGCCCGAGTTGAGCGTCTCCGAAGGAAACGTGAGCGTGGCCGTGCCCGACGTCGCGCCGGCCGCCGCGCGATGAAAGAGGACGCGATCGCCAAACCGGTTTTCGGCGATCGATCGCTCGAAGAGGTCCGCGTTGGCATCGAGCGGCTCGAAGGCGTAGACCCGTCCGGCGGGCCCGACCATCGCCGCCATCTGCATCGTGAAGAACCCGATGTGGCCGCCGACGTCGATCGTGGAATCGCCCTCCCCGACTACACGCCGCACGAAGCGGACTTCGTCCTGCTCGTACTGACCGCGCAGGATGTTCAGGCCGATCACGTGATCCGACAGATCGATGAACAGCCGCACGCCGGGCGCGATTTCCTTGATCACGATCGTCGGATCGTTCGTATGGGCGAAGTCGGGATTCCTGCTCCGGAATTCGGCCGAGGTCATCAGGTGATGCCGAAGCTCTTCGGTGTTCCGCGAGCCCGCGAGCTTGGGGCCGATCACGTCCTCGTTCTCGGGATCGCGATCGAGCAGGATGCGGTAGGCCCAGACGACGTGATCGCGGGTCAGCCCGCCAGGGTGGTGCGGCGCCACGGCCCGCGCATCGTACCATCAACCCCCGGGCTATAATCCGCCGGTTATGCCCAACATTCGAGTGGTGCATTTCGGCCTCGGCCCGATTGGCGCCGCCATCGTCAAGCAGGTGGCCGCGCGTCCCGGCTTCAGGATCGTCGGCGCCATCGATATCGATCCGGCCAAGCTCGGCCGCGATCTCGGCGACATCGTGGGACTGCCCAAACGTCTCGGCGCCAGGGTGTCGGCCGACGCCGCCAGGGTTCTGAAATCGGCGGAGCCGGACGTCGTTGTGCTGTGCACGAGCTCGTCGATCAAGAAGGTGCTGCCGCAGATCGAGACCATTCTCAAATCCAGGACGGCGATCGTGTCGACGACCGAGGAGCTCGCGTACCCGGGCTACACGCATATCCGGCAGGCGCGTCTGATTCACGCGATGGCAAAGAAGGCGAAGGTCGCGGTGCTCGGCACCGGTGTCAATCCCGGCTACGCCATGGACGCGCTGCCGATCGCGCTGACGGCCGTCTGCGAGCGGGTCGAGCGCGTGATCGTCAACCGCGTGCAGGACGCGCGGATCCGCCGGCTGCCGTTCCAGCAGAAGATCGGCGCGGGTCTGACGACCGAGCAGTTCCAGAGGAAGGTGAGCGACGGCAGCGTGCGCCACGTAGGGCTGACGGAGTCGATCGCGATGATCGCCGACGCGCTCGGGTGGACGCTGGATCGCATCACCGACGACATCCGACCGAAGCTCGCGGCGGTGACGATCTCGAGCGAGTTCCTCGCGGTCGATCCGGGCTACGTCTGCGGGATCATCCAGGACGGATGCGGCTTCCGGAAGAACGAGCCGGCGATCAAGCTGCACATGGAGGCCTATCTCGGGTCGCCGGAGACCTACGACTCCATCGAGATCGAAGGATCGCCGAGCCTGTCGATGAAGATCGCCGGCGGCATCCACGGCGACGTGGCCACTGCGTCGATCGTCGTCAACTCGATCCCGAAGGTCCTCGACGCCCCGCCCGGACTCCACACGATGCGCGACCTTGCGCTGCCGTCATTCTTTCCCGGGCGGTGACCCTGTAATCTGGTAATCGGGTAATCTGGTAATCTGGTAATTGGATTGCCGGATTGCGCTATTCAATCATCCAATTCAATTACCCGATTACCAATTCAATTACCCGATTACCAGATTATCCAATTACCAGATGCAGATCATTGCAAGATGTCCGAAGTGTGATGCCGGCCTGCCGGTAAGTGCCGGCGACGCGCCCGCCGCGATCAAGTGCGGCGGATGCGGCCGCGACATGCCCCTCACGTTCTCCGGCGCGCTGCGCGCCGACCGCGCGGTCGATTCCTGCCCCGTCTGCGAGGGCACCGACTTTTACGTCCGCAAGGATTTCGATCCCAAGGTCGGCCTCACCGTCGTCGTCGTCGGCGCGCTGACGAGCGCCGGCTTCTATTGGTTGGGCCGCGATCTGATCGCCTACAGCGTCCTGGGGTCCGCAGCGCTGATCGATCTCGTCGTCTACGGACGGTTGAAGGACCTCACCGTCTGCTACCGCTGCCACAGCGAGTTCCGCGGCGCATACGAACGCCGCGCGCCCGCCTTCGACCTCCACACCGCAGACGTTCTCGAGTTGGAATACGAGCGGCGGATCGGGAGGCGGTGACCACTTCGGGAATTGGGTAATCTGGTAATCTGGTAATCTGGTAATTGGATTGAGGATTGCCAGAACGCCAGATTGGATTGCTGGATGGATTGGACTGGATTGGGATTGCCAGATTGGATTGGATGGATTGGATTGGACTGGGATTGCCAGATTGGATTGCCAGAATTGGTTCTATTGCTGGTCTTGCCGGTTGGCCAGACTGAGACTAGCCTCGTGACTTCGTATTAACGACTGGATTGCGCTCTTTGTAGCGAGCGGTTCCGACCGACGCTGACATGATCGCCAGCAGTTCCGCCGCTTCCTGCAGAAGTCTATCGAGCTCAGCCGAGGCGATCAGGCTCGCCGCCACGATGAATTCGAGCCATCCAAGGCTTTCGTCCGACTCCTCTGCGACGATTCCGATGCGGGCCGTGAACTCCGTATGCTTCAATTTCCCAATTCAATCCCCCGATCCAATCCTTCAATCCAATCCCCCAATCCAATCCCCCAATCCAATCCCCCAGTCTAATTCACCAATCCAATTCCCCAATCCAGCCAATTTCCCAATTCAATTACCAGATTACCAGATTATCCAATTACCAGATTCAGAAGAGCGTGACTTCGACTACCGCGCCGTCCTCGACGGTGCTCTGGTCTGCGGCGATCTCGATGTACCCGTCAGCCTGCGAGAGGCTCGTGATGTCGCCGGATCCCTTGAACGCCGGGTAGGCGGCGCCGTCGCGGAGGCGGACCGTGTAGAACTGATGCCGGTTCGCGGCCGAGACGATGCGGCGGCCGAGCGGGACGCGGATGGTTCGCGGCGCGTGCGGCGGCAGGCGGGCGATGGCGCGCAGGAACGGCACGAGCAGAATGTACGCATTCGAGAGGCACGACGTCGGGTTGCCGGGCATCCCGAAGAACGGGGTCCCTCGCACTATCGCGAACGCCGTCGGCTTGCCCGGCCTGACCGCGATGCCGTGAAAGATCATCTCGCCGCGCGCCGCAATCGCGTCCACGACGAGATCGCGCTCGCCGACCGAGCTCCCCCCCGAAAATACGATCAGATCGGCCTGCGCGCAGGCGTCGAGAGACGCAAGGAGCGCCTCGATCGTGTCCTTCGCGGACCGGTGCGATTCGGGCAGGCCGCCGTGCGCCGAGACGATCGCGCCGAGCGTGAACCGGTTGACGTCGTAGATGTGGCCGGGCGGCAGCGGCTGTCCCGGCTCGACGACCTCGTTCCCCGTGGACAGGATCGCGACGCGCGGCCTGGCGAACACCACGACGTCCGCGCGGCCGATCGCCGCGATCGCGCCGACGCGGCTGGGCAGTAGCAGGTCGCCCGCCGAGACGACGCGTTCGCCGGCGGAGATGTCGGCGCCGCGCCGGCCGACGTTCTGTCGAGCCGCGGCTCCCGCAAAGATATCGACATCCCGATCGCCGCTTTTCGCCGTCTCCTCGACCATCACCACGGCGTCGGCGCCCGTGGGGAGCGGCGCGCCGGTGGCGATTTCCGCACAGGTCCCGCGCTCGATGGCGAGCGACGACATCTGGCCGGTGTAGATCCGATCGAGCAGGCGCAGTCGCACCGGGTTCGATCGCGTGGCGGCGCTGGTGTCCGCCGCGATGACCGCGTAGCCGTCCATCGCGGACCGCGCAAACGGCGGCACGTCAATCGGCGACGTGACGTCGGCCGCAGCGACGCGTCCCGCGGCGTCCTCCAGCCGCACGCGCTCGGTGCGTGCGATCGGACCGACCGCCGCATCGAGGCGGCGACGGGCCTCTTGGAGGGAAATGGTAGAAGAAAAGGGTCTCATGTCATCTTGGTCCGGCCAAAGCCGGACGCCACGTACGAGCCGGATTTGTACGCAATGTCCGGCTTTAGAGCGTGTGAAGAAATACGACGTTGAACGCAGAACTCGCAGAACTCGCAGAAAAACTCTAAGCATGTTCTCTGCGGGTTCCGCGGTTTCTGCGTTGTACGTGATTTCTTCACGGCTCTTTAGCCGGAGCTCTAACGGGACGCCTGTTGCACCAGGTGTCCTAACTCCGGAATCAGCAGCCGTTCCATCGCGAGGCGCACGGCGGCTTCCGATCCGGGCAGAGAGACCACGATGCGTCCGGCGACCAGACCGGCGCAGGCGCGGCTCATCATCGCGGCCGGGCCGATTTGCTCGTAGCTGAGCATGCGGAACAGCTCACCGAATCCGTCGAGGCGCTTCTGCATCAGCGCGCTCACCGTTTCATAGGTGCTGTCGCGCGACGTGATGCCGGTGCCGCCCGTCGTGAGGATCACCTGGACGAGCGGGTTGGCGAGCTGCCGCTCGATCGTTCGGCGCACAAGATCCGGGTCGTCCCTGACGATCGCGCGTCCGGCCACTTCGTGCCCGGCGGCCGCCAGCAGATCGGCGATCGCCCGTCCGCTCGAGTCCGTCTCCTCGGTGCGCGTGTCGCTGACGGTGACGATGAAGCAGCGGACGAACTGCGGCGCGAGCGCCTTGTGCGCGACGTCGCTTCCGGGGTTTCGGGGAGCCACTCCGGGCCATTGTAGCGCGCTGCGCGTGCTACCATCCGCCCATGCGCGATGACATCGCGCGATCAGCGATCGCTGATCGGCGATTCTGGCCTCTTCGTCTCTTCGTGGTTGCATTGTCGGGAGCGGCCGTGCTGGTCTCCGCCGCGCAGCCCGCGAAGCCGGCGCTCGACGGCGCCGCCGCGCGCTGGGTCGAGCAGACGCTCAGGAAGATGTCCCTCGACGAGAAGGCCGGGCAGTTGCTCGTTCCTTCGCTCGATGCGACGTTTACGAGCACCGGCAGCGACACCTTCAAGCAGCTCGGTCATCTCGTCCGCGATCTCAAGGTCGGCGGCATGCACGTGTTCGGGACGAGCGAGCCGTTTCCCGCGCTGTTGCTGAATCCAACCTACGGCAACGGCGGCTCGTCGCGAAAAGGCGATCCCTACGCCGCCGCTGCGCTGCTGAACCGGCTGCAGAAGCTGGCCGATGTGCCGCTGCTGACGACCGCGGACTTCGAAGGCGGCGTCGGCTACATCATGAACGGCGCGACACGGCTGCCGCGCGCGATGGCCATCGCGGCGACGCGCGACACGGAGCTGGCGTATCGCGCCGGCCGTGTCTCCGCCGAGGAGGGCCGCGCCCTCGGCGTCGCCGTCGACTTCTATCCGATTGTCGACGTCAACAACAACGCGCGCAATCCGATCATCAACGTCCGATCGTTCGGGGAGGACGTCGCGCTCGTGTCGGACATGGCGCGCGCCTATATCCGCGGCGTGCACGATGGCGGGATGACGGCGACCGCGAAACACTTTCCGGGACATGGCGACACCGCGACCGACACGCATCTGGGTCTCGCCGTCATCGAGCATCCGCGCGCGCGCCTCGATCAGGTGGAGCTGCCGCCGTTCAGGGCCGCGATCGACGCCGGCGTCGGCGCCGTCATGTCGTCGCACATCGCGCTGCCAGCGCTCGATGCCGGCATGGTGCCGGGCGCGGCGCAGCCGCTGCGATCGCCGGCGACGCTCAGCCGCCCGATTCTCACCGGCCTGTTGCGCGACGAGATGAAGTTCCAGGGCGTCATCTACACCGATTCCATGTCGATGCTCGCCATCTCGCAGAACGTGCCGCCCGACCGCGCGGCGGCGCTGGCCGTCATCGCCGGCGCCGACCAGGTGCTGCACTCGCCCGACAACGACGCGGCGTTCCGGGGCATCAAGGCGGCCGTCGCGGCCGGCGATCTCTCCGAAGCTCAGATTACCCGGTCGGTCGAACGCGTCCTGATTGCGAAAGCGCGGATGGGTTTGCACCTCGCGCGCGAGATCGACCTCGGCGCCATCGACGCCAAGCTGTCGACCCTCGAGCATCTTCGTGTCGCCGCCGAAGCCGGCGCCCGCGCGCTGACGCTGATCAAGGACGACCGCAATCAGCTGCCCCTGGCGATCCCGCAGAGCGCCAGCCTGCTCTACTTGTCGGTGATTGATTACGCGAGCGGGTGGCGCGAGGGAGCGCCGAGCCGCGCGATGCTGCCCGAGCTGAAGAGGCGCTGGCCGAACGTCACGGCCGTGGAATTGTCCGACCGGGCCACAGCCGATCAGTTCGAGCTCGTGCGCGCGCTCGCGCGCCGCGCGGACGCTGTTGTGGCGTCGGTGTTCGTCCGGATCGCGTCCTACAGCGGCCGGATGGATCTCTCACCAGGGCAGGTGTCGCTCCTCGAGGGACTGGCCACAGGGAACAAGCCGTTCGTCACGGTCCTGTTCGGCAATCCGTATACCGCGACCTTCCTCCAGAAGCTGCCGACCATCCTGGTCACGTACGAAGAGTACGACGGCATCGAAAGCGCCGCTGCGCGGGCGCTGGCCGGCGAGACGCCAATTGGCGGCAAGCTGCCGATCTCGTTGCCGGGGATGTTTCCAATCGGCCATGGCCTCAATCGGCCCGCCAGGTAAACGTGTCACGAGTTGCAAGAGCCACGATCTCGGTGGTGTCCGCTTTTAGAGAGCGTGTGAAGAAACCACGCACAACGCAGAAACCGCGGAACCCGCAGAGAAAAAACGCTTGAGAATAGGTGTCTGACACGACAATTGCTACGGGACAAGCTGCTCTCGCGCCTCGACGAGATGGGCGCCGCGCCTGACCATCAGCGTCTCGCGGCCGACGTGCTCGGGATCCGTGGCGCACCTCCCGACCTCGCGCGCCGGCTCGTCGCGCAGGCGCTCGTCCTCGAAGATCGGCGCGAGACGTGGCGCCGCGCGGGTGACCGCATTTGCCGCGCCGCGCCGGCCTCCCCCGGCGTCTACGTGATGAAGGACGCCGGCGGCCGCGCGCTGTACGTGGGAAAAACGGTGGACCTCGGTCGCCGACTGCGCACCCACTTCGCGGACCGGCGCTGGCGCGCGTTGAAGCCGGAGATGGCGCGCGCCGTTGACGCGGAATGGCAGGAGGTGGGCTCCGAGATCGAAGCACTGCTGCGCGAGGCGGCGCTGATTCACGAGCTGCAGCCGCCGGTCAACGTGCAGACGGCCGCACCCGATTTGAGCACGCGCGTGCCGCGCGCCCTGGTCCGCGACATCCTCGTCGTCGCGCCGTCGATCGAGGCCGACTCCGTCGAGTTGATCGGCGCCGGCGTGGACGGCCGCTGGATGATCCAGCGCACGCGCCGCAACGGCGCCGACGTCGCCGTCCAGGCGCAGCGCGTCATGCGTTTCTTTCATGGCGCGCTCCGCGTCCATGTCGGCCAGCCCCTGCTCGCGCCGATCGTTTTCTCCTGGCTGCAGCGTCGAGGCGAGAAGTCGACCCGTCTGGATCCCCACGACGTCGGGTCGGCGCGGGAGATGCGCGCGCGGCTCGCCGCGCTTCTCGCCGACGATCGTCTCTTCATCGAGCGCCTTGACCAGCGCTGAGGATCACGTCTAGACTCAAGGTTTCGGTCTGGCCTCACAAGCGCCCTTAGCTCAGTTGGATAGAGCGTCTGGCTACGAACCAGGAGGTCGCAAGTTCGAGTCTTGCAGGGCGCACCAACAGTTTCAGATTCATTCGAGAACTCGCAGGGTTGAGCTGTCGTTCCACTCCATCCGAGCCTGTCAGCCCCCCTCCATTTCCGCGTGGCAGACCGCGTGGCAGGGCGTTCGCGTGGCAGAACGCGTGGCACTCCGTCACGTTTTAACGTCCAAGACGGTCCGTCATCTCGGACCGCTGAGGGGCTCGTTCTGACTCGACGGTGAGTCTCGGTTGATCCCCTGTCGATCCGGTCGGACCGGACTCTGATGGCGCGGACGCCAGCGGCGCGAGCTGACGACCAGGCGTGGGCCGTCTTCGAGGCGGAAGCCTTGCCGCACGTCGACCGATTGTTCCGCCTGGAGCTATGGTTCGAGCGCAATCGTGCCGAGGCCGAGGACCTGGCGGCGACCGTGCTGCTCGCCATTGGGGCGGCGGGCGCGTTCTGGGCGCGCGACTGAACCTCGAGCTCGCGCGTGCGGCCGTAGGCGATCACCGGAATTGTGCGCTGAACGCGTCGACTCGATGTCAGTCGTTTCCGTGCGATCCTCTCGTCATACGATTCTCCTGGTTGGTGAACTCCCGCAGGCAGACCTGGCGCGCCTGTCCGACGCGCTCGCCCGGCCGCTCTCTCAACAGCTTGCCGGCGCGTCAGACACAGTCAGGTTGCGTGCCAGCCTCTGTCTATCTCGCGCAACAGTCGTTGGCCCACGTGACACAGTATTCGCGCAGAACATCCGTTTTCGCTTGGGGAATGCCGCGGCGACCGCTATTGTTTGACAAGCCCATTCCTGAAAGCGAGACGAAGACATTGTGAACGGATCGTACAGAGCGCTGTCTCTCCATTCTGAAGGCGAGCCGACACGGCCGCACGCTCCACAGAAGCGCGGCTGCGTCCGATGCGACCGGGTGGCTGAATTGATCGAGGTGACTCCCAACGGCACGGCGGTGTACTTGTGTCCCGAACGACATCACATGCTGGTGGATGTGTCCAAGGCCGTGGGACTCGGATGACCTCGTCGATGGTTCAGCCGGACCAGCCTGTTTCCACCAGTCGCCGGCGCACCGCGTCTGCGGCGTTCACGGCAAGCTCGCGCGTCTGAAAACCCCGACCCTGGTAGAACTCGTTGTCGCAAAACAGCCGGTACTCGACGCCGTACTTCCCGTGATACCGCAGCTCACACATGATCCGTCGGCTGTGGCAGGCGACGGTCCATAACAGCTCACGCTCAGGTGCTCTGGGGGTTCGAACCTTGCCGGATCTGAGGTGTTCTCCGTCGGTGTTGCTCACGACGTGACGTTTGCAACCCAATTGCCGGGACAATCCGGCGCTCTTCGGTCGGCGGCCCCAATCGCGCCGGACCCGGCGATCTCGTAGTAAACAGCCGGCTGGCCGCGCTTGCGCACCCGGGGTTTTCCCGGGCGCTCGTCATTTCCCCGTACGACAGTTTTGTGATTGGGCGACGAATCGGTCATCGCGGTCGCCGGACAAGGTCGCGAAACCGCCCGTGGACGACGATCCCGAGCGGTATGCGTGTTGCCCCTGCCTCAATGTGAGGCGCCATGACGGTCATTTACGCCGAAACCATATTCCGCTGCCGTCACCGGTACATTGCGACCGCCGAACAGCAACGCCTGCTGTTCGTATGTGACCAGTGCCAGCATCGCACCGAGCAGCTGCCGCTCGATTGCGGTTCACCGCCGGCACCCGGTGGCGAGAATCTGGCATCGTACCGAGACGGGCGAAGAGCCCCACTGGCAAGGTGCGACGACTGGGAATCGGACGACACCAGCGGCCGCGTTGTCGGGTCCCGCGATCAGACGCTGCCGGTGCTTTGAAATCCGCGCGCGGCGGGACCCGTGGACCGACAAGGCTGATCGCCGCCACGCGTCGTGGCGCACATGGGCAACCGCACCGCCTCAATCAAGCGGACGGCGCGCGGTTGATTGCAGCGAGTATCTGGCCGTCGGGCTCGCAGCGCAGTACGAGTTGCGCGCTGGCGGCTGTCATGTGGTCGGCGCGGATCGGCATGATTAGCACGATCGCTCCGCCCGCAATGCGGCGGGTTTCGGGTGGTACACCGGGCTGATGATCGCCTTTTCCTGGTCTTGACACGTCAGTTGGACAAACTGCAAGAACATCGCCCGGCGACATCCTCGAAAAGTCGAGAGTACCCGGCGTTCCGCGCGTCATCGACTGCGTCCAGGACGCGTCGCGCAGGAAAAAAGTCAGTGCCAGAGTAGATATCCCGATCGCTGTAGATATCCGATCGCTCCCGCCGTTTTTCGCCAAGGCTGCCTTGTTCGCCGATCTTTCAGATCGATCCAATCCGGGCGAGAGCCGTTGCCGGACCACTGGAAGATCGAGTCGACCATCGGAGTGTCGGCCGATGCGCAGGATCACATCTGGATATCCAACGGTCGACTGCAAAGACACGTCTGGATTGGCGGCAACGGTCAGAAGGATGGGCGGGTGCTACACGCTGGGGTCCTGACCAGTTTCAGCGACGCGGGCTGCCAGCGCCAGCCCGGCGTCTTCTTCGGCGTGGAACATCGCCGCGGATTCGTTCGAAGAAGAAGCCTGCACAACGGAGACGTGCGAGGAAACCGTACTGCGGTTGTCTACAATCGTTTGTTACCGGTCGGGACGTCGACGACCCGGAAAATGACGCCGCCGACCTACGCCGATTCGCGCGCGGCGTATTCGAGCCGGCAGCGGACGTACGCGTCGTGCTGCAGGCGCATCATCAGGCCAGCCCGCATCAGCGCGGTGAGAACCGCGTCGCAGTAGGCTTCATCCAACCCGCTGATTTCACTGGCTCGCGCGGCGCTCACCTGGTCGCCGGGCGTCATGGAGAGCAAAAGCTCCTGCAGCTTTTCCAGACCGGCATCGAGCACCATCTCGGTTCTCCTTTCCGGTGTTCGCGAAAGGGGCAAGGTGTATGCCACCGGGTCATCATGCCGTTGCAGCAACTTACGCAGGGTGCGCGTCGGCAAAAATTACGCTCTAGGAAAAATCTACGCGTGCCGCGCTTTGGGTCGCCCATCCCGGCCGACCAAGGACATACATCCCGGAAGGGCATCCCTCCTCCACGTCCGCCTTCGTTCGCGGGACACTCTCGCAGCCGCGAACTTCGGCGAGACCCTGCCGAAGTCTTGGCGGAGGCGGGTCGCGCCTTGCCGCCGGGGCGCCCAACTCGTCTCGGCGCGACGCCGGGACTTTCACGACGGCTGCAGTCTCTCTAGGCGTCGGGCGTACGCGCGCTGCGGATGGCGTTTCGAATCGCGCTCACCAGCCTGTCCGGTTCGCGCATCTCGTCGGTGACGGTGACGAAGGGCACCCCGCTCGGCCACGCGGCGCGCTGCAGCCGCGAGACGTCGCGCGCGTGAGCGACGATGACGTCGGGCAGGAGGGTGGCGAGCACCTTGACCGCCTGGTCGATCGAGTCGACCGGGGCCACTGCGAAGCGCAGCCTCGCGAGGATGGCCTCGCACAGGTCGCGGTTAGTGGCATCTTCGTCGGCCACGAGGACCAATGGCGCAAATCCGTCCGTGTCGCTCGGGCGGCGGCCGCCGCGCGTTTGCCGCCGCCGGTCCGGCGCCTGGCGCTTGTTGGGTGTGGAAGTCATCCCGCCATCATCCTACCCGAATGTTCGCTACGATCTAAAGGGCCGCCTGATGCGTGCGCCTGATCCACGCGCAGCACGACGCGCTTCGACTCACCGCTCATCCTGGCCTTGTCGTTCGACTCACCGCTCATCCTGAGCGTGTCGAAGGATGAGCGCCTCGTTCAGTACGGCCGCCAACGCCGCCTCTCGATTGATAATGGTCGCCGTTTGATGGCCGACGAGAGCCTGATGGGAGCGGCGCTCGAGGAGGCGCACCGCGCGCGCGACGCGGGACGCGCGCAGCAGGACGCGCTTCGACTGACCGCTCATCCTGAGCGTGTCGAAGGATGAGCGTCTCGCTCAGGACAGGCCGCCAACGCCGCCTCTCGATTGATAATGGTCGCTGCTCGATGGACGACGAGAGCCTGATGGGAGCGGCGCTCGAGGAGGCGCACCGCGCGCGAGAGGCGGAGGAAGTGCCGATCGGCGCCGTCGTCGCGGTCGACGGCGAGATCGTCGGGCGGGGATTCAATCAGCCGATCTCGTCAGGCGATCCGACGGCGCACGCCGAGCTCGTCGCGATTCGCGAGGCCGCGCGCCGGGTGGGCAACTATCGCCTGAGCGGCGCGAGGCTGTGCGTGACGATCGAGCCCTGCCTGATGTGTGTCGGCGCGCTGGTCCACGCGCGGATCGCCACGCTCGTCTTCGGCGCCGCGGAGCCGAAGTCCGGCGCCGTCATCTCAACGGTTCGCGGCGGCGAGCTGCCGGGTCACAATCACCGGTTCGAGGTCGTGGCGGGCGTGCGCGAGGCCGAATGCCGCGCTCTGATGCAGATGTTTTTCGAGGGGAGGAGGGGCCGCACGTAGGACCTGCTCCGGCGGCGCCAAGGACGGCGGCGGGGTGGCGGATCTCGCGCTATAATTCAAGGTCCACCTCACGCGGTCTTCCTCGACGGAGAGGTACCGAAGTGGTCGTAACGGGCGCGCCTCGAAAGCGTGTTGTCGGGTAACCGGCACGTGGGTTCGAATCCCACCCTCTCCGCCATCACTCGCTCTCGCTCGTTCTGTCGGAGAGCGCCGCCTTCCGGCTCGCCGCGACGTGTTGCACACGTCGCGAGCCTCGCCGAATCCCACCCTCTCCGCCATCTTTTCAGCGCGCGACGCCACCGAACAACGGAATCTTCAATCCGACACGCAGTCCATGCGGCCCATCAAACTGTTGTTCGATAAAGTCGGGAACACTCTCAACGTGTGGTTCGATGATCCGCAGAAAGAGCCAGACC
>Ga0066682_10000317_pt1 | contig 14114 bp, 10 predicted proteins | sample GraSoiAngelo_131_FD_65628 | JGI IMG/M metagenome (GOLD analysis project Ga0066682, IMG submission 65628) | Grasslands soil microbial communities from the Angelo Coastal Reserve, California, USA - 14_0929_02_30cm | ecosystem: Environmental > Terrestrial > Soil > Grasslands | place: USA... | reverse complement strand
GTTTCAGGCGGCTGGTGCGACTTCTTTCACGGCCCGCCGGCCATCGACGACACCTGGAAATCCATCGATGGCCAGGTTCACATCGCGCGCCGGCTGGGCGTCGGCACGCTGCGGTTGTTCTTCGGACGCCTCACGGAAGCGGCCTACGGTCCGGGGCCGCTCGACAGGATCGGCGGCAACCTGCAGACGCTGTCCGAGCAGTACCCGGACATGACGTTCGTGTTCGAAAACCACGATGGCGCGTCGCTCGTCCCCGCGATCTGCCGCGCGGTACTCGCGAAGACGGATCGGCCGAACATTCGAATGAATTTCGATCCGATCAACTTCGAGCGGGCGGGCGTCGCATGCGTGGACGCGCTCGACGCGGTGCTTCCGTTCATCGCGCACGTTCACCTGAAGGGGCTCGACGGCGGCGACTACTGCGAATTTGGCACAGGCGATATCGATCTGACGCCCGTGCTGCAGTTGCTGCTGGAACGGCAGTACCGCGGGCAATTCACGGTTGAATATGAAGGACACTGCGATGGCACGCTTCGGCTCTACCAGAGCGTACAGCGCGCACGGACGATCGTCGAGGCGCTCCAGGGTCGGAGGACCTCGGCCGGCGGCAACGCTTAGAACCGGACGGCGAGGCCAATCCCGGCGCGCCCGGAGCTGACCGCCGCGTCGTGCGGCTGGGTCGGCGTCTCCTGGCTTTCCGCAGAAATCCGGCCGAAGCGGAACTGCAAATCGACCACGAGCCGCTGCCACACCGGCCAGGCCACGCCGCCGCCGAGGACGAGCATCGGCCTGGTGAACTCACCCGACAGATCGGTGCCGAGCACGATGCCGAACCGCTCCAGGCTGCTCGTGACGTCGGTGCCACCGACCGTGAACGTCACGTCGCGACGTCCTCTGGCCATCCCGAAGCCGCCGAGCACGTACGGCGCCACTTTGCTGCCAGTCACCGGGATCAGGTACTTGACGCCGCCCGCCACGAACGCCACCGGCTCCCTGACGGAAAAGCCGACGCCGGTCTCGGTCAGGGTGAGCGCGCCGGCGATGGTTTGCGCGTTGGTCCCGAGCGCCGTGGGGGCGACGTTGCGGATCTGACCACCTTCCACGAAGAGCTGCACATTCGTCGCGACCTTGACGCCGATCTCCGCGCCGTATGACTGGCTCGTGACGTTACCGAACGCCGACTGCATCACCAGCGCGACGTATCCACTGTCCGGCGCCCCCGGCGTGGAGGGAGTCTGTGCCCGGGCTGCACCGGTCATTCCAGACAGGACAGTCAACAGAATCGCGGTGACCACGGATCGCATGCTGAATGCTCCCACGTGTGACGCGCGGGCTCACCGTTGGGTCGTGCGCGCCGTTGAGGTCGAGCCGAGGCTCGTGTCGCGCCACGGCTGCACCAAGACGTTCGTTCGCTCGTCAACGGTGCGCTTCACCGGTCCGTTTCTGGCGACCGACGAGACCATGAAGCCCACGAGCTCGCCCACCTTCGGCACCCAGCTGCTGAACGGCGGCCCAAATCCGCTGTCGGGACCGATCGTTCTCGTACCCTGGCCGGCCTTGCACACGCCGGCGCCGCGATAGATCCACTCGCCTGCGCCGCCATACCACGTACCCCCGATGTTCGCGAAGTACCACTGGTTGGCGAAGACGCCGAAATTCGGGTCGTCGCCCGGCTGCCCGAACGGCCAATGCGAATCGGGCCAGCCTGGATCCGTAAAAGCCATGCACATCGGGCCGACGCCCGCGCCGTCCTGCTCCACCAGGCTGAGTGTGCCGGTCTGCGGCCAGCGGGACACGTCGGGGCTGTTCAAATACACGACCTTGGTGAGGTCGATCGCCAGGGACGTCGTGAAGCTCTGCGCCGCGGTCGGCGCGCTCGAGATCGCGTTCGAGGCGTCGATCGCGGTGGCCCTCCAGAAGAGCGTCGCGCTGGCCGGCAGATCGGCCGTGGGAACGAACCCGGTCTCGTTCACGCCTTCAACGTTGGTTCCCGTCACGAGGATCGGGCTGAACGCCGAGGAGGCCGCGATCTCGAACCTGTAGGTGATCGGCCCGGCCGGCCCCGTCCATGTCGCGTTGGTCACCCGGAGCGCCGGCCGCACGCCGGTCTGCGCGCCGGTCAAGGGGCTGATCGGCACCGGCGCATTGACGACGATCGCGGGGCCGATCGTGAATCTGTACGCCGCCCCGAAGACGCCGGTCGTGCCGCTGCCGGTCGCACGCGCATGCCAGTAGTAATCCCTCGCAGGCGCCAGAGCATCGAGCCTGACGCTGGTCTGACCGCTGGTGCCCTCCGTCACCGCATCCTTCGTTTGGACCTTCGCGGTGAATCCCGAATCGGTGGCGACTTCGAAGGTGTAGGTGACGCCTGGCTGCGTGCTGATCGCATTCAGAGCGACGAGGGTGACCGGCTGGTCGATATTCCTGATCTGCGCGTTGTTGACCGGCGTCAGCGGACGCGGCGCGGCGATCGACGCCGTCACCGCCTCGCCACCCTGTGCGACGCCTGTTGTCGCCGAGGGCTGAGTGGGACTGTTCTTGCCGCAGCCTGCGGCGATGGCCGTCGCGGCGGCGGCGAACAGCATCGCACGCGCTCGTCGAGTCACGCGTGGGAAGCTTAAACGACGGTCGCGCCGCAAGTCAATTTCTTGGAAACAATTCATGCTTTTAAAAATCGATACTCCTGCTGCGGGCTCAGACGCGGCGACGTCTGATGCTCACGTCCTCGACCTCGATGATCGCGCGCGTGTGAAAGCGCAAGCCGCGATCGCGGCGCCACCGGCGGACCTGCGCGCGCAGCCGCGTCAACGCCTTCCGCTCCCGCTCGTCGATACCGTCGTCCAGCCGCTCGGAGACGGCAAGCTCGAGGTCGCTCATCCCGAGCCCCGGCGCGAGCGCCAGGAACGCGCGGGTCGCGCTCACCGGCACGATCGTGACGCCGGGCAGCTTCGAGACCTCGGCGCGGTTCACGATGATCAAGGATCGCCGCTCGGTGATGCGCACCAGTTCCGCCACCGCCGGCTCAGGTGGCGCGGCCGGCGTGCGACGCGCCTCCTTCTCGTACAGTCGTACCACGGCCCACGCCACGTCGCGGTCGATCCGCCGCAGGCCGGCGACCACCTCTTCGGGCAGAGTCAGCGCCACGACCTGACCGGGACGGCCGAACTTCGGCGGCCGCCCGCGCTTCCGCCGCGCGATTCTCATGGGCGAAAAGTATACTTGAGAGGATTTGCTCCGGGATCTTCCGCCCCGCGCCCGCTGGTACATTCTCGTGGTGATCGCGGTTGGCGCGGTGACGTTCTTCACCCTGCTGCCGCGCGCGACGTTCACGCCCATCGTGCCGCTGATCTTCCTGGTGCTGCTGTCATCGCTGACGTCGGCCTTCAAGGTGCATCTGCCGATCGCCAGCGGCTCGAACATGTCGGTGTCGTACGTGGTGGATATCGCCGCGCTGATGCTGCGCGGGCCGCACGCCACGATGATCGTCGGCGCCGCGAGCGGCTGGAGCCAGACGACCCTCAATTCGAGCGCGCCGAATCCGCCGTTCCGCACGCTCTTCAACATCGCGATCCTGGTGGTGACCGTGCAGGCGGCGGGCCAGGTCTTTCTGCGCCTCGGCGGCACGCCGTACGCCGAATCGGGTGCGATGGTCATGCCGCTGGCCGGGATGGCGCTCACCTATTTTTTCGTCAACACCATTCCCATCGCCATTGCCATCGCGCTGACCACGAACCAGAGCGCGTGGCGCATCTGGAAAACCGACTTCGCGTCGAGCGCGCCGAGCTACCTGCTGGGCGCCGCCACCGCAGCCGTCGTCATCAAGGTGACCGAGAGCTCCGGGTACTGGCTGACGCTGCTGCTGACCGCCGCGCCGCTGTATCTCACCTACAGGATGTATCGCGTCGGCCGGGAGAGCGAAGCACGGCAGGGCGCGATTCTCGAGGCCGCGCACGACGCCATCATCACGATGGACCAGGAGCTGAACATCCGCGAGTTCAATCCGGCCGCCGAGCGGATGTTCGGTTACGCGCGGCTCGACATCCTGGGCCGTAACGTCGAGCTCCTGCTGCCGCCTGCCAGTCGCGCGCGGCAGGTGAGCGCGCTGAACGAGTACATGGCGACGGGCAGCGGCACGCTGGCAGGCCGCCAGATCGAGCTGCTCGGCCTGAAGTCGGATGGCAGCGAGTTCCCGCTCGACTTGACGGTGGCCCGCATCGGATCGGACAGTCGTGCCGTGCTCACCGGCTTTTTCCGCGACATCACGGAGCGCCGCGCCCTCGAGGAGCAGCTCAGGCAGTCGCAGAAGCTCGAGGCGATCGGCCGCCTCGCCGGCGGCGTGGCGCACGACTTCAACAACATCCTCATGAGCATCATGGGCGCGGCCGATTTGCTGCTGATGCAGCTGCCGAGCGGAGATTCGGCACGCGAGGAGGCGACCGAGATCAAGCAGTCGGTGGACCGCGGCGCCGGGCTGACGAGGCAGCTCCTCGCGTTCAGCCGGCGTCAGGCGACCCGGCCGCGGCTGTTCGCGCTCGGCGAGATCGTCGGCGGCATGGACCGGATGCTGCGCCGCCTGATCGAGGCGGAGATCGAATTCGAGATTATTTCCGCGCCGGATCCGTTGATGATCGTCGCCGACTCCGGACAGCTCGAGCAGGTCGTCATGAACCTGGTCATCAACGCTCGAGACGCGATGCCGAAGGGCGGGCGGCTCACGGTGCGCGTCGAAGAGGTGGAGCTGGATGAGGCTGCGGCCGCGACCCTGGCCGAGGGGAAAACCGGACGGTACGCGCGGCTCAGCGTCGCCGACACGGGCACGGGTATCGACGAGCAGACGCGCGCGAAGCTGTTCGAGCCGTTCTTCACCACGAAGGAACAGGGCAAAGGCACCGGCCTCGGCCTCTCGATCGTCTACGGCATCGTGAAGCAGAGCGGCGGCTACATCACGGTCGCGAGCGAGCCGGGGCGCGGCGCGACTTTTCTGCTCTATTTCCCCATCGCCACCGCGTCAGAGCCCGCGCCCGCCGTCGCCTGACGCTTCAGCCGCCGCCGCGATGTGAGCCCGCGCGCGCTTCACCATCCTTCGCAATCCTCAATCCGCCATCCGAAATCTGGTATCGTGACCTGTGGCTCCGACCTGCCCGGTATGCGGTAGAACGCCGATACGCCTCTCGCGCCCGCGGTCGTGGTTCGAGCGGATGCGCCGGCGGCTGACGCGACGCGCGCCCTACCGCTGTCAGGGGTGCGGGTGGCGTGGCTGGCAGGCCAAATCCGCCGTCGAGACGGTCGAGGCGCCGCGGGGAATTCCCCGGGCACTCACCGATGCCGAGCTCGAAGCGCTCGAGCCCGGCAAACCCGAAGGAGAGCGGAAGTGACCGACGAGGAACGTCAGAAGGCCGAAGACCTGCTCAGCCGCCTCGAGGTCTCGGTCGGCCAGATATTTCCGCGCGACGGCGGCAACGCCGCGCTCCTCGCCACGATGATCCAGACGCTGAACGGATTGCGCAGCCTGCTCGCCCTCGTGAAGCCACACTAAAGAAGTCTGAAGTCTGAAGTCTGAAGTAACGAAGCTCGCCTGGAACGAAACCTATGTCTGTTTCGTTCGCACGCGGTCCAGCTCCCGCTGGTGGAGGCCTCAAACCGCCGAGTCCACGCGTCTGCGGGCACACCGGCGAATCTTCGTTACTGGAGCAGTTCGGTCGTGAGAGTGTCCCGCTTGCCCGCCTGGAAGCCGGCTGTGATCATCAAGGTGAGGAGAAGCAGACACGCGGCTGAGAGGTACGGCGTCGATTCGCCCGACAACTGGAGCGACGCGTTGCCCCACACGGGGCCGATCGTGCGGCCGAGGCTTTCCACCGCGCTCGCCGCGCCCTGAACACGGCCCTGCTCGTCGCCGCGCGCGACGAGGCTGACCATGCTCGACATCGTCGGATGACCGAAGCCCATGCCAAACGCAAGCGGCACGAGCGCGAGCGCGAACATCGCGACCGAGTGCACGAGCGCGGCGGCCATGAGGCCCACCACGGCGAAGCCCAGACCGAGCAGGAACGTCCGTTTGTCGCCGAACCACCGGACGATGGGGCGGATGAGCCCTCCCTGGATGAACGCGCCGAGAATGCCGAACGCGGCGAAGAAGTAGCCCGTTCTGGCGACGTCGAATCCGAACCGGCGCGCGGCAAACAGCGAGAAGGTCGTCTGGAAGATGGCGAACGCGCACCAGTAGATGAAGTCGATGGCGAGAATCCGGCGCACCAGCGGCCGCTTCAGCAGCGCCGGCAGATAGCGGAAAGGATTGCCCGTTCCCGCACGCGCGCGGTGCACTGTCTCCGGCAGCCACAACCACGCCATCACGGTGGCCACGAGAGTGATCGCCGCGGCCGCCCAGATCGGCGCCGTGTAGCTCACTCCTGACAGGATGCCGCTCAGCGCCGGTCCGAGAATGAAGCCGAGCCCGAATGCAGCACCGATGAGGCCGTACGCCCGCGCGCGATCTTCTGGTTCCGTCACGTCGGCGACGTAGGCTCGCGCCGTCGAGATGTTCCCGCCGGAAAGCCCATCGACGATGCGCGCCGCGAACAGCATCGCGAGGCTGTGGGCGAGCGCAAGCATCGCGAAGCTCAGGACCGTTCCCGCGAGACTGAAGATCAGGATAGGGCGCCGGCCGTAACGGTCCGACAGGTCGCCCAGCGCCGGAGCCGCGGTGAGTTGACACAACGAGAACACGGCAAAGAGCAGACCGACGACCAGCGGTGACGCGCCGAACGTCCCCGCGTAGAACGGCAGAAGCGGGATGATGATCCCGAATCCCACCAGGTTGACGAGAATTGTGAGGAAAATGATGAGAAGCGGGCGCGTCACGATGTGCCCAACATTCTATACAATCAACGACGCATGCATCTTGGCAGCCGCACGTCAAAAAGCCGCCTCATCAAACCTTGCGTGGCGATGTGTGCCTTCATCAGCGCTGTCGCGGTGACTGCTCAGGTGCCGGGCCACACGCCGGTGCCGCCGGTCGAGACGTTCCGGCCGGAAATCCTCGGCACGCATGGCATCGTGGCCGCCGGACGGCACTATTCCGTCTCCGCCGGGGTCCGCATGATGCAGCAGGGGGGCAACGCCGTGGATGCCGGCGTCGCCTCGGTGCTCGCCGCGTCGGTCTGCGAAATCTCCCACTTCGGCTTCGGCGGCGAAGCGCCGGCGATGATCTACGACGCGAAGACGCGGGACATCATCGTCATCAACGGACAGGGGCCGGCGCCCAGGGCTGCGACGCCCGCGCTGTTCGCCGCGCAGGGATTGATTCCGGGCAACGGGCCGCTCGGCGCCACGATTCCGGCGATGCTGGACGCGATGGCGCTTGCGCTCGAAGCCAGGGGCACGATGCGGCTCGAACAGGTGCTGCGGCCGGCGATCGAGCTCGCCGACGGCTTCCCGATGTACGAGTTCCTGCGCGGTTTTCTCATCAGCGAACGCAACGCCACCGAACAGTTCGAATGGTCGGCGAAGACGTATTACCCGAGCGGCCGCATCCCGGAGGTCGGCGAGCTCTTTCGCCAGCCGAACCTGGCGCGAACGCTCCGTGCGATCGCCGCCGCGGACAAAGCCGCGTTCGCGCGGTCGCACGATCGTGTGGCGGCGATTCGCGCCGGACGCGACGTCTTCTACAAGGGCGACATCGCGCACCGCATCGCCGACGCGAACAAGGCGGCCGGTGGCCTGTTCACCTACGACGATCTCGCGTCCTTCCACGGAAGGCTCGAAAAGCCGACGACGACGAACTTTCATGGCTTCGACGTCTACAAGGCGGGACCCTGGGATCAGGGCCCGGTGCTGCTGCAGACGCTCAACATCCTCGAGGGCGTCGATCTCAAGGCGTTCGGCGTGAACTCCGCCGAGTACATCCATCACGTCCACGAGGCGATCAAGCTGGCATACGCCGACCGCAATGCGTATTACGGCGACCCGGCGTTCACGCAGGTGCCGATCGCCGGGCTGTTGTCGAAGCCGTACGCCGCCGAGCGGCGCAGGCTCATCGGCCCGCAGGCCTCGCTCGAGCATCGCGTCGGCGATCCCTTTCGCTTCGATCCGAGCGTGAAGCCGCCCGCGGTGCGCTACACGCCTCACTCGCAGGGGTTGAAGACGCCCACGACCGCCGGCGATACCACGTGCGTCGACGTCGTCGACAAGGACGGCAACCTGTTCAGCGCGACTCCGAGCTCGGGATGGCTGCTGGGCGGCGCGTTCATCGCCGGCGACACGGGCGTGCCGCTCTCGAACCGGATGACGGTGTTCGATCTCGATCCGCTCAGCCCGAACGTGCTCGCCGGCGGCAAGCGCCCGCGCACGACGCTGACGCCGACGCTCGTGCTCAAAGGCGGCAAACCGTTCCTCGCCCTCAGCACGCCCGGCGGCGACAGCCAGGATCAGCAGCTCCTGAACGTGCTGCTGGAAATCATCGTCTTCGGCAAGGGCATTCAGGAAGCGATCGAGGCGCCGCGCATCAACTCGCTGCACCCGTTCGGCTCGTTCGACAACCACGCGAGCGAGCCGGGTGTGCTCGAGATCGAGAACCGCGTGCCCTCTGCGGTCCGCGACGCGCTCACGGCGCGGGGCCACAAGCTGAAAGTGCTCGGCCCGTACGGCATGAGCACCGGAGTCGTCGCCGTCGGCGTCGACCCGCAAAGCGGCACACTTCGCGGCGGGGCGGACGTCAGGAGAGAACGCTACATCTTTGGCTGGTAGCCGTCGCTCGTCGCCGATGCCTGATCGCTAAGGCCGAAGGCCGCGCAGCATGAAGGCCAGGAGGCCCGCCATCGCCGCAACCTGGCCGGTCCAGGACAGGAACGACCACTTCAGCATTTCGACGCGCGTCGTCGCGAGCTCCTGCCGCACCGCCGTGAGACCCTCGTGAAGGGGCCTCGCGGAACTCGAGCCGAAGGCCGGTGATCTCCTCGGTGAGTCGTCGCTCGAATCGATCGGCCGCTACGCTCACCACTTGTTCGCTCCAGTCTTTTCGGTCCGAATCGAGCACCTCGATGAGACCGAACGTCGCTTCGTCGCCCAGTTGGCTTCGGAGCGCAACCGGGATACGGCTGCTCGCCATCGTCGTCTTGACCCTTTCTCGACCTGACGACGACGATGCCATCGTCTTCCTGCCTTGTCAATGTCCCGCGTCTAGATGTGTGCAGTCAGCGGATCGTGCGTGCGCCTGCCGTGCTCGAGCCAGGTCAGCACGATGTCGGCCGTCACCGGCGCGCGGCGGAAGACGTCCTCGCCCAACGCGTCGAAGATCGCGTTCAGCACCGACCCGTAACCGGCGCCGACTGGCGGCTCGCCGACGCCGCGCGCGCCCACGGGCGTTTCGGGATCCGCGAGGCCGAGCGCTTCCGTGTGCATCGTGGCCGGAATATCCAGAATCGTGAGCGGCTTGTTGTGGTGGAAGCGCTTCGCGAGCGGCACGCCGTACTGCCGGTCGTACGCCCATTTCTGCGTCAACGCGTGGCCGATGCCGAGATTGATCCCGCCGAGCAGCTGACCGTGGAGGCTGCGAGGATTGATCACCGTGCCGACGTCGCCGACGGCGAGGTAGTCGACGACGCGCGTCGTCCCCGTTTCGACGTCGACTTCGACTTCGGCGAAGCCGGCCACGAACGAGTACGTGTCGCCATCGTGGGGGTAGGTGTCTTTCGCCACCCCCATCAGGCCCAGGCCCGCGAGCGAGGTCGCCGACTTCTTCGTGAACGCATGGATGTCGCCGGGCAGCTCGTGACCGTCGTATTTGCCGCCCAGCTCGATTGCGCGCTTCGCGGCCTGCGCGTAGCTCATGCCGCGGGACGGATGATCCCGTCGATACACGCGCTCGTTGCCGATCGTATAGTCGGCAGGGGCGCCGCCAAAATCCTTCGCGGCGATCTCCTGGAGCTTCAGCCGGGCGTCGACGGATCCTGCCAGATTCGCGCGCGTCATCGCGTGCGTCGTCTGGCTGCCGACCGACATGGCAGACCACGGAAGGTTCTTCGCGGTGCTGCCCCAGTTCACGACGACGCGCTCCCAGGGCATCGCGAGCACATCGGCGGCCACACGCGCCAGATCGATGCACGAATGCGTGCCGAGGTTGCCCACGCCGGACTGCACGTACAGCTTGCCGTCAGGCTGAATCGTCATCAGTCCGTCGTAGCCGATCGAGCCGGCACCGTGCGGCCCGACGGCGACGCCGATCCCGCGCACCTTCGAGCCCTGACGCGTGCCAGTGCGCGCTTTGCGCTCGTCCCACTTGAAGAGCTCGGCCCCGCGATCGAGCGCCTGCTTCACGAACGCGCTCGTGACGTGCGGACGCTGGCCGCCCGGCCGGGGCGCGCCGTACGGGGCTTTGCCTTCGGGCGAGTTGACCCGGCGGATCGCGACCTGGTCGAGGCCCAGCTTCCTCGCCGCTTTCGTGACCACCGGCTCCATGATCGCGTTCGCCTGCATCGCACCGGGCGACCGCTGCTGCGAGCGCGGCGGCGTGTTGGTGATGACGGCGACGCCGCGCCAGCGCATCGCGAGCGGCTGCCAGATGAGCGATGCGGCATTGCCGGCCGAGCGATAGTCGCCCATAGGGCCGTACGGTCCGTTGTCTTCGACAATGAAGAGGTCGAGCGCGGTGATCCGGCCGTCTGTGGCGAACCCGGCCCTCGCGCGGCCGACCATGCCCGTACGCGCGCGGCCGATGTAGTGCTCTTCCTCGCGGCTGATGCGCATCATCACCGGCACGCCCGCCTTCCTCGACAGCAGCGCTGGAATGACCATCGACACGGCGCCGCCGCCTTTGCTGCCGAAGCCGCCGCCGCAGTACTCGCTGATCAGCACGATGTTCGACGCGTCGATGCCGAGCCAGTTCGCCAGCGGATCGACCGTGCGCGCGACGCTTTGCGTCGAGCCGTGCAGGTGGAGCCGGCCGTTCTGCCAGTACGCCATCGCGCTGCGCGACTCCATCGGCTGATGCCCGGTGGACTGCACGACGAACGTCTCGTCGACGATGATCGCGGCCTTCTTGAAGCCGGCCTCGAGGTCGCCGTACGCCCACTCATCCGGCGCCTTTCCCATCGGCAGGCCGCCTTCGGGCGCCGCGGCGAAATCCTCCTCGGTCCATTTCAGCGTCTGGAGCTTCGGCCGCGGCGGCGGCCCGCCTGACCCCGGCGCCGCCGGCGGAGCCGGGAACCACACGTTGCCCTCCGTGCGCCCGTTGGCGCCGGCCGGGCGCAGGCTCTCGACCGGATCGACGACGAAGGGCAGCGGTTCGAGGTGGACGGTGATGCGCTCGACGGCCTCGGCCGCGGTGAGCTCGTCGACGGCGGCAACCGCGAGGATCGGCTCGCCCTGATAGAGCGGCTCGTTCGTGAGCGCGCGCTCGGCGCCCCGCAGGTCCGGCAGATCGTCGGCGGTGAGGATGGCTTTCACGCCCGGCATCGCGAGGGCGGCGCGTGTATCGATGCCCGCGACCCGCGCGTGCGGCATCGGGCTGAGGAGCAGCTTGGTGAACAGCATCCCGTCGGCGCGGTAGTCTTCCGCGTACTTGGCCCGTCCGGTCACCTTGGCCACGAGATCGAGCGGCGTGTAGTTCTGGCCGATCAGCTTCTGGTCAGACATGTCGAGACCCTCGCGAACAGTGTAGCGCCGATGCTTCGATCACCTCGCGTCCTTGAATCGTCCGGAACATGGGGCTGTTTACCACGCCCTCGTCCGTATGGTCATTTGACGAGCTCGCCAGGCCGGCTGCCGGACGCAAGCGGCATGTGGGCGAGGCGCGCGGATTATACCGCGCCGGGTGAACGGTTCCTGGATTGGGCTTCCTCAGACTCGACATCCCCGGCGGCGTGTCATCGCGTCCGCCGGCCGTCAGCGGCGTCAAACTCTGGCGCGTCAAACTCTGGTACCCTCCAAACGGCGATGACTGAATCTTCAGCGGGCGCAGCGGACTCCGTGTTGAAAGGCGTCTCGCCGTTCGCACAGCTCGCGTGGTTGTCGCTGGCCATGTTCCTCGGTATGACGGTGTGGTTTTCCGCCACGGCCGCGAACGCGCCGATCGTCGCCGAGCTCCATCTCTCGTCCGCCGAAACCGCGTGGCTGACAATGGCGGTGCAGGGCGGGTTCGTCATCGGCACGCTGCTCTCGGCCCTGCTCAATCTGCCGGACATCGTCAACCCGCGATGGCTGTTCGCCGCCGGCTGCGTGCTGGCGGCCTCCGCCAACGCGGCGCTTGTGCGTGCCGGTGGCGCGGCGATGCTCATCGCGCTGCGCGTCGCGACGGGCGCTGCCCTCGCGTGGGTCTACCCGCCGGGCATGAAAGTGGCCGCCGGGTGGTTCGACGAGCGGCGCGGCGCCGCGCTTGGCGTCCTCATCGGCGCGCTGACCGTCGGGTCGGCATTTCCGCATCTCCTGGCGTCGGCATCCGCCACGATCCCGTGGCGCACGCTGATGCTGTCGGCGTCGGCGCTCGCGGTCCTCGGCGGCGCGCTCGTCGTCACCGCCGTCGGCGACGGGCCGTACGTCGCGAGCAGCGCACGCTTCGATCCGGCGGCGGTCGCGCGCGTATTCGCCGACCGGCGCACGCGCCTCGCGACGCTCGGCTACCTCGGCCACATGTGGGAACTCTACGCGGTGTGGACGTGGATCGCGGTGTTCGCGTCGGCCAGCCTCGGGTTTGTCGGCGCCACCACGCCCGGCTCGCCAGCGGGATCGGCCGTGGCGTTCGCGGCGATCGGCAGCGGCGCGATCGGATCGGCGGCGGCGGGATGGTTCGCCGATCGGATCGGCAAGGCGCGGATCGCCGGATGGGCGCTGATCGTCAGCGGCGCCTGCTGCGCGCTCGCCGGCTTCGTCTTCCACGCGCCGCCGGCCGCGCTCTTCGTCTTTGCCATGGTGTGGGGCGTGGCCGTGGTGGCCGACTCGGCCCAGTTGTCAGCGCTGGTCGCCCAGTACAGCCCGCGGGATCACGTCGGCACCGCGCTGACCGTCCAGACGTGCGCGGGGTTCCTGCTGACGATGGCGTCGATCCGGCTGCTGCCGATCGCCGCGCTGACGCTCGGCTGGCAGTGGGTGTTCATCTGCCTCGTGCCCGGCCCGGTGTTCGGCGTCCTGGCGCTGCGCGGGCTGCCGGATCCCGGCAAAACCCGCCATGGCTGATGGCCGATGGTCGATAGGCTGTGGTCGATGACGCGCCATCCACGCTAGCCATCCGCCATCAGCGGTGACAGTCAGCGCGCACGCTTCACGCCAGCGCGCGTGCGGCGGTGGGCTTCGGCCTCGACCGCCGACACGACCTTCATGAACCCCTTCACGTCGTCGCTCGTGACGCGGCGCGCGATGGCCTGCTCGAGATCGGTGAGGTGGCGGTGCACGCGGCTGGCGGCCTGACGGCCCTTCGCGGTCGGCGTGATCACGAATGTGCGGCGGTCGGCCGCGCCGACCTCCCGGGTGATGAACCCGCGATCGGCGAGCCGATCGAGGATGCTCGTCAGCGTCGATCGCTTGTGCGCGAGGCCGCGATGCAGATCGGCAATGGTCGCCGGCGCCGAGGTCGCGAGGAGCGCAAGAATGTGCGCCTCGCCCTGAGAGAGGCCGTCTTCACGCACTCCCGCGAGATACAGGCCGATTCGGTGGGTCGCCCGGTGAATCGGTGGAACGAGGCGCAGTGGCATCGTCGTTACGATATCGTAGTATTCGATATCGGTCAAAAACGGCCGTCGGATGCAGGGCGGCCTCTCAGGGCCGCCGATGACGCGGACGTCGGATCAACGGACGGGCAACGGGGCTCGTGCTTCGACCGGCTCACCACGAGCGTCTGTTTCAGAACCCCTCGCGTAGGGCGGAGCGTGCTCCGCCCCGGGCGTGAGTCTTTCAGCCGGGCGACTCCGGCTCGCCTGAAAGGCTCGCCCTCCAGCAGTTGCCGGCCGGCCTGCACAACCCCAGGGTGTGCCAGTGATCTTCGATGCAGGCCGCCTGGACGCGAATCCCCGTCGAAAACGCGGGGGCCGTCAAGCTCATCCGACGAGAAGAAAGCGGGCAGGCCGCTCCATCAAATCCTGGCCTTTCATGGACGCGACCCCGGATGTTGCCGCGTCACCAACCACGGC
>Ga0066682_10000311_pt1 | contig 14196 bp, 10 predicted proteins | sample GraSoiAngelo_131_FD_65628 | JGI IMG/M metagenome (GOLD analysis project Ga0066682, IMG submission 65628) | Grasslands soil microbial communities from the Angelo Coastal Reserve, California, USA - 14_0929_02_30cm | ecosystem: Environmental > Terrestrial > Soil > Grasslands | place: USA... | reverse complement strand
CCGGCCTGGGCGCCTTGCCCGCGATCGAGCGGTGGTCGCTCATCCGTCGCCGCCCGCCGCCGCGACCTCCGCAGGCCTCGCGACCCAGCCGGCGCGCTCGCGCCAGTCCGGCGGCGTGCCGGCGAAGCGGCTCAGCGCGAGCGCGCCGAGATCGGCGAAGGAGCACCGCCCGTGTTGCACGAGCTCGCTGATGGCGCGGCCGACCGCGGGCGACAGGCCGAAGCCCACGCTGGACATCGTCGCGATCACGACGTTGTCGGGATTGGACAGACGCTCGACGACGGGCAGCCCGTCGGGTGTGTTCTCGACCAGGCCGCTCCACGCGCGGATCACACGCACGTGCGCGGCGCCGGGGAAGAGCTCGGCCAGCCGGCGCGCGAGATTGCGCACGAGCGGCGTGTTCGCGTGCTCCGGCGTCGTCATGTCGGGCACGTTGATCCACTCGTGTGGCCCGCCGCCGTACACGAGGTTGCCACGCAGCGTCTGCCGTCCGTAGAGCCCGTTGCCCGCGACGCCACCCACGCCCATGAGGGGGATCGGCTCGGTCGCAATCATCTCCACGCGCGCGGGCGCCAGCGGCAGCGCGACGCCGAGCATCTCGGCGAAGAGTCCCGTCTGCGGCCCCGCGGCCACGACGACGACGTCGGCGCCGAATGTGCCACGCGTCGTCTCCACCGCGGTGACGCGGCCGCCACGCCGAACGAGGCCGGTGACCGTCGTGTGCTGCAGGATCCGTCCGCCGTGGTCGGCAAGCGCCCACGCGTAGGCCTGCACGGTGCGCTGCGGGTTGGCGTGGCCGCCGAAGTGCAGATACGTGCCGCCGATCGCCTCGTCGCCGACGATCGGCACCAGCTCCTTGAGCTGACGCCGATCGAGCGGCTCCCAGCGAAAGCCGCGCGACTCGCCGATCTCCGCCCAGCGCCGCGCCAGCGCCAGCTGTGGCTCGCTCAGCGCAATGCCGATCCGATGAGGCTGGTATTCGGTGGGGTACCCGAGCAGCTCGTCCATCTGCGGCCACAGCCGCTGCTCCTCGAGACCGAACGGGCTCCCGACGTGCGTCGCGCCGCCGCCGTTGCGTCCCGAGGCTTCCCAGCCGACGATGCTCTTGTCGAGCACGAGGACGTCGACGCCGGCGCGGGCGAGCCACCAGCCGGCGCTCAACCCGGTGACGCCGCCGCCCACGATCACCACCGCCGCGCCGCTCGTCATGGCGCGCCCATCATAGCGGAACCTGACGCGCGGCCAGCTCCTTCGCGGGAATGTGACACGCGATCCGATGACCGCCGTCGAGCTGCTGGACCGGCGGCGGGACGTCGTCGCAGACCGTCCCGACACGCCGCGGGCAGCGCGTGGCGAAGGGGCAGCCGCGCGGCACCTCGTCGCCGCGCGGCAGCGGCGCCTCCAGCACGATGCGCGACGCCGCCGCGTCGGGATCGAGCACGGGCACCGCCGAGAGGAGCGCCTCCGTATACGGGTGGTACGGCGGCGCGAACACGCGCTCGACGGCCCCGAACTCCGCCACCGTGCCGAGATACATCACCGCGACATGATCGGCGAGATAGCGGACGACGGCGAGGTCGTGCGAGATGAAGAGCAGCGTGGTGCCGCGCTCGGCCTGGATCTCGTTGAGGAGATTGATGACCGCCGCCTGGACCGAGACGTCGAGGGCCGACACGGGCTCGTCGGCGACGATCACGTCGGGATCGCCGGCGAGTGCGCGCGCGATGGCCACGCGCTGCTTCTCGCCGCCCGACAGCTGCCGCGGCCGGCGCGCGGCCATCTCGGGCCCGAGCTTCACGACCTCGAGCAGCCGCGCGACGCCGCTGGGCACGTCCGCCGGCGCGCGCTCGCGCAGGCGCCGGAGCGCGCGGCCGATGGCGTAGCCGACCGTGTGGCTCGGATTCAGCGTGCTGTCGGGGTTCTGAAAGACCATCTGCAGCTTGCGCTTCAGCGTGCGATCGCGCGCATCGACGGGCAGCGCGGCGACTTCGATTCCGTCGAGCGTCACGCTGCCGCCGGTCGCGACCTCGATGCCCGTGAGGATTTTCGCCAGCGTGGACTTGCCACAGCCGGATTCGCCGACCACGGCCAGCGTCCGCCGGCGCGCGGCCGTGAGCTCGATGTCGACGAGCGCCCTCACCACGTCCTTCCTCGCGGCGAGCCGTGCGCGGCGTCGCTCGTAGGACTTGTGCAGGTCTCGCACCGCGATCACCGGCGCGGTCGGCGCCTGGGCGTCGCGGACGGCGAGCGTCGCGCGGCGCCGTGACGCTTGCGCCAGCTCATCGACGCGCACACACGCCACGCGGTGACCGGCGTCGTCCTCGACCGTGGCCAGCGCAATCGCCCGCGTCGTGCAGCGCCCGGTCTCGACGTGCGGGCACCGGCTCGCGAAGCCGCATCCGGGCGTGCGCGCCGATGCCGGCTCGACCTGGCCGGCGATGGGAATCAGCGGCGCGTGGCGCTTGTCGCGGCCAGATGTCGGCAGGCAGTCGAGGAGCCCGCGCGTATACGGATGGCGCGGGTCGGTGAAAATCTGCCGCACGGAGCCTTCCTCGACCAACTCGCCACGATACATCACGCCGACCCGGTCGCACACGCGCGCGACGGTGCCGAGGTTGTGGCTGATGAAGAGGATCGCCGAGTCGTGCCGCCGGCGGAGATCGCGCACGAGGTCGAGCACCGCGGCCTCCACGGTGACGTCGAGGCCGGTCGTGGGCTCGTCCATGATCAGCAGCGCCGGCTCGGCGATGAGCGCCATGGCGATGACGATGCGTTGTTGCTGGCCGCCGGACAGCTGATGCGGATAGCGATCCATCACCGCCTCGGGATCGGCCAGCCGCACCTCGCGGAGCATCGCGAGCGCTCTCGCCCGCGCCGCCGCCGCGTCGACGCGCTCGTGAACCATCGGCACTTCCATCAGCTGGCGACCGACCGTCATCACGGGATTCAGGCTCGCCATCGGATCCTGATAGACCATGGCGATGCGCCGTCCACGCAGCGCGCGCAGCGCGCCGTCGTCGAGCGAGACGAGGTCGCGGCCCTCGAAGAGGATGCGCCCGGCCGTGATGCGCCCGGCCCGCCCCAGGTAGCGCATGATCGAGAGCGCCACCGTCGATTTGCCGCAGCCGGACTCGCCGACGAGGCCGAGCGCTTCGCCCGCACGCAGCGAGAGGTCGAGCCCCGTGAGCACCGGCACCTCGCCGGCGCGCGTCGTGTACGCGACGCGCAGTCCCTGGACGTCGAGCAGCGGGGCGTCAGTCACGGAGGCCGAGCTCCCGCAGCCCCACGGCGAGGAGATTGAAGCCGACGACGAGCGAGGAGATGGCCGCGCACGGGACCAGCGCCATGTGCGGCCACACCATCATCATCCCGTAGGTGTCCTTGACCATGCCGCCCCAGTCGGGATCGGGTGGCGGCAGGCCGATGCCGAGGAAGCCGAGCACGCCGATGATGATGACGTTGTAGCCGGTGCGCAGACACATGTCGACGATGAGGGGGCCTCGCGCGTTCGGCAGGATCTCGACGAGCATGATGTAGAGCGACGATTCGCCCCGCATCTTGGCCGCCGCGACGTACTCGCGCTCGCGCAGGTCCAGCGTCATGCCCCGCACGATGCGCGCGATGATCGGCGCCTTCGTCAGCGTGAGCACGCCGATGATGTTCCAGGCCGACGAGCCGAAGTGGGCGAGGATGATCATGTAGAGGATGATGACGGGGAAGGAGAGCACGATGTCGCACGCGCGCGTGATGACCAGCCCGATCCACCGTCCGTAGTAGCCCGCCGTCAGACCGAGCAGCGAGCCCAGCGCCGCCGCGCCGAGGACGGCCAGCGGCGCGATGACCAGCACCGGGCGCGCGCCCCACAGAATGCGCGAGAGCAGATCGCGCCCGAGATGATCGCTGCCGAGCCAGTGCGCCCGCGACGGCGTCGGCCGCGCCAGCGCCGCGAGGTCACTGGCGTTCGGCGCGTAGGACGCGATCAACGGGGCGAGCAGCGCCAGCATCGCCCACGCCAGCACGATGGCGAGGCCGACGGTGGCCGGCACAGATTCGGTGACGAGCGCCAGGTGCCGCCATCCCGCGAAGCCGCCGGCGCGCGGGGTCGTCAGCGACGAGGGAACGACCACGTCGGCGGCGATGGGCGTCAGCGTCTCGGGCGTCGTCATGGCGTCACGCGCGGATCCGTGGGTCGAGCAGCACGTAGGCGAGGTCGCCGAGGATGTTGGTCACGACCGCGAGGAACACGGCCACGAGGGCGCCGGCTTCGACGAGGGCGATGTCCTTGAAGAGCGTCGCCTCCAGCATCATCCGACCGAAGCCCGGATAGGCGAAGACCGTCTCGACGACCACCACGCCGGCGACGAGATAGTTGATCTGCAGCATGATGACCGTGATCGGTGTGAGCATCGCGTTGCGCAGCGCGTGCTTGAGAATCACGCGCCGGAACGACAGGCCCTTCAGGACGGCCGTCCGGATGTACGGCCGCTGCATCACCTCGACCATGGACGCCCGGATCATGCTGACGACGTAGCCGGCATCGAACAGCACGATGACGGCGACGGGCAGCACGAGCTGCGCGGCCACCGACCACCCGCCGCCCGCCACCAGCGTCGCCGTGCCGGGCAGCCAGCCGAGCCAGACGACGAAGACACTGGCGAGGAACACGCCGAGGGCGAACTCCGGAATCGACGCGACCACCGTGCTGAGAATGAGAATGACGCGGTCGAGCCGCGAGCCCTCGCGCATACCGGCCATGACGCCGAGGATCATCGAGAGCGGCACGATGCACGCGAACGCGATGGCGGCGAGGAAGGCCGTGTTCGCCAGGTGCCTGGCGATCACGTCGCGCACGGGCGCCTTGAACCGCGCCGACTGCCCGAGGTCGCCCGAGAGGACCGCGCGGACGTAGTCGACGTAGCGCACGAGCAGCGGCCGGTCCAGCCCCATCTGCGTCGTCAGCAGGTCCACCTGCTCTTGCGTCGCGTACGCGCCGAGGACCTTGCGCGCGACGGCGCCCGGCGAGAACTCGTTGAGCGTGAAGACCAGGAAGGAGACGACGAGCAGCGTCAGCAGCAGGAACAGCAGGTGCTTGGCGACGAAACGCGCCATCGCGCCGGCGCGGTCAGCGCCCTTCACCGCGCTGCATTATCGAGGGCCGGCCCGGGTTTCCCGGGCCGGCTCCGAGCGCGGGGGGTGTGGGGGCCATTTCGGGGCCCCCACTCAGTAGTTGCGGCGACCGTACTCGAGGTTGTCCTGACGCAGGCGCTTGTCGCTGCCGAAGAGGATGTGCTTCGACATGTCGGGCGAGTAGCGGCTGGCGGCCGGCTTGCGGCCCAGCGCCTCGGCCAGGCTCCGGATGTGGTGCGGGCCGGCGCCGCAGCACACACCGAGATAGCGGACGCCGAGATCGAACGCCGCCCTGCCGAACTGGCCGATCTCGTAACGGCTGCACAACAGCGGGTCGAGCGCGGTCGGGAACGATCGGCCGTCGGGACTGGCGCCGCGCGGATCGTTGAGGCTCTGGAACGTCGGCTCCTCCGGCGTCGTCCGATACGGCACCGGCAGCGCGGCGACGTGGCCGGTCACGGCCGCACGCACGTCGCGCAGCAGCGGCAGCATCGTGGCCGGGCCGCGCGCGCAGTTGAGCCCGATCACGTCGGCACCGGCGCCCTGCAGCCGCTTGCACGCCTCGCTCACCGTCCAGCCGTCGCGCATGCGCCCCTCGCGCGGAACGGCCAGCGTCATCACCGCCGGCGTGCCCGAGCGCTTGATGGCCTCGAGCGCCAGCAGCGCCTCGCCTCCGAACGAGTAGGTCTCGCCGACGATGAAGTCGACACCGGCGTCGACGGCCCAGCCGATCTGCTCGTCGAAGATTTTCCGGGCCTGCCGCTGCGAGGCCGCGTCGTCGGGTCCCCAGATGCTCGTGTTGCAGATGTCGCCCGCCAGCAGCGTGCCGGTGCTGCGCGCCACCTTCCGTGCGATCGCCAGGGCGTTGCGATTGATCCGCGCGAGATCCTTCTCGCGTCCCACGATCTTGAGCTTGGCGCGATGCGCATAGTAGGTGAACGCCTCGACGACGTCGGAGCCGGCGTGCACGAAGTCGCGGTGGAGGCCCTCGACGAGGTCGGGATGCTCGAGGACGACCTCCGGGACGAAGGCGCCGGCCTGCAAATATCCGCGGCGCTCGAACTCGAACAGGTAGCCCTCGGCGCAGATGACGGGCCCGGCGGCGAGCCGTTCGAGCAGTCCGGCGGAGGGTCGCGGCTTCTTCGGCGTCGGCGTCTTGGTCGGCATGACGGCACCATATACCACAAGCGCCGCTCGGGATGTGCGGCCGTCTCAGACGAGCGCCGCGTGCGTCGTCAGGTCGCCGTGCCACAGGTACACCGCCAGCAGCGGCACGGCGCCAGCGCCGGTGGCGTGACGCACGTTGGGCGCGTGGTAGATGGCCGTTCTCACCGGCTCACTCCGCCACGGCCCCGGCTCGCGCCACCAGTCGCCGGCGGTGAGCGTGTAATAAATCTCGACAGCGGGGTGTGCGTGCAGCGGGTAGTGCGCGTGCGGACCCAACAGCAGCACGCCGAGCGCGAGGCTCGGCGCGACGACGAGCGCCGGCGGACCGTCCGACGGCCCGGCGATGACCGCGTAGCCGTAGTTGTCGAGAAACGTGGGATCCGGTGGACGGCGTCGGTAATTCGGGTTCTGCGTCCACGACAGCGCGGGGCCGAGCACGCGGAGCGCGCTCGTCAGCTCCGTCGCGCTCATGTCTGCGAGCGCGGCGTCCCAGAAGCGGCAGACCGGAATGCGCTCACTCTCGCCGCGCGCGGCCGGGTCCCCTTCGCCGCGCACGCCGGGGTCCGGCGCGCCGCGCCTGGTCGACGTTGCGATCGTGGATACGCGTCGCGCGAAGTCGTCGAGCGCGCGTGCCGCGCCCGGCTCGCGCGCCGACGACGCCGCCGCGACGAGCGCCGCGTGCAGCGCGGCGAAGAATCGGTCCAGCGCTGCGCGACACGCGTCGCGATCGGGATGCGCTATTCTCTCGCCCATGCCGACTCGCCCCGACATCCCCAGCCTCGCCGCGCCCGAGCGCGACCAGATCGATTTCGCCGCGCTGCGCGCGGGCCGGTTGGCTCGACTGCAGACGATGCTCGCCCGCCACGATTTTCCGGTCGCGCTCCTCTATAACACGCCGAACATCCGCTACGCGACGGGCGTCGATGTGATGTCGGTGTGGACGGCGGGAACGTTCGCCCGCTACTGCCTCGTGCCCGCGCAGGGCGCGCCGGTGCTCTTCGAGTATTCCGGCTCGATGCACGTCTCGCGCAAGCTTGTGCGCGACGTGCGCCCCGCGTACACGTGGCGGTTCGGCGGCGCCGCCGCCCGCGATAAGGCGCGCGAGTGGGCGCGCTCGATCCGCGCGGCGCTCGCCGACCTGGGCCTGGAGCGCGAGCGCCTGGCCGTCGACAAGCTCGACGCCGTCGGTTTCCTGGCGCTGCAAGAGGAAGGCATCGCGATCGTCGACGTCGGGCCGGCGACCGTCGACGCGCGTGAGGTGAAGACGCCTGAAGAAGTCGCGCTGTTCGCGCTCAACGGGGCGATCGGCGACGCCATGCTCGCGGAGTTCGAGGCCGCGATCCGCCCGGGCATCCGCGAATACGAGCTGCTCGCCGTCCTGAGCGACGCGCTGCTGCGGCGACAGGGCGAAGGCCTCTTCACGCGGCTCGTGGCGTCGGGCACGAACACCAACCCGTGGCTGACGGAGGCGCAGGACAAGGCGGTGATGCCCGGGGAGCTCGTCGGCGTCGATACCGATGCCAACGGCGTCGAGGGCTACGTCATCGACGTCTCACGCACGTTCCTCTGCGGCGACGTCGCGACGCCCGAGCAGAAGGAGGCGTATCGCGTGGCCTACGACTGCGTGCGCGCCATGCTCGAGCTGGTTCGCCCCGGCATCAGCTTCGAGGACTTCGCGCGAAAAGCGCCGCGGCTGCCCGCGGCGTACACGGCGCAGCGCTACCCGACGATGGTGCACCAGGCCGGACTCGAGGACGAGGGACCCGGCATCCCCTACCCGGACGACGATCGCGGTCCGCGCCGGATCATGCCCAAGCGCGAGCTCAAGGAGAACATGGTGCTGTGCCTCGAGTGCTACGCGGGCAAGGTCGGCGCGCCGTTCGGCGTCAAGCTCGAGGAACAGGTGCTGGTCACGCCGGACGGCCCGCGGTCGATCGGCGCATATCCGTACGAGCGCAAGCTGCTCGACTGATCCTCACGGCGCTTCGGGCGCGGCGGTGACCCGCTGCAGCTCGACGGCCACCGTCACCCGCCTCGTGGCGGGATCGATCGTCACGCCGTAGAGCGTGTCGCCGTCGCGCGTGAGCGTCATGCGCGGCCCCGAGCGGGCGTCGTTGAAGATGACGCGCGATCCGTTCGCGACGACCGTGCCGGACATCTCGAGTCGACCGGCCCGCGCCGATCCGGCGACCAGCTGCGTGATCCAGGTCGTCGTGTACGTGCCGTCATTCTTGATCTGCGACTCGATCTCGCCGTGAATCAGCCCGGAGTCACCGGTCATGACCTGGCCGAACGATCCGCGCCACATTCCGGCGAGATCGGACTTCGTGGGGACAGACGCGTCGGTGCGCGGCATGGCCGACCCGAGCTCGGTACTGCCGCGGCCGGCGCACCCGGCGGCGAACACGATCAGCACCAGCGCCAACGCCATCACGGACATGGGCCGTTTCATCTGGGGATTCTCCTCTCACCTCTGCAGATGCGGCCGCGGGTGCATGGGGATTCGCGTCGGCGGTTACGTTCCGATGACGTTTCGGTCGCCGCGCGCCCGCAACGATGCGGGGCCGCGCAGCAAGGCGGCGACCGCGACGCGGCCGATGCGGTTACTGCACGCCCGCGCGATGCGCGGCGGAGAGAACGCGGTCCAGATCCGCCGGGCGCTTGTACGGCAGGCGCTCGCGGATGTTCGCCATCGACGCGCCCGGGCTGATCCGGCTCGCCTGCTCCCACGCCTGCTGCGCCTCCTGCATGCGGCCGAGCTCGCTGAGGAGCACGGCCCGGTAGGCGTGCGCGGGAACGAAGTTGGGATTTTGCTGCACGAGCTTGGCGAAGGTGTCCAGCGCCTCCTGCCGCTTCTCCGTCAGGAAATACGCATGGCCGAGCGTCCACAGATAGAAGAACGGATAGTGAGGATCCAGCCGCATGGCATGACGGATGAGCCGGATGCTCTCCTCGGGTCGGCCCGACCAGCACAGGATCTCGGCCAACGTCTCGTAGGCGGAGGCGTCGTTCGGTCCGAGCTCGACGGACCGCTGGGCCTCGGCGATGGCGCGCTCGTGCTGCTTCTGCCACAGAGACGTCTGTGCCAGCAGGCGGTAGCCATCCGCCAGCGTGTTGTCGAGCGCAATCGCCCGCTCGGCAAGATCGCGAGCTTGTTCGAGCTCTCGATCCGCACTCCAGAGGAACTGCCAGCTCTGCAGATGCGCCCAGCCGAGACCGACGTAGGCGGCGGCATAGCGCGGATCGAGGGCGGTCGCCTGCGTGAACAGCCGCCGCGCCTCGGCGTTGCCCTCGCGCGTCGTGCGTTGGCGCTCTTGGTCGCCGCGCAGCGCCAGGTCGTAGGCCTCGAACACCGCAGTCGGCGCCCGTCCGATGCGAACCTTCTCCGCCTCCGTAACCTTGACGGCCAGCGCGCGCACGATCTGCTGCGTGACCTCGTCTTGCAGACCGAAGATGTCACGCACTTCACGGTCGTACCGCTCGGCCCACAGGTGATATCCCGAGCGTGCGTCCACCAGCTGCGCGGTGATGCGCACGCGATTGCCCGCACGCTGGACGCCGCCCTCCAGGACGTAGCGCACGCCGAGGTCACGGCCCACGTCGCGGACGTTCACGGGTTTGCCCTTGTACGTGAACACCGAGTTGCGCGCGATCACGAACAGTCCCGACATCTTCGAGAGCCCGGTGATCAAGTCTTCGGTCACGCCGTCGCTGAAATATTCCTGCGCCGGATCCTGGCTCAGGTTCGCGAACGGCAGCACGGCGACCGAGGGCTTGTCCGGCAGCGCCAGCCCGGCGGACTCGGAAGGGCGTAGCCAGCGCCAGCCGGCCCAGCCGCCGGCCCCCAGCAACGCGGCGATGGCCACCAGCGCGGCGATGCGCGTGAGCCACGGTCGCCGGTGGCCGCGGCGGGACGCCGGGGCAGAGCCGGGCTCGAGGCGGAGGCGATACACCCGGACGGGCCGCGCGATGTTCTTGACGGTGTGCTCGCCGCTGAACTCGAACGCGAACGGAAGCTTGCCCTCGATCTGATCGTAGGCCGTGCCGGATAGGCAGATGTCGCCGCCGCCGGCCAGGCCTTCCAGCCGCGCGGCGATATTGACGCCCTCGCCGTAGAGCCGCTGACCCTGGACGATGACGTCACCGAGGTTGATGCCGATACGGAACCGCATCCGCCGGCCGGGCGGCAGCTCAGCATTGCGGGCCTGGAGCGTGCGCTGGATCTCGACGGCGGACTGGACGGCGTCGACGACGCTCGCAAACTCCGCCAGGACGTTGTCGCCCGGCGCGTCCACGACGCGCCCGCCGTGGCGGGCGACGCTAGCGCCGATGACCTCGCGCGACTCGGTGATCGCGCGCACCGTCCCCAGCTCGTCTTCGCCCATGAGACGGCTGTAGCCTTCGACGTCGGCGCTCAGGATCGCGGCAAGCTTGCGCTCGGCGGGACGCTCGTCCATCGCGGCAAATTCTACGCGCGAGGACGCGGCGGGTCATTCGACTCCTTGGGCCAACTCCTCCCATGGCGTGGCCAGCGCGGTGATGCCGGTGCCGACGGCGAAGGCCACCGCCCAGACGGCCGTGACCAGCAACACGGTGCCGACAACCCTGACATATCTTCGACGTCGCGAGGCCATCGGTGATACAAGACGCACGCGCCATGCCACAGTCGACAACGGCAGCACAGCGCGGGCTTGCAGGACAGCGCCGCAGCCCCATGCAAGAAACTGCAAGGAAGCGCGACAGTCATGCGCGCTAATGTTGCGCTGCTCCTCCTGCTCCTCGCTCTCGCCGCCTCGTTCATAGCGCCGCCGCAGGCGCCACTCGCCGACGCGGGGACGGCCGCCGTCAGCCGGACGGGAACGCTCGGCGATGCGTCCTACCGGATCGAGGTGCCCGCCGACTGGCGCGGTGGTCTGGTCGTGTTCGCGCACGGCATCCAGCGCGGGCCGGGGCCCGGCGCGGTCGCCTCGCCGCCGCTCGCCAGCCACATCGTCGGCGCGGGCCACGCCTGGGCCGCCTCCGGCTACCGCGCACGGGAGTATCGTCCGGACTTGTTCATCGAGGATCTCGTCGCGCTGCGCGAGCTGTTCCTGAACGAGATCGGCCGGCCCCGCTGGACGATCATCTACGGCCAGTCGATGGGCGGCCACATCGTGGTCGCCTCCCTCGAGCAGCGGCCGGGGCTCTACCAGGGCGGCCTCGCGGAGTGCGGTCTCGTCGACGGCATCGGGATCGCCGACTACCTGTTCGCGTATACCGCGGCGGCGGAGCTGATCTCCGGCGTGCCGCTGCTCGACGCGCCCGACAAGCCGGCGTTCGCGCAACTCCTCAACGAGCGCGTGGTGCCGGCGCTCGGCATGCCCGGCGCGTACACGGCGCGCGGCCGGCAGTTCGACAGCGTCGTGAAGTACCTGATGGGCGCCGATGCGCGCGGCAACGATCTGCCGTTGCGCCTTCAGGGCCTGCGGCCGCGGTACCTCCCGAACATGAACTACCGCCAGCCCGACGTGGAGCAGGAGCCGACGCCCGGCGCCCGCGCGGCGAGCACGGTTCACGTCCGGTACCGCATCGATCCCGGGCTCGGACTCACCGAAGACGAGCTCAACGCGCGCGTGCGTCGCCTGCGCCCGGCGAAAGGCGCCCGCTCGCCTGCCGCCGATCCGGTCTATGCCGAACGCACGGGCCGGATCACCGTCCCGCTGCTGACGCTGCACGAGACCGGCGATGCGTGGGTCCCGCTGAGCCTCGAGCAAGCGTATCGGCGCCGGACGCTGGCCGCGGGGACGCAGGATTTACTGGTGCAGCGCGTGATGCGCGCACCCAGCCACTGCGGGTTCTACGGCGAGACACGCGAGCAGGCGTTCGACGATCTCGTCGCGTGGATCGAGCGCGGGGTGCGGCCCGACGGCGAGGACGTGCTCGCCAGCGATCTGTCGCGCATCGGCCTCAAGTGGACGCCGGTCCTTCACCCGGAGGATCCGCTCGCGCCGCAGCGCTGATTCTGCTCGGGCGCCGCGTTATGTCTCGAACAGGCCGGCGGCCGAGAGCGCGACGCGGATTTGCGCGCTGGCACTGCGGCGATCGCTGCCTTTGTCCACGATGGTGACGGCGGATTGCGCCAGGCGGTTGCGCTCGGCGTCGTCCAGCACGCGCGAGGTGACGATGACCACCGGGATGTGCGCGGTGGCAGCATCCCCGCGCAGCCGCTCCAGCACCACCTCGCCGCCGACGTCGGGAAGACCGAGATCGAGCAGAATCGCCTCCGGCAGGTCCTGGCGCGCATGGCGCAGGCCGGCCGCGCCGTTCGAGGCCTCGGTGATGACGCACGGAAGGTCGTCGAGCAGGCGCCGTATGAGGTAACGCGAGACCTCGTCGTCGTCGATCACGAGCACGCGACGGATCGGCTGCTGGCCGGTGACGCGCCGCAGCTGGTCGAGCAGCCACCGCCGCTCGACGGGCTTCACCGCGTAGGCGTCGGCGCCGAGCGAGATGCCCTTGCGCTCGTCGTCCACCGACGTCACGACGATCACGGGCACGCGACGCGTGCTCGCGTTGGTCTTCAGCTCGGCGAGGAGCTTCCAGGCGTCTTCGCCGCGCAGAAGGATGTCGAGAACGATCGCCACCGGCTTCACGTGTTCGAGCGCGTGCCGCGCCTGCCGGATCGTCGCCGCCGGCACGATCTGGAAGCCCGAGCCCTTCAGATACTTCTCATAGACGAGGAGCTCCTCGGGGCTGTCCTCGATCACCACCACCGGAGCGTCCAGGGGCGCGCCCTCCCACACGGGTGCCGCCGTCGGCGCGGCGGGCGTCGGCTCGACGTAGTGAACGGGGATCTGCGCAAAGAATGTCGAGCCCACCCCGGGCGCGCTGGTGACGGCCAGCGTGCCGCCGAGCAGCTGCGCGAGCTTGCGCGACAGCGGCAGGCCGAGGCCGGTGCCGCGGACCTTGCGCTGCACACGGCTGTCGAGCTGGCCGAACTCCTGGAAGATCCGCTCCTGATCTTCCGTCGCGATGCCGATGCCCGTGTCCGCCACCGCAAACGTCACGGAGCGGCCGTCGGGAGAGAGGTCGGCCGAGATCCGGACCTCGCCCTGCTCGGTGAACTTCAGCGCGTTGGAGATGAGGTTGCGCAAAATTTGCGAGACCTTGCCCTCGTCGGTGTAGAGCACGGGCAGGTGGATCGCCGGCTCGAAAAAGAGCGACACCGATTCACCGACGAGCAGCGGACGCAGCATTCCTCGCAGGGAACTGAACAGGGTCGTGACGTCGAACTCGGTGGGACGGATGACCACCTTCCCGGCCTCGACCTTGGCGAGGTCGAGAAGATCGTCCACCAGCTCCGCGAGCTCGTCGGAGGCCTTGCGGATGTAGCCCACCTGCACCTGCTGCTCCGCGCTCAGCGCCTCGTCGCCGTGGGTCAGCACGTGGGTGAGCGCGCGGATCGCGTTCAGCGGCGTGCGGAACTCGTGGCTCATGTTGGACAGGAAGCGCGACTTCAGCTCGTCCGCGCGCCGGAGATGGTCGGCTTTCTCGTCGAGCTCGGCGTACAGTGCGATGACCCCGCGGTTCGTATCTTCGAGCTCGCCGTTCAGGCGGAGTAGCTCTTCCTGGCGCGCCCGCAGCGTGTCGAGCGTGCGCAGCAGCTCCTGGTTCTGCAGCTGGATCTCCTGCAGCGGCCCGCGCGGCACTTCGGTCGTCAGCCGATCGGCCAGCGCGGACAGCCGCCCCGCATTCACGAGACCGGCGCTCGGCGGCAGCAGCTTCTTGAGCAGCACGATCGTGCCGGCGCCCGACGATTCGATCTGGAACTGGTCCATCAGACGGCGGGCGCCGACGATGCCCAGTCCCATGCCGGTGTCCGAGCGATAGCGTCCGTCGAGGACGTCCTGGAGGTTCGTGATG
>Ga0066682_10000303_pt1 | contig 14275 bp, 14 predicted proteins | sample GraSoiAngelo_131_FD_65628 | JGI IMG/M metagenome (GOLD analysis project Ga0066682, IMG submission 65628) | Grasslands soil microbial communities from the Angelo Coastal Reserve, California, USA - 14_0929_02_30cm | ecosystem: Environmental > Terrestrial > Soil > Grasslands | place: USA... | reverse complement strand
GACGATCCGCGCGTGCTCGCGTTGGCCGCGCGCGTGAGCCACGTGGTGGATCCCGAATCGCCGTTTCCGAAGAGCTTTCCCGGCTGGGTGCGTGTGCGCCTGCGGGACGGGCAGGAGCTCGAGGCGCGCCTGCCGCACGGCCGTGGCGGGCTGGAGCGCCCGCTGCCGGCCGAGGCCATCGTCGAGAAATTCCGCGACAACGCGCGGCGTGCGCTGCCCGCCGCGCGGGTCGCCGCGCTCGAACGCGCCGTGCTCGACCTCGACCGCCTCAAGTCGGTGCGCGAGCTCATGGTCCTCTGCCGCGGCTGACGCTCGCGCGATCGCCCGGCGCTGCGCGATCTTGGTATAAGATGGAGTCATGCCCATCCTGATTGCGATTGTCGCCGTGCTGCTGGCCGTGGTCGTCGCGCCCGCGCCGCCGGCCGAGGCCCAGCAGGTGAAGATCGAGACGGGCCGCAAGCCCTCGGAGCGCGAAGCGCGCATCGTGCCGCCGCCACTTCACTACGAGACGTCGCGGCCGCCGGACGCCGATGTCTATCCGCGCGGTACGAAGGTCGAGCACGATCCGGCGTTCATCGAGCCATTCGCCGGCTCCTACCAGACGACCAAGGGCAGTGGTCGCTTCGGTCTTTCGGGCTGGACGGCGCCCAACCCGCCGATCGGCTCGGAAGCGACCAACTGGAAGGAAACCAACGGCTGGTTCGCGCTGGGCTTCTCGGTGACGTGGGACGGGCCACCGGCCCGCGTCGTCCCCGCGCAGCCCGTGCGCTGAGGCGGTGCTCCTCCGCGGCAACCTGCACGCGCACACGACGTTTTCCGACGGTGTGCGCACGCCGCAGGCCCTCGTTGCCGAGTACGAGCGGCTGGGCTACGGCTTCCTCGCGATCACCGATCACTTCGACCACGAGAACCTCGTTCATCCCGACTACGAGGAGACGATCGCCACGCTCGAGAGCGAGCTGCTGATCTTCCGCGGCATCGAGCTGAGCTATCAGCGCCTCGAGCAGCACGTCGGTCGCGTGCACGGTGACGCCGAGACGCTGTATATCCTCAATCACCCTGCGCGCTACAAGCTCAGCGTCGCGGAGACCGTCGAGCGCATGCACACGATTCGTCGTGCGGGGTGGCCGCTCGATGCGGTCGAGGTTACCGACACCGGGATGTACCGTCCGCTCTACGACACCGACGAGATCCCGCTGGTGAAGGTCGCGACCGACGACGCGCACCGTCCGCCCCACTTCGGCCGCGCGTGGATCGAGGTGGACGCGTCGCGTGACCGGGACGCGATCATCCGGGCGATCCGCGCCGGCGACTTCCGGGTCGGCTTCAAAGACTAGCTGTCGCAATCTCGACGTCGCGCGTCAGCGACGCGACGCCGAGCGTCGATCGTTCCTTCGCGCGTCCCTTCAACGCCGCGGAAATCCGTCTCTCCACCTCTGGCATGTCGAGTGCACCCGCGCGGCCGGTTCCGCGACCACTCCATATCAGGACTCACGGACAAGGAGAGAGGCATGCACAATCCCTGGAAGCTGACCGCCATCGCCATGGCGCTCATCGTCGTGACCGCGCTCGTGACCGGCGTTGTCGTGGCGAGCCGTGCGAAGTCGGACGACAAGACGGCCACGACGCCACCGGCCGCGCCTGAGCAGGCGCGTGTCGGCAGCGTCCGGCCGGTGACCGAGGCGCCGGCGGCTCCCGCGCCCCACGCGCCGACCGCGTCGCGCGTGCCCGATCAGACGATCGTCAAGGCGTGCAACGAGCGCGCGGCGGCGGCGACGGGGACGCGCGACAAGACCACCGAAGTCGTCAAGGACGGCGCCGTCGGCGCACTGGTCGGAGCGGCCGTGGGCGCGGCCGGAGGCGCCATCGCGGATGGTGGCAAGGGCGCCGGCAAAGGCGCGGCGATCGGAGGCGTGGTCGGCGCGGGCGCGGGCGCGCTGTATGGCGTGAACGACAACCGTAAGCACGACACCGCGTACCGCGACGCGTATTCGAGCTGCCTGCGCGCCCGAGGCTACGCCGTGTGATAGCCTTGGCGGCGACACTCCGGCGCGGCGCGCTGCGCTCTCCCGTCGCGCTGTGAGTGATGCGCTCAATGCAGACGATACGCATCGGCCACAGCCCCGACCCGGACGACGCGTTCATGTTCTACGCGCTCACCGCGGGCAAGGTGCGCGTGCCGGGCGTCACGATCGAGCACGTGCTCGAGGACATCGAGACGCTCAATCGGCGCGCGCGCGCCGCGGAGCTGGACGTCACCGCCGTGTCGTTCGCGACGTACCTGCTGATCGCCGATCGCTACCGGATGATGGATCCCGGCGCCTCGATGGGGAAGGGCTACGGCCCGATCCTGGTGGCGCGCGAGCCGATCCCGCGCGGAGAGCTCGAGCAACGCGTGACCGCGATCGCGGGCAAGCACACCACGTCCGCGCTGCTGCTGCGGCTCTACGTCGGCGACCCGCCGTTGATCGAAGTGGGCTTCGACAAGATCCCCACGGTCGTGCTCGAAGGCCAGGCCGACCTCGGTCTGCTCATCCACGAGGGGCAGATCACCTATCAGAGGATGGGGCTCACGAAGGTGCTCGATCTGGGTGAGGCGTGGCAGCGCGACACGGGGCTGCCGCTGCCACTCGGGTGCAACGTCATGCGTCGCGATCTCGGCGAGGACGTGCATCGCGCCCTCTCGGACGCCCTCAAGGAGTCGATCGCCTGGGCCCACGCGCACGTCGACGAAGCGCTGGAGTACGCGATGCGCTACGGACGCGGCATCGACAAGGAGACGTGCCGGCGCTTCGTGCTGATGTACGTCAACGAGTTCACGCTCGCGCTGGGAAACGAGGGACGCGCGGCCATCGAGCGGCTGTTCACGATGGCCCGCGACAAAGGTCTCGTGTCGGCCGTGCCGCCGATCGACCCCGTGTGATTGGAGATGGGGGCCCCGAAATGGCCCCCGCCCCCAAAACCCCCCACGTTCGGGGCGCCCCGGCAAAGCCGCGGCGCCCCTCTAGTACACGCGCAGGATGTCGTATTCCGTCGTCCGCTGTGCGGGTGTGAAGCCGGCCTCGCGGATGAGTGTCACGATCTCCTCGACGGAGATCGTGTTCACGTAGTCCGCCGCCTTGTGGACGTTTTCCTCGAACAGCGTGCCGCCCCAGTCGTCGGCGCCGAAGTGCAGCGCGATCTGGCCCGCGGCCTTGCCCTCGGAGAACCACGACGCCTGGACGTGCGGAAAGTTGTCGAGGTACAGGCGCGCGGCGGCGAGCACACGTAAATACGTGTTCGGGCCTTTGTATTGCTTGATCCACTTCTCGAGCAGCGTGTTGCCGGGCTTGAACGACCACGGCACGAACGCCGTGAAGCCGGCGAACTCGTCTTGGAGCTCGCGGATCGCGTCGAAGTGATCGAGCAGGTCGTCGACCGTCTCGATGTGGCCGTACATCATGGTGGCCGTCGATTTGAACCCGCGCCGGTGCGCCTCGCGATGGACCTCGAGCCAGGCCTCGGGGCCGCCCTTCTTCGGCGCGATTCGCGTGCGCACGCGCGTGGAGAGCACCTCCGCGCCGCCGCCGGGGATCGTGCGCTGGCCCGCGTCCCACAGCCGATCGAGGATCTCGGTGAAGCGCACGCCGGCGACCTGCGCCATCGTGTGGATCTCCGACGCGGTGAAGAAGTGCGGCGTCACCTGCGGAAACCGCTTGCGCGTCTCCCGCACCAGCGTCAGGTAGTAGTCCAGCGGGAGCGCGGGGTTGTGGCCGCCCTGCAGCAGCACCGTGGTGGCGCCCTTGGTCGCGGCGGACTCGACCTTGGCGAGCACCTCGTCGACCGTGAGCGTCCACGCCTCGCGGTCGCCCGGCTTGCGGTAGAACGCGCAGAACTGGCAGTCGGTCACGCAGACGTTGGTGTAGTTCGGGTTGCTGTCGATCACGAACGTGACGACGTTGTCGGGCCACCGCGCGAATCGCGCCTCGCTGGCGCGCGCGCCGACCTCTAGGAGCGGGGCGCCGGTCAGGAGATGGCGGCCCTCCGCGCGGTCGATGCGCCCGGCCAGCCCTGTGGCGCGAATGCTGTTTTTCTGATTTGCCGTCGGAGCGCCTTCGCAGGGCTCCGGCGCCCGACGGTCGGGCAAAGATTGGTTCACGCCCAGACTTTCACGACGTTGTAGAGCGCGTCGCGCTCGACGGGGATCTTGCCGGCGTCGCGGATCATGCGGAAGAGCTGTTCGCGCGCGACGCCCGCCGGCGTCGGCGCGCCCGACAGGTGCTGGATGCGCTCGTCCTCGAGCGTGCCGTTGACGTCGTCGGCGCCGAAGTGCAGCGCGATCGAAGCCGTCTCCTCGCCGAGCGTCACCCAGTACGCCTCGACGTGCGGAAAGTTGTCGAGCAGCAGTCGCGAGGCGGCGATCGTGCGCAGGCTGTCCGCGGGCGGCGTCTGGCGCGCCACGAGCTTCGTCGCCGCCGTCTGGTACGCGAGCGGGACGAACGTCGCGAAGCCGCCGGAGGCGTCCTGCTGGTCGCGCAGCCGCAGCAGATGGTCGACGCGCTCGGGCAGCGTCTCGACGTGGCCGTAGAGCATCGTCGCGTTGGTCCTGATGCCGAGCGCGTGCGCGATGCCGTGGATCTCGCACCAGCGCTCGGGATCGGCCTTGCCCGTGTACTTGAGCAGCTTGGCGAGCCGCGGCGAAAAGATCTCGGCACCGCCGCCGGGCATGGACTGAAGCCCCGCCGCCTTCAGGCGGCCGAGCGCGTCCTTGGGCTCGATCTTCCAGCGGCGCCAGAAGTAATCGATCTCGGCCGCGGTGAACGCCTTGATCTGCACCGCGGGATGCGCGGCGTGGATCGCCTGGATCATCCGCTCGTAGTACTCGAACGGCCAGTCGGGATGGTGGCCGCCGACGATGTGCACCTCGCGCGTTTCGTCGCGCACCATCGCGACCATGTCCTCGATCGTGTGCTCGTAGGCGCCGGCCTGCCCGGGCTTCCGCGCGAAGCCACAGAAGGCGCAGGAGAGCACGCATACGTTGGTGGGCGTGATGTGACGGTTGATGACGAAGTAGACGCGGTCCCCCTCGCGCCCCGACTTCACGTGATCGGCCATGCGACCGATGCCGAGGAGATCGTCGGACTCGAACAGGGCCAGGCCGTCCGCGCGCTCGAGACGGGTGCCGGCGCGGACCTTGGCCCAGATGGGCTCGAAACGGGGATCGGCGAAACGCACGGCAGTACGGTAGACCGCCCCGTCGGGCGGTGCAAGGAGAGCTTCGGACTTGACACGATCAGCGTTCCGGCAGATCGTGACGCGCATCGAAGGACCCGAACGCCACATCGGTCTTCCAGGAGAGGGACACATGGCGCGCAACCACGGCTCGGATGGCTCGACGTCCCGTCGCGATTTCCTCAAGCTCGGCGCGGTCGGCGCCGCCGGTGCCACCGTGGGCGCCGGCTGGCGGCCGCGCAAGGCCGAGGCCAAGCCCGAAAAAATCACGTTCCTGCGTGAGTCCTCATACGTGAAGGAGTTCGACGAGCACTTCAACAAGGTCCTGATCCCCCGCTACCAGCAGGAGACCGGCATCAAGGTCGTCTACGAGATCGTGGCCGCGGGCGGCTCGGCCGTGCCGCGCACGGTGTCGATCGTCGAGAGCAAGGCGCCGGTCGATGCGGCATGGGTCCAGCAGGAATGGCTCTACCGCGAGGGGTTGCTCGACGTCTCCGACATTGCCAAGGACGTGGGCAAGCAGCAGGGCGGCTGGTACTCGGAGATCGAGGGCCTGTCGGTGTGGGAGGGCAAGTGGAAGTCGGTGCCCTTCGGCAACATCGGCCAGTGCATGGTGTATCGCAAGGACTGGTTCGATCAGGTGGGCGCGACCACGTTCCCCGACACGTGGGAGGAGTTCCTCGAGGTCGGCATCAAGCTGAAAAAGGCCGGCCATCCGTACGGCATGTCCATGGGGCACGGCTACGCCGACAACAACTCGTGGCTTCTGCCGTTGCTCTGGGGCTTCGGCGCGCAGGTCGTGGCCAAGGACGGCAAGACCGTCACCCTGGACTCCGCCGAGACGGCGCGCGCCGTGGACTACGTGCGCAAGCTCTATAAGGATGCGTGCCTCGACGACTGCATCGGCTGGCTCGACCCGCACAACAACAAGGCGTTCCTGACGAGCCAGATTTCGGCCACCAACAATGCGATGTCCATCCTGATCTCGGCCAAGCGCGACCTGCCGGACATGGGCAAGGTCATCGACCATGCGCTGAATCCGAAGGGGCCCAAGGGACGCTTCCACAGCTTCGTGCCGGTCACCCACGGGATCTTCGCGCACACGCCGGATCCGGCCGCCGCCAAGCACTTCCTGCGCTGGCTGATGGATCCCAAGCAGGTGGCGGCGTGGTATCGCTCGGCGCAGATGTACCACGCGCCGTTCCTGCACGCCTACGACAAGGACGAGGAGTGGAACAAGGAGCCGCGCTTCAAGCCCTATCAGAAGGTGCTCGAGACCGGAAAGCTCGTGTCCTGGCCGGCGGCCGCGGATCGTAGATTTGGCGAGGTCGTGAACAAGTGGATCGTCATCGACATGTTCGCCAAGGCGTGCACGGGCACGCCGACGAAAACCGTCATCGCCGAGGCGGTCACGGGGCTCAAGCAGATCTTCGGATGAGAGATGAGCCGAGTCGCTGAAGCGACACGGCCCGCCGCGCGCGCGGTGCCGAGCGCGCGCGCCTTTCGGCTACGCGAGTGGCTGGAGCGCGAGGCCGTGTTCAGCTGGCTCATGCTGGCGCCGCCGCTGTTGTTCCTGCTGCTGTTTCTGGGCTACCCGTTCTGCTACGGCGTCTACCTGAGCTTCGTCAGGCGTCCAGTCGCGCAGCCTGCCACCTTCGTCGGCCTCAACAATTTTCTGAACCTCTACAACGACGCGATCTTCTGGCAGGCCGTCTGGAACACCTTCCGCTTCACGGCGGCCGCCACCGTGCTCAAGCTCGTGGGCGGCCTCGGCATGGCGCTCGTGATGCACCAGAACTTCCGGTTGAAGGGAATGACTCGCGCGCTGTTGCTGCTGCCCTTCATCGTGCCGACGGTGCTCAGCACGGTGGCGTGGCAGTGGATCTTCGATCCGGGCATGGGCCTGTTCAACCGGTTGCTGATGTTCCTCGACCTCGTCAAGCAAGGGCCGTCGTGGCTCGGCAATCCCACGCTCGCGATGGTCTCCGTCATTCTCGTGAACACGTGGCGCGGCCTGCCGTTTTTCGGCATCACGATCCTGGCGGGGTTGCAGACCATTCCCGACGAGCTGATGGAGAGCGCCACGATCGACGGCGCCGGATGGTGGGGCCGCTTCCGCTACGTCACGCTGCCGCTGCTGATGCCGGTGATCTTCATCGTCACGACGTTTTCGATCATCTTCACGTTCTTCGACTTCCAGCTCGTGTATGTCCTGACCGGCGGCGGCCCGGCCAACGCCACGCATCTCATGGCGACCTATGCGTACTCGGTCGGCATGAGCAGCGGGCAGATGGGCATGGGCTCGGCGGCGGCGCTGGCCATGGTGCCCGTGCTCGGCGTGGTGCTGCTCGCGATGAGCTCGTACGTGCGGCGCCGCTGACGTGGTCGGCGAGCTCACCTGGTCGCGACGGTTCTTCGGTCTCTGGCTGCCGCTGACGGTGCTGTTCGTGTTCGCGCTGTTTCCGTTCGCGTGGATGGCCGCCACCTCGCTGAAGGGCAACGCCGAGCTCTACGACCCCACGGCCAACCCGCTCTGGATCCGCCATCCCTCGCTCGACCACTACATCGGTCTGTTCAAGGAGTCGAACTTCGTCATCTGGATTGGCAACACGATGCTGGTGGCCACCGTCTCGACGATCATCTCGCTGCTGCTGGGCGTGATGCTCGCGTACCCGCTCGCGCGGATGCGCTTTCCCGCCGCCGGCCTGCTCGCCATCACCGTTGCCGTGACGTACCTGGTCCCGCAGACGCTGTTGTTCGTTCCCATGGCCGATCTGATCAACCGGATGAAGCTCGGCGACACGCTGAGCGCCGTGATGCTGACCTATCCGACGCTGCTCGTGCCCTTCTGTGCGTGGCTGCTGATCGGATACTTCAAGACCGTGCCCAAGGAGCTGGAGGAGGCGGCGCTGATCGACGGCGCGAGCCGGTGGCGCGCGATGACCCGCGTGATCCTGCCGCTGTGCACGCCGGGTTTTCTCTCCGCGGGAATCTTCGCGTTCACGCTGGCCCAGAACGAGTTCCTGTACGCGCTCCTCTTCCTCAACACGTCGACGATCCGGACCGTCCCCGTCGGGGTCACCGGTGAGCTGATCCGCGGCGACGCGTTCTACTGGGGGCAGCTCATGGCCGCTGCCCTCCTCGGCTCGCTGCCCGTCGTGCTGATCTACTCGTTCTTCGTGAAGTACTACGTCGCGGGGCTCACGGCGGGCTCGGTGAAAGGATGAGGGCCGCGCGCGTCCGCTAGTTCTTCACGGCGCCGGCGGTGAGACCGGCGACGTAGTAGTCGACGAAGAACGAGTAGATGATCGCCACGGGGATCGAGCCGAGCAGCGCCCCCGCCATCAGCTGGCCCCAGTAAAAGACGTCGCCGCGGATGAGCTCGGTCACCACCCCGATCGGCACCGTGCGCACCTCGCTCTTGGCCAGGAAGATCAGCGCGTACAGGAATTCGTTCTGGGCCAGCGTGAAGGAGAAGATCCCGGCCGACAGGAGCCCGGGCGTGCACAGCGGCAGCACGATCCGGGTCATGGCCTGGAAGCGGCTGGCGCCGTCGATGCGTGCCGCCTCCTCGAGCTCGCGCGGGACGCTCTTGAAGTAGCCCATGAGCAGCCACGCCGAGAACGGAATCAGCAGCGTCGGGTACGTCAGCATGACCGCGGTCAGCGTGTTGCCGAGCTCCAGCCGATTGATGATGTCCGACATCGGGATGAACAGCAGCGGCTGGGGGACGAGATACGTCGCCGCGATACCGATGGCGACGACGGCCGCGCCCGGAAACCGGAGCCGCGCGAGCGGGTAGGCGATCATCGTGGCGATCACGACGGAGGCCAGTGTGGTCACCACCGCCACCAGCATCGTGTTGTACGTCCACGTCAGGAAATTCGTCTCGTAGAGCAGATCGATGTAGTGCTTGAGTGTCGGCTGGTGGACGACGAGCGGCATGATCTTGGCGCTGTAGAGCTCACGGTTGGGCTTGATCGACGTGATCAGCATCCAGTAGAAGGGAAACAGCATGGCGACCAGCAGCAGCGCCAGCGGCAGGTACAGCGCTCGCGCCCGCGCTAAGAATCCCTGCGGGCCGATCATTGTATTTGCCGTCGGGGCGCCTGCGCAGGGCCTCCGGCGCCCGACGGTCGGGCAGGGGCGACGGGCGTAATCATTCCCGCCTCAGGTAGATCGTCAGGCCGATGATCAGCACGACCAGCGCGGGCAGGATGGCCAGGGCCACCGCGGCGCCCATGCCGAGCAAGCCGGCCGACATGCCGATGTCGAACGACCAGGTCGAGAACACGTGGGTGGCGTTGGCCGGCCCGCCGTGCGTGAGGGCGTAGATCAGCTGGAAGTCGCCGAACGTGAAGATCACCGAGAACATCGTGACGATGATCAGCACGGGCTTGATGACCGGCAGCGTCACGTAGAGGAATCGCTGCACGGTGCTCGCGCCGTCGATGGAGGCCGCCTCGTAGAGATCGGGCGAGATGGTCTGCAGCCCCGCCAGCAGCGTGATGCCGTAGAACGGCATGCCCCGCCAGGTGTTGACGACGATCAGCGACCACATCGCGAGCGATGCGTTGCCCAGCCACGAGTAGCCGCTGCTGATCAGGCCGCCGTGGACGAGCAGCCAGTTCACGACGCTGAACGTGGGGTCGAGAATCCACATCCACGCGACGGTCGAGAGTGCCGTGGGCACGATGAACGGCAGCAGCAGGGCGGCCCGCACCAGATTCCGCCCGCGGAACCGCTGGTTCACCACCAGCGCCATCGCGAGCCCACCCGTCAACTTCAGCACGGTGGTGATGGCGACGTATTTGAGCGTGTTGCCGGTCACCTGCCAGAACACGGCGTCGCGAACGAGCGTGCGGAAGTTGGCGAGGCCGACGAAGACGCCTTCGCTCGCGACGCGGCGATCTTGAAGGCTCAGGAAGATGCCGTAGAAGAACGGGTAGGCGACGAAGGCGAGCAGGAACAGCACGCCAGGCGCCAGCATGAGCCACGAGAAAACGCCCTCGCGCTCGAGCAGACCACGCAGCGTGACCGGCCGACCCTCGACCGGGGCCGGCCGGGCGAGCGTTGCGGGTCCGACGGCCATCGCCTATTTCGCTTTGTAGATCTGCTTCAGTTGCGAGGCGGCGGTCGCGATGACGTCCTTCGTGGAGTCGCCGCGGCAGGCCTTGGCGAACATGTCGACGAGGACGTACTTGGCAACGCTCTCCGACGCCGCCGTGCCCTGCGGCCCGGGCCACGTGTGCGGCCGTGAGGTCTTGAGCGACTCCTTGAACGGCATGTAGCGCGGCTCCGGCTGCCACATCGGGTGGTTGTCGTAGCTGTGCAGGAACGGCGCGTAGTACGCGTCGCCGGCGGCGAGCCAGCGCGACAGCTGCTTGTCGTCGTAGAGCCAGCGCAAGAACGCCTTGGCGGCCGCCTGGTCGGGAGCGTAAGAGAGCAGGGCCAGACTCTGCGCGTTGAGCAGGTGATAGCGGCCCTTGGGCCCCTGCGGGTTCAGCGCGTGATCGGTGACCTTCGCGATCTCCGGGAAGTCGCGCTTGGCGACCACGAGGATCGACGACGCGTTGTTGGTGCAGGAGATCTGCTCGCCGAGAAACGCCTTGTTGTTGTTCACGTCCGTCCAGCCGAGCACGTCCTCGAACATCGTCTCCTGGTAGAACTTCCGGCAGAAGTCGACGGCCTTCGCGGTCTCTGACGAGTCGATGAGCACCGTCTTGCCGTCGCGGTCGACTTCACGGCCGCCGTAGGACCAGAGCAGCGGGTACATCCAGCCGTGGTTGTCGCCGAAGCCGTGGCCGATCTCGAACCCGAACGGATGGCCCTTCTTCTTGAGCAGCCGGCCGGCCGCGAGCAGGTCTTCCCACGTGTCGGGAAACTTCGTCACGCCGACTTCCTTGAACCAGTCGGTGCGGTAGACCTCGAGCTGCCCGATGTTGCCCCAGGGAACCGCCTTCCACTTCTTGTTGACCACGACGACGTCCTGCACGATCTCGTGCCAGCCGCCGAGCTTCTTGCCGACCTCGCCCGCGACGTCACTGACATCGACGAGCGCGTTGTCGAACAGGAAGGGCCAGTTGAGACCGGTGCCGGTGATCTCGGGTCCGGACTTCGTCTCGGCCATCGTCGTCAGCCGCGTCAGCATGCCGCCGACGCTCACCGCCTCGTAGCCGACCTTGATGCCCGTGAGCTTCTCGTACTCCGGCGCCAGCGTCTTCACGAAGAAGTCGTCGAACGCCTTGATGAACGAGCTCTCGCGCACAGTGGTCAGCGATTTCGTCGTTGCTTTCCCGCCCGCGGCGGCGAGGGAAGGCGCGAGCGCGGCGCCGGTCGCGACGAGACTGAGGTTCAGGAACTCACGGCGAGTCGTCATGGGCAGGCCTCCGTGGATGAGTGGCGGCGATGGTAGGCAGCGCGGCGGAGGCGTGTCAAGCCCGTGGTATTCTTGGCTCAATTTCGATTTCGCCCGTCGGCCGTAGTCCGACCTCAACGAGGAGGGTAGTGATGCAGACCCGTCGGCAGTTCGTCGTGCGAGGGACCAAGCTCGTCGCCGTGGGCGCCGTCGCCGCCGCGGCCGGTCCCACGATCTTCGTCCGTGATGCGAAGGCGGACGGCCAGCTGAAGATCTTGCAGTGGAGCCACTTCGTGCCCGCCTACGACAAGTGGTTCGATCCGTGGGCGAAGGAGTGGGGCGCCAAGCGTGGCGTCAACGTCACGGTGGACCACGTCGGCTTCGCCGATGTCGTGCCGCGCGCCACCGCCGAGGTGGCGGCGCAGTCGGGCCACGACGTGCACATGTTCCTCGGCCTGGCGTCCGCGTTCGAGGAGCACGTCATCGATCTGGCCGACGTCGTGGCCGCGCTCGAGAAGAAGTACGGCAAGCAGGTCGAGCTCGCGCATCGCTCGACGTACAACCCGTTCACCAAGAAGCAATTCGCGCTGTCCGACATGTGGGTGCCCGATCGCGGCAACTATCACAAGGAAGTCTGGTCGAAGATCGGGATGGAGAACGGCCCGTCGACCTACGACGACCTCGTGAAGGCCGCGCCGGAGATCAAGAAGGTCGCGCCGCAGATGCAGATCCCGATCGGCGTCGGGTTGAGCCAGGATATCGACTCGAACATGGCGGTGCGGAACATCCTCTGGTGCCACGGCGGCTCCATTCAGGACAAGGACGGCAACGTCGTCCTCAACTCTCCCGAGACGCTGCGTGCGCTCGAATACACGAAGAAGCTGTACTCGGTCGGCATGACGCAGGCGGTGCTGTCCTGGAATGCCGCCTCGAACAACCAGGCGTTCAACGCGCAGGAAACGGCCTACATTCTCAATTCGATCTCGGCGTACCGGACGGCCCAGGACAACAAGCTGCCGGTGCTCGCGAACTACTTCTTCACGCCCGCGCTCAAGGGGCCCACGGGAACTCAGTTGGCCTCCGAGCACGTGATGAGTGGCTACGTCGTGTGGAAGTTTTCCAAGAGCCAGGACCTCGCCAAAGAACTCCTCGTGGCGCTGGTGGATGCCTCGCGCGACTCGATGCTCGGCTCCAAGCTGTACAACTTCCCGTCGTTCTTCGGGGCGGCGGCCGAGCCGAATACGCCGCTGAACCGCAAGCAGGAGTCGGGCGCGGCGTGGATCGCCGCTCAGTGCAACAAGGACCCATTCGGCTCGACTCCGCCCGACAAGCTCGCCCTGCTCGCGAAATCGCTGCCGTGGTCCACCAACCTCGGGTATCCCGGCTTCGCCAACCCGGCCGAGGGCGAGATCTTCGACACCTACGTGCTGACGGACATGTTCGCCAAGGCGGCCACCGGCGCTCTCTCGCCGAAGGACGCGATGGCGGAAGCGTCCACACGTGCCAAGCAGATCTTCGACAAGTGGCGCCAGAAGAAGATGGTGCCCGGCGGCGGCAAGGACAAGTAAGCGCGATCGGACGCGGCGGAGGCGATGATGAACACAACCACCGTCTCCGCCGCGCCGGTGCTCCACGCCGGGCAGACGATCCGCCGCGCGGATCGCCGGCTCGGCGTGTTCATGCTCGCGCCCGCGCTGCTCTATATCACGCTGCTGGTCGCGCTGCCGTTTCTGCTCGCGCTCTTCCTCAGCCTGACGAACTCCTCCGCGGGCAGTCTCGAGTTTTCGTTCGTCGGGCTGCAGAACTTCAAGAACGTGGTCGCCAGCCCTGTCTTTCGCCGGGCGTTGCGCAACACGTTCGTGTTCACGTTCGTCTCGCAGGCGGCGGTGATGGTGCTCGGCAACGTGCTCGCGCGCGCGCTGATGCGGCCGTTCTTCGGCAAGACCCTGGCGCGCTTCGTGATCCTCATGCCGTGGGCGGCTCCCATCTCGCTGGCCACGCTGGGATGGCTCTGGATCTTCGACTCGACCTTCAGTGTCATCAACTGGCTGTTGAAGGTGGTCGGCTGGCTCGGGCCGGGGCAGTGGTACTACTGGCTCGGCGATACGACGCTCGGGATGGTCGCGATCATCACCATCCACGTCTGGCGCATGCTGCCGTTCTCGACGGTCATCCTGCTCGCGGGCTTGACCTCCATCCCGAACGAAGTGCGTGAGGCCTCCGCCATCGACGGCGCCGGGACGCTGGCGCGCATCTTCCAGATCGAGATTCCGATGATGCGCCCCATCCTCACCGTGGCCGTCCTCTTCGGCGTCGTCTTCACGTTCACCGACATGAGCGTCGTCTACCTGCTCACGCGCGGCGGGCCGTACAACTCCACGCACGTGCTGGCGAGCCTGGCCTTCCAGGACGGCGTGCTCGGCGGCGACGTCGGTCGCGGCGCTGCGGTGGCGATCTTCCTGGTGCCCGTGTTGGTGGTGCTGGCCATCGTGATGCTGCGATCGTCCCGACGGGCGGAGGTGGTGTGATGGCCGCGAGGTCGGTGGCGCGCCGCGCCGCCGGGACGGTGGTGCACCGCGCGACGATCGTGTTCTTCCTGGCCTTCGCGGTGTTCCCCTTCTACTGGATGGTGGTCACGTCGTTCAAGCAGAACGCCGATCTGTACGTCGGCGCCACGAACGTGGCCCACAACCCTTTCATCTTCAA
>Ga0066682_10000298_pt1 | contig 14304 bp, 16 predicted proteins | sample GraSoiAngelo_131_FD_65628 | JGI IMG/M metagenome (GOLD analysis project Ga0066682, IMG submission 65628) | Grasslands soil microbial communities from the Angelo Coastal Reserve, California, USA - 14_0929_02_30cm | ecosystem: Environmental > Terrestrial > Soil > Grasslands | place: USA... | reverse complement strand
CTCGGCGTTCAGCTCCGCGACGCGATCGGCGTGGACACGATGCTCTGGGGCAGCGACTTCCCGCACGCCGAGTCGACGTGGCCGAAGTCGCGCGAGTTTCTGGATCGGATGTTCGCCGGCGTTCCCGCGCCGGACACGCGCAAGATCACCGCGGAGAACGCGGCGCGCCTGTTCGGCTTCGAGCTCAACTGAACATTTGGACGACTTCGTGCCCGTCGCGCCGGTGTCCGCGCTGGCACCGGGGACGATGAAGTGGGTCGTCGTCGAGCGTGAGCGGGTGCTGATCGCGAACGTCGATGGCGCGTTCTATGCGCTCCGCGACGCCTGCGGTCATCGCCAGGAGCCGCTCTCGAAGGGAAGGCTCGAGGGCCACGTCGTCGAGTGTCCGCTGCACTTCGCGACCTTCGACGTGCGGACCGGCAAGCTGCTGAGTGGGCCGGTGGCTGAAGACGTGCGGACGTACGCGGTCCAGGTGAAGGACGACACGGTCTATGTGAAGCGAGCGCCATCGCCGTGAGGAGCAGGCAATGACCATGCACCGCTCTCCTTATATATACGTGGGTCTGGCCGGGGAGACCGCTCCCGGCCGTCCGGTCCAATCCGGCCTCTATCGCATGGCTCCGGGCGACGACCGGTGGGAGCTGCTGAGCGGTGGCCTGCCGGAGGCGCCCGCCATCCGCGGCATTGTCGCGCACCCGGATGACCCCGACACCATCTATGTCGGGACGCAGCACGGCCCCTACCGCAGCACGGACCACGGAGAGCACTGGGAAAAGCTCGACGTTCCCGATCACGGCTCGCCGGTGTGGTCGCTGACATTCGATCCTCGCGATCCGGACCGGCTCTACGCCGGCTACGAGAACTGCGAGATCTTCCGCAGCGACGACGGCGGCGAGCACTGGGAACAGGTTCCGGTGAGCGTTCGCTTCCCGGAAGTCACCGTGGCTCCCGGCGCCAACCCCGCCAAGCGTGTACTGAAGCTCGCGGTCAATCCCGCCGATTCCAACGAGCTCTACGGCGCCATCGAAGTCGGCGGTGTCATCCGGAGCCTCGACGGCGGCGAGCACTGGGACAACATGAGCCACGGGCAATACGTGAACGACGACACCGTGGACATGCACGGCGTGCTCGTCGGGCGCTGGCGTCCGGGCACGGTGCTGGCCATCGGCCGCGCCGGGCTCTTCACCAGCAGCGATCAGGGCGCGCACTGGGCCACCGCGAGGCTCGACCCGCTGAACCCGAAGGGCCAAACGTATTGCCGTGATATCCGCGAAGTCCCCGGTGATCCGAAGACCATCTGGGTGGCCGCGGGCGCGGGTTTCCAGAGCGACCTCGGCGTGCTGTTCCGCAGCAAGGACGGCGGCGCGAGCTTCACGCGCGTGAACATGGGCGTGAAGCCCAAGAGCACGATGTTCACGCTCGCCTTCGACGAGCGCCAGCCCAAGCGCATGTTCTGCGCGACCAGCGGCGGCGAGGTGTTCGCCAGTGACGATGGCGGTGAGAACTGGACGGAACGACCTCTGCCGGCAGGCGCCACTCAGGTCTACGCGATGGCGTGTGCGTAGTGGCGGGCCCGTCCGTACTCGCGGAGGCGCCCGCGTTGCGGTAGGATGCGGGGCCTGGAGGGACTGGGATGTCCGACGTCGCCGCGCTGCTCGACACCGGGGCCTGGACGCTGTCCGCCAGCCGCCGTGCCGTGACCGACGCGCGGCGACTCGAAGTCGACGTGCGCGAGTTGATGCTGACATACCGCGCTCACCGGTTCCGCTCGATCTCGGGTGGCGGCGCCGAGCCGGCGCTCCCTAGCGGAGACGGCGCCCCGGACCACCTGCGCGCCCGCCTCAGACTGCTGGTGACCCGGCACGAGGTCCCGAGGATCTACGCCGGCTACAACGCGGCGCGAAGGGCCTGCGACGTCTGCGGCCGAGAGATCGTAAAAGGCGCGCACGAGTACGAGATCGCGTTCTCCGCGCTCACGTTCACGCTCGATCGGGATTGCTTCGGCTTCTGGCAGGCCGAGCTGCTGGCCCTGAGCCGGAGATGAATCTCCCCGCCCACTACGCGATCGACGGAATGTGCGCCGCCTGCCGTGGCGCCATCAAGAGCGGCGATGACCGTTATCGCGTCGGCAATCGCGAGTACCACGCCGATTGCTTCGACATCTCGCTCTTTGGAGCGTCGCCGCCGTCCGTCGTCCGCCTGAAGTAAAAGCGCGGATTCCGGGCGCGGTGATCTCCGCCCCGATACGCTGCTGTCAGATGCGCTGAATGTCCGGACGGCTATCGCCGAAGACGTGCGCAAGCTCGGCGTCGGTGGCCAGATCGTGCATCGCGCGGGCGAGCGCGGCATCCATCACGTCGCGCGCGGCATGCGTGGCGTCCCGGTCGGCATTCTGGCGCTTGATACCGACATAGCGACGCGTGAACACTATTTTGCCGCTCTGCCGGTCGGTGACGGTGAGGGCCAGCGCGACTTTGCCGACGTACTGGGCGCTGGAGCGCGCGGCGACCGCGTCGAAGGCGAATTCGTCGACGTCCGCGGCGATCATGAGATCGGAACGATCGGGGACGACCACGTGTCCGTTCCGCTGCAGCTCCGCCACGAGCGCGTCGCGCACGATGTCGGTCACGGGACGACTCGTCACGACCAGTTTTTTCTTCTCGTCCGGCTGGACGCCGATACCCGCCGTGTCCGTACGCCGGTCGGTAACGGGGCGGATCTCGACACGCCGCGAGCGCACCGAGGCGAGCGTCGCACGGTTCACGCCGGCTTCCGGATAACCGACGTCGACGGCGACGGTGTTCGAGCAGCCCACGAGCGACACCGCCATTGCGATCCACAGCAGCATCGCCGGCCACCGGCGCGCGCTCATCGGCCGGCGCTCCGCGCATACAACAGCTCGCTGCCGAGCCGATGTCCGGCACGCTGCAGCACGTCGATGAGCCGCTGGCGCGTGAACTGCCGATCGCCGGTGAACGACTTCAGCGGAAGCCGCTCGGGATCCGTCACGTCCTCGTCGTTCTTCCACAGCACGGTGCCCGTTTCCAGCGCCACCAGCTCGGCCCGCACATCGGCAAACGCCGAGAGCAGATCGGGGTCGCCTTCCCGGACGCGCACGAGGCCCCACGCCGGCACGGTGAGCCGCAAGACGACGTCATCGCGCCGTCGGTCCTGACCGGCCGGCTCGCGTCGGGCGGTGCGGACCTCATCGAAGCGCCCGCTCGCCCTGAGTGTCTCTTCGAATGCGGTGGCGACCACGAGCGGTGGCGAGATGTCGCGGAGATCGCCGGCGGCATCGGCCTTGCGGTCCGACGCCACCAGCCAGTTGATCGCCTGGTGAACGAGATCGGCGATGGGCTTGAGCAGCGTGCCGTAGGGGCTCCACTTCAAGAGCGCGTCGAACGTCCGCCCGGGCTCGGCGCTGTGCTCGAGAACGGCGAACTGGCTCTCACCGGACACGACCACCGTCAACCGCCGCACATCGTCGAACGGACGGCTGGCCTGGCGCGCAGGCGCGGAAGAGGCGCATCCCGACAGCGCGGCGAGGATGGCCACTAAGAGGACGGCAACCGCATGCTTCATTCGCCGTTCCGATATAGCGCGATGCCACGGTCGCCGTCAAGCGACGTGGAGGAGGCCCGACGATTACAGCAGGTCGCGACCCGGGGCGACGAACAGCTCGAAGAGGCGGGCCGTGAGCCCCCGGTGCTGCCACTCCTCGTAGGTGATCGGCCGCGCGTGACCGCGGTCGGCGGCGAAGATCTCTTCGAAACGCGCGCCGACTCCGCGATCGTAGACGATGACGTTGACCTCTTCGTTCATCGCGAACGAGCGGTTGTCCAGATTGGTGCTGCCCACGGTCGCCCAGACGCCGTCGATGACGATGGTCTTGGCGTGCAGCAGGGCGGGGCGGTACTCGTACATCTTCACGCCGGCCTTCAGCAGCGGTCCCCACGTGGCGCGGCTCGCCTGGCGGACGAATTTGTGATCGATCGTCCCCGGCACGAGCACCTCGACGCTGACACCGCGCTGCAGGCGGTTGAGGATCGCCTCCGTCATCGCATCGTCGAGGAGAAAGTAGGGATTGGTGATCCGGATGGATCGCCGGGCCGAGTTGAGCGCGATCAGGATGGTGCTGTACAGCGCGAAGCTGCCACCCGACGGCGAGCTGCGAACGACCTGGGTGCGCACAGAGCCCTTTGACTCCGTCGGGCGGGGAAAGTACGCCTCCCCTCCGAGCGCCTCCTTGGTCGTTTCGAGCCAGTTGTCGACGAATGCGGCCTGCAGCCACGCGACGGCCGGGCCCTCGATGCGCACGTCGGTGTCGCGCCAGTGGTCCTGGATGCGGCCGTTCCCCATCCATTTGCGGCTGACGCCCGAGCCGCCCGTGATGCCGACGCGGCCGTCGACCACGAGGACACGGCGATGATTTCGGTTGTTGGCACGGCGTAAGGCCCACGGACGGAGCGCCCGGAACGTCCTCACGTCGCAGGCGGCCGCCTTGAGCTCGTCCAGATGGCGGCCCGGCATCGACGTCGTGCCGACGCCGTCCAGCAGGACATGCGTGCGGACGCCCGCCCGACACCGCTCGGCCAGCGCCGCCACCACGTCGTCGGCAACGGGCCCGTCCTCGAAGAAGTACTGCGCATACGTGATGGACTTCTTTGCCGAGCGGATGGCGTCGACGATGGCGGGGAAGATCTCGTCACCGTTCAGGAGGATCCGCAGGTCGTTGCCGCCGACGATCGGAGCTCCACCGTACGCTTCGAGCGTCGGGTAGAACGACGGCTCACCGAGCTCGACGTCGGGAAGTGTCTGGTGAGCGTTGACGTTGGTGCACGCGACGCTCAGCGTGGCGACCAGCAGCCAGAGGACCGCACGGATTGTAAAAGACCGCATGCCCACGAATGGGGCAAGTTCCGCGCCAGCTACCGCTCTGAGCGTTCCGGCGGGCTAGTCTCCCGCCAGGGGCTCGAACAAAATCCCCGGTCCGCCGGCCGATTCGACGGTGTGATACCTCATCCACTGCGCTTGCGGACCGGTCATCTGGCGCGCCACGCTTCGGAGCAGGGGGGAGAACTGAGGCGCGAGCAGAACGAGCCTCGGCTGAAGGGAAAAGTTGATGCCCTGCTCGCGGTACATGCGCCGGACGTTCGGCAAATGCCGCACGACCCAGTGAACGTGAGCGATCCCGCGAACCGCGAGGGCATCGTTCACGCTGGTCTCGACGTCGATGATGGTGAGCTGGCTTCCACGACTCACGGCGAGCAGGTCGATCTCGCCACACGGATGACACGGAACGCTCGCGTCGATCGCTCTGAGGCCGTCTTCCAGCGCGCCGGCGAACTCCATCAGCAGCGAGGTCAGCCGATCCCGGGTGACCGAGGCCGGGCGCAGCAGCGCCATGCCGCCGCGCGGGGCGAGCGGCGGCGACGGAGGCTCGGTTGGTCGAGCGGCGGGCGGAACGCTTGCCGGCGGTTCGCTCGCTCTGTGCGACAAGAACAGATGGGAGATGTCTTCGAGGCCCCGACCGAGTGGCTTGTCCGGACGGCGTGCGCCGTCCGGCCCGCCAGCGTCGTCAGGCGTGCCGTCCTCCAGACCGTCGGGAGGACTCACCGGCCCTAGCCAGCAACCACGAGGATGGAGTCGTGTCCGCCGTACGCGCTCGGCTCGACGACGGTGTTGAGCGGATCGCTCTGCCATTGCCCATCGATGACGTAGCGATAGCGGTAACGCCCGGGCGGCAACTTGACGACCTTCGTCCAGATTCCGTCGATCAGCTCCATCTCGCTTCCGTCCAGCGTCCAATCGTTGAAGTCGCCGGCCAGGTGCACTTGCTCGGCGTCCGACGCTTCGACGGTGAACATGACGCCTTCGGGCGTCGACGCCGGCGCGGAGAGCACCTCATGATCGTCGTCGGCGCCTTCGTTCTGGTCCGCGCGTCCGTTCCGCGCGCTGCCGTTCTGGCGGATCGCCACCGGCTCCGCGTCGGGGAAGTCAGCTTCCTGGCGCAGCACTTCGGCCGCGAGCGCCTGATAGTCGTCGAAGCCCGCGCAGTGGCGGCAATAGTCGACGATGGGCACGCCGTGGCTCGCCGCCTCCGCGAGCTTGATGCTGTACCTGATGACCACGTCGAAATGACGGCCGTCGAGGTGATGGCGAATCTCATCGACGACCGCCTTCACGAACGGCGAGCGCCCCGGATAGAGCGTGACGAGCACGCGGGGCACGATCTGATGCCCGGTGTCCTTGACGAGCACCTCGAACGTCTCGAGCAGCTTGCCGATGCCGTGCAGCGCAAAGAAGCTGGGGTCCATCGGGACGATCGCTTCCGAGCAGGCCTTGAGCGCGTTGAACGTGAGAAGGCCGACGGCGGGCGGGCAATCGACCACGACGTAATCGTAGTCGCCGGCGACGCCGGCGAGCGCCTCGGACAAGATGTTCTCCCGACCGATCTGTCCTGCGAGCGTCTCGGGGATCGCGCTCAGCAGAATGTCGGCGGAAGCCACATGGAGATTGTCGTGAATGCTGCGGATGACGTCACGAAGGGCGGTGGCGCGTCCGCCCGGTTCCTGCAGGAAGACGTCGTACATCGTCTTCGACGGCGGTACCGCATTGCCGAGAAGTCCCAGCGTGGCATGGCCTTGTGGGTCCATGTCGACGAGCAGCACACGTCGCTGCTCGCGCGCGAGAAAGGCCGATAGATTGATGGCTGTGATGGTTTTTCCACATCCACCTTTTTGGTTGATGACCGCTATCGTGCGCATTCGGGTTCACCTCCGGCAGTTTTGTGTGTCCTCCCTCCTCCACTTGCTGGCCCGACAGTAACAAATGGGGCTGCAAAATAGCAACTATTCGTTGGGGTTTGTCTCGGCCTGCGACCCCACATATAGGGCCGCAGGGCAGGGCACGAACGGCCGTGCGGGCGGTCGACTGCATGTCCCTTGCACGACGAGGGGTCCGTGCGCGCGGCACGCAGAAGAGGAGGCCCCCGTGACACGCATACTCTTGCCGTTGCTTGCGCTCGTTGTTGGTCTATACACCGCGACGCCCGCCTGGGCGTCGAGTCCACGCGATGAGCTCCGCAATCGCGTCGAAGAGCTCCTGGCCATCGCCGAGGATCGCAGTCTGACCGTCGAAGAGCGCGCCGCGCACGCCCGCAACGTCGTGGCGACGATGTTCGACTTCTCGACCACCGCACGCCATGCGTTCGGCGCCTATTGGCGGCGGCTCACCGGCACGCAGCGCGACGAGGCGACGGGGCTCATGGCCGGTTTCCTGACCGAAAGCCTCGTGGCGCGCGTCAGCCAGGCCCCGCGCCGTTCCACGGATCGGATGCGCCAGCGGCTCGTGTTCGGCACCCAATCCGTCTCCGGCCAGCGTGCGACTGTGAGCCTGACCCTGACGGCAGGACGCGACGACCTTCCGATCACCGCCGACATGGTCCGACGCGGCTCGCGTTGGCGCGTGGACGACCTCCGCCTCGACGGAGTCAGCCTGGTGGCCAACTATCGCGCGCAGTTCGACCGCCTGATGCGCGGCGAGAGCTACGCCGCCGTCCTCGAGCGGCTTCACACCAAGCGCGACGCATTGCACCTCGCCGCGACGTCGCATCGAGCGACCTTCAAGGAGGCGCCGCGCGCCTGACGGGCACGTCGAACGGGTGCATGGTAAAGATTCACTAGGATCGACGCCATGCACCTGCCGTTCGACCCTCCGCTCCCGCCCATGCTGTCGACCGCCGCCGATCGTCTACCCGCCGGTGGTGGCTGGCAGTTCGAGCCGAAGTGGGACGGCTTCCGAACCCTCGTGTTCCGCGACGGCGACGAGATCCTGCTGCAGAGTCGTGACGAAAAGCCGATGAACCGATATTTCCCCGAGCTGCTCGCGCCGCTGGCCCGCACGCTGCCCGAGCGCTGTGTCGTCGACGGCGAGATCGTGATCGTCGGCCCCGGCGGACTCGACTTCGAGGCGTTGCTCCTGCGCATCCATCCCGCCGCCTCGCGGGTCAAGCTGCTGTCCACGCAGGCGCCGGCCTCGTACGTGGCGTGGGACCTGCTCGCGCTGGGCGATGAAGACCTGAGGGAGGCGCCGCTCGCCGAGCGCCGCGAGCGCTTCGAGCACGTGATGGCACGCGCCTCCGCGCCCGTGCACCTGTCGCCGGCCACGCGCGATCACTCGCTGGCCGAGGACTGGTTCCGTCGCTTCGAGGGAGCCGGGCTCGACGGCGTGATGGCCAAGCGGCTCGACGAGCCCTATCGCGCCGGCGAGCGCACGATGATCAAGGTGAAGCACCAGCGCACGGCCGATTGCGTGGTGGCCGGCTTTCGCTGGCACAAGAACGGCGCCGGCACGATGGTTGGCTCGCTGTTGCTCGGTCTCTACGACGACGAGGGCACGCTGCACCATGTCGGCGTCACCGCGGCCTTCACCAACGCCATGCGCAAACAGCTCGTCGCCGAGCTGGCGCCGCTACGCAAGAACGCCCTTCAGGGTCACCCCTGGCGCGAGTGGGCCGACGCGCAGGACGAAGCGAGTGCTGCGGGGCAACGCATGCCCGGCGCGACCAGCCGGTGGAATCGCGGCAAGGATCTGAGCTGGGAGCCGCTGCGTCCCGAGCGCGTCTGCGAGGTCGCCTACGACCACATGCAGGGCTCGCGCTTCCGGCACGCCGCGCAGTTCGTGCGCTGGCGCCCCGACAAGCGTCCCCAGGACTGCCGCTACGATCAGCTGGAGGTCACGCCCGCCTACGAGCTCGAGCGAGTCTTCGGCGCCCGCGCGCGCTCGGGCGCGGACCAGGGATCGTAGTCGGGGTCGGGCGGTTCCTGCGCCGGGCGCTCGTCCGGCGGGACGTGGCGGAGATTGACGCGGATGCGCGTCCACGTGGTCGATCGCCCGCGCATCGAATCGATCAGGACGTCGTCGACGTGCAGCCGTGCCGCCGCGTCCGGATGCCGCACCTTCCAGCGCTCGAGGCCGGCGAGCGCATCCACCTTGTGCGCCGCCTTCGCGACCGTCACGAGGGTCTCGGCGGCTTTGCGGCGTGACGGCGCGACGCGCGGTGGCTCGCCGCGCTGCTTGCGGTAGTGCGGCGGCCACGGCGCATCGCCGAGGCCCGCCGCCTCCTGGGAGGCCGAGAGCGCGAGCAGCGAATCGAGCGAGCCGGCCGCATCGTCGATGCCGGCCGACGCATCGCCACGCTGCGCGAGCCGTGACGGCGCGGTGGCCAGCGTGAAGGCCGCCGGATCGCAGCCGGCCACCTCGTCCCAGTCGAGTGGCATGGACACGCGCGCGTCGGGCGTCGGCCGCACCGACCACGCCGAGGCCACCGTCCGATCCTTGGCGTTCTGGTTGTAGTCGAGGAAGACGCCGCGGCGCTCTTCCTTCCACCACTTGCTGCTCGCGTGGTCGGGCGCGCGCCGCTCCACCTCGCGGGCAAGGGCCAGCGCCGCGCGCCGCACGTCGTCGAAGCTCCAGCGCCGCTCGATGCGCACGTTGACGTGCATGCCGCGTGAGCCGGAGGTCTTGGGCCAGCCGTGCAGCCCGTGTTCGTCGAGCACGTCGCGCACGAGCAGCGTTACGCGCCGCACGTCGTCCCAGCCGACGCCGGGGCCGGGGTCGAGATCGACGCGCAGCTCGTCCGGGTGCTCGAGGTCGTCGGCGCGCACCGGGTGCGGGTTGAGATCGATGCAGCCGAGGTTGACGATCCAGAGCAGCTGCGCGGCGTCGCGCACGATGATCTCGCGCGCCACGCGTCCCGACGGAAAGCGCAATTCCACCGTCTCGATCCAATCGGGACGCTGCTCCGGCGCGCGCTTCTGGAAGAACGGCTCGGCGTCGGCGCCGTCCACGTAGCGCTTGAGAACGATCGGCCGCCCGGCGATGCCACGCAGCGCACCGTCGGCGACCGCGGTGTAGTACGTCGCGAGATCGAGCTTGGTGTAGCCGGCCGTGGGAAAGAAGATCTTGTCGGGGTTGGTGATCACCACCTCGCGGCCGGCGGAGACGAGCACGGATTCCCGCGCCTTTCCCATGCAGACACTGTTGCCCGTGGGCGCCGTTCACGCAAGCGCGACGCGGCAGACACGAACTCGGCCCTCCGCGGCCAGCATCGACACGACGGACACGACGGCAGCTTCCGAGATACCCAGCCGGCGGCCGATCTCGGCGGGCGTCGCCTCGCCGATCGCGAGACATTTCAGCACCGCATCGTCGATCTCGGCCCACAGGTCGGGAATCATCGTTGGCGTCCTCGTGTACGGTAACGCCCCAATGGTCTCGGGATCGTGACGACCGCGTGACATTGTCGCGTCACGCGGCGTTGGCGTGACGGACGGCAACGGCGTTATCGTGTCAGGCATGCCTCGGCTCAAGAGCAGCAAGCGCGAGCGACTCCCCGATCGAGCGTTCGCGTACATCGACTCGCGCGGACGCCGCCGACTGCCGGTTCACGACAAGGCCCACGTGAAAAACGCGCTCGCGCGCTTCAACCAGGTGGCCTTCGAGAGCGACGCGGCCCGCGAGAGTGCGCGCAAGCGGCTGCTCAACGCGGCGAAGAAGTACGGCATCGTGCCCGTCGGCTTCATCACCGGCGAGCTGCGAACCGAGCGGCGACACGCGACGGCGGGCCGGCTCGTGGTCGAGCTCGGCCGCAACGCGGCGCCCGGCGAGCTGCAAGCGCGCCTGCGCACGGTGCTGCGGGATCCGACGCTCACGGTCCTGCACTGGTCGGACGCGTCCGGCGCCTACCTGGACGCTGCCGGCAAGCCCGCCTCGCTTCCCGCCGACGGCGACCGGCGCGGCGTGATCTATCTGGAACGCCAGGGGCGGCCGATGACCGCGCTCGTGCACGATCGAACGATCCTCGACGACCCTGATCTCGCGAAGACGGTGCTCGATGCCGTGCGGTTCGTGGTCGAAAAGGACCGCCTGCTCGGTCAGGTCCAGGCCACGGCGACCGATGCGGCGGCGCTGCCGACCGGGTTTGTCACGCTGATGATGACCGACATCGAAGCGTCGACCGTGCTGCTGCGAAAACTCGGCGATCACTATGGCCCGCTGCTGAACGACGTGAGAGGCATTCTGCGCACCGCGGTCTCGCGCGCCGGCGGCCGTGAGATCGACGCGCGCGCCGACGAGTTCTTTGCGGTCTTCGAGCGCGCCGCCGCGGCCGTCGACGCCGCCGTCGCGATCCAGCGCGCGCTCGAGGCGCGAGCCACGCGCGACGGCCTCGAGGTGCGCGTGCGGGTCGGGATCCATAGCGGGCGGCCGACGCTGACCGATGCCGGCTACATCGGCCTCGCGGTGCACGCGACGGCGCGCATCTGCGCGGCCGCTCACGGCGGCCAGATCATCGCCTCCGCCGCGACCCGAGCCGCGATCGGGACATCGGCGCTGAGCGGCATCCGGTTCCGCAGTCTCGGCCGCCATCGTCTGTCGGGTCTCGCGGAGGCCGAGATGCTCTTTCAGGTTCAGGCGCCGGGATTGCGCGTCAGCTTCCCGCGGCCGCGGCGACAGCCGCGCGCTCGCCGGCCGCCCGCCGAGCCGAGGCGCCCGCCGGGCGACCAGCTCGAGCTTCCGCATTCGCCGGCCTGACGCGCCCGCCGCCGCCCGCGGGTGTATCGTGTTCGCGCGCCAAGTCGGGAGCGAGCCGGCACGGCCGACGACATGACCGACCCCTACCTGGATCGTCGTGACCAGATGTTTCCCCGGCTGACGCCGGCGCAGATGGGCCGCATCTCCGCGCTCGGCGAGCGCCGGCGCATCCGCGCCGGCGAGGTGCTGTTCGAGCTCGGCGAGCAACACGCGCGCTTCTTCCTCGTGCTCGAAGGCGCCATCGAGATCGTCCGGCCCGTCGACGGCCACGAGGAGCGGATCACCGTGCACGGCCCGGGCGAGTTCACGGGCGAGATCAACATGCTGTCCTCTCGCCGCGCCATCGTCCGTGCGCGGGCCGTCGGCGACGGCTCGATCGTGGTCGTCGACCGCGAGCATCTGCGCGCCGTCGTGCAGCGTGACGCCGAGCTCAGCGAGATCCTCATGCGCGCCTTCATCCTGCGCCGGGTCGCCCTCATCGCGCAGGCCCACACCGGGCTGGTGCTCATCGGCTCTCGGCACTCGGCGCGCACGCTGCAGATCCGGGAGTTTCTGAGCCGAAACGCGCAGCCCTTCACGTATCAGGACGTCGAGACCGACCCGGGCGTGCAGGCGCTGTTGGATCGCTTCCATGTCGGGGTCGATGACGTGCCGGTCGTCGTCTGCGAAGGCGGCAAGGTCCTCAGAAATCCCTCGATCGACGCGCTGGCCGCCGGGCTCGGCTTGAGCGCCGAGTTCGACGTGCAGGCGACGCGGGACGTCGTGATCATCGGCGCCGGCCCCGCCGGCCTCGCCGCGGCCGTCTACGCCGCGTCCGAAGGGCTCGACGTGCTGGTGCTCGAGACGACCGCGCCGGGCGGCCAGGCGGGTTCGAGCTCACGCATCGAGAACTACCTCGGGTTTCCCACCGGCATCTCCGGCCAGGACCTGGCGGGACGCGCGCTGATGCAGAGCGAGAAGTTCGGCGCGGAGGTGGCGATCGCGCGAAGCGCCGTCGGTCTCGACTGCGGATCGACGCCCTACAAGGTGCAGCTCGCCAGCGGCGAGGTCGTGCGGACGCGAACGGTCGTCATCGCCAGCGGCGCCCGCTATCGCAAGCCGGCGCTGCCCGAGCTCGCGCGGTTCGAGGGCACCGGCGTCATGTACAGCGCGACCCACGTCGAAGCCCAGCTGTGCAAAGGCGAGCCGATCGCGATCGTCGGGGGCGGCAACTCCGCCGGCCAGGCCGCCGTCTTTCTCTCGCAGAGCAGCGCGGAGGTCAACGTGCTCGTGCGCGGTTCCGGCCTCGCGGACAGCATGTCGCGCTATCTCATCCAGCGAATCGAGGACAGCGCGAACGTGACGCTGCGCGTGCGCACGCAGATCGACGCGCTCGAGGGCGGCGATCGCCTCGAGCGCGTGCGCTGGCGCCAGCTCGACACCGGGCAGTCGGACACGCACCCGATCCGCCATCTGTTCCTCATGACCGGCGCCGATCCGAACACTGCCTGGCTGAAGGGCTGCGTGGCGCTCGACGCCAAGGGGTTCGTCAAGACGGGCGCCGAGCTCCTTCCGGCGGAGCTGGAAGACGCCGGCTGGCGTCTTGCGCGCAGACCCGAGCTGCTCGAGGCAAGCCGGCCCGGCGTGTTCGCGGTGGGCGACGTACGCGCGGGCAGCGTCAAACGCGTCGCGTCCGCGGTCGGCGAGGGGTCTGTCTGCGTGCAGCTGATCCATCGCGCCCTGCGTGACCTCTGAGGAGGCGGCGAGAGGGAACGCGAGAAACCGCCATTTGACGGTGCGCCGCAAAACCTGGGACGTCCACATTCTGACGTCTGCTATCGTACGGATATGAAGCTGTCCGAGAAGTTCGCGCGACAGGAGACGGAAGACACGCGGCTGGCCCGTATCGCACGCCGACGAATTTCTCAGGATCGAGAGGATTCGATTCGTCGACTTCTTGGTATCGAGCGAGAAGCACGGAGATCGACGCCAGCCGCAGGCCGCCGCGAGCTCCTTCAGGTCTGCGACATTTGTCAGCGCCGCTTTGCATTACCGATGCATCTCGGACGGCATAAGAAGTCAAAGCACGGATCGGCGCTCGCCTAGATGCAACAACTCGGCGTCAGGCCGGCGCGACACGTGCCTCGATCGATCGCGCCACGCCGAACTCGAGGCTAACCACTCACAAGACGCCGGCGCATCCGCTCGAGCTGGCCCTCGACGCTGCCATCTAACACGACGCCGCCGCTCTCCACGACGAGGCCGCCGAGCATCGTGGGGTCGACGACCTCCTCGAGCACTACCTGCCGGCTCCGGCGCACGCGTCCGATCTTGGTGGACAGCGTCCGGCGCTCCTCGTCCGTGAGGGGCACCGCGGTGCGGACACGTGCGCGCACGCGTCCGAGGTCCTCGTCCAGGAGCCGCCGATACTTCTCGGCAATCACCTCGATGTGGTCGGTACGGCCGCGCCCGGCGACGAGGGCCGCGAAGTCGCTGGTGAGCTTCGAGAGGCCCGATTTCTGCGCGACCTCCGTCGCGACCGTCCGCTTCACCGTCGCCGGAGTCCACGGCCGGGCGAAGAAGTCGCGCAGGTCGCGGTCACTCTCGAGCGTCGCGGCCAGGTCACCGAGCTCGCGGCCGACGAGCTCGGTTTCCGAGTGCCTTCGCGTACGGCACGGCCGCCCGCCGGGCTTCATCGGCGGGACTCTTCGATTCGCTGTGGCCTGGCCA